>WNGR01000922.1_pt1 | contig 42811 bp, 39 predicted proteins | sample 5407581 | NCBI WGS metagenome assembly WNGR01 (sample SAMN13153383, study PRJNA577476) | soil metagenome | isolation source: 80 cm soil or saprolite under Garry oak tree replicate 2 | place: USA:California | collected 2016-06-15 | reverse complement strand
ATCAAGAGAACGACGGTATCTGGAGGTCTCTGCCGGAAGGATCGTTTCGATCTCCAGGTATGCCATCGGTAAAGAAGTGCCGAATTGACTCCCCCCGCCCAGCAAATTCTTTCGGCAGAGTTCCTCTGCTTCCGTATAGCGTCCTGCAAAGAAAAGGTTGCGAATGGCGGGTATGGACTCTAACGCTGCAGGATTTACATCATGGACTGTAGGTGAGCCTGACCACAGTGTGCTCTCTGTCAAGTGCAACCGTTCTCGCGCCGCACCTCCGAATACCATGGCCCCTAGCCTGCCATTTCCCACCGGCAAGGCTTGGAGCCACTGATCCGCAGGTCGGTCAAACCATATCGGTGTTTCCCTGATTGGCGGTATGGCCAAGCCACGATTGAATGCAGCGGTGACCATAGCGCCGAGCAAAAAGTCGCGCCGATTCGGTTTCACAGGCGTACCCTTGCAAGAAATTGAGAGACTGGTACACCCTCAGAGAAGTTCATGAGGGAGCGTGTATGTTCACGATGACTACATTTGCACTTCATGTGTTTAACTCGCTTTTCTTGCTACCGTCTTGCATCTAATCCGTACGCTTCTTGGGAGGTACGCGAAAGAATCCATTCCCGTTCTGTCGGTGAAAGTTGGGCAATCCATCCGCGGACCGTTTCGCACCATCGTCTGTAAGAAGAAGCCAGAGTTACAAGGGGCCAATCCGACCCGAACATAACTCTCTTTGGAGTGAAAGCATCTAGCACAGCCTCAACATATGGGTGAAGATCTTCGCTAGACCATGTGAGCCAATTCGCTTCGGTGACCATTCCGGACAGTTTGCAATAGACATTAGGCCTCCGGGCCAACTCCGTTAAGTTCTCCTTCCAAGGAGAAAGAACACGGTCTCGAATATGCGGCTTGGCAATGTGATCGAGAATAAAGACCTGGTTGGGATGCCGATCCACGAATTGAATTGTCTGAGGTAAATGCCTCTCGAAGATCAAAATGTCAAATCTAAGGCCGAATTGAGGCAATGCAGCTATGCCGCGATTGAAGTCTCCCCTCAGTACAAACTGGTCATCGTTCTCGTCGTGAATCGGATGACGCACTGCTTTCACCTTAGGCAGAGAGGCGATACGTTCCAATTCTGAGACGACGATAGAACTTGTGAGTGGCGCCCAACCAACAACTCCACAAATAAGGTCAGTTCCATTGGCGATCGCACTGAGCCAGAGAGTCTCGTCGACAGTCCTCTCGCACTCAACAAGAATTGCGCCAGTAACGCCGGCCTCTGAGGCGACCGCGTGAAGGTCCTCGAGGAGAAAATCTCGTCGCAGTCCGTCCATGCCGGCTGCCATCCAGGCAGGCCCTGGAGGTTGAAATCTCCAGATGTGTTGGTGTGCATCAATCACGCGTTTCCCATCGAGCCAAGTCTTCCTAGAGTTAGAGAGAGCCGCCCCGCGCGATTTACGCGGAGCGGCGCCGCACTTAAGCGTGAGCAAGCACTTTCAGGTCGGTAGAAGCGCCGGGCTCCTGCGGGATCTCGTAGACGCCATTGCTGACTCTCGCGGGTTCGACAAAGTGTGCCCTGAGGTGCGGAATGTGTTCCAGAAAGGTGGCCTTCAGCCCCAGCCCAATATGGTTGAAGAGAACCAGGTGCTGGTGGATCTGTCCCATGTCGCCAACGTGAGGTACGACGGGAAGATCGTATATCTTAGCCAGGAGACTGACAGTTAAGAACTCGCTCACACCTGCAACTCGGGTGCAATCGACTTGAATGAAAGAGAGCGCTTTGGCCTGCATAAAGTTCTTAAAAAGAACTCGATTCGCAATGTGCTCTCCGGCAGCAATCTTAATGGGGCTCATCGCGCGCGACAGTTCTGCGTGAGCCTGAACGTCGTCGGGATGAGTCGGCTCTTCGATCCAATGAGGGCGGAATTCAGCCAGTTGTTTGCATATCCGAAGAGCATCAGGCAGTCGCCAGTGCTGATTGGCGTCGAACATGAGCGTGCTCTGTTCTCCGATCAATTCGCGCAGCATGGCGGCTCGGCGTAAATCCCGACTCTCATCTTGAGACCCGACCTTCAACTTGAATGCGGAGAACCCTTGATCCAGGGCCTTCTTCGTAAGTTCCCTTACCTTCGCGTCATCATAGTCCATCCAGCCCACAGAGGTGTCATAGCCTGGATATCCTCTCCGCAAGATATCTTCTCGTTGAGAACGACTGGGGAGCTGCCCCTTGAGAATTGACAGTGCCGTCTCTTCGCTTAACAATTCCTCGAGGTAACTTAAATCTAGAACCTGAACGAACTGGTCCGGGGTCAAATCGAGCAATAACTTCCACAGCGGTACGCCCCGGCTCTTGGCCCACAAATCGAAACACGCATTCGTAATCGACGCCAGCGCCAACTGCACAACCCCTTTGTGCGGTCCGAGCCAGCGTAGCGCCGCGTGATCCGCTATCTTGCGCGAAATGTTCCCGAAGTCTGCCATTACCGTTTCAATTGTCATGCCTTCAAGAGGTTTCGCGAGCATCTCGATCGCTTTACAAACCAACGTGTTTCCATCGCCAAGTGTCAAGACAAAGCCGGAGCCACGAGGTCCACTTCCAGTGCACAATAACGTCATTGCCAGACAATATTGGGAGGTTGCATGAATTGAGTCAGTGCCAGCACCCGGAGGCAACGGAAACCGGGCATCATACGTAGAGATAGATTGAATTGTGTGATCAGGCATATTCCATTCCAGTTAGCGTCGGTAACCAAGCTCTGCGCCGCCACTGACCGGCAAAATACATCCGGAAATAAAGCGCGCTTTGGATGAAAGGAGAAAAACTGCCGCGTCGGCGATGACATCTCCATGAGGGCAATAACCGAGGAGGTGCATGCTATCGAGGTACTGCCGTATGCTTTCTGGATTCGGCTGATCGGCCGCCCACTGCTCCAACATGGGAGTCCAGACTCCAGCTGGACAGACCGCGTTGACCCTAATGGGATATTTCGCGTAGTCGGCAGCCATTGCTTTCGTCAACGCGATCATCCCTCCCTTAGTCGCAACATAGGCCGCATGATCCTGTTGACCTAGAAGGCCTACCATACTCGCGGTGTTGAGGATTGCACCTTTGCTTTGGACCAGAGCATGAAAAGCAAATTTTGTCGTCCAATATACGGACTTCAGATTCGTACGTTGGAGATCATCCCATTGTTCCTCGGTCGTTTCGTGTAGAGGGCAAGAGGGTCCCACAATACCCGCATTGTTGTGAACTGCATCGATTCGTCCAAACTGACTGAGGACTGATGAAACGGCTGCCTCAGTCGCGGAACCGCTAGAGACGTCGACGCTGTAAGCGGCGCTCCCGTTTCCTATTTCCTTAGCTGTTTCAGTGGCTTGCTCAAAATTGCGATCTAATATTGCGACAACCGCGCCTTCGCGTGCGTAGGCGAGAGCGCATTCGTGGCCAATTCCACTTGCCCCGCCGGTGAGAACCACTACCTTGTCTTCAAGCTCTCTCTTCATGCGCAATCCAGTTATCATGAGCTGTTTTGGCGAATCGGACCATCGCCTTTTTCACGTATTGTTCCGCTAGTTCGCCATCGCCTTCATGCAAAAGATCGATAATTCTCTGATGTGACTCCAAGTCCTTGTCCCAAACCGAAGCTCCTCTTCCTCCCATGATGACGCGCAGTCGAACGAAGGCGAAGAAAGAAGTAAGAACTCTCTGGGCATAGTCGAAGAGGTGTTTATTTCCAGACAGACGACAAAGCTCAAGATGAAACTTTAGATCCCAATCAAGCATGTTCCCAGGACTATTTGCCTTTGAAGCACGCCTCATTCCTTCCACAAAAGACTGCAAGGCTGAGAAATCCGGTTGAGTCTGCGCCGCGAGATTCGCAGCGAGCCCCTCAACAACACTGCGCATTTGATAGAGCTGCACTACGTCCTGCTCCGTGAGGTTGATGACGCGCGCGCTGCGACCAGATTGTTTTGTGACGAAGCCATCACGCTCAAGGATGTTGATTGCTTCACGGATCGTTCCTTGCGCGACACCAAACTGTTGGGCCCATTTGCTTTCAATAATCCGGGCGCCAGGGAGTAGCTTTCCGTTCATGATCTCGTCTAGGAGTCTTTCCGCCAGCGTGTTCTTGACAAGTCCGTCCGTTAGCAAGGATGAAGGCGTCGGCATTTCGCTACCTTTAAGTGCTTAAAATGGAAACAGCGCTTATCGTAATCGCATGGATTTTCGAATGTCAAGTGAGTTTGACTATTCTCAGAAGCGCTTAATCTTCTTGCTGGCCAAGAGAGCAACTGGTAGGATTGCAGCGATTTTCTGGAGGCGTCGATGAAACGTTTGGGCATGGCAATCAAACTGAAATCAGGGCATGAAGAAGAGTACAAGCGACATCACGCCGCGGTTTGGCCCGAGGTGTTGAGCAAGATGTCAGAATGCAATATCCGGAACTACTCCGTCTTCTTCAAGGACAACATGCTGTTCGGATATCTTGAGTATCACGGAGCCGATATTACAGAAGACTGGGCGAAGATGGCGGCCGACCCAAAAACCCAGGAATGGTGGGCAATTATGGGCCCTATGCAAGAACCTCTGCCCACAAGAAAACAGGGCGAGTGGTGGGCCGAGATGGAGGAAGTCTTCCACCTTGATTGAGTGATCTAGGTTGGCAACGTCCGGGTTGCTCCCATCCACTGAACACCTCACTCTCGAAGACCGCCATATGGCAGATCGATGATCTGCCAAGGATCCCGTCTGATTAACACGAGCAATCAGGGCACCCGCTGCACGCTCGCCAGCGCTCGTTGCAACAACATAGATCAGTGAACCCAAAAAAAAACAATTGAAGCGCTTGAAATTATGATACCGTTCAGTCCTTACCATCGCGTTATGTATGTAAATAATTTAGAATTAGTGACTTAATTTTCATACTTGACAAACTTTGAGACAAGTGAATAGATTTTCCTCCTGTATTTAAGTGCTTCGATTTAGCGAAATCAGGCCACTTGAACGGAAGAGTATCGAGTTCAGACGACGCAAACATCTGTGCGCACCTTGTTTTTGGCTCTCTGCAATAGTGCGCGCAGGAGAAGACGCGCCCGGACTTGAACACAAGAACTGCGGAGGACAGTCCATGCCTAAGAGACTTTGCGCTTTCGTACTCCAGCTCGCTGTCGTTGGGTTCGCGCTCGAGATATTTGGCGGAGCACAGACAACTTCTGGTCTAATCACGGGCACAGTAACGGATCAATCTGGAGCGGTCCTGCCTGGAGCCCATGTCGTGTTGAAGAACAAGGCGACTGGAGCACAAAGGAATTCCGCCACAGACAACAACGGTCACTACATAATTCCCGAGCTTCAACCCGGGGCCTACGATGTCTCGGTCACCAAAGAGGGCTTCGCGACAGAGAGACAGACAAATGTTCCTCTGGAGGTCAATCAAAGCGAGACCTTGAATTTCAAGATGCCCGTTTCATCTACGACGCAAACAGTGGAAGTAAATGCTGATGTGACCTCGATCAATACAACGTCAGCGACACAGGCGGAGGTTGTTAATCACACTGCGATCGTAGAGCTGCCGCTCAACGGACGTCAGTTCAACCAGTTGACCCTGCTTACTCCGGGCGCAGTCCCCCTGATCCAAGGTGGACAACAGGGCTTCTTCACGGTGAAGCTCGGTGCGGGCTCCGTCAGCCCATCGGTCGATGGCCAGCGTCCGCAACAGAACAACTACACGATGGATGGGGTGCTGAACAACGCGCTCTTCACCAATACCTTCGCGATCAGTCCGCCTCCCGACGCAATACAGGAATTCAACGTTCAGTCTCACATCACCGACGCGCAGTTCGCGATCAGCTCAGGCGCCAATATCAATCTCGTCACCCGATCTGGGTCCAACGATCTTCATGGAACGTTCTACGAGTTTATTCGTAACAATGTGCTGGACGCACGGACCTATCCTGCCACTTCCGACACTCCATATAAGCAGAATCAATATGGGCTTTACGTTGGCGGTCCCGTGATTAAGAACCACACATTCTTCTCGGGATACTGGGAGGGATTCCGTTCCGAGCAATCGCAGTCGTATCTAGCGGCTACCCTCACGCCGGCCATGCGCAGCGGAGACTTCTCTGCAGTACTGGGAACGACTCCGATTGGAACCGATAGTCTCGGGCGTCCCGAATTTGCGAACGAGATTTACGATCCTTATTCGACGACTGCTGATCCGAACAATTCTGGAAAGATCATCAGAAATCCATTTCCGAACAACATCATCCCCCAGGCAGACATTAACCCGGCCGCGATGGCCATTCTGAGCAAGTTTTATCCGGAGCCGAACCTGAACGTGGCTCCTGGAGTTCTTCCGAACTACGCGTTCAATGGAAATACCTCAACTAAGGCGGATCAGGTCGGAACTCGCATCGATCACCAATTTAACGAAAACAATACCGTATTCTTTCGCTTCAACCGCTCCAACAATAACGTGACAAGTCCTGAAGGCTTTCCAGGCTATTCAGGAATCAAATCCAACTACTCACGGGCGTTCGCGGCGGGATATACGCACATCTTCAGCCCGAACACGATTCTGAATCTGCGCTGGGGATACACCCAAACCTCTTTCACCATTTTCGACCAACCGGCGGGCACGGATTTTCTTTCCGCTTTGAACTTTGCGGACACGGCGCCCGTGAAAAACAATCTGCCTTTGGGGCCGGGTATCGGAATTTCAAACGGATACACGGGGGTCAGTCAGTTCGCGGCTCCTGTTGGACCGCAGAAGAACAACGACTATCATGCCGATCTTTCAAAGGTTGTGGGAAACCACACCATCGGGATCGGTGGCATGTATTACCGAATTCACAGCTTCGACGACGGATGGCAGTATACGATGAGCTTCACACCGAACGGGACATCTGTTGATGCCTCACAGAGTGGAACCGGTTATGGCCCAGCCAGCCTGCTCATCGGTACACCCGATAGTTACACTCCGTGGGTCGGTGATACCTCCGAAGACCAACACATCAACTGGTACGGAATATACGCGCAAGACCAATGGCGCATTCGAAAGAACCTCGTCCTCTCCTTCGGAGTCCGTTACGACTATATTTCGCCGCCAGAATTCGCAAAAATCAACTCCGGTCTGGACGTTCTCACGGGTATTTTCCACATTACCGGACCCGTTCCGCCACTCTTCCCGAATGCCGTCGGACCGAGCAGCTACTATTACCCACAAAGGAACGGGTGGGAACCTCGCTTCGGATTTGTTTACCAACCCCTCAGCAAAACCGCCGTCCAAGGGGCCTTAGTAATGGTCGACGATCACAACAACACATTGATCGAAGAACAATCAGATATCCGTCTCTCATGGCCGAAAGGGATCTTCACCACGATCAGCAACCAAGACGACGCAGCTCCTTCAGTTTTCATCAACACCCTTCCGCCTGCCTCAACATTTCTTGACCCCTTGAAGCCTTTGGCGAGCTTTGGCGGCAGCCCATACCCGAAGATACCGTATTCGATGGAATGGAATTTCGGAGTCGAACAGCAACTGACACGCACCCTGATGCTTGGTACGCACTACGTCGGATCCGAAAGTCGCCATCAATTCCTGCAGCCGCTTGCCAATACCGCTAAGGTGCCGGGGCCGGGGCCGATTTCGGCGCGACAGCCTTGGCCGCAATATGGCGGTCCTATTCCTTGGGACTATAACGAGGGCACTGCAAACTACAACGCTTTGCAGGTCAAGCTGAAACAAGAGTTCTCGTCTGGACTGTATTACTTGGCCTCGTACACTTGGGACAAGTCCATGGACCTCGCTTCCGATCCACAGGCTGATACGTTCACCAACTTCTACGATCTCGCGGCGGATTACGGTCCCTCCGATTACAGCAGGAAGCATATGTTCTCCTTTGCTACGTCGTACGCGCTTCCAGTGGGCCGCGGGAAGGCGGTTCTGTCCGATGCAAAGCCGATCGTCGAATCTGTGCTGGGCGGTTGGAATATTGGCGGTATTTTTACGGCCGATTCTGGGCTACCTTTCAGCGCGATGGCCGGCGGCGACGTCGCGAACACAGGCGGCGGGCCACAGAGGGCTGAGCGAATCTTCGGTGCGCCCGGCCATGCCGCCAAAACACGACAGCAGTGGCTCAACCCGCAAGAGTTTACCGTTCCGGCGCCCTATACCTTTGGCAACGAACGACGGAACGATCTGGTCGGGCCCGGTTACTTGAATGTCGACTTCAACGCTCGAAAGGATTTCAAGATAGAGCGGTTTACGACCCAATTCAAAGCAGAGTTTTTCAATTTGTTCAACCGAACGCAGCTCGGGACACCTAACAACAACGTCCAGTCTTCGGCATTCGGAAGCATTAGTTCTTCGAGCGCTTCCGCACGTGAAATCCAATTTGGCCTGAAAGTGTCATTTTAAGCCCAAGGGAACGGGGCCTCCTTCGGTCTCGTTCCCGCTTTCTGAAGGCATTCATCGTTCAAAATGAGTGTGGGAAGAAGGGAATGGAGATAGGCATTCTTGTGGCCACTGTAGCGTCCAAGATACGACTTAAGGCCTACCTTAGGGATGCTCAGCGGCACGTGTTACTCGCAATCTGTGCGTTAGTCCTGCGGATACCGCCTATCTGTCACGCTGCGCAAGTTAACACTTCTTGCTCGGAGGCTGAGAGGATCTTTGCGAAAGTGGAAGTGCGCCTCGAAAAGAAAGATGATCGTGCGGCCAGCGCTTTACTTCGAGGTCTCGCATCTTGCCCAAACCTCTCGCCTGTTAAGCGATTCAACGTCGGCTGGTTGTACGGTAAGGCACACGATTTCACTAGCGCGCTCAGGATCTTCGCTTCTCTACCGGCCGAGATACCGGACCGATTGACACATGCCTATGCGATTGCATTAGCGCAGTTTGAACTTGGCCACTATCAGGAGGCAATCGATACGCTGACTGCACTGCGCGCTTCTGGAAAATTCGATGCAAAATGCGGCGATCTGCTCGGCGTTTCGTATTCGAAATTGGCTCAGTACCAGAATGCATATGAAGTTATGGTGGAGAACCTAGATCAATTTCCGTCGGATCCTTATCAGTATTTCAACCTCATGACGCTATTTGTAGACACGGGCGAATTGGATAAGGCTGCACAAGTAGCCGACAGGGCGGTCGCCTCCCTGCCGCAGAGTGCGGAGGCCTTCACCATGCGCGGGTCCATTGAACTGTCGCAAGGCGAAGCAGAAAAGGCCTATCACGATTTTGCATCTGCTGCGCGGCTCTCTCCCAAATCATCCGATCCTCCTTTCTTCATGGCGCTTTCTGACTATCGCCTCTCGAAATTCTCCGAGGCTGTCCAGGTGTTACAGAGCGCAATCGTATCCGGGATAGTCGACTCGGATCTGCACTATCTGTTGGCAGAGTGTCTCATCCGGATCAATGGACCAGATTCAGAGGCGGTCCTTTCAGAACTTAGTCGAGCCATTGAACTCAATCCGAGATCCGCCTCGGCGAGGGTGCTCAGAGGCCAGAGGCTTCTTGAATTTGGACATCCGCAAGAGGCGATGGTCGATCTGAAGATTGCCCGGCAAATTGACCCAGACTCAGGTCGAGATACCAGGAATGCGACCTATTTGTTGGCGCGCGCTTACTTGGCTTTGGGGAGACGCGATGAGGCAAAAGCGCTTTTTGACCAGGTGGGTTCCCAGTTCAGCCCTACTTCGGCCGAGGCTTTAAACCAGCTTAGCGACCAGAAAATGCGAATTGCCTTGCACCCATAGCCGAAGCCGCCGGCAAAATTGCGATCCGATGTCGTGAATTCAGGCCTTGGAAGCCGAAGACACAAACGCTTTACACATTAGGAGGAACGACCGCAATGCTAGGTGAAGTTTCACGCAGAAGGTTCATACAAACAGCTACAGGTGTGGTCGTTGCGACTTGGGGTGGCGTGAAGGTAGTGGCCGGTCCCGCGTCAGCTCTTTCGTCGTTGGATGGTTCAAGAGCAGCACCATCAGCAACGGAATTCATCTACGGTGCGCAATTCTTCCGGCCACCAAATCCTCCGCGTGCCCAACGGCGCGAGATGCTGGAAGCAATCGCCAACGAATATAAGTTCAACATTATTCGAATTTACTGTTCCTGGGTTTATCTCAATCCAGAGCCAGGCAAGTTCGATTTCTCTGAAATTGACGAAATTCTCAATGACTGCGACCGGCTCGGTCTGAAGGTGTTGATGGGTGCGGTCATAGAAGAGGCTCCTTACTGGCTTGAAGCGGCACATCCCGAGGCGCGCTTCGTTGACGCTTTGGGAGAACCTCAGCGCCTACAGACTGCGTCGATCAATATGAGCGGTGGATGGCCTAGCCTGTGCATGGACTGGGATCCTGTTCGCAACGCCGCCGAGATATTTCTTCGTGAATTGGCCAAGGTTGTCTCAAAGCACTCATCGATGTATGCGTACGATGTGTGGAATGAGCCGCATCTTGAACCATCGGGTGGGCATGAGTTCAATGCGTCGACGGATCAAAAGCTCTACTGCTATTGCGAAAAGACCATCTCATCTTTCCAGAATTGGCTTAAGAGCCGTTACGGAACTCTCGAAGGGCTCAGTGAAGCATGGGTCAGGCGCTATCCGAGCTGGGACGTAATCGATCCGCCGCGCGGCCCGGGATCCTATATCGATTGGGTAGACTGGCGGCGCTTCATGATAGAGAGAAGCACGGAAGAGATGCGTTTTCGTGTTAAAGCATTGCGCTCAGTCGATACTCGAAGCATCCTGGAAAGTCACGTGTTTTCGCAGGCCGCAATCCTTCCCATCTCTCTCCAAGCGATCAACCCGTGGCGCCTTGCCGAATTGATGGAGAATTGGGGGCTATCGGATTTTCCGCGCTGGCAAGAATCTCCCATCTATTTCGGTGCCGCACAGATTGAGTTGACGCGAGCTGCGGCGGCAGGTAAACCGTTCTGGATTACCGAACTGCAGGGTGGTCACGGCAGCAATGGCATTCGCCGTAGTAGACAAATGCGTCCCAGGGATATTCGTCTTTGGAACTGGATGCTCGTTGCGATGGGAGGGAAGGGGATCATTTACTGGTGCTATCTCACTGAGGCGACTGGAACGGAGTCTACCGGATTTGGCCTGGTTGAGCGTGATGGATCAGCGAGCGAGCGCGTGTTGGAAGCTGCACAGGATCACAAGATCATTCAGGCTCAGTGGGAAATCATCAAAGACTACGAGCCCACTCCGGAAGTGGCGGTGCTCGTCGACGTCGACAATGCTCTGTTGATCTTCGCGATGAGCGGGAAGGAAGATACATCGACCAAGTCGTTCGCTGGGTACTACAAGGCCCTCTGGAATAGTGACGTTCTGGCCGATTTCATTGAGCCTCAGAGCCTACACAACAGCCAGAAATACCGGCTCATCATCGCACCCTGGCACCTGATCGGCAAGAAAGAGACCAGCGACCTATTGCGCCGATTTGTTCAGGATGGGGGCACACTCCTGCTGGAGACTGGTTTTGCCTCCTACGATGAACATATGGTCTACAATCCGGTGGTTCCCGCGTTCGGACTCGCCGAAGACTTCGGGTATCGCGAGCAAGAAAGCCTCTACATGATGCAAGACGACGAAGGAAGGAAGAATCCGAATCCTGAGGACCTGCCCGCATCTGAGCGCATTTATTTCGAGGGCCAACTTTCGTTCACGGAGCCCATTTCTGCCTCAATCAAGGCTCATACATTTCTCACCCCGATCACAACTTCATCCGCGAAGGTCATCGCAACCTATCAAGGAAGACCTGTTGCTGCAGTGAAGAAGGTTGGAAAGGGTGAAGTCTATTATGTCGGCACAAACCTTGGAGCGAGCATCGAAGAAGGTTCCCAAGCGGGAATCGATCTGATTCGGGCTATAGCTACTCGATCTGTTCAACGGATTGTTACGGCAGACCGTGTCCGGCCAAGACTGATCGAATCGTCCAAAGGAAGCCTCTTAGTCGTGTTCAACGATCAGATCATCGATCAAACAGCTGAGATTCGCGTTCCGGATCGATACACGCAAGCTACTGACGTCTATGGACAGGACACTTACACCATTCAGGGTGGCACTCTTCACGTCAAAGTGCCGCTTGAGAGTGTGACCGTGCTTCGACTGGCATAGGAATTCCCCCGAGAATTCTGATTCGCACTTAAGCGTTTCGGGACGATGCAGTGAGTCGCTACTCCATTCGTAGCGCCTGCATCGGGTCGAGGCGCGATGCGCGCCATGCGGGGAGGGCGCAGGCCAACGCTGCGACCAGCGACAACACCAACGTGACCTCCGCAAACACGGTCCAGTCCAGGGGGTTTGTGCCATAGAGCATATTACGGATCAACCGCACCGCGAGTGCGCCCGCTAACATTCCGATGACCAGCCCGGCGGCAGCGGGCCGCAATCCATCCAGCAGCATCAGGCGCAGCACAGAATTACGCGGCGCGCCGAGCGCGATGCGGATGCCAATCTCGCTAGTCCTCTGCGTTCCCAGATAGGACAGGACGCCGTAGAGTCCGACTGCAGCTAGGAATAGCGCAATGACCGCAAAGCCCAGCACCAGGATGGATGTAAAGCTGGCATCCAGAGTGGACTTACCGATGGATTGCTCCATGGTGAGCACGTTGGAGACAGGCAGGTCTGGATCGAACTGCGCCAACAGTTTCTCGATTGGCGTGGCAAGGCTGGCCGCATCGAGATTTGAGCGGACAGCAATGGAGGCCTCGGGCCAGCCGCCGGAGTAGAGAGGGAAATACAAGGTGGGAGTTTCGTCTTCGGTGAGCCCCCAGAGCGTGTTGCCAACGACCCCGACGACTTCGAAGCCCTGTGGAGGAACGCCTTGAAAGTCGAGCGCCTTGACGTGCCTGCCGAGCGGATCTTCGCCAGGAAAGTAGCGGCGCGCAAAGGACTCACTCACGATGACCGACCGAGCATTGTCAAGGCGTTCGCTGTCGTTAAAGGAGCGCCCACGCTTGAGCGGAATCTGCATTGCGTTGAAGTACCCTGGGTCCGCACCGCGCACGATGGCGTCCAGCATCGTACCCGGCGCGGGCGCCAGTTGTTCCGGAATGGAAAAACGTGAGTCACCACCGTAACCTTGGCCGGGCAACGCGGTGGCGATGCCCGCCGCCTTGACTCCGGGTAAAATGCGCAGGCGCGGCAGCAACTGCTCATAGAACGCGGCTACTTTTGCTGAGGTGCCGTAGCGAGCATCGGGTAGAGAGAAATGCATGGTCAGCACGTTCTGCGTGGCGCAGCCCAGATCGCTGGAGCGCAGATGCTGGTAGCATTTCAACAAAAGTCCAGCGCCGATCAGCAGGACTACGGTCAACCCGAACTCAGTCGCAAGGAGAATCCTGCGCAGACGTGCGCGCCCCCGGCCCGCGCTGTTGGTGCGCGAAGATTCCTGCAGGGGCTCTAGCAGGGGACTGCGCAACAGCGTGGTCGCCGGAATCAGGCCTGCAACCACACCGCTGGCAGTCATGATGCTCAGTCCGAACAGGATCGATCCTGCATCCATGTGAATGGCGCTGACGCGCGCCATGTCGGGCCGTGAGAGGACAAGCCAGCGTACCCCGGCCCATGCCAGCGGAAGTCCAAGAACACCTCCAGCCATGGCCAGTGTGACGCTTTCGGAGACCTGTTCGCGCAGCAATCTCAAACGGCTGCCGCCCAACGCCGCGCGGATGGAAGTTTCCTTGCGCCGTGACGCTGAGCGCGCCACAAGCAGGTTGGCTAAATTCAGGCAGGCAATCAGCAGAACGCAGCTGGTCGCGCCCAGCAAAACGTAGAGCTGCGTCTTTGCGTCGCGAACCAGACCGTCGAGCATCGTACGCGCATTCGCCGCAGTGCCAACAGACGGATTTGGGTTGTTCATGTGAACGCGCTTCTCGGCTGTATCCACTTCGCTTTGCGCCTGCGCCATGGTGGCGCCTGGCCGCAGCCGGGCCACCACGAAGAAGTTGTGGTTGTCGACCCGCCGCATCTCTTCGGGGCTCTTCTCGTGGTAGATAGGAGCCCAAAGCTGAGTGGGCAAGTCAGGATAGTTGAACCACGCGGGCAGCACGCCAACCACTGTGTAAGGGCGCGCGTCGAGCAGGATGGTTTTGCCGAGGATTGCCTTGTCTCCTGCATAGCGACGCATCCACAGGCTGTGCGTCAGGACCACTGTTTCGGCCGCATCGGGGCGGTCATCGGCCGCGACGAAGGATCGACCCATTTCCGGCTCGACACCGAGCATGGAGAAGAGATTCCACGAGCACTCCGCATAGCGAATTCTCTCCGGCAAGGGTCCACCATCGCCGGAGAGGCTGATGCTATCAGTGCCGAAGATGGCCATCTGCTCGACGCTCGACGCCTGCTGCTTCCATGCCGCATACATGCCGCCGGCGACCCAGCTGAAGGCGCGTTTGCCGCCGGGGCTTTGCTCGTATAGTTGGATCAGGCGGTCAGGGTCCTTGAACGGGAGCGGCTTCAATAGCACCGAACGTACAACCGTGAACAGTGCTGTATTCGCGCCGATTCCCAGCGCCATCACCAGCACGGCCGCAACAGCAAAACCGGGCGAACGGGCCAGCGTGCGCACTGCGTACTTCAAGTCGCGCCAGGCGTCATCGATGACCTTCATCGTGTTGCTCTCCCATTCACTTTCCGTACACGGCGAGGACTGCCGAATCTCACATATGCCTGACGTCGTGCCTCTTGCGGGGAGAGACCACGCGACCGATTTACCTCTGCTTCCAACTCGATATGCGCCTCGATTTCGCGCGCCAGTTCGGCGTCGCGGCGGCTTCGACTGAAGAATCGCTTCAAGCTCATCGCTGCTCTCCAGTTTTAGCTAATGTTCTCGCCCATCACCCGGCCAATGGCCTCGACCATCTGCCGCCATCGGCTTGCCTCGGCCACCAGTTGCTTGCGCCCCACGCGTGTGAGCTTGTAGAACTTCGCCTTGCGGTTGTTTTCGCTCACACCCCAGTAGGACTCCAACCACCCGCGGTCCTCCAGCCGGTGCAGCGCCGGATAGAGCGATCCTTGCTCCACTTCGAGCACATTCTCCGAGGTGTGTTCAATGACGTGTGCGATGGTGTGCCCGTGCGCCGGCCCCATTACCAGGGTGCGCAGAATCAACATGTCCAGCGTTCCCTGCACCATCTCTCCGCTCGGTTGTTTCTTTCCGCCCATAGCGCCACTCTCCACTCGAACGCCTATGGGAGCAGCATACACCACTCGAACGTCTATGTGAAAACAATTTTGAATTGCTTACGAAGGATTCTCTCCAAGCTGCCGGAACCTGTCCTGAGGTTGCAGTTCTCTGCCGACCTTCTGGTCTGGGTTGCATTTTTCACTCGGTCCCTTGGAAGTCAACCAGCGGTCGTCGATGTGCATGCAAGAGAATCTCTCCTGGCGGTAACAGACCAAACCGCGTTTCCACTTCCCCCTTATCTGGAAATGCATTATGAGAGTGCGCCCTTACTTCATCAGAAAGCTTTGGTCGTCGGCGCAGTCTGCGGGGGCTTTGCCCCCGCGCCCCCAGGATTTAGCGCTTTGGTGCCTCTCCCGATAGGGACTTTCTGCGAGCAGATAGCGAAAGGGGGATGCGTCAGCATCCCTCTGGATCGGTCGAGGCCACTGAGTCGGCGCTCGGGTTGCCTCCCGGCATTGCCCTATCCTCCGCTCAGTCCGCGTTCATTTTACCGCGGCAGGATGAGGCGGCATCTTCGCGGTGGGTTCTAAGAGGATGACACTTAACCTTGGGGGAAAGTGGTCCGCTGAAGAATCACCTTCCCCCCCAAGGAGGTACCCAGCATGCTGAGTAGCAATGTCAAGTATATCGGGCTGGACGTGCACAAGGAAGCGATTACGGTTGCGGTTCGGAATGGGGCCGGGAAGCTGTTAATGGAATCGATTGTGGAAACCAAGGCCAGCACTCTGCTCGATTTCCTGCATGGGCTGCGGGGAGAGCTGCATGTGACGTTGGAAGAAGGGACCTGGGCGGCTTGGCTGTTCGATGTGCTCAAACCCCACGTGCGGGAGATCGTGGTCTGCAACCCGCGCCGCAATGCCCTATTGAAAGAGGGCAGCAAGAATGACAGGGTGGATGCGCGCAAGCTGTCCGAACTGCTCCGCGCCGGACTGCTGCGCGCGGTCTACCACGGGGAGAATGGGTTGCGGACGTTGCGGGAGTTGGCGCGCAGCTATGAGGTGATTAGCAAAGACTTGAAACGGGTAATGAATCGTATCAAGGCGCTATATCGAAGCTGGGGTATTCCCTGCACGGGCACGCAGGTCTATAGCCGGCGCCATCGCGAGCAGTGGCTGCAAAAGATTAGCGAGGCAGGCGTACGCCGCCGCGCAGAGCTGTTCTATCAGCAGCTGGATGGATTGCAGGCCTTGCGGCGCACAGTGCGAGGAGAATTGCTAGCCGAGAGCCGAAAACATCAGGCCGTGAAAGTCTTGCGTCAGATTCCTTTCATAGGCCCGCTTCGGGCCGCGCAGCTGGTGGCCCTGATGCAGACCCCGCACCGGTTCCGGAGCAAGCGGCAACTGTGGACCTATAGTGGCCTGGCCGTAGAGACGCACGACAGCGCGCAATATCGTTACGTGGACGGACAACTGCAACGCTCGAAAAAGCCACAGCAGGTCCGCGGCTTGAATCAGAATCACAACCACGCAATGAAGGAGATCTTCAAAAGTATGGCCCTGAGCGCCAGTCTTTGTGCGGGACCATTCCAGGATTTTTATGAAGGCTTGCTGGCCAAGGGAATGAAACCGGAGTTGGCCCGCCTCACACTGGCGCGCAAGATCGCGGCCGTTACTCTAACACTTTGGAAGAAAGGAGTGCGTTTCGACGCAGAATATGTGAAGCCACAAGCAGCTTGAGCGTCAAGCGAGGATCAAGGCTATTGCTCAGGTTTCCTAGCCGATGGCAGCCTTTCGGTTTTCGCGACGCTCGGGGTCGAGGGAGAGTATCTGTTAGCACGTTAGGCGCCTCCATGTGCTGCCAGTCAGCACCGAAGTCTCCATGGAAATCCTATGCCCCCTCGTACAACCCAATAAAGCTATAGGCCTCGAGTCTCACATAGGATCATGGTTGGCATGTTGTGTGGAGCCGACATTCCTGCTTGCGCAGCTTACGAGCCGAGGGCGTCGAACCACCATCGGAACATGAAACCGAGGAGATATAACGCGCAACTGGCTTGGTCACGACGCTCAAGAAGTGCACGGCAAGCCGACAGCCCCGGAGCAATCGACATCGGGCTGGATGCAAGCCAAATAAACTCCCCTCATAGAGGGCAGGGGAGGGCTTTTCTCCTTGACATCCCCTCTCATAGGACGCGCTAAGGACACAGGCCAGAATGGCACGACTAAGAGCAGTCACTAAGCAGAACAAAGCTTGGCTGCGCCAACAATCTCACTCGCACAAATCGTCAGGCAGTCCGTTCTCTTCTGGCCCTCACGATCCCTCCTCCAGCCGAGCCGCTTGGGCCATCAGATAATTCCGTTCGGGAATACTGGTTGTCCGACCAGCAGCGGTCCGGTAGTATTCGACGGCGCTTTCATGATTTCCAAGCATCTCGAGCAAATGGGCCCGAACCGCGTCAAGACGATGATGCTCGGCTACCCGAACGTCGCTATCGAGCCCTTTGAGCAGTTCGAGACCTTTCGACGGGCCGTGCACCATGGCGGTTGCAATTGCATGATTAAGCGTCACCATGGGGCTAGGAGACACCCGTTTCAGCAATTCGTACAATGCAAGGATCTGCGGCCAATCTGTGTCTTCAGCTCGTGCCGCTTCGTCATGTACTGCCGCGACTGCTGCCTGTAACTGATACAGACCGATGGATCCTTTCGATAGCGCGGCGGTCATGAGCTCGATCCCCTCGGAGATCTCTGCCCTGTCCCATAGAGTTCGGTCTTGTTTGTTCAGGGGAATCAATTCCTCGTCATGTCCTGTTCGTGCCGCTCGGCGAGCGTCAGTTAACAACATAAGTGCTAACAGTCCTTCCACTTCTGCATTCTCTGGAAGCAGAGCTCTTGCACAACGAGTCAACCTGATCGCCTCACGCGCCAGATCGAGTCGCTGCAATTGTGCTCCGACGCTGCTGGCATAACCTTCATTGAAGATCAGGTAGAGCACATGGAGAACTGCCGGCAACCGTTCAGAACGCTCCTTTGTAGGAGGCAGACGGAATGGCACACCGGAAGCCTTGATGCTTTGCTTCGCACGGCTGATCCGCTGCGCCATTGTCGCTTCCGGAACCAGGAATGCATTGGCAATCTCCGCCGTAGTTAGACCGCCAACAGCCCGAAGCGTCAAGGCAATCGCCGAGGACGAAGTCAGGGCGGGGTGGCCGCACATGAACAGCAGAATCAGTGTGTCATCTGGATCCATGTCCATGTCAGGCTCCATATCGCTAGCGGGCGCCGGGGTTTCCGCGTCGATCGCGATCCCGGATTCCCTTTGACGACGGGCAATTTCGCTGCGTACCTGATCGGTCATGCGACGAGATGCCACTTGAAACAACCAGCCACGTGGGTTCTGGGGAACACCCTCCCGCGGCCATTGCGTGAACGCCGCTAACATGGCCTCCTGTACCGCGTCCTCGGCCGCGGCGAAATCGCGAAATCGGCGCACGAGAGCTCCGAGCACCTGGGGAGACAGTTCGCGTAGCAGATGCTCAAAGAACGCATTCGGCAAGGTCCCTTTCACGGTAGTTCGCCAGCTCCCACACTCATTACTTGACGCACCTCGATTGACAAATTCAAGGGCAGTCCACCGGGACCTGGCGCCGCCGACCAGATTGCGGCGATCTCATAGGCCCGTTCCGTGTTTTCGACGTCCACCATCAAATAGCCGGCCAGAAATTCCTTCGATTCCGGGAACACGCCGTCGGTTATCGGCACTCGGTTTTTGCCCGCCCTCACAACCCTGGCCTGATCCGGCAGTGCCAGGCCGTCCGCCGCCACAAACTCTCCGGACTCGGCGAGTGTCTTATTGAGATTCCTCACAAATGCGATGTTCGCCTGGATGTCCTTTGGGGACCACGCCCCAAAGACCCCATAACCTGTTTTCGGGATGTTCATCATCAGAATGTACTTCATCGTCCTGCCTCCATTTGATTGTCGCGTGTTCGTGGTCCTACGACCGCGATTGCGCTAGATCGAAATTCGTAATTCGCGCCCCCCTTGGTCTCGACTGCGGGACCAAGGAGGTTTCCCATTCGGCATGCCAACTCTACTGGCCGTTTTTGGCTGATGTAAACATCCACCGGACCCCAAATTTGTCGTTCAGTGCCCCGTAGACCCCAAAAACATCTCCTTCAGGGGATCGGTGACTTCAGCTTCTTCAGAGAGTTTTTCGAAAACAGCCTTCAACTCCTGGAACGTTCCCCCACTCAGGTAAAGACAAATGGTGTTGCCGCGAGTGCGAGTCTCGTCAAGCCGTAGCCAGTCCGAGGCCGAAATCAACAAATTCCCGCTCTTGAGTTGTGCATTAATGGTTTCTCTTGCTGAACTGCAGGCATGTAATCCTTCGCCGGAGAATCCTTCACTTTCGTGGAAGTCAGTTCTCCGCCGAAGCAGGATTTGTAAAACTCCATTGCCTGATGGCAATTGCCATCGAACAAAATGTACGGTGTCAAGGTCGTCTTTTGATTCTCTCCTGTCTTCAACATCTGAGCGTCTGCCGTGGAACGAATGAGCAGCTACGCAATTAATCCAATCACTGGGCAGCCTTTCATTTTGAGGTGGGCTGGAAACCTGCGTCGAGAGCTTTTAATCTCGAGGTTCGCTCATCTGGCCGTGCCTCAGTCCGAGTGTCAAAATGCATCAACACATTTCCTGTACTGTCCGCGTAGCGAGGCCAATTCGGTAATTCCGGGCCGTTTGGATTGCCTGTCTTCACAAAGTTCGCCCAGTAGCTCAGCATGGTTCGGGAGAGTGTGTAATCGGCCTCTTCCCACCTCCCTTTCCTAGGTGCTCCATCGAGAGCACCGTTCACAAGGTCCAAATTGCCGAATGCATACGGAACTTCGTCACCATGAAATGCCCCAATCTGTTCACGGGGAATCCCCTTATAGCTTTGATCCGGGAGTGAAGGAAGAACGCGGCCAAACAAATAATAGTACACAGGCGACCCATCGTGACCATGCAACTCCGCCCATTTCCACATTGGATAATTGAATCCATCATCTGCGTACAGATTTAATTCCGATCGAAGCATTTCTGCAGGTGTGTTAGTTGGATAGAGGCTACGTACGAGCCGACCATTCGCACCGAAAGTCTGATCTATGCGAGCCTCCAGCTCTTTCACTGAGGAGCGCTGAGGTGGCAGGAGAAACGCGCCTTCGTCCGTATTCGAACCAATCAGGATCGGTACTTTTGCCTCCTGATTCTTGGAATATGTGGCGTAGACCGGTTCAGTTAAGAAGGCTCCATCGATGCCTGGCTGAAACGCAAAAAAGTCGGGCATTCGCTCAACAGCTTTCATCAGCCGATCGGCGCTCATGTCCCGCAGGCTTGCCACATTAGGGGCACCTACAGACTTCGCGAAATCGACGCCAATCTTCTCGGAATCGATGAGAGTGCGCATGGCGTCGCGTTTCGGCACGAGAAATCCGCCACTCTCTGCGATAGCAGCGCGGAATAGACCTCTTCCCATCGTCGATGCCGTAAGAGCCGACACGGAATAGGCACCAGCCGATTCACCGGCGATCGTCACCTTGTTCGGATTCCCGCCAAAGCTCCCAATATTTCGCTGGACCCATTGAAGCGCGGCGACCTGGTCGAGGAACCCGTAGTTGCCTGAGGCGTTAACCCCAGACTCCCTGGTCAGGTCAGGATGTGCGAGGGAACCGAAAATTCCGACGCGGTAATTGAATGTGACCACCACGACGCCTTGCTTGGCGAGTCCTTCGCCTTCATACGATGGATGGTATCCACTTCCGCCTTGAAAGCCGCCCCCGTGGATCCAAACCAGCACCGGCAGTTGTGCATCGACACCGGTGGTAGGCGTCCAAACGTTGAGATACAGGCAATCTTCGCTCATGCCACCTGCGGGTATTGAGCCAAAGTTTCGACCAACACAGGCGGCCCCAAAGTCGCCAGCTGTTTTAACCCCAGTCCAAGCCTTAACGGGTTGAGGTGCCCGCCACCTCAGTTCTCCGATTGGAGGTGCCGCATAAGGAATTCTCCTGAAGATCAACACTCCAGGATCCCTTCCTTGAACGCCGACTACTTGCCCCCCATCGACGGTTCGCGGATCGTTTTGGGCGTTTGCAGAACTAGTCATAACACTTGCTCCCAATACTCCACTGATCAAAACTCTGCCGAAACAAATTGCAGTCATCGCTTTGTCCTCTCTCCTTGTTTTTCGTAGTTTCGAGCACTTCCAGTCGGCGCCTTTTCATCGGCTTGTTGATCCGCGAGGATGAGGGTACGTAGAGCCGCGAACGCCGCAGTGGCGAGCGCGGATGTGACGAAGCGTCGACGAGAAACTTCGCCAGCTTTGTCCTCGGTCGTCTCCCTTCTGTGGATTACTTGTTTCGAGAACCTGGTCTGCGCTTTCATTGAGTAGTCGGAGCCGTTCCGGCATCCTCTACATCCGTCTGAAATATTTCTTTTAAACCGCAAGTCGGGTCCAGCCTATCGATTTTGAGCACCCGGAACCGACATACGAGTGGAGGTTGGGAGACGAGAACCGACGATGTCGTGGTTGACGTTAGCCAAGATTGGATACTTACCTGCAATGTCCAGCAGCGGTTTATGCATGACCCCGGTCGGAACACCTGCTCCGTGGACTTGAGCTGGCGGTGCCGTCAGTTCGAGCCCACGGCGGCGATTGCTACGATTTCATGCCCCTTGGAGGACCGCCTGGCGTTGGTGGTCGGCGAAGCTTCAGGCAAAGGCCTCGCCGCTGCGCTCGTGATTGCTAGAGTCCAGTCATCGCTGTGGACAGTGGCAACGTTTGCGAGAAACAACCTGGCCGCATTATTTAAAATAGTCAATCTGCAGGCATACACTTCGTCACTTGCGGACTGTTGAGGCCACTCTTCGATTCGATTGCTTCATTTCTGTCGCTGGTGACTCGGCGATTATATGTGAATCGAGAACTGCTCCCGGTACATTCGCCTGCAATCTGTGAGTGACCTTGCCTCAAGACGCCGCCTTTCTATTTGCTGCAGGGGGCTGTCGCGCATCGGGGGTTCGAATCTTATTTCGGAAGGCTCGACAAAAATTCCCGCACGGCCGCGCTGAATCCGGCAGGGTTATCGAAGTGAACGACATGGCCGCCTTCCAGAGTCCGGAACAGCGTATGGGATCTCCTCGTCGCCATTTCTTCCATGTGCTGTTGCGTGGTGACTCGGCTTTGCTGCCCGCGCAGCAAAAGCGCAGGGCAAGTGGTCGCGAGCCAGTCTTGCCAATGATCGCCATTGAGCGATTCCTGCGATTTCACCAATTCGCAGGGATCGAAGGCGAGACGCCATCCGCCGGAAACTGAGCGAATCGAGTCCTGCAGGTAAGGAAGGAAACGCGGGCCGATGCGTTCCTCGAGATCGCTGCGGGTTTTGAATGTTCCAGACCAGGCGAGCGCAAAGCTAGTGTCATCGGCTATGACGGCGCCAATGTCTTCAATGATCAGACCCCGAACGCGTTCAGGATACCGGGCCGCGAATTGGTAGGCATTGACTCCGCCGAGGGAATTACCCAACATCACGACCTTCTCAAGTCCCAGATGAATCAGGAGACGATGTAAATCAGCGAGATAATCACTGCGTGTGTAGGTGGACGCGTGATCGGAATCGCCGTGGCCACGTTGATCTGGAGCAATCACGCGCCACTCCGGCGCCAGGGCGGTGGCTAGCGAGGCGAAGGTCCGGCCTTCCATCCAGTGTGCATGGAGGGCGACAAGCACCCGGCCACTGCCGCCGGCATCGAGATAAGACAATTTCAGGCCGTTGTGCTCGAAGCTGAATTTCTGTTTTCTCATAGTTGTCTTCCACACATGTGATGGTTGCGATTTCCAGTCGTTGACGAAGACAAGCGAAAGCCTGGCACCGTCAGAACCGGGCTCACTTCGTGGAATCAGTATGCCAACCGGGATTGAGCCAGTGACGGTTGCGTCGCACAAAGACCTCGCTTGCCCGACCAGTAGATACTGAACTCTTGCCGCTCATCGCTGTTTCAACAAGAAAGTCGCTCCAGACGACCGCCACATCGCCAAAGTGCTGAATTTCAGTGCGCGGGAATTCAAGCCTGACAAGGTTGCCGCCTTGGGCGTGAAAGTCTGCAGCCGTTCGCAGTACATCGGCCTGATTCTTCCACTCTTTCTCGCCACCACTCATCACAATTGTCTCGGCCGGAACCAATTCTCTTAGAGACTTGATGTCTCCCGCAAACCATGCGCGCCAAACGGCCTCGCGAACTTGGAGTAACTCCCGGTCGTTTTCCTGTTGGGCGGGTAAACTGGCCGTTCCCAGGGTTGTGACAACAATGGCCACTGTGACTAGAACACTGTTCCACCAATTCTTCATGATGATTGACCTCCCGTCCCGTGGTTTAGAAACTGTTTTGCATCTTGCCGCCGCGCATGCAGTGTCAGAAGAACTGCTGCGCTTGAAGCGGAGAAGACCGAGTAATCCATTGGCGATTGGACCCCGAAGGAAATCGCCATCGCAGTTCCAAACATCGCCAGCAGAATAGCGCTCGCGAGCGAAACCCACCGCGGCCACAATCCCAGGATCAGTAGGATTCCGCAGGATGTCTCGGCGATCGTGGCTGCCCATGCAACGGCGGGGATCACACTCGCCGGCAGGAAAGTATTCACTTCTGCCGTGTAGCGAATGAATTTTTGAAAGTGCTCCAGATCGACCGTCTTGTCCCACAGGCCAAATCGCGATGCGACCGCGGAAAGAAAGCCGGCACCCAAAGCAATCCGCGCATAGAGAACTCCCGCCTGATCCCAATGGATCACTCGCAAATTATCGCGGCTGCTTTCCTGCCCTGTTCCGGAACCGCGCTCCCCGTATCTCTTCATCGCGAAAGCCTCTTCCTGTCGACGCTTCCGGGAATGTTTGTGCTGAGTTTGCTGTCATGATCGCAGATGAAGAACGCGATGAACGTCATCGGTTCTGTCTTGCTGGCATTGGCTGAAACCACGTGATGGCCGTTCGGGGCTTCATAAAATGTCTGACCGACTTTGTAAACCGCTTCAGGATCGCCCTCTACCTGCGTGCGATATGCTCCTTCGACGACATACCCAATCACGGGGCAAGGATGACTGTGCTGCGGTGACGATTCGCCAGGGCCGTAATGTACCTCAACCACGACAGCCTTCAAGTGATTGCCATCCAGTTGAGGCAGCCTATGAGTTACGACAAGGCGCGCCTTCTCTCTTCCTTCAGGTTGCGCCGCACCACTGGCACATCGCGCCAAGACCATCGCTGCCGCGAGCACTCCAACGAACAGAATCATCGCGGCATGGACGCGAAGGTTTGAAGCATTCATCGTCGGCCTCCCATGTACTCACGCTAGAGGAGTCATGGACTAATCACAAGATCCACTTACGGCATTCCTGATGTACCATTTTGATTATGAAACGAGCCGTTTCTCTCGAATTGGTGCTCCCAGAGCGGGATGTGGGGCAGTCCGTCGGCCATTGGCTCTATGAGGCCCTGCGTACAGAGATCCTCGAAGGTCGACTGCACCCGGGAGCGCGCCTCCCGGCCACGCGCGATTTGGCTCGGCAATATGGGCTTGCGCGCGGAACCATCGTCAATGCATTCGAGCAGCTTAAATCTGAAGGCTACATCGAGGGCAGCGTTGGATCGGGAACGCATGTGAACAGAATTCTTCCCGACGAGTTGCTCCAAGTCCCGAGGGAACACAGCTCCGGACCGCGGGCGCCCCACAGACCGCGTCGCGTCTCTGATTACGCCAAGCGCGTAGATCAGTTCCCGAACCTAGAAGTCCGCCCCAGCCGTGCTTTCCGGCCCAACCTATCTGCGTTGGACCTATTCCCAGCGATGTTATGGGCGCAAGTTGCGGCCCGGCGTCTGCGGCGTGCCTCCACCCACCTTCTCCTCGGCTGCGGTGCAATGGGATACCTGCCCCTCCAGCCTCGCGATCTCAGGATTGATCTCCGGTTCAATATACGCATTCGAGACGCGAGCCCGACCTTCCTACTTATTGACTAGGAATTCCTCGAGCATGTAGTGCAGGAAATCCTTCAGCGGGGTGTCGCTCCGGTCTGCCTGAGATCGGAGCAAGACTCCCTCCCAGGCATTGAGCACGAAGCCGGCCAGTGCTTCGGGCCTTGTGGATTTTGGCAGGTCGCCCTTCTCGATGGCTTCCTGCAGCACGGAGGCGACGACAGCCTGCCAGCGCGTGAAGTTGGAGCTGAGACAGTCTTGCAGCAGCGGACTGGTGCCTGCAATCTCCAGGCTGAGGCTGCCGATCAGGCAGCCTTGGGTAGGTGCTGACTGTCCAGCAGTGCGAATCAGGTCCTCGAAGTAGCGGCGTAGCCGTCTCAGTGGCGCCTGTCGCATGTTCCCAAGGACCTCACGGCAATGTTCCCCCTCAAGCGTGACATAGCGCTCGAGTACCGCGGCGGTAAACTCCTCTTTACTGCTGAAGTGATGGTAGAACGAGCCTTTGGGCACACCAGCCGTGTCCAGAATCTCCTGCACGCCTGTAGCGCCGTAGCCATATTTCCGCATTAGCTCGAGGCCCACACCGATCAGGTGATCGCGTGTCGAGGACGTCGCTGCCTTCGTATCCGGTGTGGTCTTCGCGGCGATTTGCGCTTTTGTCGGCATGATGCGGCTCGCTTTCTGGAGAAAGAACGCGTGGCCTCCGCGCAGATGCACGGAGGCCAATGCTTCTATCGTACCGATCTTTAGGTGCGTGAGCTTTCTCGAATTACTGATGCGCTCTGATGCCATAACGATCGGCCGGGTTCTTGTGCGAGAGGTTTGGAGCAAGCGCGAGACGCGCCTTCTCGTATGCCTCGAAGTCCGCCGCATTGGGCAGCGCGGGAATCGTAGCGAACTCACCCTGATCGAGACCAGCCAGAGAGGCGTCGACCATGTTCTCGGTGGTCATGACCCACTCGGCTGGAAGGTTGTGTATGGGCACTCCAGCCTTATCCCAGAGAGGAGTCGCCGTTGCACCGGGCAGCACCACCTGCACCGTGACGCCCGTGCCGGCGAGCTCGTTCTTTAGCGAGGTGCTGAAGTTCTGTACGTACGCCTTGGTGCCGCTGTAGGTGCCGTTCAGCAACTCCGGAGCGAGCGCGACGATGGAGCCGATGTTGATGATGAGACCGTTCGCACGTGCTACAAAGCCGGAAGCCGCAGCAAGAGCGAGGCGCGTCAGCGCCGTGGCGTTGAGTTGAATCATCTGGTCGAGGTAGTTTGGGTCGGACTCCAGCAGCTTGCTGGCCGCGGCGATACCGGCGTTGTTCACCAGGGCGGTGATAGAGATATCGGTTGCGAGACGGTCGGCAACCCGCTGCACATCAGCGGGTACGGTGAGGTCGGCCTGCAGCGTCTCGACTCCGCGGCCTGTTTCGGACTGAATCTGCTTCGCCACCTCGTTGAGCTTGTCTAGGCTTCGCGCGACGAGGATAAGGTCGTAACCGCGCTTGGCGAGGCGGTCGGCATAGACGACGCCGATTCCCGTGGAAGCGCCGGTGATAAGAGCAGTGCCTTTGCTGGAATGAGTGGACATGGTGGTCTCCTTTTCAAATGGTGCCCTCAGGGCAGCGCACTTGATATGAGTAGACCGGTCGGTCTATTGATTCAAAGAATCAAATTCTTTTTAGATTGCTTCCTGCATATTGGCGGATTACTCCTCAGAAACGCATTTCTGTTGGCTACAGTTGCGAGGAAGACGTCACCGAACCTATATGGAGGCGGTAAGGAAGATCGGCTTCACCATCGCTTCAATCTTGGCAGCCATCTCGTCGGCAGGAATGCGATCTGGCGTTTGCAGCCAGCGGCGCGCGGCCCCGAATATCGCCCAGGCGGCCGTGGTTCCAAGGAGCGCGGGATCGACACCGGGCTGCGCCGGATGATGTGCAGCGCCTTCCAGGAACATACCCTCCACCACGGGGATGATTGACCCTTCGAGCGGCATCTTCGTCAATTGGCTGGGGCAGCCCGTGGTCTCGGCCAGATAATCACAGACGCCGAGAGCAATCGCTCGTAAAGCTCCATCGCAATCTGTGAAGGAAAGGCCGCGACGGGCGATCAGGTCGCGGAAGCGGGCGGCTGTCATTGCCTGGAGGAGGGCGTTTTTGTCTGCGTAATGAAGATAAAAGGTCGCTCGGTTAAGGGTAGCTTCATCGGCAATCTCCTGCACGGAGATGTCGTCGAACTCCTTACGATCCAATAGTCTGGCTAATGCCTCCATCAACATCTGACGGCTGCGCAGGACGCGGGGATCGGTAGCTTCCGCGGCGGATCCGGATTGAAACGTCTCAACCATTCCGATCTCCAGATTACGCTCCTTCGTCAATAGATGCTTACGCGACATCTGTCGATTTATTGAATCAACATTTGTCGATTAAACATCATTTGTTGCATAGGAGATTTCTCGATATGCCCATGCTTCTTCACATCGACTCGAGCCCGCTCTATGGGCGATCCGTCTCGCGTCAACTTACCGGTGTGTTTGTTGACCAATGGAAGTCTTCGCACCTGGATGGAACGGTCATCGACCGCGACCTTAACGCAACCTCGATCCCGCCTGTCACTGCTGAATGGGTGGCTGCGGCCTACACGCCTGAAGAAGCGCGCACACCGCAACAGAAGGAACTGCTGGCGCTTTCGGACACATTGCTCGCCGAACTAGAGCAGGCGGATGAGTATGTGTTCGGCGTGCCGATGCATAACTTCGGGGTACCCTCGGTGCTCAAGCTCTGGATCGACCAGATCGCGCGCGTGGGCAGGACTTTTTCCTATGGGTCTGGAATCCCGAAGGGACTGCTCACGGGCAAGAAGGCAACCTTCATCATCGCGACCGGCGGCATCTATGATGCGCAGACTCAGATGTCCTCTTTCAACTTTGTCGAGCCGTATCTGCGGTCGGTCTTTGGCTTCCTCGGTGTGACAGATGCGACTTTCCTCACGGCAGGGGGAACCGCCGCACTGAACCAAGGGCTGGACCGCGATGCGTTCCTCGCCCCGCACCTTCAAGTCGTGCAATCGCACGCGCAGGCAATCTAAAGGAGACGAAAGATGAAGACGGTTTCTATCATTGCGCGCTATCTGCTTGGACTGATGTTTACGGTCTTTGGCCTGAACGGGTTTCTTAACTTCATCCATCAGCCGCCGCCGGCGAATCCGCTGGCGATTCAGTTCTTCGTCGCCATCAGCTCGTCGCACTTTGCCGCGTTCTTTTTCGGCGTTCAATTGATTGGTGGGCTGCTGTTGCTTTCGGGCTACTTCGTGCCACTTGCGCTGACGCTGTTAGCGGCGGAGCTTTATAACATCCTCGCGTTCCACCTCACGCTTGCGCCGGCGAGCATTGCTCCGGCACTGGTAGCATCCGTGCTCTGGGTCCTGGTCTTTCTTCAATATCGCGCAAGCTTCAAGGACGTTCTAGCCGCGAAGCCTGCGGTGCAGGAATAGTTTGCTTCGTTGCGGGGAGTCCAGCGGCTCCTCGCTGCGGAACAAAGCTTCGCTCAGCGACCACTGCGCAATCCTTTCATCCCAGAGTCGGTCCGGAGAAAGGTATCGAAAACGCGCTCGTATTGACAGAGGTAAGACCGTAAGGGTGCTAGGTCTACTTAGAACTGACCATAGCTCCTAACCGGCATGGCAGACTTGGATTACATGAAGAAAATTGGCTTCCTCTCATTCGGTCATTGGACCCCCTCACCGCAGTCACGAACGCAGTCGGCGGCTGACGCGCTCCTGCAGTCTATTGACCTCGCCATCGAGGCCGAGCGCCTGGGAATGGACGGAGCCTACTTCCGCGTTCATCACTTCGCGCAGCAACTTGCATCACCGTTTCCACTGCTCGCTGCGGTCGGTGCAAAGACGCGAAAAATTGAAATTGGCACCGCAGTGATCGACATGCGGTATGAGAATCCTCACCACATGGCGGAGGACGCTGGCGCTGCGGATCTCATTGCTGGCGGGCGCCTGCAGTTGGGTATCAGCCGCGGTTCTCCCGAGCAGGTCATTGATGGTTGCGTTATTTTGGCTACCGCCCGATTGAAGGCGAGAATGATGCAGACATGGGACGGCGACACGCCGAAGAATTTCTCGAGCTGCTACGCGGGAAGGGCTTCGCGCGGCCTAACCCGCGCCCAATGTTTCCCAATCCGCCGGGGCTTCTGCGCCTTGAGCCGCACTCCGAAGGATTGCGTGATCGGATCTGGTGGGGATCTGCTTCCAACGCGACAGCTGCATGGGCCGCGAAGCGAGGAATGAACCTGCAGACCTCAACCCTCAAATTCGACGAAACCGGCGAGCCGCTCCACATCCAACAAGCCGCGCAGATTCGCGCCTTTCGCGCTGCCTGGAAGGAAGCTGGTCACTCGCGCACTCCGCGGATTTCTGTTAGCCGCAGTATCTTCGCGTTGCTCGATGACCGCGATCGTGCCTATTTCGGACGAGGCTCTCAGGAAGAGGACAAAATCGGTTTCCTTGACGAAAGCACACGGGCGATCTTCGGTCGCAGCTACGCCGCGGAGCCAGATCTTCTCATCGAGCAGCTTAGGAAAGACGAAGCGATTGCGGAGGCCGACACGCTCTTGCTGACCATTCCAAATCAACTGGGTGTTGCCTACAATGCGCATGTCAATACATGTCGACTGTTCGCGTCGAGCAATTCCGTGTTGGGCAGAGGTCGATACGGCAGAGGTCGCGGGCACAATAACGGTTGCGATGCGTGCCTTAGAGCGCCAAAAGAAGCCATCCGTGACGCCTATTTTCTATAAGTTACGCCAGAATACTGCCTTGTGGCGGCAGTGATCTCCGGGCCAACTGTTGTCGCCCCGTTCACCGGACTGTCACTACGAGATCGTTTGGCAAATCTTCGGTCGTGCAATTTCGCAATCAGTCGTGCGCCGTCACATATACTCCAAGCCCGATCATGCCCACGCCAGACGCCATTCGTTGCTTCCGACGAAGTGACGCGCTTCGAGCTAATCGTTCGGCAATCGGAGCGGCCAACAACTCCACCGCTACGTCAGCGGCAGTGTTCATACACACGGCAATACAACCCAGGCATAAGAACTGGACAAAGAGATGCCCGTTAACTGCACTTACAAACTGGGGGATGAAGGAAAGGAAAAAAGCGCAGTCTTGGGATTCAACACTTCCGTCCACACACCCCACAGTATAGACTTTATAGACGGCAGGGAATGGTATAGAATGTACTCAAGCTGTTGATTTCAGAAAGGATACTGCTTAAGCGGTTCAATTCCAAAGAGTTGATTTTGGTCGGGGCGGAGGGATTCGAAGCCTCGTTCCCGAGTGGCCACTATGCCGTCTTCTTTGCGGGATTTAACAGCAAGTCATCGCTGCATCAGGGGTTTGCCAGAATTCTCTAGCTTTGCCCTTCTTTCCCAATTTTCTCACCAGAGGGCAACTTTTCGCAAGAAATTGGTATCACTGGTATCACCCTGTTTCGAGAGGTCACCACCAAGACGAACTGATGCGATAGGCCCAAGTCTATTTGTCGTGCCTAATGTGAAATCGAGAAAACGTTGCCAGTGACGAACGATGTTTATACCCTAAGGTATTCTCTTCTTGAGTTGTAGACGCGAGGCGAGCAGTTTTTCCAGCAACAGCAGGCGACGCACTGGTGAAGCAATCTCCAGCAGTTGCTCACGGACTTCTCCTGCCGACCGTCCCCAGATCGCTTCGAGATCGATGTGAGTATCAACCAGTTCATGCGCTGAAGGCCCCAGGAATGGCAGCGCGCCTCCCGGACGCTCTGTATAGTGGGATGGTTCGAGGAGAGGGTACTGCGGATGAAAATACTTTGCGGTTCGATTGGAAGACCCGTCAGGAAATCCGATTGAGCTCTTCCAACCCGCACGCTGACTCCAGATGAACTACTGGCCGGCTGAGAACTGCAATCTCAGTGATTGTGCCGAGCCGGCCGCGCTTGGGCCATCGCCTTCTGGGCACGCCTTGCCGACGGTGACAAAGCTTGGGAGTCGCTCATCATGCTGATGAAGCACAGCACCAACCAGAACCTCTTCGACTCGCACCCTTGGGGCAAGTCCGCAATCTTCCAGATCGACGGTAACTTTGGCGCTCCGGCTGCCATGGGCGAAATGCTAGTGCAAAGCCACACCGGCGTGATCGAACTTCTGCCTGCTTTGCCCGCTGTTTGGAAATGCGGGGAGGTGAAGGGCCTCCGGGCGCGCGGCGCGGTTGGTGTTGACATTCGCTGGGAGAATGGCAAAGCCATAGGCGCCGTGTTGCGTCCTGACCTATCTCGCGAAGTCAGGCTGCGTGCACCCAAGGGGCAGAGCATCCGCCGGATTACCGCTGACGCGAACGTGCCGTTCCATAACCGCGATGATGGCAGTATTGCGGCCGTGCTGATGGCCAAACGGAAGTACCGAATCGAAATCGCCTGAGCAGGAGCAGAGACCAAAGTGCTCATCGAGCTCGGTTTCGCACAGAGGAAGAACCCAGGATCGCGTCACTACCGCTAAACGATATAGACCTATCGTTTAGGCAGTATCTCGGAGTTCTATGAACAAGGTTTCAAAACAATACCGGACTTTCCTCCCTGGGATATTCGTCCCGCGTTTGCGTGGAATTATGGCCTGATTCTCAGAGAGAGCGATTAGTCGGGCTTGAATCATGCGGATACGCACACTCTTTTTGTCGAGGTGCCAATGCGCATTCCCCGGATCACGATCGATGCGATGGCCGCAGTCGTGGCGCTGGCTCAAAAGAGGACGATGGAACTGGCGGCCAAGGAACTTTGAACGAAGGTCATTGACCGGCTTGCGAAGGATCTCGGCGCCGAGTTTCCCGGTGTTGAGGGGTTCAGTCCACGGAGCCTCAAGTACATGCGTACCTTTGCCGGAGAGTGGCCGGACGAATCAATTGTGCAGCAGGTTGCTGCACAATTGCCTTGGGGGCACCACATGGTCCTCCTCGACCGAATCAAGAATCGCACCACGCTGGAATGGTATCTGCAATCGGCCGTTGAACACGGCTGGAGCCGCAATGTCCTCGTCCATCAGATTTTAAGCCGACTGCATGAGCGTTAAGGCAAAGCTCTCTCGAATTTCTCCAGAGCGCTTCCGCCCGAAGGCTCAGATCTGGCTGAACAGATTCTCAAGGACCCTTATCAATTTGATTTCCTGACTCTGGCCTCCAGGCTCAAACAATTCGATTGTGTTTGCCGTCGGGGCCTTCAAGGCTGGATTTGCTTGCCGCCGGGTCCTACTTACTTCCTCCTTATTTCGAAAATGGAGGCCACCTTCTTCAGGCCGCAATGCAAGCGGGCAGCTCATGCACTTGTAGAACTATGGGGCTCAATCCACCTGGTTCTTGCGGGCGCCCATCCGGCGTTGCGCGGGAACCCGAAGCCCCAGGGCCACTGATTGATGATCCGCTTGATTTAAATAGACTCAGCTTGATCGACTCTCGCGGACATGGCATTGCCGGAATGCCGGTCATCCGGCAGGAATGCAACTGAGCGCCGCTGGTCCTGTTACAGGGGACAAGAATCTGCAAGAAACAGTAGTCTCGAGATAGTCCGTGGAGTTATGCTTACAGCGCCCAAGACCGGTGCGTGGATATTTGGTTACTGAATTGCCGATCTTGGCAGGCCTTGTCTTCCCCGCGCTTCCCTACGCGCTCTGGAGTCTTCCCGTAATACTTTTTGGGGGTCGGGTCTGCTTGACACTGAGTGATCAAAGGAGAAAATGGATATGCCGCTGATGCCGGATCCAACTTTTTACCCCTCACCAGGCTTGGCGATGCACGCCGCCCCGGAACGCATCGCTTACGTAGCTCTGCTCAACGTTGGCAAGAGCGGTAAGCGGGACGCGATGGGAGTCATCAACGTCGACCCGAGCTCCTCCACGTATGGTCAGTTCCTCGGCCAGGTGGATTTTCCCAATGACGATAACGAGTTGCATCACTTTGGCTGGAACGCTTGCAGCGCGTGCCTCTGCCCGCAGGCCCCTCACCCGCACATGGAGCGTCGTTACCTGGTTGTGCCGGGCATCGGGTCGTCCCGGATTCACATCCTGGACACGAAAGCGGACCCCAATCATCCCAAGATCGTGAAGGTGATTGAGCCTGAAGAGTTCATTAAAAAGACAGGCTACACATCGCCACACACCATTCATTGTGGCCCCGACGGCATCTATGGCAGTGAAGGACGGCCTGAACCCGGAGTTGCTGCTGGGCGGAAAGTACGGCCACAAGCTGCATATCTGGGACCTGGATAAGGGCCGCCATCTGCAGGAAATTGACCTGGGTGCGGAGCAACAGATGGTGCTCGAGCTTCGGCCCTCACACGACCCCAAAAGGACTTTCGGATTCGTCGGCGTGGTCATCTCGCTTAAAGACCTTTCGTCCTCCATCTGGATGTGGCATCGCGAGGACGGCGGAAAGAACGGCAAATGGGCAGCTCGCAAGGTGATCGAAATTCCCGCCGAGCCTGCCGATCCGGAAGACCTGCCACCTCTGCTCAAGGGCTTCAAGGCGGTGCCGCCGTTGGTGTCCGACATCAACCTCTCACTCGACGACCGCTTCCTCTATGTTTCGTGCTGGGGGACAGGGGAATTCATCCAGTACGACGTGTCCGATCCCGCCAGCCCGAAGAAGACTGGCTCGGTCCACCTCGGTGGTATCGTGCGCCGGGCAGCTCACCCGAAGAAGCCCCAGCAAGCGCTTAATGGAGGTGCGCAGATGGTTGAAATCAGCCGCGACGGCAAGCGCGCCTATTTCACCAACTCGCTCTACTCCCCGTGGGACGAGCAGTTCTATCCCGATGGTGTAAAGAGTTGGATGGTGAAAATCGATACCAACCCAATGGGCGGGATGAAACTCGATGAAAAGTTCTTTGTCGAATTCGACGGGGTGCGAGCGCACCAGCTTCGTCTGGAAGGGGGCGACGCTTCGTCAGACTCCTATTGCTACTCGGACGCGAAATGACTCATGTGGAGCTGACTTCGACGACGTTGTGGCTGATGCTTCTCCTTGGCGCCTACCACGGTCTCAACCCAGGGATGGGCTGGCTCTTCGCGGTGGCGCTGGGGATTCAGGAGCAAAAGGGGAGCGCAGTGCTAAGATCACTCGTCCCCATTGCGCTCGGCCACGGCTTGGCAATCGGCAGCGTAGTGCTGACTGTCGCGTTTCTCGGCATGACGCTGCCGCTTACCGCCATCCGCTACTCCGTCGCAGCGATCCTGGTCGGCCTTGGAATCTTCTGCCTGGTGCGACATCAGCACCCGCGATGGGTCCGTATGCAGGTGGGCTTTCGCGACTTGACCGTCTGGTCGTTTCTGATGGCCTCTGCGCACGGCGCCGGTTTAATGGTCGTGCCGGTGCTGCTGGGCAGCACCACTGTCGAAGCACAGGGTCAAATGGCAGGTCACCATCACCTGTCTCCAACCACCAGTCCGCTGGCAGGGATGCTGGCCACCGGTGTCCACACGCTTGCCTATCTTGCGGTCACAGGGCTGCTTGCTTGGGTGGTCTATCGAAAGCTCGGCCTCGCACTTCTCCGTAAGGCGTGGTTCAACTTCGACTTGGTCTGGGCAGCCGCGCTCGTGGCCACGGGTCTTGTCACCCTCGTGATATAGCCTGTTGTGTCCGCTTCTGCTCATATATCCGCGATTTGGATCTATCACCGGCGTCATCAGTTGACCTATAACGGGTAAAGCGCACGTGTGACAACCGAGATCTTCTCCGTTCATCGGCCACAACACAGTGACGATTCTCTATCCGGATGGTAGCTAGGCTACATCGGAAACGCCTTGAGCGGGTACGCAGGAAATGCTTTCTTCGCGAGCAAGCCCTGAACCGAATTGACACTCTGCGCAGCCAACGGTCGGCGTGCCGATCTCGTTTTGATCGAGGAGATGCGGCGATATGGCCAGGTTTCGTCTCTGGATGAGCAGCCCATACCGGAATTGAACTCGGAAGCGATCGACTTCCGAGCTGCTTCCGAGTTCTTTCGGCCGATCCGCAAACTCGCTCGCCGAGAAATGGAGACTTTGAAGCTGGCGACGATCGTCTTGAGATCGAAAATCCCGAATTACTGCCTTTCGGCCTCACCATCGACGACATTCAAAAAGGCATCTCAAAGCTCCGCAAACGGGTCATCGTGCGCGTATTTCAAGACCTCGGACTGATCGAACAGTGGAGAGCGGTATCCAGCGAATGACCGCGGCCTGCAGGGACCGCGGACGGGACGCCCCGCGGTTTGAGGAGATTGGGACGCATTTTCGCGTGACCCTCTCGGCAGTCGTTCGCAACGCCCCAGCCAAGGACACTCGAGACGAAATGATCCTCCCGGCATTGGCCGAGCATCCTGATGCTGGTCTCTCCACTTCGCAGATTGCCGAGCGAATTGAGATCTCCTCTCGACCAACTAGAACTCGTCTTGCTTCGTTGGTAGAACGCGGATTGATCGTGGAGATTGGAAGCGGCCCGAGAGATCCCCATCGGCGTTATCACCTTGTCGCCGGAACACCATGAGCCTCTACCTCCTGCCAGGTCGGCAAATGTCGTGGCAGCGAACTTCCCCAATCGCGGTTGAAAAGACTTGGATTGATGGGCTCTCGCGGGCATGGCCGAGGTGCCGTGTGATTTCTGACTTCGGCGTCGAAGCTGGAGGGGGAGCCGAATAAGCCGGAATAAGGCGGAATAGGGCGATCGTTCACAACTTTGCCATTTGCCCAAACAACAGCTCAAGCTCCAAAACGCAGTAGGGTAGCGCAGATACTTCATCTAGGACCCGGTTCTCAATTCTGTACGAGGAGGTGAATGATGGGGCATGGTTCACCGGCAGAGGACGCATCGGACGCGCGCACCAGGCGGGATAACGCCTTCTTGATTCTTGATAGATCCGAGAGCTTCTCTTCTATCAGGATCAACTTCTGCGCCGCAACTTCTCGCGTTTCCAGACAGGCCTTTCTTTCATCAAGCCTTAGCAACCCACTAATCTCTTCCAGAGTGAATCCGAGAGTCTGGCTCTTTTGATAAACCTTATCCGTCTCACTGTTTCCAATGAATACTGTCGATAGCCGCCAAGCGGCTTCGATGGTTCCTGGAGCAGATGACGACGCTGGTAGTAACGGATCGTCTCCACGTTCACGCCGCTTCGTTTTGCCAATATGCCGATGATCAGGTTGTCGTTCACATCTGTCTCCCCTTGACTCCGTACCATGTGCATCGGTCCAAACTCATCGGACACGAGCAACGAGAGTTTTCCAGGAGGGGATCCACCATGATTCAAGTTTCCCGAGTAAGCGAATCTACGATCACCCCGATTGAGAACTTGCTCTATACCGCGGGAATCTCCTGACTGGAGCCGAAATAAATGTCGAACATAATCAACAACGATCGCCGACGCTTCCTTCGAACAGTGACGATGACACTTGCGGCAGCCCAATTTGGAATTGCCGGTTCTTCGGCCGTGCGATTGGTATCCCCGCGTGATCCTCGTTGATCCGATCGATCGGGGTAGAAACCTGTGTATCGATGCGATAGTAAGCAAAGGTTTCTGTGAGAGATTCGAACTTATCGAGAAACCGGTCGCAGCCGACCCATAGCGTCCCGGAATGATCGACAAAAAGGCTGCGAATTATAGACACAGCTCAGGGTATCCGACCGTCCTGGTTGGTGCTTGAACACCTTCGATTTATAACCATCGAATCTGTTCAATCCATATTGCGTCCCAAACCATATAAAACCCAGATTGTCCCGGACCACCCAGGCAACTCTAGTCTCCGACAACCCGGCGCTTCCGGAAAGCCGGCGAATATCTCTTCCTTCCACGACAGAGATCTTCTCTGGGAAGGGATCGTGCCATGCGCCCGGCAGGCTGCCGCCTTCACCTTTCGCGGAAGGCTCGGATTCGGCTCTGGTCATCGAAGGCGCTTGCAAAGATACAATTAGCGCGCAGAGGATCGCCCAGCGCAAGAGAAGGCGCCAGTCGTTGTCTCCGGAGTGACAGGAGGGCCTTTGCCTAGCTCTTCTCCAGACCACTCGTTCACCTCTGCTGCCCGGCGTTCGACGAAATGCGCCAGAATTGTTGGCGCCTTTTCCATTTGACCGCATCAAGCCGGCCGCTTCTCTTGGCAGCGCTGCACGACACAAGAGTGCACCCGTCTGTGGTGCGGGGTCCATTGCACTTGGTATCGGTTCTCCACGCCTGGCCTCTGGGACCAACTCGCGCACTTCAACACAGTGCCGTTGGTCGGACCGCGGCGGAGTCCCATCTGTGCCGTTCGAACCTGCTCCGGCAGCCGATACCAGAGTGCTGATCGATACCTTCCTGACCTCGATCGCATCGTGATCGGCGACAATGGAGATGCTCCGCTCGCCTCGTTTAGGGCGCATGACGCGGAAGCCGCGACTCTCGGCGGGTCGGTAATCGCAGGATTCAGCAACTACTCTTCGGGACTGGCCAAGGCAGGCAATATTGACGCCGGCGCAGCCAAGTCCGTCACCATTTCTAATTTGACTGTGCCAGCGGACGGCGTTTCCTTATTGGAGGTAGACTATTTGACCAGCGGGCCGCGCTCCTTCTTCTGGAGCACGCGTGGAGAGGTATCCTGAATGAATGGTGCAGAAGCGACCATGGCTCTGGTTGGCATATGGAACTCCCGGGTTAGAGGTTTGTTGCCATAGTATCTGCGGACTGAAGATGGCCGCGGTAGGTTTCGAACTGCTCGCCAATCAGGTGGGCGATGGTGTCCTGGGGAACGCTATTCCAGCCGGGTGTATACGTACGCTTGGGGCTGGTGTTGTGGGCATGCACAGTAGCGACGAAAAATGTGGGATCGCCGAGGGCAAGCATTTGCCGCTCGCTGAGAGACCATACAAAGAGCGTGTCTTCGCCTTCGTTGATTTCGGGGAATGGGCGGTTCTTCCATAGGCTCTTGCGATAGCAGAGCGTATTTCCTGAAAGCCATGCGCGTGATCCGGGAGGATGAGTGTACAGCCAAGCAATCCCGGGTACCGGATCGTAGAAGTAGAGTTGCGAGAGCCCGCAGATGTCGATGTCGGGGCGGCTGCGCAGCGCCTGCATCTGGATTGAAATGCGTGAAGGTGACATCCAATCGTCATCGTCCCAATGAAGGATGAAATCTCCGGCAGCTAGCCTGCACCCATGATTGCGCTTTGCGCCCAGCGTTGAGCGATCGTGTAATTGAACGTAGCGGATGCAAGAGTCGTCCGGCATCAGATCGGTCACCGGGTTGGTACCGTCATCGAGCACAAGCAGTTCGCGATTCTCGTAATCCTGCCTTTGGAAAAATTCGATGGCGCGCGGGACAAAGCCCCGTCGATTTGCCGTAGGCATGATGCAGCTGACAAGAGGTTGGTCTGAAGGAGGGCTGCACGCAGATACAGCCGATGAATGCCGGCGGTAGAAATCGATGTCACCTTCCAGCGTAGTGGGTAACCCGACACGAAGCCATCCCTTGGGGTCGATGAATTCCCCGCAGCGGAATACCCAGCTTGAAGTGGCGTGCCGAATGTAAACGAAAAGGTCGTCTCCATTCACCTTCTTTACCTGCGCTCCATGTTGGGCTGCCTGCCAGAGGAACCATGCGTCCTCTGCAATGGAGCGGTCAGGATAGCGGACACCGCGATCGAAAACGCTTCGGTGATAGACGAGAGTTCCGCCGTGAACGTCGCCTACAAACATGCGGCGATGCAAATCTGGCGTGACCCGCCAGAATTGCCAGCGAGAGAGATCGAGGAAAACTCCTGCTGAGAGAGCGCTGATTTGAGCGGTGCCTGAAAGCAGCGGTTCAATTTGCGCCCTGAGGCGATCAGGAGCGTACCAGTCGTCATCATCCCACTGCGCAATGAAGGTCCCGCGTGCCAACTCGCAGCCACGATTGCGTTTGGCCCCGATCGATAGCCGGTTCGGCAATCTGACGTATCGAATGCGCTCGTCGCCGGAGATAAGCGGCATTAAGTCTTCCACCGTGGAGTCATCGAGAATCAACAACTCGCGGTTCGGATAGGTCTGCCGTTGGAAGAACAGAATGGACTGTTGCACGAAGTCTGGGCGATTCGAAGTCGCCATGATGCAACTGACGAGTGGGACGGGAGTCTGGACATGCAATGATACACGAGGCGGAATCGTGTAAGAATCAGTCGGAGCATTCCTGATCTGGATTAAATCGGCTGGTGCGAAGTGTTCGCATGCGTCGCCTTTGCAATGCGTTTCATAGGTCGAAGAAAGATGACGCAGATGCAGGGCGCAGAACTTGTCTTGATATCTTCGCTTGCTGGCATCGAATCGTTTGGTTTCGTCTATTGCACGCCGGCGTCCAAACTGTGCACGATGCACGTATGAACCGCAAGCCCACACACCTCGAAGTCCAGCGCGTGCTGCGCGAATGTTGTAGTCCATTTCCCAGCACGGGCCGAGGCCGTAGGACTCGTCGGCAGCGCCTAGACACTGAATGACGTCGCGGCGCACCGCGTAGCAAAAATCAGCGAGGCTGTGAAGAGGCTCGAGATAGCGGGTGGCTGATCCGAAGCGCTGACGAATTGAATCTGCCACGCGATTCACGTCAGCCAGTGTTGCTGTTGCGTTATTGGCAGAAACCCCGCGCTGGGCAAGGCTCTGCTCATTCCAGCAATGATTTGTAGAAGGACCCGCAATGCCGTGCGACAAATCAGCATCAAGCGCGGATAGAATGCCCGTGAGCCAGTTTCTGCCCACAATCGATCCGCTCTCGAGGAGGACGACTACCTCCGCATCTGAGGTCGACGCCAGCCGATTGAAACTCGCGGCAGCCCCGACGGCCTGCTGTGTCGACGACTGCGGCAAATGCGACAGTCGGGCCAACTCATTGGAAGTTACATGGTCCGGTCCATCGGGAAGAAGTAGAAGCGAAAATGGCATTGACGTATTTGCGCTCAGACTCTCCAGGGTCGCTCTCAGGCGGAGAGGGTCTTCATAGACATGCACGCCGATGCAGACAGAGGTCAAGGTTGTATCGTCTCCATGCCGCGCAGGCTGTTTTGAATGACAGCCATTCCCAGGTCATCATCTTCGGCGACTCCACACGCAGCTGACCACAGCCGAACCACGCTGTACCCTGAGCTCTCTATCTGCTGGAGCGCGAGGGCCACCGTTCCGCCCGCGTAGTGCGCGTCATGGATAAGGATGAGCCCACCTTGGCACACGAGTTGAGTTGCGAGCGCAAATTCGGCGAGGACATGCTCGGCGGTATGAATTGAGTCCAGGAGTGCCGCCTCGTACCTCTCTCCATCTCGGATCGATTGCTGCATACCCTCGATCGAACCGATTTGCCGCGCGTCGATGCATTGAGCCATGTTGTGCGGCAGCATTGCCCAGAGATCATCGGCTTCCGGATGTGGATAGGGATCGAACGAAACTACGGCGGCGCCCTCGCGGTGAGCGACTGCCGAAGCGATGCATGCTGCCGATACTCCACGTGCGGTTCCTGTTTCCAGCACGCGCGCACATCCGTTCGAACGGATGATGTAGTGCAGCAGCGCGAAGAGTGGAAACACGCCGCCATCCCGAATCTTCGCATCGCGTGCATCGGTGGTCCCATAAAAAGACCATGCCAGGGCTGAAACTCCGTAATGTCCAACCCACCGCCTGAGCGCGTAAAGGAACTGCGAGTAACCATCGGGGCCGATCTGTGATGCAAGAGGATCGGGGACACGTGCGAACATTCCTTGCCATTCAGGATACTTGCGCCGGCCCACTCCGCTCAGATGAAGAATGCGCACAGGACGCCCGCGCCATTGCGCACTCATGCCGACGGGAGTGCGGGAGAGATCCACGTCTTGTGCGTGAAGCTGCACGTTAAACGAGCCGTCCAGTTCCACTCCGCAACGTAGCTTTGACAGGGCAAGGTTGAAGATGAACTGGTTTCGCCACCAGATGTCGCGGCGTTGATCGATCCATTCACCAGCACCCTTGAGTGCTCGTATGACGCCGTCGAGGGCGAGCATGGCAGACCTGCCCGCGGCAAAGATGCCGTCGTTAACGATGAGTGGATAATCCGCATCAGCGGCATTAAAGAGACGGCGAAAATCTGACTCTCCTCCGCCATAGATATCAAAGAAAGCGCGCTGCAACGTGAGATCCCCGGTGCCGTTTCCTTCGCGGGCCGCAAGGATACTTCCATCAGGACAAGCCTCGAGAGCGGAAAACACCGGTTTTAAACTAGACAGCACAATCATGTCGGCATCAAGACAGATATACCGCTCGGCATCGATCACGCGAGCCGCGGAATACATGAGGGCCTTGCTCATGGGGTTTACAGCAGAGCGGGATTGACAGGGAACCAGCAGTGCCTTGTACTTCGCTGCCAATCGGATGGTCTCGCTGCTCTTGCCCAGCATGAATAGGACGAGAAGCGCGTCGTGACAATCCGCGTTGGCGTAGACCGAACCGAGCATGTCGTCAGCTAGGGTTTCGAAGCCGGGAGAGACGACTGTGCAGATGCATTGATGTGTTCGGGGAATCGACGTGGGTAGAGAGATCTCGGCACGGTGCAGGCAATCGAGTAACGTGCGAGGCGGAGGCGCGGCCTCTGAAGCCTCAAGGCAAGGGTCAAGCCAGACCGCGTGGCAATTCTCCCAGCGGCTTGTCTGAACGATCAGGGTGAGTAGTTGCGCGCCTCGAATATCGGCTGTGAAACTACGCGGCGCGCCACCAGGTTGCACGTAGTTATTGGCGGCAATCTGCACTCCATCGGCAAGAAGAATGAAATCGGCGTGAGAACTGCTGTGCAGAACGTCATCATTGAGCGCCACTTTTCCTTGGAAGGAAGAGAAGCGCCCGCCGACGTGAAAAAGAATCTCAGATGGAGGATGACAACTCAGCGAGTGCGGATAGCTCCTGCCCTGCACTGAGACGCTCTTGCCTTCATAACCCAGGCTGCCGTTCAAGCCGAGTTGCCCATAGCCCACGCGAACCTGCAGCGGGGTCAGTGAATCCAGGTATACAGCCGCTGTTTCAGTCCTGGTCGCAAGCATGTTTATTCCATCCAAAAGGAAGCCGGCACCAACAAAGGCGATTGGTCGCCGGTGGGCAGGGTTGAGTCAAAGGGCTCAAAATATTGGGAAGATGCGGGACTTGCGCTACCCGCTATCAGCAACTTCGCGATGGCCGCGGCGATGGGCTGTCCGGTGAACTCCTGGTAGAAGGTAAATGCTGGGGAGGGATTTACTTCAAAGCAATACCATTCGTCCTCAGGGGTGCGGCGCAGGTCGATGCCGGCGACGGGTAACTCCATCGATTGAGCCAGTGCAATGCAGCGTTCTTCGATCGAATGCGGAAGCCGGCACTCTCTGATCTCGAGCATGTGGTCGCCAGGATAACGATAGTCGTCCGCGTCACAAAGCAATTCACTTGCAAAGACTTCGGCACCGATTACGTGCGCGCGGAAGTCGCATCCCGGAATAAACTCCTGGAATTGCGTTGGACAACTCATAATGTCACGCAAGCGTTCAGAGTGGGCCGCTGCAAGCCTCGCAACCCTGCTGCGTACGCCGCTTACCGACTTGTAGATTACATCTCGGTGCCGCTCCTGAAACTCACGCGCCGCAGCGGGTGTGGTGGAGATGAGCGTTTCAGGTAC
>WNGR01000503.1_pt1 | contig 42841 bp, 40 predicted proteins | sample 5407581 | NCBI WGS metagenome assembly WNGR01 (sample SAMN13153383, study PRJNA577476) | soil metagenome | isolation source: 80 cm soil or saprolite under Garry oak tree replicate 2 | place: USA:California | collected 2016-06-15 | reverse complement strand
GTGGCCGGGCTGCCCAAGACCCGGTCCGGCAAGATCTTGCGCAAGACCATGCGCGGCATCGCCGACGGCACCGACGAACCCGTCCCGTCCACCATCGAGGACCCCGCCGTACTCGACGCGCTGCGCCCCGTCCTGGCCGACTAGCCATGACAGCCGAGCAGGCAGCAGCGGTCCTCGCCGACGGCGTTCTTATGCGTGATGGCGGTTACTTACCCGCTACCGGGACGGCAGCAGCGCGGTGAGCATGCTCATGCTTGCGAGCTCGCCGGTGATCTCCGTCATGATGGCCGCGTCCGGACGGAGGAAAACCCGCAGCAGATCCGGCCCGGTCACCACGCCAAGCAGCTTCCCGTCCTCACTGGTCACCAGCAGGAAGCGGGACTGATGGCGGTCCATCAGCCGGGCCGCCTCGGCCGCGCTCGTCTCGGCCGGCGCGGTCGGCGGGTAGCGGTCCATCAGCTCGCCCGCGGTTTCGGCGGTGGCAATGTCCCGGCGGGTCCGGTAGGGCAGGTGCACCGAGTGCCCGCCGTCCGGGTCCCGCTGGAGCTGCTCCTTCCTCAGCAGGTCGCCCTCGGCGACGACGCCGGCCACGCGGCCGTGCGGGGTGAGCACTGGCACGACGCCGATCCGTCCCCTGACCAGGATGTCGGCCACGGTCTTCAGCGGCGTGGCCGGGGTTACCGTCATGGGGTTGGCAGTCATCACATCACGTACCTGATAGTGACGCATCGTGTGCTCCTTCGCCCAGGCGCTGTCAACTCGGTCCTCTGCTCCTACGACAGCGCCCGGAGACGTGTCGCAGTAGGGGCGCACATCCCTGGCCCGCCAGCCGAACAGCCCGCCGCCAAGGGGGCTTTCGACTCTCTCGCCGACAGGCCGTAAGGCCGACGCTCGGGATATGAGCAGTACACGCAGGCTGGCCCGGCCGGCGGCCGCCGCCCGGGCGGAGGTCCTACTCTGAGCTAGGAGGTGCCATGGCCGGGAGGAGCGTGCTGGAGTGCCGCGGCCTGCGGCGGCGCTTCGGCGAGATCGTCGCGGTGGACGGGGTCGGGTTCGGAATCGGCGCCGGCGAGACCTACGGGCTGCTCGGCCCGAACGGGGCGGGGAAGACCACCACCATCTCGATGATCGCCGGCCTGCTCGAGCGCGACGGCGGCGAGGTCACGGTGGACGGCGAGCCGATGACGACCCGCTCCGTCCGGGCCAAGAGCGCGATCGGGTACGTGCCGCAGGAGCTGGCCATCTACCCGGACCTGTCCGGCCGGGAGAACCTGATGTTCTTCGCCCGGCTGTACGGCATGTCCACGGCCGAGGCCAGACGGCGCAGCGCCGAGGTGCTGACCCTGACCGGGCTGGCCGACCGGGCCGGCGACCAGGCCAAGCAGTACTCCGGCGGGATGAAGCGGCGGCTGAACATCGGCCTCGGCCTGCTGCACCGGCCGAAGCTGCTGATCCTGGACGAGCCCACGGTCGGGGTGGACCCGCAGAGCAGGAACGCGATCCTGGACAGCGTCGCGGCCCTGTCCGGAGCGGGGATGGCGGTGCTGTACACCACCCACTACATGGAAGAGGCCGAGCGGCTGTGCGACCGGATCGGCATCATCGATCACGGCAAGCTGATCGCCGAGGGCACCCGCGACGACCTCGTCCGCATGGTCGGCGAGGGCGATCAGGTCCGGCTCTCCGCGGCCGGCGACCTGGCCCGGGCCGCCACGGGCCTGACGGCCCGATCGTGGGTCCGCCAGGCCCGGGCGCTCGACGGCGGCATCGACCTAGTGGTAGATAACGCGCGCAGCGAACTGCCCGCCATCTTGTCCGACATGGCCGCCGACGGCGTGGCCGTCAGGTCGGTGGAGGTTACCGAGCCGGACCTTGAGGCGGTCTTCCTGCACCTGACCGGCCGCGCCCTGAGGGACTGAGCCGTCATGCGAGCCGCCTGGCTGATCTGCCGGAAGGACCTCAGGTCCCGGCTGCGGGACCGCTCGGCCGTGCTGATCGGGATCGTGGTCCCGCTCGGCCTGGCGTTCATCTTCAACGCGATCTTCAGCGGGATCTCCGGCGGCTCGAACGTGATCAGCCTGGGCGTGGTCGACGCCGATCACGGCGTCGCCAGCCAGCAGTTCACCGGCCAGGTCCTGGAGGCCGTCGGCCGGTCCGGGCTGATCACCATCCACACCGAACCCACCGTGCCGCGGGCCCGCGCGCTGGCCGCCCGCGGAACGCTGGCCGCGGTCATCGTCATCCCGGCCGGCTTCTCCGCCCGTGTCCAGGCAGGCCAGCCCGCCTCGCTGCAGATCATCGGCAACGCCGACGCCCCCGTCTCAACCCAGGTCGCCCGGTCCATCGCCGAGAGCTACGCCGCCGACCTGAACCGGATCCGGCTGTCGGTCGCCACCGTGGCCGCCGCCAATCCCGGCGCGGCGCTGCCGCCCGCCCGGATCCGGGCACTGGCCGCCGCCGCGGCCGCGGCCACGGCGCCGGTGGCGGTCCGCGACGTGTCCGCGCAGACCAGGGAGCTCGACCAGAAGTCCTTCTTTGCCGCCGGGATGGCCGTGTTCTTCCTGTTCTTCACCGTCCAGTTCGGCGTGACCAGCCTGCTCGAGGAGCGCAACGAGGGAACGCTGGCCCGGCTGCTGGCCGCCCCGGTCAGCCGGGCCTCGATCCTCGGCGGGAAGCTGCTGACCAGCTTCCTGCTCGGGATCATCAGCATGACCGTGCTGGTGGTGGCCACCACCGTGCTGTTCGGCGCGGCGTGGGGGAACCCGTTCGGCGTCGCGGTGCTGATCGTGACCGCGATCATGGCGGCCACCGGGATCATGGCGCTGATCGCCACGCTGGCCAGGAACGCCGAGCAGGCCGCCAACTGGCAATCGGTGACTGCGGTCATCCTGGGCCTGATCGGCGGCACGTTCTTCCCGGTATCGCAGGCGCCGGGGATCCTGTCCCGGCTCACCTTCGTGGCGCCCCAGGCGTGGTTCCTGCGCGGCCTGGGTGACCTGCGCGGCGCCGGCGTCCCGGCGGTGTGGACGCCGGCCCTGGCCATGCTGGCCTTCGCCGCGGTCACGGGGGCCGTGGCCCTGTTCCGGCTGAGGCGATTGGCGGAGGTGTGACCGATGAAGGTGCTCTGGATAGCCTTGTCGAACCTGCGCCGCATGTTCCGGGTGCGTACCAACTTCTTCTTCGTGTTCGTCTTCCCGATGGTGCTGATCCTGATTCTCGGGGCCACCTTCGGCGGCTCGTCCAGCCCGCGGCTGGGCGTGGTAAGCACCGGCTCGGGGCCGCTCGGCACGGCGCTGCTGCGCCAGCTCGAGCAGACCCCGCAGCTGCGCGTGGTGGCCATGTCCGGCCCGGCGGCGCTGCTGACGCAGGTCGAGCGCGGGAACCTGGCCGCGGGCGTGATCATCCCGCCCGGCTACGACGGCGCCGTGCGCACCGGCCCCGGCGCGACCCTGCGCTACCTGGCCCGCCCGGACCAGTCCTCCCAGCAGCTCGGCGAGACGGTCCGCGGCGCGGTGGCACGGCAGGCTGCCCTGCTCGGCGCGGCCAGGTTCGCCGTCGCCCAGCATGCGGCCCCTGGCTTCGGCGCCGGCCTGGCCGGAGCCAGCCGGATCTCGCCCGCGGTCCCCGCGGTCTCGGTGACCCAGATGACCGCGGGGACGACGCTGTTCTCCCGGACCCTCGGCCAGTTCGACGAGGGGGCCTGGACCGAGCTCCTGTTGTTCCTCTTCCTCACCGCGCTGACCGGCGCGGTCGCCCTCATCGAGACCCGCAGGCTCGGCCTGTCCCGCCGCATGCTGGCCACCCCCACCACGCCCGCCACGCTGATCGCCGGGGAAACCGCGGGCCGGGTACTGATCGCCTGCCTGCAGGCGGCGGTGATCATCTTCGGCTCGGCGCTGCTGTTCGGGGTGAACTGGGGGCAACCCGTCGGCGTCGCGGCGGTGGTGATCCTGTTCGCCCTGGTGGGGGCCGGTGCCGGCACGTTCCTGGGCACGCTGTTCCGCACCGAGCAGCAGGCGATCGGCGTCTCGCTGCTGCTGGGCCTGGGGCTCGGCGCGCTCGGCGGCTGCATGGTGCCGCTGGAGGTCTTCTCGCCGGTGATGCGGCGGGTCGCGCACATCACCCCGCAGGCCTGGGGCAACGACGCCTTCGCCCGGCTCGTCGGCCACGGCGCGTCGATCACCGGCATCCTGCCGCAGCTGGGCGTCCTCGCGGCGTACGCCGCCGTGCTGCTGACGCTGGCCGCCTGGCGGCTGCGCCGCGTCCTGGCCGGCTAGCGGAGATCCTGCACGGTCCAGATCGCCGACGTCAGCGCCTCGAACCTGCGCAGGTGACGGCGCAGCTGGGTGAACTCCCCGGCCTCGGCCGCGGCGACGGCTTCGGCGGCCGCGACCGCGAGCCTGCTCAGCCGTACGGCCAGGAATATGCCGGAACCCGGGCCGTCCCCCCCGACGGCCCGGGCCTCACGCCCCGCGGCTTCGGCCTCGGCCAGGATCGCGTCGGTGGCCTGGGCCACCTTGGCCATAGCCAGCCACGGGCTCGGCGCCTCGGCGTCGTCGCTGGCGAGCATCCGCAACATGAGCAGGTGCGGCAGGCAACGTGCCTGGTGGCCTTCTGTCCGGTCGGCAACGGTCATGGCGTGCGGCCCCTTCCGCGGTCGGATACTCATTTCATGACGAGGACAGGGCGGCCGGCTAGGGTCCAAAGTCCCAGAATGCCCGGTTCTGGCTGGCGGAAGGGCTACCGTCCGGGACCTTGGGCCCAGGATGTGGTGATCTAGGTCTCTGCTGACCGCGGCCTGTCCCGGGACAGGCTGAAGCATGGACGACAAAGCGTGCTGCTGCCCCTCCCGCCCGATGGTGCGGGTGCTCATGCCGGCCACCCAGAGCCGGCCCTACCGGGTGGACCTGCTGCTGTGCGGGCACCACTTCCGCCTCTCCCAGTGGACTCTGGCCGCCGCCGGTGCCGTGGCCCGGGTGATGCCGGGCCGCCGCCATGCCGACGAATCCGTGCCTGCTCTGCTCTGATCCGGGGGACCTACGGCCCTAGCGGGCCACGTCGTGCCCATCCAGGCTGATGACCGGATAGGAGCGCGTCATGATTACCCGTGCCCAGATCGAGAAGCTCGGCGCCCTGCACGCGGTGGAGCCGACCATGCTCTCGCTCTACCTGGCCGTGCCGCCGTCGGCGAACCTGACCGCCCGGGCCGGTGAGCTCATCACCGCGGCCGAGGCGGCCTGCGGCAGGCCGCTGGCGGCGCGGGACCGCGACTGGATGCTGGAGAAGCTGCCATCGTGCGCCCGTGACTGCACCGGGCGCACGGTGGCCGTGTTCGCCTGCGCGGACTCCGGCCTGCTCGAGGCCATCCCGCTGCCGTGTCCGCTGCCGGAGCGCGCGGTACTGGGCGTCCGGCCGCACATCCGGCCCCTGCTACTGGCCCGGCAGCACGGCCCGGTGCCCGATCAGGCCTCGCCCGATGTCGCCTGGTGGTCCGAAGTACCCGCCCGTCGCACGGTCGCCACGATCCTGGCCATGCCGCCCGTCGGCCATCCCGCCGTCGGCCTGCCCGCCTGCCTGGCCGCGGTCAGCGCCGGCCCCGTTCAGACCCTGGTTGTCCCGGCCGACGGCCTGGTCCCCGGGTACGAATGCGGCCGGTGCGGCACGCTGAGCCTGGACGCCGACGCCTGCTGCCCGGACTGGGGCACCGCGGCGCTACCGGTGCCGGACGTCATCGAGGAGATGGTCAGCCGGGTCCTGGAAGACGGTGGCGAGATCCTGGTAGCGGGCGGCGGCTGGTCCCAGTCCCTCGTTCGCCTGCTGTAACCCCGCACCAGCTCGCCTACTACGGCAGGCTGGCCCGGCCACCGCGCGCTCCGCCGGAGCCACGGCAGAATCCGGCCTACGCGATCTTGATGATGACCCACGGGCCGGAAGCGCTAACCGGGCGGACGCCGGTAACCGTGAAGGTCTTACCGTCAGGCTTGGTGACCTTGAACGTGTTCGCGCTCACCTGCCGCACCACCGAGGCCGAGCCAATCCCGCCGGCCCACACCAGTGCGGCGCCATCCGCGGGCAGGGTCCTACGACCCCGTTTCCGTGCCTGTGGTCACGACCTGCGGTCTGCCCGAGTGTGCGGGCTCGCACAGCCGTCTGTTCACGGGTGCTTTGCCGGCAGGGCCGGCTGGAAGAAAGAGACCGGCGACACAAGGCCTCCCGCATCAGGACCATCGGCCCTGCCGCCTTGTGGTCCTGCTGCATGAGCCTGGGGGTTCTGCGGCACCGTCAACGGTGGCCAGCACCCCGGCGACGACGGCGCCGGTCACCACGGCACCGGCCGGGCAAGGGTCGGTGCCGCGCTGTCACACTACGCAGCTGTCGATGGCCTTCACCGGCTTGAACGCCGCCTCAGGCGGGCAGCGGGGGATGACCCTCATCATGACCAACCACTCCGGCACCACCTGCCACGTCTACGGATATCCCGGGCTGGCCTTCATCGGTAACGTCCCGATGGCCACCCACCTGACCTGGGTGAAAGAACCCCATACCTCGGTGGTGCTGCGCCCGGGCGGCAATGCGCAAGCCCTGCTGACCTGGCGGGCGAACACGGCCACCGGCCCGGCCCCGTTCAATCCCGCCTTCGTGCACATCACTCCGCCCGATGAGCGCGCCTACCTGCACGGAGTCTGGCCGGGCGGACCGGTAGTCGACGGCAACGTCGCCGCCTGGCCGCTGCGCGCAACGCCAGCCTGCCCCTTCCCGGCCGGTACCGGCACCGTCGCCAGCCCCTTCAACGGCATGTGCATGACCGTGGCCGCAGACGGCACCGCCGTGGTGGCGTGGAAATGCCATCCCGGTGCCGGCTCCCAGCAATGGACCGGCTACAGTGACGGCACGCTGCGGAACAACGGCAAGTGCCTGGACGTCACCGGCCCGGTCGCGGGCGCCAAGGCCAAGGTGGCGGCGTGCACCGGGGCGGCCACCCAGAAATGGGCTATCGCCTCCACCAGATCCCGGGACAATCCTCGTAGATTCGTTAGGCAATCACATTCATCGGTTTCCCCGGCGTACCACGAGGCTCCTTTGACTCACCAGCGTAAGAGGTGCTTGTCAAGCGGTTCGGGCGGGTTTCTGGGTTTTCCGGGGATTCGGTCCTGATCTGGGGTTCTTGCTACGGCTGGCGCTGTTGCGGCGGGGTGCGCGGGTGGCGGTCCTGGCTGGGGGCATGCTGGCGGCCCGCGGCGCTGGGGTGGCTGGCGCGGCGCGGGTGCGGGCGCCCGTGGCCCGGGTCTTCTCGCCCTACGTAGCTCAAGCGGGCTCGGCCGGTGCCCGCGCATGGGCGGGCGGCCTGCCCCGGCAGCGTTCAACCGGGCTGGTGAGAAGCCCCGGGGGACCGGGAGGGCTGCCCAGGGTGGGTCACGGGGTGGTCCCCGACGATGATGCGGGCTCGCCCTCCCGCTGGCCGGGGAGGAAGGTCCTGGGTACCCGCGGTGGGTGCGGGGGGTGATGGATGCGCTGGTCAGGCGGCCTCCGCGTGCGGGCTAGAGGGGATGCGGCCGCCGGAGGCGGCGGCCGGGTCCCAGCCGGCGTCGTGCACGGTCATGAAGTAGATCCAGCGCAGCAGCGAGGCCGCGCAGGCGACCCGGGCCCGGGCGCGGCGGGCGCGGGCCGCCCGCTGCGCGGCGCTGATCTGCGGTGATCCGGTGCCGGGCTGGGCCTGCGCGGCGCGGGCGGCGGCCTGGTCGGCTCCGGCGGTCAGCGCCTGGTATTTCGCGGCCATGACCGGGTTGTGGATGATCAGCGGCCAGGCCGCGCGCCACACGGCGGTCCGCAGCCCGGGCCGGCCGCGCGTAGAGATCCGCTCCTGGCCCTCGAAAGCACCCGAGGCGTTCCCGGCCGGGGACAGCCCGGCGTGCTTGACCAGCGATGATGAGGTCTCATAGCGGCGCGGGTCGCCGGTCTCGGCCAGGATCGCCGCCGCGCCGACCGCGGTCAGCCCGGGGATGTCCGCCAGCCGGGCCAGGCCCAGCTCGCCCAGCACCGCGGCCATGTCCGCTTCCACCGCGCGCAGCTGCGCGCGGGTGCGCTGCAGGTCGCCCAGCTCGTCGGCGATGCGGCGGAACAGGCCGCGGCGGGACCAGGTGACCGCGTCCGCGCTGTCGGCCAGCGCGGCGAACACCGCCCGGGCGACCCGCCCGTCCGCCCGCCCCAGCCGGCCACGGCGGCCTGCACCACCTCAGCGAACGCCTCCTCGCCGATGGCGGCCAGCTGCTCCGGCTGCCCGCCGCACCGCGCCGTCACCTGCTGCACCGCAGCCAGCCAGGTCACCGACTTAAACGGGTGCGCGCACGCCTGGCCCGCCGCCGGCCAGGCCACCGACAAGAAATCCCGCACCCGCAGCACCGACGCCGTCGCCGCCGTGATCAGCTGCGCCCGCCGCCGCCCCAGGTGCCGCAGGTGCGCCCACGCCTCATCCAGCACCTCCGGGACATAACAGTGCAGCTCCGCCGCCAGCCGGCCGATCAGCACGCTGTCGGGCTCATCGCGCTTGTGCGTCGTGTAATCCTGCTGCTCCCGGGCGATATGCGACACCAGCGGCTGGATGCACACCATAGCCAGCCCCCGCTCCGCGCACAGCCGCTGCACCTGCATCCACCGCGCCCCCGTCGGCTCGCACGCCACCGTCACCCGCGCGTGCCCCCTCGCCATGGCCGCCTCCACGGCCCGGTCGATCACCTCACCCAGCTGGTGCGCCTTCACCCGCACCGTCTTGCGCCACAGCACCCGCACATCATGATCAATCACCGCGATCGCCTGCTTATCCTCCCCCAGGTCGATCCCGGCCACCGCCCCGTCCCGCGGCAGCAGCCCGCGCAGCCGCTCCGCCCGCGCGTTCCGCCGCCGGTCCCCCCGCGTCATTCCGCTACTCTTGCCCATCAGGACGTCCTCTCTGGATGCGTTTGGGACACCAAGCCCGCACTACCGCACCAGGAGGACGTCCCCTTCACAAGCGAAACCCGCTAAACAGGCGCCTCCCGGGCTACGTCCTATTACTACGTGTACCGATTCCCGGGAACGGCGTGTTTGTTCCTGGAAATGTCGTACCCCGGCAGTAGAATCGAATTCAGATCCTAGAAGCCTGCCCTCCCGGGACGAAACCGTCAGCAGCAGCGACCAGCCCCGGTGGAGGGAGGTGACCCAGGTGAGCGCAGCCCCGGTATTCGCCACTGCCGGCGAGGCGCTGGACATGGTCCGCGCCGGGCTGGCCTACCTGGCCGCCGCGGACGCTACTCAGCTACCGGCCGCGACGCAGGCTGAGTGCCTGCGGGAGCTGGAGCAGGTCGGCGCGGTCCTGACCGCGGCGCGGGCCTTTGTCCTGGCCGGGTTCACCGCGGGGCAGGGGTACTGCGACGACGCGGAGTTCAGCGCGGTATCGTGGCTGATGCACCGGACCGGGATCACCCGGGGCGCCGCGGTCGGGCACACCGCGTGGGCCAGGCGGACCGGCACGCATCCGAAGGTGCTGGCGGCGCTGGCGGCGGAGCAAGTCTCGGAGTCGGCGGGGCGGATGATCTGCCTGTGGACGGGGCGGCTGCCGGAGAAGTTCCGGGACGAGTCCGACGAGCTCCTGCTCGCGGCCGCTGCGGCGGGGCTGGGGCTGGAGGAACTGGCCGCGCTGGCCGCGGAGATGTATGAGCGGGCCCGCGGCGATCTCCCGGACCAGGACCCGGACCGGGACTTCGCCGACCGGGGCGTGAAGCTGGCGACCACGTTCGGCGGCGCCGGGGTGATCCACGGGGACCTGACCGCAGAGTGCGCCGAGCTGGTCGGGCGGGTGCTGGACGCGCTGGGCGCCCCGGCCGGCAAGGACGATGACCGGACCCGGGACCAGCGGTACGCCCTCCACGAAGCGATGCGCCGGCTGGCCGCCAGTGACCTGCTGCCGGAGCGGGCCGGGCAGCCGGTGAAGGCGTGGGTGCACATCTCGCTGGCGGACCTGGTGGTGCTCGACGGCGACTCGGCGCTGCAGGACCAGTGGACCGCGCAGGTCCGGGAGCGGTGGGCCGCCCGCCGGGCGTTCGCGTCCGAGACCGGCAGCGAGGGCGGCGCGTGGCTCGACGGGGACGCCGCCGAGGGCATCGCCTGCGACGCGGCCGCGGCCCCCATCGTCACCGGCGAGGTCAACGTAGACGCGCTCGAGGACCTGGTCCGGCTGTGCGTGGAGCTCGACGGGCAGCGACGTGACGGCGGGCGGGATGCGGCCTGGGCCGCGCTCGAGCAGGCCGTCATCGGCAAGGCGGTCGACCTGCTATCAGGGCCGGGCGGCCTGGCGAGCTTCTTGCGCCGCCGCCAGCTCGGCGCGCGGCTGGGCGGGCCGAGCCTGCCGCTGGACATCGGGTACGCCGAGACCATTCCCGCGGGGATCCGCAACGCCGTGACCCTACGCGACCGGCACTGCCGGTTCCCCGGCGGCTGCAACCAGCCCGCCTCAGCCTGCGACGTGCACCACGTCAAGCACAAGAAGCACGGCGGCAAGACCAGCACCACAGACTGTGTCCTGCTGTGTTTCTTTCACCACCAGATCGTCATCCACCAGTGGGGCTGGACCCTGGTCCTGAATCCCGACGGGACCACGACCGCGTGGAACAAGGACAAGACGAAGGTCCTGCACAGCCACGGGCCACCCGCCCGGGCCGGGTAACGGCCCGGGCACGCCCGTGGCTATCGGCTACGAAGGATACTTGGCCAGGATCTCCTTGAGCTGGGCGACGAAGCGGAGCGATTCGTCGTGGCCGCGCTGGAAGACGTTGCGGCCGAAGATGAGGCCGGTGGCGCCCGCGTCCATCGACTCGCGTGCCTTGCGGTTACTTACGCTTCCACGCTCCGGCCGCCGGACCCGGCCGGGCAGGACCGAATGTCCGCTTCCGAGGTGACCGACGGCCCGCGACATGACGCTCTGCGACATGGCACTGGCCGCGTCCTGCCGGGCGTGGCCAGTGCCGTGGTGTCGGCGCGGGGAACCCTACTTGGTCGGCTTGACCGCGATCTTCTTGACCTCGTCCTTCTTCTCGGCCTTGAGGCCGACGGAGACGGTGAGGATGCCGTGGTCAAAGGTCGCCGTGACGTCGTCCGCGTTGGCGTCTCCCGGCAGCGGCAGGCTGCGGGCGAACGAGCCGTACCGGAACTCGGTCCGGTGCTTGCCCTCGGTCTTGTCGTGCCGCTCGGCGCGGATGGTCAGGTAGCCGGAGCCGACCGTGACCTCAACGTCCTTCTCCGGATCGATCCCGGCCAGCTCGGCCCGGACCAGGTAGTGGTCACCCTCGACGAAGTCCTCGATCCTGATCGGCTGGCCCAGGTAGGGACGGAGCGTCAGGAAGGGCTCCTCGAACCACTCGACCAAGTCCGGGAACATCGTCCTAGGGTCCCTGCGCAGCAAGGTGCTCATAGCGTCTGCCTTTCTCTTGTGACGGCTGTGCCTTCATATCGATCGCATAACGGTCACGCCCGGATGGGCAGAGGCGGACGGCACATCGGGGCGTGACCTTCGCCCCGGCACGCCCCTGGCCGAGGGTGAGGCGGTCCGGCCAGCGACGAACTCTTCAACCAGTCCTGGGGGGGCGACGCGCTAGTCTCGCCGGCCACATCACTGGTCTCGATGATCAGGCCGGAGAGCTGACACCCGGCTGCCAGCGGGCGCCTGGCGCGATCGCGCGGACAGGCGCAGCCGGGCGGAGTCGGCGAGCTCTTGCTCCTCCAGGGCGAGGGGTCACGTCGGCCAGCGCCTGTTCCAGGCGCGGGATCCAGCGGTTCCTGACGGCGCGGAGCCGGTACCGGGTGGCGAGCGCCTCGGCCTCGGCGGCCCGTCAAAGTTCGCGGACGCCGGCGGCGTGAGAGCGCGACCTTCGGCCTGCCGGAGCTAGACCAACGGCCCTGCCATTCTGACCGGCGGAGGAGGACGCTCGGACCATAGGAACTATCGGCAGGGTGATGAGGATGAAGACCGTCAAGGACGTCATGTCGACGCCTCCGGTGTGGGTAAGCGAGACCGCATCGTTCCGGGAGATAGCCGCCAGGCTCCGCGAGTGCCGGGTCAGCGCATTCCCGGTCCTCGACGCGCACGGCAAGGTCACCGGTGTCGTGTCCGAGGCAGACCTGCTGGTCAAGGAGGCCGTGCTGGGTGAGCCCGGCGGCATCGCGGGACTGCTGGCAGGCTTGATGCACCGCGCCGCTCAGGCCAAGGCGACCGGCGTAACGGCAGCCGACCTGATGACCAGCCCCGCGGTGACGATCGGCCCGGACGACACGGTGGAACACGCCGCCAGGCTGATGTACGACCGCAAGGTCAAGCGCCTCCCCGTGGTCGACCAGGGTGGCCGGCTGGCCGGAATCATCAGCCGGACCGACATCCTGGCTGTCTTCGACCGCACCGACGCGGAGATCCGCGAGGACATCATGACCCGGGTGATCGCGGGCCGCTCCGAGCCGAGCCAGTACTCGGTCATCGTGAAGGACGGCTTGGTGACGCTGGAAGGTAACCCCGAGACCGTCGCCATCGGTCATGGCCTGGTCGCCAGGACCCGCCACGTCCAGGGCGTCGTGGCGGTGCGCGACCGTCTCATCTACCCGGCTCCTCCCAGCCCCAGCCGGGTCGGCCCTTACTTCTGAGGTCGTAACGCCGGGACCTTCGTCCCGGCAGGCGCGGGCGTTCGGCTCTGCCGTCGGCCCGTCGGCCCGGGTGGCCTGGATAGAGGCCATGTATCCGGCCGAGACGAACGGAGAGGAAAATGAGCGTCACGTCACCGGAGCCGTCCGTTACGGTCGGCGTACCGAAGGAGACCACGCCAGGCGAGCAGCGCGTGGCGGTGGTGCCCGAATCCGTCCCGGTGCTGGCCCGCGCGGGCGTCCGGGTGGTCGTGGAGCAGGGCGCGGGGGCGGCGGCGTGGTTTGCCGACGGCGCCTACGAACGAGCCGGCGCGACGGTCGCCAGCCGGGACGAGGTGGCCGGCGGGGCCGATGTGCTCGTCGGGGTCGGCATGCCGACCCCGGAGCTGATCGCGCGGCTGCGGGCCGGCCAGGCGGTCATCGGCATGCTGCGGCCGCTGGTCCAGCCGGATCTGGCCCGCCAGCTGGCCGAGGCCGGGGTGACCGCGATCAGCCTGGACGGGCTGCCGCGCACCGTGAGCCGGGCCCAGTCCATGGACGCGCTCACCTCCCAGGCCAACGTGGCCGGCTACAAGGCGGTGCTGGTCGCGGCCGATCACTTCGGCCGGTTCTTCCCGATGCTGATCACCGCGGCCGGGACGAGCCGCCCGGCGAACGTCCTCGTGCTCGGCGCGGGCGTGGCCGGCCTGCAGGCCATGGGCACCGCCCGCCGGCTCGGTGCGGTGGTGACCGGTTACGACATCCGGCCGGAGACCCGTGAGCAGATCGAGTCGGTCGGGGCCAGGCTCCTGCGCCTTGCCACGATCGCTCCGGCGGAGGGCGAAGGCGGGTACGCCCGGGCCCTCACCGCCGAGGAGCAGGCCGCCCAGCAGGCCGCGCTCGCCGCCCAGATCGCCCGCTTCGACATCGTCATCACCACCGCGCAGGTGCCGGGCCGGCGCCCCCCGCTGCTGGTCACCGCCGAGGCGGTCAAGGGCATGCAGGCGGGCAGCGTCCTCGTCGACCTGGCCGCGAGCAGCCTCGGCGGCAACGTCGAGGGCTCGGAAGCGGACCAGACGGTGCTGACCGGCGACGGGGTCCGGATCATCGGGGCGGGCAACCTGCCCGCTCAGGTGCCCACCGCCGCCTCGACCGCGTACTCGCACAACATCGTCGCGCTGCTGGCCGAACTGGTCCATGACGGCGCGCTGAGGATCGACCCCGCCAACGAGATCCAGGCCGGCGTGGTCGTCACCCACCAGGGCACGGTGCTCCACCCCGCGGTGGCCGCCTTGCTCGGATCGCCCGCCGAGGGAGGCAGTTCATGACCACGGGCCTGATGTCCTATATCTACATGTTCGTGCTGGCCATCCTGGTCGGCTACGAAGTCATCACCAAGGTGCCGTCCACGCTGCACACGCCGCTGATGTCGGCGTCCAACGCCATCCACGGCATCGTCATCATCGGTGCGATCATCACCGCGTCGCAGGCCCAGACGACCGCTGGTTACGTGCTCGCCTTCGTGGCCGCATTCTTCGCGGCGATGAACGTGGTGGGCGGTTACAGCCTGACCGACCGGATGCTGCAGATGTTCCGCAAGCGGCCCGGGCCGGCCGATCACGACGCCGGCTCCGGTCATCTCGAGGAGAAGTCATGAACGCCGTCAGCATCGCCGTGGCGCTGGCTTACTTGCTGGCCGCCGCCGGGTTCGTCGTGGCCCTGCACCTGATGAACTCCCCAGCCACCGCCCGCCGGGGCAGCCGGCTGTCCTGGCTGGGCATGATCGTCGCGGTGGCGGCCGCGCTGGTCAGCGTCATCCACGACGCTACGATCACGACGACCGGCTGGGTCGTCCTCATCGCCGGTGCCGGCGGTGGCGCGGCGGCCGGCCTGATCATGGCCCGGCGGGTCAAGATGACCGACGTCCCGCAGGTTGTCAGCATCTTCAACGCCGTCGGCGGAGGCGCCGCCGCCCTGGTGGCGGCCGGCGGCTTCGTCCGCCTGGCCGGCGGGGACGGCATCTCCACCCGGGTGATGATCGCGACCGTCCTGGACGTCATCATCGGTCCGGTCACCTTCTCCGGATCGCTGATCGCCGCGGGCAAGCTGCAGGGCTGGGTCAGCTCGGCGCCCGTGGTCTTCCGCGGGGCCCGCCTCGTCACCGCCGCCCTCGCCGTCATCGGCGTCGGGGCGAGCTGCTACCTGCTGGCCGGCCACGACTCCATCCCGGTGCTGATCCTGGTCGCCTGCGCCGCCCTGGGCTTCGGCGTCACGTTGGCGATGCCGATCGGCGGCGCCGACATGCCCGTGGTCGTCGCGCTGCTGAACTCCTTCACCGGCATCGCCGTGGCCATCGCCGGCTTCGTGATCGGTAACGGCGCTCTGATCATCGGAGGCGCGCTGGTCGGGGCGTCCGGCGGTATTCTCACCGTGCTCATGGCCAAGGCCATGAACCGCTCGATCCTCGGGGTCATGATGGGCGGCTTCGGTACCGGTGACAGCGGCCCGGCGGCCGGTCCGGCGGCCGGCGCGGGCGCCAGCATCCGGAGCATCTCGGCCGAGGACGCCGCCATCCAGCTGGCCTACGCCAGCAAGGTCGTCATCGTGCCCGGCTACGGCCTGGCCGCGGCGCAGGCCCAGCACGAGGCGGCCGAGCTGGCCGCGGTGCTGGCCGACCACGCCAGGGTGTTCTTCGCCATCCACCCGGTGGCAGGCCGGATGCCCGGCCACATGAACGTGCTGCTGGCCGAGGCGAACGTGCCGTATGAGGACCTGAAGGAGATGGACGCGGCCAATCCCGAGTTCCCGACCGCGGACGTGGCGCTGGTCGTCGGAGCCAACGATGTCACCAACCCGGCGGCCCGCCGTCCCGGCAACCCCGTGTCCGGTATGCCGATCCTGAACGTGGACCAGGCCAGGAGCGTGATCGTGATCAAGCGGTCCATGGGCCACGGATACGCCGGGATGGACAACGAGCTGTACACCGACCCGAAGACCGGCATGTTCTTCTCCGACGCCAAGGCTGGCCTCGCCCAGATCATCGCCGGTGTCAAGGCCCTGGTGCCCAGCTGACATTGGTACCCAACACAGGAGGCCGGCCCAGGCGGGCGGCCCGGGACAGGAGCAGACGATGGCAACGTTCGACGTGGTGGATCTGTCGGCACTGGAGATCCTGGACTCCCGCGGCCGGCCCACCCTGGCGGTCACGGTGCGGCTGGCAGACGGCACGGCCGCCCGTGCCGGGGTGCCGTCCGGCGCCTCGACCGGCTCGCGGGAAGCCGTAGAACGCCGCGACGGCGACCCGGACAGGTACGAGGGCAAAGGGGTTCTCGGGGCGGCGTCCGCGGTCAACACCGAGATCCGTGACCTGCTGCGCGGCCGGTCCTGGGGCTCGCTGGCCGAGGCGGACCAGGCCATGATCGACCTCGACGGCACCGCGAACAAGAGCCGGCTGGGCGCCAACGCCACGGTGGGCACCTCGATGGCGCTGGCCCGGGCGCTGGCCGCCACGGCCGGGATCCCGCTGTGGCAGTGGATCACGCCGGACGGCGTGCCGCCATCGCTGCCGGTGCCGCACTTCAACGTGCTCAACGGCGGCGTGCACGCACCCAACTCGCTGGATTTCCAGGAGTTCATGATCGCGCCGGTCGGCGCCCCGTCGATGGCCGAGGCGGTCCGGGCCGGCGCCGAGGTCTACAGCGCGCTGCGCCGTGAGCTTTCCGGCCGCAAGCTGTCCACCGGGCTGGGCGACGAGGGCGGGTTCGCCCCGGAGATCGCCGAACCGGAAGAGGTCCTCCGCCTGATTGTCCAGGCCATCTCCGGCGCCGGCTACAAGGCGGGCGGCGACGGCGTGTCCATCGCCCTGGACCTGGCCGCCTCGGAGTTCCGCCAGCCGGACGGCCGCTACAAGGTGGCCGGCGACCTGCTGACCAGCGCCGACATGATCGACCGGCTCGCGGCCATCACTGGGCAGTTCCCCGTGCACCTGATCGAGGACGGCCTGGGCGAAGATGACGAGGACGGCTGGATCGCGCTCACCGCCCGCCTGGGCGGCGCCACCGAGCTGGTCGGCGACGACATCTTCTGCACCAACCCGGCCATCATCACCCGCGCCATCGCCCGCGGCATCGGCAACTCGGCGCTGATCAAACTCAACCAGATCGGCACCGTCACCGAGACGCTGCAGGCCATGGCCATCTGCCGCCAGGCCGGCTACCGGCAGTTCGTCTCGCACCGCTCCGGGGAAACCGAGGACCACTTCATCGCCGACCTGGCCGTCGGCACCGGCAGCGGCCACCTCAAGACCGGCGCACCGGCCCGCGGCGAGCGCGTGGCCAAGTACAACCGTCTCCTGGAGATCGCCGCGGCCGTACCCGCCCTCCGCTACGGCATGCCCGTAGACTGACACGTGGACGGCCGGGTCAGGTTCGGGCCATCGCGAGGAGCATCGCTGAGATGACCGGAACGGGGGAGCGCGCCAGCCAGCCTGGCGATTCCGGCCTGGTCCTGGTGCTGAACTCGGGCAGCTCGTCGGTGAAATTCGCCCTCGTGCATCCCGGCAGCGGCCAGCGCGTGACGGACGGGCTGGCCGAGCGGGTCGGCACGCCCGAGGCGGTGCTGCGGATCCGGCGCTCCTCCGGCAACATCGTCACCGAGCGACTCGCCGACAGCAGTTACCGCGCGATCATTGCCCGGATCCTCGGCAGCCAACCCGAGGCCGGGCCGGGTCTGGCCGACGCCGATCAGGGTCGCCTGATCGGCGTCGGCCATCGGGTCGTACACGGTGGCGAGCGGTTCACCCGCTCGGTGCTGGTGGACGACGAGGTGGTCGCGGCGATCGGCTCGGTCAGCCACCTGGCGCCGCTGCACAACCCGGCCAACCTGGCCGGAATCGAGGCGGTCCGCGCCGTCCGGCCCGACCTGCCGCAGGTGGCGGTGTTCGACACCGCGTTCCACCAGACCATGCCGGCCAGCGCCTTCCGGTACGCGGTACCCGAGGAGTGGTACACCCGGTACGGCGTGCGGCGCTTCGGCTTCCACGGGACGAGCTACCGTCTCGTCAGCGAGCGGGCGGCGGTCATGCTCGGCCGGCCACTGGGCGAGTTGCGCCTGGTTGTCGCCCACCTGGGCAACGGCTGCAGCGCAGCGGCGATACGCGACGGCGTGTCGGTGGACACCACGATGGGGCTGACCCCGCTGGAAGGGCTGGTCATGGGGACGCGTTCCGGTGACGTGGACCCCGGGATCTTCGGCTACCTGGCGGAGCAGACCGGGCAGGGCGCCGCCGAGCTGACCGAGACGCTGAACACCCGCAGCGGCCTGCTGGGGCTCTCCGGCACGAGCAACGACATGCGGGCCATCCAGGACGCCGCCGCCCGTGGTGACGAACGGGCCCGGCTCGCCCTCGACGTGTTCGTGCACCGGCTGGCCAGGGCGGCCGCCGGGCTGGTCACCAGCCTGGAGCGGCTCGACGCGCTGGTCTTCACCGGCGGCATCGGCGAGAACAGCTCGCTGGTACGCAGCCTGGTCCTCGGCCGCCTGGGCTTCCTCGGCCTAGCCGAGGACCCCGTCGCCAACGCGCGGCACGGCCGCGACACCAGCGGGCGGATCAGCCGTCCCGGGACCGCCCTGGCGCTGGTCGTGCCGACCGATGAGGAACTGCTGATCGCCCGCGACACCGCGCGACTCATCCCGGCGGTGGCGGCCTCCGGGGTGTGACCGTTAGGAGCACCACATGACCCGCAGCTTGCTCGTCGCGCCGGTTGCCGATCATGCCGCCCTGGCCAGGACGTGTCTGGGGCTGCTGCGCGCCCTGGACCGGCGGGGCATCAAGGTCGCGTACGTCAAGCCGGTGGCGCAGCCCAGGGCCGGTGGCGGCCCCGACCAGTCGGCCGAGCTGGTGGCCGCGATCACCGCTCTGCGGCCACCGGAGCCGGTCACCACCGCCCAGCTGGAGGAGCTGCTCGGCGAGGGCGAGCTCGACGTCGTGCTGGAGAAGATCGTCGCGGCCTGGAAGCCGGTCTACGGCGGGTCCGATCTGGTCGTGATCCAGGGCCTCAGCTCGGGGCCCTCGTGGCTGTATGCCAGCTCGCTGAACCAGGCGCTGGCCCGGGCGCTCGACGCCGATGTCGTGCTGGCCGGCAGCTGGCCCGCGGATGGCGACGCGGAGGAACTGGCCGAGCAGTTCGCCATCGCGGCCAGCGGGTATATGGCCGGCGAGCAGGCGCGGGTGGTCGGCTGCGTGATCCACGGCCTGCCCGCCGCCGATGCGGCCGCGGCGGCCGGCCTGCGGGCCGCCCTGGCCAGGCGGCAGCTTGCCGTCGCCGCGGAGGTTCCGTACCGTCCCGAGCTGACGTGGCCCAGGATCCGCGATCTGGTACGCCACCTGCACCCGCAGATCCTGCACGAGGGCGATATGTCCCGGCGCATCAGGGACGTGGCGGTATTCGCCCAGGGCATTCCCGGAGGCCTTCACGCCCTGGACACCGGAAGGCTGGTGGTGGTGCCCGGCGACCGCCACGAGGTGATCATGGCTGCATACCTGACCGAGTTGAGCGGCACCCGCCTGGCCGGCTTGCTGCTGAGCACGGGGACGGCCCCCGATCCCAGGATCAGCGAGCTGACCCGGGCTACCCCGGCCGCCGGACTGCCGGTCCTGCTCGTGCCGGACGACAGTTACCAGACCGCCGCGCGGGTACGAGATCTCGACCCGGGCCTGCCAGCCGATGACCTGGAACGGGTCGAGAGCGTGACCGACCACATCGCCGATGCGCTCGATCCGCCCTGGCTCGAGTCGCTGACCGGCGCATCCCGGTCGCGGCGGCTGAGCCCGGCGGCGTTCCGCTATCAGCTGACCGAGCAGGCCCGCGCCGCCGACGCGCTCGTCGTCCTGCCCGAGGGGACCGAGCCCCGGACCATCCGGGCCGCGGTCGCGTGCGCCGAACGCGGCATCGCCCGCTGCCTGCTGCTCGGCTCCCCGACAAGGTGGCCGTCCGGGCCAGGCGGCTCGGCCTGCGGCTGCCCGAGGGCGTCACGGTGCTGGATCCGCAGGCCGTCGCCGAGCGTTACGTCGCCCCGCTGGCCGAGTTGCGCCAGCACAAGGGCTGGACCGAGGACGTGGCCCGCGAGCACCTGGCCGACCCGGTCACGGTCGGCACGATGATGCTCCGGCTGGGCGAGGTCGACGGCCTGGTGTCCGGGGCGGTGCACACCACCGCGAGCACGGTCCGTCCCGCGCTGCAGATCATCGGGCCCAAACCGGGCGCCCGCCTGGTCTCCTCGGTCATGTTCATGTGCCTGCCCGACGAAGTGGTCGTCTACGGCGACTGCGCCATCAACCCGCAGCCGGACGCCGAAGACCTGGCCGACATCGCCATCCAGAGCGCGGCGTCGGCCCGGATATTCGGCATCGAGCCGCGAGTGGCGATGATCAGCTTCAGCACCGGGACCTCCGGGAGAGGGCTGGACGTGGACAAGGTGGCCGAGGCCACCCGGATCGCGCGCGAGCGGGAGCCGGACCTGGCCGTCGACGGCCCGCTGCAATACGACACCGCCGCCATCGCCTCGGTCGGCCAGGCCAAGCGGCCCGGCAGCCCGGTAGCCGGCCGGGCCAGCGTGTTCGTCTTCCCCGACCTGGACACCGGCAATACGACGTACAAGGCCGTGCAGCGCAGCGCTCTGGTGGTCAGCATCGGCCCGATGCTGCAGGGCCTGGCCAAGCCGGTGAACGATCTCAGCCGGGGCGCCCTGGTCGAGGACATCATTTACACGATCGCGCTGACCGCGATCCAGTCCCGAGCTGCTTGAGCCCTGCAGTTTCTCCTGGTCACAGGCCTAACGAGGGTGGCTTTCTGCCCGGATGATCAAGGACCTACGCCCCTGCCTGCGCCGATTGCCTCATGAACATGCTGAAACCGCAAGGAGTCAATCGAGTCACCGGCGCGCCTCACGAGGGCGCCCGGAAGGAGGCTTCGATGTCAACCGTTATCCGTGCCCGGCATGGCGGGCACGATCAACAGCCTGCGCCCACCCGGGCGCAGCAGAAGGCCCGCGCTCTCGGCCTGACGTCGGCGACCGGCCTGGTCGTCGGCAGCATCGTCGGGACCGGGGTCTTCGCCATGCCGGCCGTGCTGGCCGGCGCGGGCACGAGCTCGCTGCTCGTCCTGGGCGTGATCGCCCTCGGCGCGATGCTGCTGGCCGTGCTGTTCGGCCAGCTGACCAGGCGGATCCCGAACTCCGACGGCGGGCTCTACGCCTACGCCAGGCACGAGTTCGGCGACTTCGCCGGCTACCTGACCGGCTGGTGCTACTGGATCCAGTGCTGGGCGGGGAACGCCGCCATCGTGTCGGCCTGGGTCTTCTACGTCGATGCCCTGTTCGGCATCAACCCGTCGGGCATCGGCAACTGGGGCATCGCCCTGGGCGGCCTGTGGATCCCGGCGCTGGTGAACCTGGCCGGGGTTAAGCAGATGGCGTGGTTCCAGAACCTGACCGTGGTGCTGAAGTTCCTGCCGCTGCTGTTCGTCGGCGTGGTCGGCTGGTTCTTCGTCTCCAAGGGGAACTTCGGCGCGTTCAACGCCTCCGGCGGCAGCCTGTACAGCGCGATCGGCATCGCGGCCGGCGTGGCCCTGTTCTCCTTCATCGGGGTCGAGGTCGCGGCGATCACCGCCAAGCGGGTGAAGAACCAGCGGATCAACGTGGGCCGCGCCTCGCTGCTCGGCACCGGCCTCAGCGCCATCTTGTACCTGGCCGTGACGGCCGCGATCATGGGCCTGGTCCCGCACCACGAGCTGGTCAACAGCACGGCGCCGTTCGTGACCGCGTTCGGCACGATCTTCACCCACGGCGCCTGGGCCGGCAAGCTGGTGGCCGCGCTGGCCGTCACCTCCGGCATCGGCGCCCTGAACGGCTGGACGCTGGTCACCACCGAGGTGGCCCGCGCCGCGGCCGACGACGGGCTGTTCCCGCGGGCGTTCGGCTGGACCGACCGCAACAACACGGCCTGGTTCGGCGTGGTGACGGCGGCGCTGCTGCCCTCGCTGCTGATGCTGTGGGCCTACACCACCAAGACCGGGCTGACCGTCTTCACCGAGCTGGTGGCCCTGACCGTGGTCACGGTCGCCATCCCGTACCTGTTCTCGGCCTGCGCGCAGCTGGCCTACCTGGTGTCGAAGCGGCGCCGGGTGCAGGGCTGGGCGCTGACCAGGGACCTGGCCATCGCCGGCACCGGGGTGCTGTTCTCGATGTGGGTCACGTTCGCGGCCGGCTACCAGTCGGTGTACCAGGCCCTGATCCTGGTGCTGGCCGGCGTGGTCGTCTACGCCTTCCTCAAGGCGCACCGGGAGGACACCGGCCAGGTGCCGGCCCCGGCCGAGACGCCCGCTGGCGATAGGGCGGAGGCCTGAGATGACCTTCAGCGTCCAGTCAGAGGCGGGCCAGCTCCGCCAGGTCATCGTGCACCGGCCTGGCCTGGAGCTGTCCCGGCTGACCCCGCGGAACATCGGCGAGCTGCTATTCGACGACGTGCTCTGGGCCTCCAAGGCCAAGGAGGAGCACGACGCGTTCGCCGAGGCGCTCCGCGAGAAGGGCGTGCGGGTCCACTACTTCGGGCAGCTCCTGGGCGAGACCCTCGAGCTGCCCGAAGGCCGGGCCTTCGTGCTCGACCGGCTGTGCACGCCGGAGATGCTCGGGCCGAACCTCATCACGCCGCTGCGCCAGCTGTTCGACGACCTCGACGGCCCGGCGCTGGCCGAGTTCCTGGTCGGCGGCGTGCTCAAGGCCGACCTGCACCCGGCCGGGGCGCACAGCCTGAAGTGGGACATGCTGCGGGCCGACGACTTCGTGCTCCCCCCGCTGCCCAACCACCTGTTCCAGCGGGACAACTCCTGCTGGATCTACCAGGGCGTGTCGGTCAACCCGATGGCCAAGCCCGCCCGGCAGCGGGAGACCCTGCACAGCCGGGCCATCTACCGGTTCCACCCGATGTTCGCTCACGCCGACTTCGCCCGCTACTACGGCGACGACGACGCGAACCACCAGCCCGCCAGCGTCGAGGGCGGCGACGTGCACGTGCTCGGGCACGGCGCCGTGATGATCGGGATGGGCGAGCGGTCCACCCCCATGGCGGCCGAGTTGCTGGCCAGCGCGCTGTTCCGGGCCGGCCAGGCGAGCCGGGTCATCGCCGTCGAGCTGCCCGCCTCGCGGGCCATGATGCACCTGGACACGGTGATGACGATGCTCGACCGGGACACCTTCGTCCAGTACCCCTACCTGGAGCGCCAGCCGCGGTCCTGGACCCTGACCCCGAACGGCGACGACCGTACCGTCTCGGTGAGCCGCAATCAGGACCTGTGGGAGACGGTCGCCGAGGTGCTCGGGGTGGACAAGGTCACGGTGCTGAGCACCGACGAGGACATCAGGGCGGCCGAGCGGGAGCAGTGGGACGACGGCACCAACTACCTGGCCGTGGCGCCCGGCGTGATCGTCGGCTACGAGCGCAACGTCGCCACCAACACCATGCTGCGCAAGCACGGCATCGAGGTGGTCACCATCGCCGGCAGCGAGCTTGGCCGCGGCCGCGGCGGGCCGCGCTGCATGACCTGCCCGATCGAACGGGACCCCGCCTAGGAGGACGAGATGAACCTGCAAGGACGCAACCTGCTCAAGGAGACCGACCTGTCCGCCGTGGAATTCCTCGACCTGGTCGAACTGGGCCGCCGGCTGCGGCTGCAGAAGCGGGTGGGCCTGCGGAACAACCGGCTGGCCGGCCGCAACATCGCGCTCATCTTCGAGAAGACGTCGACCAGGACCCGTTCGGCGTTCGAGGTGGCCGCCCACGACGAGGGCGCCCACGTCACCTACCTGGGACCGGACGACTCCCAGCTCGGCCGGAAGGAGTCGGTGAAGGACACCGCCCGGGTCCTGAGCCGGATGTTCGACGGGATCGAATACCGCGGCGCCGCCCAGGAAACGGTGGAGACCCTCGGCGCCTGGGCCGGCGTGCCGGTGTGGAACGGGCTCACCGACGACTGGCACCCGACCCAGATGCTGGCCGACATCCTGACCATGCGTGATCATGCCAGCAAGCCGCTCGCCGAGGTCAGCTACTGCTATCTCGGCGACGGCCGGAACAACGTGGCGAACTCGCTGCTGGTGACCGGGGCGCTGCTCGGCATGGACGTGCGGATCTGCGCGCCCTGGTCACTGCAGCCGTCCGAACGGGTGCAGGAGATCGCCGGCAAGCTCGCGGCCGAGTCCGGGGCTCAGCTGCTGGTGACCGCGGACGTGCTACCCGCGGTGGCCGGGGCGGACTTCCTGTACACCGACGTCTGGCTGTCCATGGGCGAGTCGGCCACCGCCTGGGGCGAGCGCATCCACCTGCTGATGCCCTACCAGGTGAACCGGGACGTGATCGCGGCCACCGGGAATCCCGCGGTGAAGTTCATGCACTGCCTGCCGGCCCTGCACAACCGGGACACCGAGACCGGGCGGCGGCTGTTCAGCCAGCGCAGGCTGAGCGCGCTCGAGGTGACCGAGGAGGTCTTCGAGTCGCCCGCCTCGATCGTGTTCGACCAGGCGGACAACCGGCTGCACACGATCAAGGCCGTGATGGTGGCTACGCTCGGGGACGTGCCATGAGGATCGTCGCCGCGCTCGGCGGCAACGCCCTGCTCGAGCGCGGCGAACCGCCCGAGGCCGGCATCCAGGAGGCCCACGTCGTCACGGCGGTGCGGGCGCTGACGCCGCTGGCGGCAGCCCACGACATGGTCATCACCCACGGCAACGGCCCTCAGGTCGGGATGCTGGCGCTGGAGAGCGCGCACGATCCGGCCATCGCCAGGCCCTACCCGTTCGACGTGCTCGGGGCGCAGACCCAGGGCATGATCGGCTACTGGCTGGTCCAGGCGCTGCAGAACGCGCTGCCCGGCCGTCAGGTGGCCTGCCTGGTCACCCGGACCCTGGTCCGGCGGGACGACCCGGCCTTCGCGCACCCGTCCAAGTTCGTCGGCCCCGTCTACGACGAGGAGCAGGCCAAGGCCCTGGCCGCGAGCCAGCACTGGGAGATCCGTCAGGACGGCGCCCGGTGGCGCCGGGTGGTGCCCTCGCCCGAGCCCGCCGGCCTGCCCGACCTGCCCGCCATCCGGACCCTGCTCGGCACCGGGGCCATCGTGGTCTGCGCGGGAGGCGGCGGCGTGCCCATCGTGGTCAGGGACGGCCGGGCCTGCGGCGTGGAAGCCGTGGTGGACAAGGACCTGACCGCCTCGCTGCTGGCCCGCGAGCTGGACGCGGACGCTCTGCTCCTGCTCACCGACGTCGCCGCGGTCCAGGACGGCTACGGCACCCCGCAGGCCCGGCCGATCCGCCGGGCCACAGCCGACGAGCTGCGGAAACGCGACTTTCCGGCCGGATCCATGGGGCCCAAGATCGAGGCCGTGTGCCAGTTCACCGAGGCGACCGGCAGGCCGGCCGCCATCGGACGGCTCGCCGACGCCGAGGCCCTGCTGGCCGGCCAGGCCGGAACTCTCATCCTCCCGGCGGGAGCTACGCCCAGGCTAGGGCGTTCGGGGCGTGAGGCCGGCGACTAAAGTCCCGGGTCGGAAGGGAACGAATGGGCCGAACGGGCCGGGTAGACGAAGCGGTCCCGGACGGCGACCACGCCCTCGAGGTGCTCGACCCGCGCGGCGATGCCGGCCCCGAGCACGGCGCTGCCCGGCTCGCCTTCCAGCGTCACGATCCCGTTGCGCACGGTCACGGTCAACCGCGCCGGATCGGTGAAGAACCCGTCCGCGATCACGTCCTGGGTGATCTCGCGGCGGATCTCCCCGTCGCTGCGGCGGAAGACACTCAGCACGTCGGACCGGCTGACGATGCCTTCCAGCCGCCCGTCGCGGTCGACGACCGGGAGCCGCTGGATCCGGTGCGACTGCATGAGCCGGGCCGCGGTCCGCACCAGGTCGTCCGGGCCTATCGTCACCGCGGGGCGGGTCATCAGATCGCCCGCGGTGGCCTGGCCGGCCGCGGGCTGCCCGCGATGGTGCCGCCCGGTCGCCAGGGCCAGCAGGTCGGACTCGGACACGACGCCGATGACCGTTCTGCCGACGGCGATGACCGGGAACCCGCTGGCCCGGTGCTCGCGGAACAGGACGGCCAGCTCGCGGCACGAGGTGTCCGGACGGACCGTCACCACGCCGGTGGTCATGATGTCCCTCACGGAGGCGGGCATGGCGATCACGCGACCTCTGGGTGCAGGCGTCTCGCGTTCATGGCCTTAGCTTCGCCCGGCCGCTACCTGGCCCGGAAGAGACGTAACTCATCTCATCTGGTGTCGAAGGTCCCACACCTTGGACCCTGGCCGGAGCTGCCCGCCAGCGGTTTTCCTTCAGGTACCGAGACCACGAGGAGGGACCACATGGCGGCCGTGGACATTCAGGCAGCCAGGCCGGCGGCCACGGCGCCACGTCGCCAGCCGGCCGAGCTGCCGGAGGGATTCTGGTACTCGGTCAAGCGCCGGGTGCTCGGCCCGCCGCTGGTCACCGAGCAGCTCAAGAACCAGCGCCTGTCCCGGCCGCTGGCGCTGGGCGTGCTGTCTTGCGACGGGCTGTCATCGGCGGCCTACGGCACCGAGGAGATCCTGCGCGCGCTGCTCCCGTTCTTCGGCCTGGCCGCCTTCTCGCTGGTGCTGCCGATGACCCTGCTCATCCTGTTCGGCGTCGTGCTGGTCGTGCTGTCCTACCGCGAGGTGGTGTCGGTCTACACCAGGGCGGGCGGCTCCTACGTGGTGGCTAGGGAGAACTTCGGTCCGCGGGTCGCCCAGGTAGCCGCGGTCGCGCTGCTGATCGACTACGTGGTCACGGTCGCGGTGCAGACGGCGGCGGGCTCGGCCGCGATCGTCTCGGCCTTCCCCGCGCTGTCCAGGATCCCGGTCATCGGCCCGCGGATCCTGCTGGTCATCTCCGTCGTCGCGATCCTGGCCATGTGCCTGGGTAACCTGCGCGGCATCCGGGAGGCCGGGCGGATCTTCGCCTTCCCGACCTACCTTTTCGCCGGCTCCCTCGTCGTCATGATCGTCACCGGCGTGGTCCGCGAGCTGACCGGCCGCCTGCCGCACGTGGTGCCCGGGACCGGCACGGTCGGCGTCGGATCACACTCGGGCCTGATCACCTTCGGCGCCCTCTACATCATGGCGCGGGCCTTCGCCAACGGCGGCTCGTCGCTGACCGGCATCGAGGCCGTGTCCAACGCGGTCAGCGCGCTGCGCCCGCCGGAAGGCCGCAACGCCCGGCAGCTCCTGGCCACGCAGGGCACGATCGTGGCGTTCCTGATCGCGGGGATCTCCTGGCTGGCGCACGTCACCCACGCGATGCCGTACACCGCCGGGTTCCCCACCATCCTGGCCCAGGAGGCCGCGGCGGTGTTCGGGCCTACCCAGGCCGGGCACGTGATGTTCCTCGTGCTCCAGGCCGCGACGGCCGCGATCTTGTTCACCGGCGGCAACACCAGCTTCACCGGTTTCCCGTTCCTGGCCAGCTTCGTGGCCGAGGATTCCTTCCTGCCCCGCTGGCTAACCCGGCGCGGCCACCGCCTGGCGTTCTCCAACGGGATCATCCTGCTGACCGCGCTGTCGCTGGCGCTGATGCTGGTGGCGGGGGCCACCGTCGATGCCCTCATCGCGTTCTACGCGATCGGCGTGTTCACCGGGTTCGCCATGGCCGGGTTCGGCATGGCCCGGTACCACCTGCGGACGCGGAAGCCGGGCTGGCGCCGTCGGCTGGTGATCAACGTCGCGGGCGGAATCTACACCGCGCTGGTCGTGGTGGTGTTCGCGGTGGTGAAGTTCACCGAGGGCGCGTGGCTGATCGTGATCATCTTCCCGGTGCTGGTGTACACGCTGATCCGCCTCAACCGGCAGTACGGCAAGGAGGCAGCCATCCTGGAGGACCTCGGCGACGACCTGCACCCGCACCCGCCGAACTACTCCCGGCGCGTCGTCCTGCTCCTGGTCGACAGCTACGACCTGGCCACCATCGCCGCGATCCGGTACGCAAAGAGCCTGCACCCGTCCGCGCTGCGCGCGGTGCACTTCAGCCTGGACAGCACGCAGGCGGCCAAGCTCAGGCAGCGCTGGCTGGCGGCCGACCTCACGATCCCGCTGGAGCTGGCGGACTGCCCGGACCGGCGGCTCGGCCACGCCGCGGCCGCGCTGGCCGCGGCCGCGGCGGCCGCGCCCGGCACCCACGTCACCGTGGTCCTGCCGCGGCGCAGCTATCCGCCGCTGGCCGGACGGCTGCTGCACGACCACACCGCGGACCGGATTGCCCGCCGGGTCAGCCGCGTCCCGGGCGCGGCGGCCACCATCATCCCCTTCGACGTCCGGCACAAGGTCGAGACGATCCACGCCAGGCGGACGAGCGGGAATTACCGGGAGCCGGACCCGCCGTCCGGCGCCGATCCGATCGGGTCGCTGCGCCAGCCAGGCCGGGCCGTGGTCCAGGGTCGGCTGCAAACGGCGCAGGTCCGGACGGTCAAGCACGACAGCACCGTGCTGGCGTGCGAGGTCGCCGACTCGACCGGTGAGCTGACCGCCGTGTTCTACGGCCGGGCGCAGATCGCGGGCCTGGAGCCGGGCCGCCGGATCCGGCTGCGCGGCACGGTCGGCATCGGCGCCGACGGCCGCCCCGCGATGGTTAACCCGGCCTACGATCTGCTTGGGTAGCCGACGTGGCAGCCGGCCGTTATCCTGACGATGCATCGTCACAGGGGAGGACCCGATGGCGGAACCCGCCGCCCGCCCGGAGCTGCTTCCTAACCTGCAGCTCGACGAGCTCCTCGCCGAGCTGCAGAGCCGCTTGCAGGTGGTGCTGGCGACCAGGGACCGGATGCGCAGCCTGCTCGAGGCGGTCGTGGCGATCGGCTCCGGCCTGGACCTGGAGTCCACCCTCAGGCGGATCGTCGAGGCCGCGGTCCGCCTGGTGGACGCGACCTACGGCGCGCTCGGCGTCATCGGCGACGATGACGGCGGGAAACGGCGGCTGGCCGAGTTCATCCCGGTCGGGCTGAGCCAGGACGAGATCGCCGCGATCCACCACTGGCCCGAGGGCCGCGGCCTGCTCGGCCTGCTGATCGACGACCCCCGCCCGCTGCGCCTGGCCGACATCGCCGCGCACCCGGCATCGTCGGGCTTCCCCGACGGGCACCCGCCGATGCACGGCTTCCTCGGCGTGCCGGTACGGGTCCGCGACGAGGTGTTCGGCAACCTGTACCTGACCGATAAACGCGGTGGCGGCGATTTCACCGAGGACGACGAGGCCGTGCTGGTCGCGCTGGGCGCCGCGGCCGGCGTCGCGGTCGAGAACGCCCGGCTGTACGACGCGGCCCGCCGCCAGCAGCGCTGGATCCAGGCCAGCGCCGAGGTTACCACCCGGCTGCTGTCCGGCTCCGAGCCCCGCGAGGTGCTGGCTGACGTCACCCGGCGGGCACGCGAGCTCTCCGGCGCCGACCTCTCCGTCCTCGCGCTGCCTGACGACGGGGGACGCGGGCTGACCGTCACCTACGCCGACGGGGACGGCGCGGACGCGGCCCGCGGACTGGTGCTGCCGGCCGGCCACTCGCTGTCCGGCCGGGTGCTGACGACCGGCGAGCCGATGACGTCGGCCGACTTCGCCGCCGACGAGCGCGCCTCCCAGGCCGCCCGGGGCGCGATGAGCCAGATCGGGCCCGCGGTGGTGTTCCCGCTCGGCGTGCCGGGCAACGTGCGCGGCGTGCTCACCGTCGGCCGCCGCCACGGCGCGCCGCCGTTCCCCCAGGCCCTGGCCGACGTGGTGGCCTCGTTCGCGGCCCAGGCGGGCATCGCGCTCGAGCTCGCCGCGAGCCGGGCCGAGGCCGAACGGCTGTCGCTGTACGAAGACAGGGACCGGATCGCCCGCGACCTGCACGACCTGGTCATCCAGCGGCTCTACGCCACCGGCATGTCGCTGGAGGGCACCATGCCGATGATCACCAGGCCGGAGGTAGCCAGCCGGATCACCAACGCGGTCGACGCGATGGACGAGACGATCAAGGAGATCCGCTCCACGATCTTCCAGTTGCAGGCCAGGGGGGTGGCGACCGGGCCGGATCTGCGCGGGGAGATCGTCGCCCTGGTCGACGATATGACCGACATGCTCGGCTTCGCCCCGTCGCTGCGGCTGGGCGCCGGCCTCGGCGGCGACATCAGCCCGGAGGTGGCCGACCAGGTGCTCGCCGCGCTGCGCGAGGCGCTGTCCAACGCGGCCAGGCACGCGAACGCCAGCCAGGTGGACGTGACCGTGGACGCGGGCTCCGACGGGATGCTGACCGTCCAGGTCACCGACAACGGGACCGGAATCCCGGACGGGGGGAGGCGCAGCGGGCTGCGCAACCTGGCCAGCCGGGCCGAGACGCTCGGCGGTGAGCTAAGGCTCGAGCCCGCCAACCCCGATGCGTCCGCGCCCGGCACCAGGCTGGAGTGGCGGGTCTCCCGCTAGACGCTAGGCGGGCCAGGTGTGGACGGGCTGGCCGGTGGCCGCGCGGGACAGGTACCGGTCGAGCATCACGGCGAGGGCCTGGTCCCGGCCCAGGCCGGACTCGGCGGCCGCCAGCGCGGCGCGCTGCCAGGCGGCCCCGGTCTGGCCGCTGGCCACCCGCCCGCCGATCACGCCGAGCAGGCGGTCGGCCTCTGCCGCGGCCACGCCCGCGTCCAGCAGCCCCTGCCTGGCCCCGGGCAGCAGTTCGGGCACCAGCTCGGCAGCAGGGACCGTCCGGACCCCGTCGCCGCGGTCGGCCGGCCAGCTCAGCTCGGCGGCCAGGCCGTGCTGGGCCGCACGGTAGAAGCCGTGTTCGGCGCGCTCGAACGGGACCGCGTAAGTCCATCGTTCATCCCGGCCCGCCAGCCAGAGCGTGAGGCCGATCAGGAAGGCCGCGTTGGCCAGCATGTCGGTGACGGTCGGCCCGGCGGGCAGGGCACGCATCTCGATCCGCAAGTGACCCCCTGCCATCGGGTCGTAGATGGCCCGGTTCCAGCGCCAGACCGTGCCCTGGTGCAGCCGGAGCTCCTCCAGCGATGGCACGCCGCAGCCGGCCGGCCCGCCGCTGACGAAGGGGAGCAGCGGCTCGTGCCGCCGGACGCTCTCGGTGAACAGCTCCAGCGCGCCGCCCCGCAGCCAGCCGGTACCGAACGCCGCGCGCGGCGGGCCACGTCGCGGGCCGGCGCGGTCGCGATCCTCGACCGACTGCTTGAACAGCGCGATCCTGGTCTCCTCCCAGAGCCTCCGGCCGAGGAACGTGGGTGAGTTGCCGGCCACGGCCAGCACCGGGGCGGTCGCCAGCTGAGCCGCGTTGTAGACCCGGGTGAACTCGCCCGGGGCGACCCGCAGGTGAAGCTGGAACGAGGTGTTCGCTCCCTCGGCCGTGACGTGCTCGCTGGTCAGCTCCAGCGGCTCAGCTCCGGCGATCCTGATGCGGAACGGGCCCCGGTGCAGCCGCCGCAGGCCACGGTCCAGCGCCCGGTAGCGCGCCGCATCGGTCACCATGCCCAGGTCCAGGTGGGCCGGGCCGAGGGTCGGCAGGATGCCGATCAGCGCGATCCGGCCGTGCTGCGCCCGGGCCGCGTCGTCGGCCCGGTCCAGCAGCGGGCCGAGCTCGCCGGCCAGCGCGGTGAACGGGCGTCCGGCCAGCGGCACCGGCGAGGCGTTCAGCTCCAAGTTGTACCGGTTGAGCTCGAGAGCGATCCGGGGGTCGGCGGCTAGGTCGAGGACGGCCTGGTTCCGCGGCAACGGCCGGGCCGCGTCGTCGACCAGGCACAGTTCGAGCTCGGCGCCGATCGTGGCCGGGCCCGCCCCGAAGCCCGGCCGGCAAAGCAGCTCCCCGAGGTCGGACAGGCACCGCTCGAGCCGCTCCCGGAACTTGGCGTAGTCCTGCTCGGTGAACGTCTCCCTAGTGAGCTCGGCTCCCATGGCCGGACCTCGCGTCACCCTGCCGCGGCGATCCGGCGGCCGGTCAGCACGGCGGGCAGGATCCTGACGTAGTGGTCCCGGGCGCCCGGCGCCTGCACCCGCAGCGGCAGCGTGCGCAGCCGCGCGAGCTCAGCCGGGTCCGTCACCTCGGTGATCTCGCCGCGCACGATCACGCTCCAGCCGGCGCCTCCGGCCGCGTCGGTCCCGTCCGCCTCGAAGCAGACCCGGCTGCCCCGCCCGGCGACGTGCAGCTTGGTACCCGGCTCGGTGCGGAACACCACGGTGTGCCGGTCCAGGACGAAGTTGACCGGGAAGACCACCGGTCCGTGGTCGTCGATGACGGCTACCCGGCCGAGGTTCCCGCCCGCCAGCAACCCGAAACACTCGGACCTGGTCAGCTCCTCGATCAGGCCCGGCCGCGGCTCAGCCCGGGGCGGCACGATCGCCGCCGGCTGGGAACAGGACCTCGTCGGGATCGCGGCGCACGCTGACCGCCACCTGGGTGACCATCCCGATCCGCAGCACCAGGTGCGGGCAGGCGCCGTCGCTGAGCTGGGTCCGGAGGAACTCGCGCAGCCAGGGCAGCTCGAGCGGCTGGCTGTGCAGCGCCACCGCGGCCCCGCACAGGCCGGCGGTGAGCAGGATCCGCTGCAGGGCCTGGCCGGTGTGCACCCAGTCCGCCGGGCTATCGCCGGTCGTGGTGAGCAGTCCGGCGACGCCGGCGGCCCGGTGCGAGGTGGCCGGGCTGAGCGGCGGCATCCCCCAGCCGTGCCCGCGGGCGAAATCCCGGCCGGGGAAGTATGGCTGGGTGCGCTCGGCCCGCGCCGGGTAGGAGGTAGCCGGCACTCCATCGCAGCTGGCGCTGCCCGGCGCGGGCGTCCAGCGGGCGAGCTCGCGCAGCCGCTCACCGTCGTGGCGCAGCTGGTGCTCGGCGGTCTGAACGGCAGCCGCGAGCGCGGCCCGGCGGCCGTCGTCCGCCACGATGCGCAGCGTCGCGCCTTCGCGCGTGGCGGCGGTGCGCAGCGCGGCCAGCGTGTCCGGCGGCAGCGGCCCGGGATCGAACGCACCGCGATGGGTCCGCCGGGTGAGCACGTGGGCGGCCAGCTGCCGCTCGAATTCATCGGCGGCGGCGCGTTCCCGCCAGGACACCTGCGCCACCAGCGTCGGCAGGGCCGGGTCGGGCAGCACGTGGGTCTCGGGAATGTAGCCGAGGGACCGCAGCGCCAGCCGGATATTGAACAGCGCGGCTCCGCAGCTGATCATCATCTCCCGGCCGTCCGGGTCGGCCGCGGCCAGCCGGCGGCTGTCATCGGCATGCAGGCTGACCTGCGGTCCGCCGTCTGCGGTGAACCGCCACGGCTGAGTGTTGTGCACCGAGGGTGCCCAGACCGCCCTGGCTACCACGTACCTGACGATCTCTTCGGCAGTCATCGGCTCGCTCATGCCCCCAGCACATCGCGGTACGTTGCGGGCAGGCAGATGCCAAGGTCCGTATCCGGCGGGACCTTAGTCGGACAGGATCCGCATGGCGTCACCCCGACTGGTCGGCGAGCCGCGCGCTGTCGATGCACAGGCGCCGGCCGTTCAGCATGACCGGCGAGATGCGGATGAAGTGGTCACGCGCCTCCATGGCCCACGGTCTGAGCCCGATCGTCCGCAGCCGGGCGAGCTCTTCGGGATCGGTTACCTCGCTCGACGGCCCGATGGCGGTGACGCTCCAGCCGGACCGGGCTTCCAGGTCGACCTGGTCCGCCTCGAAGGCGACCACGGCGCCGCGGGTGGCGGCGGCGAGCTTGCCGCTGCGGTCGGTCCTGATCACGATGTCACCCTGGTCGAGGGCGAAGTTGATCAGTTCCACCGCCGGTAGCGCCCGCCGGGTGTAGATGATCCGGCCCACCGGGACCGACGCCATCAGCGTGAGGCATTCGTCCCGGGATAGGCGCTGGAGTGCGGAGCCGTCAGAGTACATGAAGGGAAGCATGCCCTCCGGGCGGCGGGAGCGCCCAGGGAAGAAGGTCCCTAATTCCCGGGACCCTCGTGCTCGCCGTGCTGATCGCCGAACACGCGGACCGCGTAGGCGGCCGCCTGGGTGCGGCGCTCCATGCCCAGCTTGGCGAACAGCGCGGACACGTAGTTCTTCACGGTCTTCTCGGCCAGGAACATCCGCTCGCCGATCTGCCGGTTGGTCAGCCCCTCCCCGATCAGCTCCAGGATCCTGCGCTCCTGCGCGGACAGCGCGGCCAGCGGGTCGTTGCGGACCGACTGATCCCGCAGCCGGGCCATCAGCTGGCTGGCCGCGCGCGGGTCCAGCATGGACTGCCCGGAGGCCACCGTGCGGACCGCGCCGACCAGGTCGGTGCCGCGGATCTGCTTGAGCACGTACCCGGCCGCGCCCGCCATGATCGCGTCGAACAGTGCCTCGTCGTCGCCGAACGAGGTGAGCATCAGGCAGGCCACCTCGGGCATCCGGGAGCGGATCTCCCGGCACACCGACACCCCGTCGCCGTCCGGTAGCCGCACGTCCAGGACGGCCACGTCCGGCTTCAGCGCGGGAATCCGGGCCAGCGCCGAGGACGCGGTGCCGGCCTCGCCGACCACCGTGATGTCCGGCTCGGCCTCGAGCAGGTCGCGGACGCCCCGGCGGACGATCTCGTGGTCGTCCAGAAGGAATACCGCGATCTGCGGCCGGGCCGCATCTCCCGGCCCCGCACCGTTCACCGGACTAGTCACCGTAACTCCTGATGGTCGCGAAGGCCCTGCGGGCCTGGTTTACAGGTCAACTCTAGGCAGTTCGCCCGTCCCAGGTTAAGGACCAAGGTCCCTGGCGGCCAGCCCGGACGACCCTTATCCGGCAGGTAGCGCGTGCCTAGCGTCGATAACAGAGGGGCAGGAGAGCCCCAATGGCACAAAGGAGAAGGCAATGTCGGGAATTATCGTCGGGGTGGACGGTTCCGGCCATTCCCAGCGGGCCCTGGAATGGGCCATGCGCGAGGCGGCGATCCGGCACGTGCCGCTCACCGTGCTCACTGTACAAGAGGCCATCAGGGGTTACCTCAGCGGCGTCGCCGTGTACCCGGATGACGAGGCCCGGACCGAGGAGGCCCGGGTGGCGGCCCAGGCCGAGACCGACAAGGTGCTGGCCGGACTGGACGGGCCCCGCCCGGAGTCGGTCACCGTCAAGGCGGTGCACGGCTTCGTCGTCGATGAGCTCATTAACGCGGGCAAGGGCGCCGACATGCTGGTCCTGGGCTCACGCGGTGCGGGCGGCTTCACCCGGCTGATGATGGGTTCGGTGGCCGGTCAGGTCGCCCAGCACGCGTACTGCCCGGTCCTCCTGGTTCCCCCGGAGAACCGCGGCTGACGCCTCAGGGCATCAGGCCGTGGAGCGGGAAGACGGCCTTCCTGGTGGCCATGATGGCCTGGTCGACCGGATCGGCGGGGTTGTAGCCGTCGTCGAAGGAGGCGAACTCGGCCGGGGCGCCCTCGGTCATCGTGTCCGGAGCGGCCTGGCTGGTCACCAGCGACACGTACTCCCGCCACAGCCCCGGCGTCGCGGCACCGGGATCGAGCGGCCGGCCCGCCGCCTCGAACAGCAGGTGGGTCCAGCTCCTCGGCACCACGTGAACGTGCTCGTAGCCACCGCCTCCGGTCATCAGCCAGCGCCCGCCGGCGTACTCGTGGGCGAGCCGGTGGATCGCGGCGTGCGCAGCGCGCTGCGCGTCGATGGTCAGCTCCAGGTTGGTCAGCGGGTCGTCGTGGTGCGAGTCGCAGCCGTGCTGGCTGACCAGGATCTGCGGGCGGAACATCCGCAGCAGGGGCGGCACCACGGCGTGGAAGGCCCGCAGCCACCCGGCGTCCCCGGTCAGCGGGGGCAACGCCACGTTGACCGCCGAGCCCTCAGCGTCCGGCCCGCCGATATCACCCGGCCACCCGGTGCCGGGGAACAGCGATTCCGGGTGCTCGTGCAGCCCGATGGTCAGCACCCGCGGGTCGTCCCAGAACGCCCGCTCCACGCCGTCCCCGTGGTGGGCGTCCACGTCGACGTAGGCGATCCGCTCCGCGCCCTGGCCGAGCAGCCAGGCGATCGCGATGGCTGGGTCGTTATAGACGCAGAATCCGCTGGCGTGTCCGGGCATGGCGTGATGCAGGCCGCCGGCGATGCTCGCCCCGTGGTGCGCGGCCGAGGTCCAGACGGCCCGGGCCGCGGCCAGCGTGGCCCCGGTCACCATGGCGGCCGCCTCGTGCATGCCCGGGAACACCGGGTCGTCCTCGGTGCCGAGCCCGTGCATGAGCAGCACGCGCTCGGTCAGGACCTGCTGGTCCGGCCCCAGCAGCCGGCCGCTGCCGGCCAGCTGCACCACGTCGATGTAAACGGGGGCATGGTAGAACTCGAGCTCGGCGCGGGTGGCCGCGGCCGGGACCTCGACCGAGACTCCGTCCAGGTGGAACAGGCCGAAGGCCCGGGCGAGTTCCATGGTCAGCTTGAGCCGGATGGGCGCCATCGGGTGGCCGGGGCCGAAGTCGTAGCCGGCCAGCCGCTCGTCCCAGGCGACGTGCAGAGTGCAGCTCATGATGTCCATCTGGCCTGCGGCCGCGCCGCGATGCCAGGGACGACCGTCCTTGCTTCCGGGACCTACGTCCCTGGCCAGCAGGAACGTGGCCAAAGGGCTCAGCTGAGCAGGTCTTTGGTCCCTTCGCCCGGGCCGGTGAGCCGGGCGAGAGTGGACGGAGACGTACTGACGACCGCTAAACCAGGAGAGCTGATCCCATGACCACGACCCACAGCCGACGCACGGAAGCGGGCGACCAGACGGCCGGCCACCGGCCGTACGTCATGCTGGGCATGGCCGCGGCCGGGTTCGCGCTCACCTTCTGGGCCTGGGCCCTGCTGGCGCCGCTCGGCGCGCACTTCAAGCAGGCGCTGGGGCTGACCAGCTTCCAGCAGGCCCTGCTGGTGGCCGTCCCGGTGATCGTGGGGGCGCTCGGCCGCATCCCGGTCGGCGCGCTGACCGACCGGTACGGCGGACGGGTCATGTTCCCCGTCGTCTCGTTCGCGACCATCGTCCCGGTCCTGTTCCTCGGCCTGGCCGGCTACCGGTCACTGACGATGCTGCTGGTGGGCGGGTTCTTCCTCGGCGTGGCCGGCACCTCGTTCGCGGTCGGGGTGCCGTTCGTGAACGCCTGGTTCCCCGCCGAGCGGCGGGGGTTGGCGATCGGCGTCTTCGGCATGGGCATGGGCGGGACCGCGATCAGCGCCCTGACCACCGTCAAGCTGACCGCTCACTGGGGCATCCACACCCCGTTCCTCGTGGTGGCGGGCGTGCTGGCGGTGTACGGCGCCGTCGCCGCGCTGGTGCTGCGGGACGCGCCGGGTCGGCCAGTGCCGAGCCAGCCCGCGCTCACCCGTCTCGCCGCGACGCTCCGGCTGAGCATCACCTGGCAGGCGGCCGCGCTCTACGCGGTGGGGTTCGGCGGGTTCGTGGCGTTCAGCGTGTACCTGCCGGTCTACCTGAAGAACGCCTACCTGCTCACCCCGGCCGACGCGGCCAACAAGATGGCCGGCTTCGTGCTGCTGGCCGTGCTGCTGCGTCCGGTGGGCGGCTGGCTGTCCGACCGCCTGGCGCCCACCCGCGTGCTGACCGGCGCGTTCGCGGTGGTGGCGGCGGCGGCGGTCGTGCAGTCGCTGACCCCGACGCTAGCTCCGGTGGGCACCGTCGCGTTCCTGGTCATGGCCGCCGCCCTGGGCGCCGCCGCGGGCGCGGTGTTCGCCCTGGTGGCGCAGCGCGCCCCGGCCCAGCAGGTCGGCGCGGTGACCGGCGTGGTAGGCGCGGCCGGCGGCCTCGGCGGGTTCGTGCCGCCGCTGGTCATGGGCGGCATCTACGGCGCGAGCGGAACGTACGCCTGGGGCCTGCTGGCCCTGGCCGCCGTGGCCGCGTGCGCCCTGATCTACAGCTTCAGCACCCCGAGCCAGCCCGTCAGGACTAGGACTAGGACGAGGACCCGGGCCGCCTGACCGGCTCCCAGCCCCGCCTCGCGGGGCGGCCCAACGGCGGGCCGCCCCGCGAGCGGTACACGATGTAGGGCCTCGTGAGGTAGCCGACCGGCGCGCTGAAGACGTGCACCAGGCGGGTAAACGGCCAGGCGGCGAACAGCACCCAGGCCAGCATCACGTGGATCTGGAAGCCGACGGGCGCCGAGGCGATCAGCCCGGTATCCGGATGAGCGTAGAACACGCTGCGGAAATACGGTGCCACGCTCAGCCGGTAGTCGTAGGGATGCCCCAGCAGGTTGCCCAGGACCGTGGTGGCCAGCCCGGCCACGAGGGTGGCGGCCAGCAGCACGTACATGGCCTTGTCGTTGCGGGTGGTGGCGGAGAACACCGGGCCGGTGACCCGGCGCCGGTAGATCAGGATGGCCAGGCCGGCCACGGTCATCACCCCGGAGACCGAGCCGAGCGCGACCGCCACCGCGTGGTAGGCGGTCTCGCTGATCCCGACCGCGCGGGTGGCCTCCTCGGGTACCAGGATGCCGAACACGTGGCCGCCGATCACCAGCAGGATCCCGAAGTGGAACAGCGGGGAGCCGAGCCGCAGCAGCCGGCTCTCGTACAGCTGGCTGGAGCGGGTCGTCCAGCCGAACTTGTCGTACCGGTAGCGCCACACATGCCCGAGCACGAAGGTCGCGATGGCCAGGTACGGGATGATGATCCACAGCAGGATGTCCAGTCCGCTCAACGGCGGCCTCCCATGTACTCCGGCGGGGCGAACGGCTCGAGCCCGACCTCCTCGGCGGGCGGCCCGCTGCGGGCCAGGTCCAGGGCGCGCTGCAGGTCCCGCGGCGCCGGGTCGGGCAGGACGGCGCGGATGGCGTCGACGACCGTCAGCCACGGCGCCGCCGCGTCGGCCAGGGCGGTCCGGAGCAGCTCGAGCCCGGCCCGGTGCCTGCGGAACAGGGCCAGCCCCGGATCCGGCGCCGCCGCGGTGAACTCGCACAGCACGGCGAGGTGATCGGGCAGTTCCCCGGTGGCCAGCTCGAACCCGGCCGTCCGGTAGGCGGCGGTGAACTGCAGCAGGGCCATGCCGCGCTTGCGGGTGTCACCGCAGCTGTAGTAGGTGAGGTAGGGGCAGCACCGGCGGCGCAGGTCGAACGTCTCGACGTAGGCCTGCTGGAAATCACCCGGTGACCGCGCGGCGGCCGCTTCGAGGAACGACCCCAAGTGCGTCCGGGCCGGGTCACCGACCGCCTCGGCGGCCGCGTGCAGCAGCGGCAGGTCCTGCCGCCATTCATGGTCGGGGTAGCCGAGGGCCAGCGACCCGGCCCGCATGACCCGGCTGAATGCGGGCGTCATGAGGCATCGTCCGGCCCATGGCGGGGCGGCATCAGGCGGGCGGTGCCGCCCTTGCCGTCCCAGTTGAGCAGGTTGACGCGCTCGGCGCCATCGCCGGGATCGACGAAGGTGTCCGACGTCTGCCGCTGCCGCAGCGCGTGGAAGTTCTCCACCGCGACCGGAGCTGGGCCGCCAGAGGATTCGCCGAACGGTCCGGATCCACCCATGCCCGGACCGCCCTCGTAGTCCAGGGAGCAGGCCAGTTCCTCGAGCTGGTGCGCCTGCGCCGCGGCGTCGCCGAGCCCGGTGTCAGCTAGCTCGGTGTGGGCCGGCGGGATCACGTAGCGCTCGTCGTACTTGGCTATGGCCAGCAGCCGGTACATGTCCTCGACGTCCTCGGGCGACATGCCCACCGCGGCGGGGATCGACACGTCGGGCTCGCGCCCGAGGTTGACGTCGCGCATGAACGACCGCATCGCGGCGAGCCGGGCCAGCACGTCGCGCACCGGGCCGACCTCGCCGGCGGTGAACAGAGCGGCCAGGTAGCTCAGCGGGATGCGCAGCGCGTCGATCGCGCCGAACAGGTTCGGCGCCGCCTCGGCGTCGTGCCCGGTGTCCCGCAGCACGTCCACCACCGGCGACAGCGGCGGGATGTACCACACCATGGGCAGGGTGCGGTACTCCGGGTGCAGTGGAAGCGCCACCTCGAACCGGCTGATCAGCGCCCACACCGGGGAGCGCTGCGCGGCCCTTACCCAGTCGTGCGGGATGCCCGCCCGTTCGGCCGCCTGGACCACCTCGGGGTCGGCCGGGTCGAGGAACACCTGCCGCTGGGCCGCGTACAGGTCCTTCTCGTCGGTAACGGACGCCGCCGCCAGCACGCGGTCGGCGTCGTAGAGGACCAGGCCGATGTAGCGGAGCCGGCCGACGCAGGTCTCCGCGCACACCGTGGGGATGCCGACCTCCACCCGCGGGTAGCAGAACGTGCACTTCTCCGCCTTGCCGGTCCGGTGGTTGAAGTAGACCTTCTTGTACGGGCAGCCGGTCACGCACATCCGCCAGCCGCGGCACCGGTCCTGGTCGACCAGCACGATGCCGTCCTCGGTGCGCTTGTAGATCGCGCCGGACGGGCACGACGCGGCGCACGCCGGGTTCAGGCAGTGTTCGCAGATGCGGGGCAGGTAGAACATGAACGTCCGCTCGAACTCCAGCCGGACGTCGTCGGAGATCTTCGCGAGCACCGGGTCCGCGGCCGTCAGGGCCGGCCCGCCGGCCAGGTCGTCGTCCCAGTTCGCCGACCAGGAGACCTTCATGTCCTTCCCGCTGATCAGCGACTTGGGCCTGGCCACCGGGCTGTCCCGCTGGGGCGGCGCGGTGATCAGGTTCTCGTAGTCGTAGGTCCACGGTTCGTAGTAATCGCTGATCGAGGGCATGAGCGGGTTGGCGAAGATGTTCAGCAGCTTCCTGACCCGCCCGCCGGCCCGGAGCGTCAGCCGGCCGCGGCGGTTCAGCGCCCAGCCGCCCTGCCAGCGGTCCTGGTCCTGGTAGGTGCGCGGGTACCCCAGCCCGGGCCGGGTCTCGACGTTGTTGAACCAGGCGTACTCGACCCCGCTCCGGTTCGTCCACGCCTGCTTGCAGGTGACCGAGCAGGTGTGGCACCCGATGCACTTGTCCAGGTTCATCACCATCGCCATCTGCGCCATGATGCGCATCAGTAGCGCACCTCCTGGCCGCGGCGGCGGATCATCGTGACCTCGTCCCGCTGGCTGCCGGTCGGGCCGAGGTAGTTGAAGGCGAAGCTGAGCTGGGCGTAGCCGCCGATCAGGTGGCTCGGCTTGATCAGCAGCCGGGTGAGCGAGTTGTGGATGCCGCCGCGCTTGCCGCTGGTCTCGGCGATCGGCACGTCGATGACCCGTTCCTGCGCGTGGTACATGTACACGGTGCCCTCGGGCATCCGGTGCGAGACGATCGCGCGGGCCACCACGACGCCGTTGCGGTTCACCGCCTCGATCCAGTCGTTGTCCGCGATCCCGGCCCGGTCCGCGTCCCGCGGCGACATCCAGATCGTCGGGCCGCCGCGGGACAGCGAGAGCATGAACAGGTTGTCCTGGTACTCCGAGTGGATCGACCACTTGGAGTGCGGGGTCAGGTAGCGCACCGTGACCCCGAGCGGGCCTTCCGCACCGATCCGCGGCTCGCCGAACATGGCCCGCATGTCCAGTGGCGGCCGGAACACCGGCAGTTGCTCGCCCAGTTCGGCCATCCAGTCGTGGTCGAGGAAGAAGTGCTGCCGCCCGGTGAGGGTGTGCCACGGCTTGGACCGCTCTACGTTGATGACGAAGGCCGAGTACCGCCGCCCCCCGGTTTCCGAGCCGGACCATTCCGGCGACGTGATCACCTGGACCGGCCGGGCCTGGGTGTCCGCGAACGTGATCTGCTTGCCCTCGTGCTCGGCGGCCAGGTCGGCGAGCGGCGTCCCGGTCCGCCGTTCCAGCGCGCGGAAACCCGCCACGGCCAGCTGGCCGTTCGTCGTCCCGGACAGGGCCAGGATCGCCTCGCACGCGTGCACGTCGCGGTCCAGCCGGGGCCGCCCGTCCGCGACCCCGCCCCGGACGGTGCCGTTCTTGCCCTTGAGGTACTCCACCGCGTGCTCCGGCTCGAACGTGACGCCCTTGGTGGTCAGGCCGAGCCGCTCGGTGAGCGGCCCCAGCGCCGCCATCTTGGCCGCCACGTGCGGGTAGTCCCGCTCCACCACCACGAGCTTGGGGAAGTCCCGGCCCGGCACCGGCGTCCGCCCGTCGGCCCGCCAGTCCCGGACGATCCCGTGCGGCACGGCCAGCTCGTCCGGCGTGTCGTGGAGCAGCGGGACGGCCACCAGGTCCCGCCGCCGGCCCAGGTGCGTCGCCGCCAGTTCCGAGAACGCGCGGGCCAGGGTGTGGAAGGCGTCGAAGTCGCTGCGGGTCTGCCAGGGCGGGCTGATGGCCGGGTTGAACGCGTGCACGAACGGGTGCATGTCGGTGCTGGACAGGTCGTGTTTCTCGTACCAGGTGGCGGCGGGCAGGACCACGTCGGCGTACAGCGTGGTGGAGGTCATCCGGAAGTCCAGCGCCAGCAGCAGGTCGAGCTTGCCCTCGGGTGCGCCGGCGCGCCAGGTGACGTCGCGCGGACGCTGGCCCTCGGGTGCTTCGGCGGCGCGGACCGAGCTGGACGCGCCGAGCAGGTGCTTGAGGAAGTACTCGTTGCCCTTACCCGAGGAGCCGAGCAGGTTCGCCCGCCACACGGCCAGGACCCGCGGGTAGTTCTCCGGGGCGTCCGGGTCCTCGGCGGCGAACCGCAGCCGCCCGGCGGCGAGCTCCCCGGTCACGAACGCGCCCGGCTCCTGGCTCGATGCCTCCAGCGCGTCGGCGAGGTCCAGGGGATTCCAGTTGAAGGTCGGGTACGACGGCATCCAGCCGAGCCGGGCCGACTGGGCCAGCAGGTCGGCGGTGGTCATCCCGGCGAACCTGCCCTGGCCGGCCGGCGAGGCGAACGCGTCCACCCCGAACGTGTCGTAGCGCCACTGGTCGGTGGCCATGTACCAGTAGGCCGTCCCGATCATCTGCCGCGGCGGCCGCTGCCAGTCCGTCGACATCGCCAGCGTGGCGTGGCCGGTGACCGGGCGCACCTTCTCCTGCCCCACGTAGTGCGCCCAGCCGCCGCCGTTGCGGCCCTGGCAGCCGGTCATCGTCACCAGCGCCAGGAACGCCCGGTAGATCGTGTCGGAGTGGAAGTAGTGGTTGGTCCCGGCGCCCATGATGATCATGGAACGGCCGCGGGACTCCTCGGCGTTCCGGCCGAACTCCCGGCCGATCCGCTCCGCGGCCGCGGCCGGGACGCCGGTGATGGCCTCCTGCCAGGCCGGGGTGCA
>WNGR01001472.1_pt1 | contig 42911 bp, 26 predicted proteins | sample 5407581 | NCBI WGS metagenome assembly WNGR01 (sample SAMN13153383, study PRJNA577476) | soil metagenome | isolation source: 80 cm soil or saprolite under Garry oak tree replicate 2 | place: USA:California | collected 2016-06-15 | reverse complement strand
CCAAGTTGTCCTTTTTTCCTCGATCCCTTTCCGGTCCCCCAAACCACCGAACGTAAGTGAAGTTAGACGTTATTAGATCGAATTTGTCCTTCATCTCCCACGGCCGCGGCATCCAGCCTTGATCAATTAGCGTGAGAGCGACGCCGTGCTCTCGCAACACATCTCCACAGTGTCGAAGTGCTGCGCGTAGTAGCTGAGGTAGTCGGCGGGTCGCAAACCCCTCGGATAGAACGATCCCTGCCATCCAGTGGCCGTGAACGACGAGGTCCCGAGGAGAATCGGCGGATGGTTCACGGAAGAGAGTATAGCGCCCACCCTAAACGCGTTGAACCGCGAAGGCATGATTCCGACCAGAGTTGTGGGCTTGCCGTTGAGAATGAAAATTTTGTTGAGAATGTTTGGATCGCCGCCGAATTCCGATTGCCAGACGTGGTAGTTCATCACGAACACTGGCGGAGCATCCAGGCGGCCATCATCAGGCGAGAGGGTGCGCCCGAGGAGCGGCGGAACGCCCAGGAAATCGAATGTGTTGGCCGTGACAGTCTCACCTCTCGGCCAGTAGCGGATGGATTTGCCGTTGTCGTACTGGAGGCGTATGCCGTTATAGGCGATGGTTTCCTCAAACACGTGGTTTTGTTCGCGAAAGGCACGGGTTTCGTCCGGCAAGAAAAAATCGCGCCCTTTCCATCCACCAACATTTGCGAGATTTTGGACTCGAAATACGACAGAACGCTCGAAATTCTTGTAGGGAAGCCCATCGATAACAACACCATAAATAACACTGAACATGACCGTCGTCGCGCCGATGCCCAGAGCCAGGGCGAAGATGGCGACTAGGGAGAAACGACGATTCTTGCGGAGGTTGCGCAGGGCGTAGAGGAAGTCGCGGGCAAGACCATCCACGTGGCTTTCCATAGGAGCAAACTCTACACCGAAGCGACTGTGAATTGTAGGGTCCCCACCTGTAATGAGAAGGGTAGCTAGTTTCCGTGGCGAAACGGCAATTGTTTTGCCTTTCAAGACAGAAACTAGCAGCTAAGCTAGTGCTGGAGGAAGATAGACACTGAGCCGTCGTTGAGATTGGCCGTGGCAAAGCCGAGCCGGCCGCTGCCGTTGAAGTCTGCGACCGTGATGGAATACGGCCCTTTGCCGACGGCCACAGGTGAGCCGGCCAGTTGCGTGAACGTCCCCGCCGGGAAACCATCTTTCCCGGCGGCCAGGTTCTTGTAAGACCCGAGCTTAGCCCAGCATCATGTTGTTAGCTTTAGAACTCGTAGCGCAACGCGAACTGCATCACGCGCGGGTTGGTAAGCAACCCACCGTAGTTCCCGAACGAACCGGAAATATCCAGTTCCGGCGCGATGGACTGCGAATCAAATTTTGTGGCGTTGGTCACGTTAAAAACTTCCCATCGGAACTGCACACTATGGCCTTCCGACCATGGCATCTTCCACCGTTTGCTGAGTCCGAGATCTACTCCGAAGAAGCCATCTCCCCGGACTTGGTTACGGGCTCCAGCTTCGCCGGGGAACGGCGAACGGAACTGAGTGATAGCGCCGCTGGGCCCCGCCCCCTCCTGAAAGACGTTTACACTGCCGTCCGGCTGTTTGAACACACCTGTATGCACGCTGCCCGTCCGAATGGCTTGCCCGCCAAGCTGCCAGTTCGTTGGCCATTGGAAACCATTTGACACGTTGAACGGGAAGGCCGACGTCCAGCGGTAGAGACCCGAAAGCTGCCAGCCACCGATGATTGCGTCCAGTCCCCTACCGGAGTTTCTTCCCAGCAGCCTGCCTTTGCCGAAAGGAAGCTCAACAATCCAGTTGGCGTTGAACTGGTGTGTTGCGTCATAGTCAGACACTGCTCGGAGTTGCTTCGGCGACCATGAGTTGATGATCTGGCCTCCCAGCCCACCCCACGCTCCGATGCGTTCCGCGTCCGACGCTAGATCAATTGACTTCGAAAATGTGTAGTTGAAATCAAACTGAACGCCGTGTTCCATTCGATGCCGCAAGTTCACCTGCATAGCGTGATAGTTCCCGTTGGACGCTGAACGCCACGCGTACAGTGATGAGTACTGCGGGTTAAAGAAGGAGTTCGGGCCGTCCTTCGGGAAATACTGAGTTCCCGAAGCGCTTCGCATGCCGAGCAGATCCAGGACAAAAAGCGCGGTTGTCTCGTTTTGGTTGAATCCGCAGAAAAGGTCATAAGCGGCTACAACCGGATCGGAAGTAAAGTTCACAGCGTTGCCGGGAGTGCACCTGCGGATGCGGTACTGATCACCCGAAGCAAGCGGTTGAATCATGTCCTGCCAGTACTGAGCCACATTCGCCGGCACCATTGACGAGTTGAAGCTTAGTGTATCCAGTCCCGTTCGGTAGATCTTGGCCAGTTCGGTGGTTGCAGTGAAGTAGTCGATTTTGGAAGCGGGATCCACAAGGTCCGAAGGCATCGCCACGTCTTCCTGGATTAGCAGCCGGTGCGAGAGTCTCCCGACATAGGAAACCTCCATCGAAAAGCCTTTGCCCAAGTCACGGCCGATTGAGAAGTCAATCGCGTAGGAGTATGGCGTCTTAATGGTGTCGTCAAGACCCCAGGCGATCGCAAACCCGCCTGTGTCAAGGGTGCTTGGAAATGTTTGAGGGAACGTGCCTGGGGGTGCGGGAAGGAAGAGTTGATGCCCGTCGCAACCACTTGCTGCATCATTGATAGCATTTGTTGGAATTACATGTACATCCGTTAAACGCGGTGCGCACTCTAAGCTTTCGACGCCTGCTGGATTTGTTAACCCGGTAGATAGCCCAAACGAGCCGTTCTGGTCGAAGGTGTTCAGCAGTCCTGCTCCAATCCGGTCGTAGATCATGGAAAAGCCTCCCCGGATCGTCGTCTTGTCTCCTTCGCCAAAGAGCGACTTGAAGAGACCCGAATGCACCCGTGGCGAATACGCAATCGCGAGCCGCGGGCCGAAATTGTGATAATCCCAATCGTAGTAGCCCTTCTTGCCGCCATTTGCCGGACCAGCCAAGTCGAACTGGACAAGTTTATCCTGGTTCGCCGGGATACCCTGGGCCATGTTTCTCCCGCGCTGCAGGAGCCATTGGCCCAGGCTGAAATTCGGAGCGACCTGCAGACCCTTGGTTTCCCACGGCGGCGAGAACAGGGAATACCGAAGGCCATAGGTGAACGTGAGGTTCGGCTTGATCTTCCACGAATCCTGCACGTACATCTCGTAGCTGTCGGCTCCGAAGTGTCGTTGTACAGGCGCCCCCTGCGGGAGGACGCTACCGTCTTTTAAATAGTTGTAAGAGGCATCCACTTCCGTGACGATCCCCATCAAGGCGATGAGCGGGAAGTCATAGGAATTTCCGAAATCCGCGCTTACGTTACCGGGATCGAGGGCGGATCCCGTGCCTGCAATTGCTGCGTTATCCAGCCAGGATGCGTTCGTTACGCCATCGCTGAAAGATGTGGTCGTAAAGTTGCGTGGATTGCGGATAAAAGCCAGCCCTCCGCCAAACTGAAATGTGTGGTTACCTCTCACCCAGGACAGATCGTCCGAAAAGTTGTGCAACGGGCGTTGGAAGGAACGTGTGCGTGTAATGCGCTGGCTTAATCCCCGGAAGAAAATCCACTGTTCATTGGAGTCGCCAACATCGCCAATGCTTTCACGAGTGAAGCCCCAGCGGAAATTGTTGACCAAGCTAGGACGTAGAATCGCCGAGTATCCCAGCGCAAAACCCTTATTGAAGTTTATGATCGTGTGCTCCGGTGTTTTTCCAGGATAGGAAGGCACTCCCAGACTCGAAAAATTGGAGAGCGCACCCCGCCAAAAAATCGAGTGATTTCCGTTGGAAGTAAGTTTGTAATCAGCTCGCGCGATGTAATACCTGTAGTTCTTCTGGATCGGCCCCTTAAAACGGAAGCCGGAATAGTCGTAACCAAGCCCATCGCCCTGAGTGTTGTCATTTGGCAGCGGAAAACTATTGAAGTAGGCGATCATCGCCGGATTTGGCCCCTGATGGACGGGGTCCATGTTCGCTAGATCGGTGGGGGAAAGCCCGGCAGAACCTGCCGGAACGGTGTAGCTGGCGCCGCTTAGCCCTTGTACGCTGCCTCCCGGGCAAGCGCTGGAAGCGTCGCACGGATAGAGAATGACACCGTCACGCAAGGAGGCTGTTGGAACGATGCGTAGCGCGGCGTTTTCCTCGCGCTGGCGTGCCTCCTCATAATTCAGGAAGAAGAAAAACCGATTCTTCACGAACGGTCCACCCACCGAGCCACCGAAGATGTTACGAATCAGCTTGGGAGGTTTGTTCGGCTCGCCGCCCTGCAGCTGCGACTGCTTAATGAAATAATCGTTCGCGCTCGTATAAGTATTGCGATTGTATTCGTACGCTGAGCCATGAAACTGATTCGAACCGCTCTTGGTGACGAGCGATACCTGCCCGCCCGACGACGCCCCTTGATCGGCGTTGTAGTTTGTTGTCGTGACGCGAAATTCTTGTACCGAGTCCAGTGTGACTGGCAGCGCCGCAGTGAAGGCATAACCACCGGATGTATTCACGTCCACGCCATCCAACGTGATATTGCTCTGGTCGCTGCGTGCCCCGTTCACCGAGCCGCTGCGCGTGTCTACGTCAGTGTTGATATCGGCGCGATTGCCCGTATACACGACCCCGGCCTGCAATGATAGAAGGTCGGGAACGTTGCGCCCGTCCATCGGCAGCTCCTTCACCTGATGCTCGTTAAACGCGATACCAAGCGATGCGTCGGTTGTATTCAGGGTGACCGCCTGGGCAGAGACTTCCACGGTCTGATTAGTTGCACCGACCTCCAATGTGACATTAACCGTCGTTGGTGAATTGACGAGCAACTGAACATTCTTGTTTTCGAATTTGCGGAATCCCGTCATCTGCACAGTCAGTGTATAGCTGCCAGGAGGCAACGCTAGAAACTCGTATTCACCTGTGCTGCTCGTGCTCGTCTCTCGAGTTAGGGCCTGGCCGACATTGTTCAGGCTCACTTTGGCAGCGGCGATAACCGCCCCGGTCTTGTCTGTGACAACCCCCCGTATGGACGTTGTGCCAACCTGCGACCATGCAGGTGTAGTGGCTAGAAGGAGAGCAACCAAGAAAATAAGGAAATTGTGTTTCAGGGAGAACCGCTTCATGAACTGCTCCTTTCGCGCACCGTGACTGAAGATGCAGATAAAGAGCAGGCGGAAGGCGCCGGTAAGATACAAGTAAACTGAACCGGCCTACTGCCCGGAAAGCTAAACCGAGCATAACTGGAACTTCGGCAACCTTCGCCCGCCACCCGACTTTAGCAACCGTTGCCTTTGCTTTTAGGACAGATTGAGGCTTTCTGTCAAGGAAAGTTCTTCTAAATTTTGCAGTTCAGACATAAGAAGGGGCAAGAGCGAGCGGATGGGACTCGGCAGGCCGAGCGAGAGGTTTCATAAGGGCGGCGGACTATTAACCAGCCCCGCCCTCGTTGCCAAACCGGTTAGCGACACTTTCGTTGATGTACCTTACATTTATGTGGATCTTCATTGTCGAATTGGATTCGTGCAGCGATAGCGGCCGCGACACTTATTCTGCTAGGGATCATCCTACTAATTGCGACGCTGATCCACTTTGGAGTCGCAAGGTTCATTCAGCAACTGAGAGCATATCCTCAGGGATCACTCAAAACCGGCCAGTCAGGGTCACTTCAAAACCGGCCAAGGGTGAAGGCTCGGGACATTGACTCCGACGGGAGCCCTTATAGGCTCTCTCGGCATGAGCAATGCCTTGAGCGAAGAACAGAAACAACAAGGCATCGCACTGGGAAAGCTCGGATGGTCTTTACGAAAGATCGAGCGAGAAACCGGTGTACGGCGTGAAACCGCAGGCGCGTACCTAGTAGGGCGGTCGGGATTGCGGTACGGACCCGGGTGCCTGGCGCAGGCAGGCGCCGGCAAAACGGGCCAACGAAGTGACCCCCGACTTTGTAGGCCTTTTATCGCAACCGCCAAGCTCCCCCGCGGGCAGGGTCAGTGCCTGCGAACCCTACCGTGACCTCATCGAGGAGAAACTGAGCCGTGGACGGAATGCCAAGGCCGTCTGGCAGGATCTGGTCACCGATCATGGTTATCCGGGTAACTACCAGACCGTAAAGCGTTTCGTACGCAAGCTTCAGGGATCCAGGCTGCCCCAGGCGCTGGGATCATCCTCACCGCGCCAGGGGAAGAAGCCCAAGTCGCGCCCTCTGGTACGCGACCCGCAAACGGGCAAGTACCGGAGGACCAGGCTGTTCGTGCTGACCCTGGGGTACGGCCGCACATGCATCCGTTTGTTGACGTGGCGGTCCAGTGCCCGCATCTGGGCCGAACTCCATGAGAAAGCGTTTCGCGAACGTGCAGTGGGATGAGCTGCACGTGCGCATCCTGAAATAGTTGCTACATGTGCTTTGAGATCAACGTCTTCCGCAGTTGCCCAGTTCGGAGACAGAACCTCAGCTTGCTCCAGAACCGTTAAAGTCGCCTTCTCTTGCTTGTCGGGTGGGTAGCCGTACTTCCGCAGGATACGCTTTACGAGCACCCGCAAATGCGCTCGGATGTTTTCTCGAACTGTCCAATCGATCGTTGTGTTTTTCCGCACTGTTTCCACTAATTCTCGCGCAATGGTCCGAAGTGTTTCGTCGCCCAGCACTTTGACAGCGCTGTCGTTCACCTCCAGGGCGCCATAAAATGCTACTTCGTCATCGGTGAGATGTAGCTTTTCTCCGCGCTCAGCAGATTCGCGCATCTGTTTCGCTAGCCCGATAAGCTCCTCAATCACTTGAGCAGCTTCGATTGCCCGGCTTTGGTGCTTGCGAATGGTCTCCGCGAGCATTTCTGAAAAACGGCGAGACTGAACAACGTCGGCCTCACGCTCGTGGCTCCTGGCAATTCTGTACAGGACATGCGAATCCACGCGGGACGAGTTAAATCCCGCTATCGGTATCCTTGGGTATCCTGACGCTGAAAAATGCACCGAGATCGGAAAATGCGGTCGTTGCTGTAGAATCTTGCTTCCTTGATATTCGATCGGCGGAGGTAAGATTGCAGCAAAAAACAACGGCGTTTAGAACGTGAAACGCCTGCTACTTTGGTAGGAGCCAGACGCGGGCTGTTGCTCATTTCACTGCCGAGACCGGAAAGGTGTTGCTCCTCTGACCACCGTCCTAATCGTGTTCTAGTGAGTTCGCTCTAAGGTCGCTAATGCTCATCTCAAAATCCAAATTCGTTGCCGGAGTGCAATGTCTCAAGCGCCTGTACTTAATCGTGCATGAGCCCGAACTGGCGGCGCGGCCAGACGAGTCGGGACAGGCAATCATTGACCAAGGGCAGGAGGTCGGCCTGCTGGCGCAGCAGATGTTTCCATGCCGCGTAGCCGTCGAATCCAGAGACCGGGAACAGGCAATCCGTGCAACTCGGGAATTGATCGAGAACCCCGAAATCCCGGCGATATTTGAGGGTTGTGCCGCCAAAACGTCGTACACCTGCAGAATGAATGACTTGGCGAAAAGCTGCATTCGGATTTTTCCGCTAAAATTCTTGCCACGATCGTGTCGCTCCGACATTTCCTCGGCTGGTTGGTCAGCGCTTTCCATTCCCGGGAGGACCTCGTCCTCGAGAACCTCGCTCTCCGTCGGCAATTGCTGGCTCTGCACGCACAACAACCTCGCCGTCGATTGACTGCCCCGCACAAACTGTTCTGGGTTGCGTTGAGAACGTTCTGGTCCGGGTGGACCAAGCCTCTCATCTTGGTCACTCCTAGAACCGTCGTGAACTGGCATCGCGCGGGGTTTCGTTTGTATTGGACGTGGGTCTCCAGAGTCAGCCAGGTAGGAGGACGGAAGCGTGTCAGCAAAGAGGTTCGCGCCTTGATCTTTCGTATGGTTGCCGAGAATCCGACCTGGGGAGCGCCGCAGGAGTAGGACGTGTTGTATGAAACTTCGCCGTGGTTCTGCGCGTATGTGAGCAGAATGCTGCGCATTTGTGCACTCACGTGGAGTGCCAACCGGAATTGAGTATTCCTATTCTCGGTTCTCAACTGTTTGCTCCTCGATGCAGGAACACTCTTTCATTTCGATGGTGTTTCCAATTCCCTGCAGACTTTAGTGAAAACGGCCTCGTCCATTTTCTCGTACCACCCCGTTTCCTTGAGCCGCATAAATAGGTCTTTCACGCTGCTGGACAATGAAGTTCTTCCTGAATGAGGTTACCCGCAGTCAGAATCTGGTCAATCATCTCCTTTGAGGTAAACAGAAATTAATCTTGTTTTAAGTCTGAGCCACGATGAATCCACTATGCTCTCTTGGGTTGTCCTCTTGCGGAGCCTGTGTCGTCCAGGAGCTCTCTCTCTTTTGCAATGATTGGGAGAGCGGAATCTTGGCCCACGCAGGATTCTTAGATAAAGCTTGCTGCCCGTGGCAGGAAATGACCGTCTGGGCACAGCCTGCGGCGAGGTAGTCCATCGCAGGGACCAGGCAGGATGAATCAAGCCATCGCTGGCAAAATCAGATTGACATGAGAAGCATTTCATCTAGGGAGAGCAAATGAAGAAACGGTATTTAGTCCTAGTCGCGATCCTCGGGGTATTCGTGGAGCAAGCGCAATGCCAAGTTACTGCGCCTATCAAGCTGCTCCAGACTTACGAGCTGCCGGCAGAAGTGAAAGGGAACTTCGACCATTTCGGAATTGACCTCAAAGGCGGGCGCCTATTTGCTACTCCGGAGGGCTACCACGCTGTTGTTGTCTTTGATCTTAATACCGGCACTCTGCTCCATAAGATAGGCGGAATCGGCAAACCGCACGCGGTGCTCTATCGCGAAGATCTGAACCGCATTTACGTAACGGATGGGGATGCGGGCGACTTGAAGATCTTCGACGGCACAACGTACAAGCTTGTATCGAGCGTGAAACTCTTAGAGGATGCCGATTCCATTGGCTACGATCCGGCAACAAAGTTTCTGTACATTGACAATGGCGGTGGTAACGTTCATCAAACATACTCTATGCTAAGCGTCGTGGATACGACTGGAGGAAAGAAACTGGCCGACCTCAAGATTGACGGGGAAACTCTGGAAGCCATGACTCTGGAGAAATCAACCTCAAGAATGTATGTAAATAACAGAGCCAGGAACCAGGTGTCCGTCGTGGATCGGGAGAAACGGGAACTCGTAGCAAGCTGGCCTGTGACACTCTGCAAGAACAACGTCGCCATGGCCCTCGACGAAGCAAGCGATCGCTTGTTCGTTGCCTGCCGCACCTCGCAGATTTCGGTACTGGACACTCTAACGGGCAAGGAAGTTACGTCTTTCCCGATCACTAAAGGGGTCGACGATATCACCTACGATGCCGCCACTAAGCGCGTCTATGCCGCTTGCGACGGCGCGGTCGATATTTATGAGCAGTCCGGCCCTGATAGTTACAAGCTGCTCGCGAACGTCCCCACAGGCCCTATGGGAAGGACAGCGCGGCTAGTGCCGGAACTGAAGCGTTATTTTGTGGCCGTGCCGCAGCACGGCGCCGAAAATGCTAAGGTACTCGTATTCGAAGTCCTGTGAAGAGGCACGGATTCGGAATCGACGAAGTTCAATTCCGACATGACTCGAATCGGCCCCGTGCCATCGTTGTGAGAGAATATAGGGCGGGCTATGCGAATCCTCCTAGTTGAAGATGAACGGAAGGTAGCCAGCTTCATCGCCCGCGCCTTGAGAGAAAACACTTACGCTGTGGATGTAGCGGAATCCGGTCAGAAGGCCCTCGAACTAGGGGCGGACGTTCCCTACGACGCGATTCTTCTCGATGTGCGTTTGCCCGACCTCAGCGGAATCGAAGTGTGCCGCGAGTTGCGTCAACGAGGGATAGAGGCTCCCGTGATGATGCTTACAGCGCGCGGTTTGGTCGAGCAGCGCGTCGAAGGCCTTGATGCAGGCGCTGATGACTATCTCACCAAGCCATTTGTTTTGGCGGAGCTCCTGGCTCGAGTCCGGGCACTGATTCGTCGGGGGTTTCATAGCAGCAACGCAAAGCTTCGCTACGCGGACCTCACACTCGACCGCCACCGCCGGCGCGCCACGCGCGACAAGGAGACCATCCCGCTGACTTCCAGGGAATTCGCTCTGCTTGAATTGCTTCTCCTTCGGGCGCCTGAACTTATTACCCGAAGTGAAATCGTGGAGCATGTCTGGGACTGCCACTTCGACAGCGAAACCAACCTGGTCGAGGTTTATATCAACCGTCTTCGCCAGAAAATTGATCAAGACCGCCCGGTCAAACTCATCCATACGATCCGCGGCGTGGGCTACCGCCTGGGGACACCGGGGTCATGAAAATTAGAACGCTCCGTCTCCGGATGATGTTGCTTTTCTGCACCGTCGTTGGTGTAATTCTAGCGGCGTCCTACCTGGCGTTTTGGGGCTTGTTGGCCCACGCGGTCCATACGCAGCTCAATCGTCAACTCCTTGAGACGGCGCGCCCCATCATTTCGGATCTGGTCTCCGAACCCAATGCGAAAAACATAAGCCGTCTGGACCTCCCGGGTGAGTTCTTTGAGCTTCTGGATCAAGAGAGGCGCGTCCTCCAGCGGTCCAAGAATCTCGCGGCGCCGATGAAACTAGATGGGACGAACCGTGGCGATTCTAGCCCTGCTTTCGGAAGGGCGGCTCTGGATAGTGGTGAAACGGTGCGCGTGGCCCTCATCCCTTTTCAGCAGGCAGGCCAGAATCGGGTCTTTGCGGTAGCGATCCCCACCTTTGGCACCAACCGCGTGCTCGACAAATTTGGAGGAGTTGCATTGCTGCTTTTTCCGCTCAGTCTCCTGGTAACCGCGGGAATCTCCGCATTGTATGTTGGGAAAAGCCTCGGGCCCATCAAAGAGCTAACCAGGCATGCGGCGGTGATGGCCAAACGCGTGACGAACCGTCAAGGATTTTGGAAGCCCTTGCCGGTGTCTTCTCCTCACGATGAGCTTGGGCGATTGGCGGAGACGATTAATCATCTACTGAAGAGCGTTGATGCAGCAGTGGTTCAGTTACGTCAGTTTGTGACGGATGCTTCGCACGAGCTGCGCACTCCGCTCGCCGTTCTTCATGGCGAGACAGAGCTGCTGCTCTCCAAACCGCGAAGCGCGGAGGAATATCGCCAGACGCTCTGTGTATTCGACGATGAGTTCAAGAAACTGACTCGCATCGTGGAGGGTTTGTTCACCCTCTCGATGGCTGACGCCGGGCAACTGCATTTGGCTCGAGAGCCCCTTTATATAAACGAGGTTCTTGAAGAAGCGTGCGCCCTAGCCTCGTCTCGCGCACGCGCGAAGAATATCTCCATCATGCGCGATTTGAATCAGGAACTTGCTTGTACTGGAGATGAAGCTTTCCTGCACGAACTGTTTCTAATTTTTCTCGACAATGCGATCAAGTATTCTCCCAGTGCTACTTGTATCCACGTCACGCTGGAGACTCAAGATGGGTCGATTCAAGTGCGCTTCCAAGATCAAGGCATCGGCATCCCACCCGAGCATATGCCATTCATATTTAATCGGTTCTACCGGGCTGCACCGTTGAATAGCGGCGAGGCCCAGAGCGGAGGGCTTGGTCTGGCCATTGCCGAGGCCATCGCCACTGCCCAGGGCGGCACCATCGAGTGTGAGAGCACGGTAGGGGTTGGTTCAACCTTCACGGCAAAATTACCCATTGCCCCGCCCCAGAAAGCGGTCCTCGAAGCCGTACCTAAACAGAAATTAATCCTCCGTTAAGGCATCCGCTTCCCTTCTGCACTAGGCTCAACCGCAACTTGGAGGTGATTTAGTGTCCTCTCGAAAGTTCTCTACACTGCACTTGTATCTTTCCGCGGCAGCGATTGTATTGATGCTTGCGATTTGTTTTTCAGCGCCAGCCAGGGCGCAGGTGGCGGGCGGAACTCTCTCCGGCACGATCTCCGATCCCTCGGGTCGATTGGTCCCGCAGGCATTGATTTCGATCCAGAATATCGCGACCGGGATCACCACAACAGTCACAACGAACTCGGACGGCTATTATACGGCCGCAAACTTGCTCCCTGGAGAGTATCAAGTCACTGTTTCTGCAAAGGGATTCGCGACTGAGGTAAGAAAAGGCATCTCCCTTACCGTTGGAGCCCAGCAGGTCATTGATCTGACACTACAAGTAGGGTCGGCGGCGAAAACGGTCGTAGAGGTGACCGCGGAAGCTCCTGCGGTGCAACTCGCGAGTTCGGACATCAGTGCGGTCGTGACCGCCAACACGGTCCGTGAGTTGCCGCTCAACGGTCGGAGTTGGACGGACCTGGCAGCCTTGCAGCCGGGAGTCAATACAATCCAAACACAACCGACGTTCGCAGTAGGTGCGGACCGCGGCAACCGCGGATTCGGGCAGCAGATGACCATCTCGGGGGCGCGGCCACAACAGAACAACTACCGCCTAGACGGCGTCAGCCTAAACGACTACGCGAATGGCGCGCCAGGTAGCGTGCTAGGTGGAAATCTGGGTGTGGACGCCATTCAGGAATTCTCGGTTCTGACCAGCAACTACTCGGCGGAGTATGGCAAGACCTCTGGCGGCGTAGTCAACGCCGTCACGCGTTCAGGAACGAATAGGTTCCACGGGAGCGCCTACGAGTTCCTGCGCAACAGCGCACTGGACGCGCGGAATTTCTTCGAGGATCCCACCGCTCCCAAGGCGCCATTCAAACGGAATCAGTTTGGCGGCGCCGTTGGCGGACCGATCATCCAGAACCGCACGTTCTTCTTCGCTGACTTCGAAGCTATTCGCCAGTCTAAGGGCATTGCCGTGGTTGACACTGTGCCTTCCAATGCTGCAAGGGCAGGCCTGCTTTGCTCGAATCCCGCAGGGGCGGACCCTTCGAACCCGTGTACTACAAATCAGCTCCCGGCGGGCGCGAATACTGATGCGAACGGCGTGGACCTAAAGGCAAAGGCGTATCTCCCCCTCTATCCTGTCCCCAACGGAGCCATCCTAGGGAACGGCGATACCGCTCTATTCACATTCTCTGGTCAGCAGGTTGTGAACGAAAACTTTGTTACCACTCGGCTCGATCATAAGTTCTCGCAAAAAGACAGCCTGTACGGAACTTACATGTTTGATAGAACTCCTTATTCGGCCCCTGACGGCATGAATAACGTCAAACTTGGCAGCCTCAGCTCCCGGCAGCTCCTGGCGGCCGAAGAAACCCACAGCTTTTCCCCTACCCTTGTCAATGCCGTCCGATTCGGGTTCAACCACGAAGCCGTGAATAACAACCAGAGCATAGCAGCAATTAACCCGGTGGCGGCGGATAGTAGTCTGGGTTCCTTCGCAGGTCGAAATGCCGCCCAGGTCCAGATTGCCGGCAACTCTCTTATGCCTGGCGGTGTCGGGGGACTGCCAACTTACTTGTACCGCTGGAATTCTTTCCAGGTGTATGACGATGCTTTCCTCAACCGAGGCAGGCACGCCATCAAGTTTGGGATGGCAGTCGAGCGTATGCTCATGCAAGCCACGGCGCTTACCGATCCGAGCGGCATTTGGCAATTCGCTGATGTAGGCAGCTTTCTGACGAATAACCCATCCAGATTCCAGGGAGGAATTGTCAGCACGCTCTCACCCCGTAATGTTCGACAGACCATCTTTGGCGGGTATCTGCAGGACGACTGGCGCTGGCTCCCGAATCTCACATTGAATCTGGGGCTGCGCTACGAGATGGCCACCATACCGACGGAAATTGATGGCAAGCTCGCCAACTTGAGAAACCTCACTGACGCCAACCCTCATCTCGGCGACCCGTTTTTCGTCAGCAACCCTACAAGGAAAAATTTCGAGCCACGCATAGGTTTTGCCTGGGATCCGCTCCGCAATGGAAAGATGGCCGTCCGGGGCGGCGCTGGCCTGTTTGATGTTCTTCCGCTGCCGTATCAATTCATTCTTCTCGTGACCCAGGCAGCTCCCTTTTTTGAATATACCTCGATCAAGAATCCAGGACCTGCGACATGCAACTGCGTAACAACACATGCGTTTTTTGACGGCGTTTTGCCTCCTTTCCCGGCCAACAAATTGCGTCAGACCTACACGGACCCCAGCCCCAAGCGCAACTATGTGACGCAGTGGAACCTGAACGTCCAATACCAGCTCACCCCGAGCTTGGCTGCCATGGTTGCTTACGTTGGGTCGCGTGGCGTCCATCAGCCCTTCCGCGTGGACGATGCCGATATGGCTCTTCCAACCATTACTTCAGCAGGCTATTTGTGGGATCCCAACGCGAGCCGGCTCAACGACAACTACGGCTCTATTCGAGGAATGTTCTACCAGGGACGGTCTTACTTCAACGCGCTCGAGCTACAGTTGGCGAAGCGAATGAGCCACGGCTTTCAGCTGCAGGGGACTTTCACTTGGGGCAAGAGCATGGATACTAGTTCCGCCACGGTGGCAGGCGACGCATTTGGTAACTCCATTTCGAGCCTCAATTGGTTCGATATGAGATTGGATCGTGGGCTCTCCGATTTCAATGTTGGACGCACTCTCGTTGTGAACGGCACATGGGATATTCCCACAGCCAAGTCATTCTCCGGACCGGAGAAGTGGATCGCTGATGGTTGGGAGCTCGGTCTGATCCTCACAGTTAGTGACGGAGTGCCTTTTACTCCCACATGGGGTACCGGCGACGACCCGGCTCTTACGCAGAACAATGATGATTGGGCGTTCCCGAACAGACTTGGTGGCCCCGGGTGCAAAACCCTTACGAATCCTGGAAACCCGAACAACTATATCAAGACTCAGTGCTTCGCTATCCCCACCGCACCCGACGCTGCATTTTTTACAGCAAATAATTGTCAAGGCGGCGACCTGACCAACCTGCAGTGCTTCAACCTCCGAGGCAATGCCGGCCGGAACATCCTAAGCGGTCCGGGCATCACGAATTTGGACTTCTCCGTCTTCAAGAACAATCGCATCAAGCGTATCTCGGAAAATTTTAACGTGCAATTTCGTGCCGAGATCTTCAACATCTTGAATCATCCCAACTTCGCGCCTCCCACGGTCCCCGACAGCAGCGACATCTTTTTGTCCGATGGGACGCTGAGTGGGGGGGCAGGTTTGCTGACCAGGACGACGATCCCGGAGCGGCAGATCCAGTTCGCCATCAAGTTTATTTTCTGATCGTCGAGGAGGCAGCAAAGGGGCGCGTTCCAGAGCAGTTTGGCTGTGAACGCGCCGGGCTGACTGCCCGGCAGCCCAGGCTGCCAGCGAACGAACTCGGGACTTTCATTTCAAGGAGGAGAGGACGTGAAAAAGGTGCTCAGAGAGATCTTGTGGCTGATGCCTGCGATTGGTCTTATTGGACTGTCAACGAGCGCACAAGTGAAGCAGCCGCTACAGTTGGTGGCAACGACCCCGTTGCCTGGGTTCTCGGGCGATTTCGACCATTTCGGGTTGGATCTCAAGGGCAAGCGTCTGTTTCTTACGGCTGAGGACCACAAGTCCGTTGAAGTTTTCGATCTCGATGGCAAACACCTTCATAGCATCACCGGATTCGGTCAGCCACACGCCCTGGTTTTCCTTCCCGACCAGAACAAAATGATCGTTACCGACGGGGATGACTTCGGGATGGTTGAGCTTGTGAGTGGAGAGAATTATAAGATTCTCGACACCATTAAGCTTCCCCCAGGCGTTGACGGTGCCGTCTTCAACCCGGTAAACCAGTATTACTATGTGGAAAGCGGCGGTGACGAGCCCGGAGCGAAGACCCACGACCTCAGTATTATCGACACCAGGACCTTCAAACACATCGGAGACATTACCCTTCCCGGCAATCAGTCCGAAGCTATGGCCATCGATAGAGCCGGCAAAGTGATGTACGTCAATCTAAAAGGCACGAATGAGGTGGGTGTCGTTGACCTCGAGGCGCGCAAGGTTATCGCGAGATGGCCGATACCCGACGCCGGAACCGCGAACGCGCTGGCTCTCGATGAGCCGAATCATCGAGTGTTTATCGCCACGCGAAAGCCGCCGACATTCTTTGTGTTTGACACCGATACGGGCAAGGTCGTCACGAAGCTCCCTTGCACGGCGCAGAACGACGACATGTGGCGCGATCTTCAGCGCAAGCGTATCTACGTAACGGGAACAGAAACAACAACCGTTTTTGAGCAGAAGGACGCTGATCATTACACCCATATTGGGGATGTGCCAACCGGATTTCGCGCCAGGACCTCTATTCTGGTCCCCGAGTTGAACCGCCTTTACATCGCCGTCTCCGGCAAGGGCAAGCCAGATGCAAGACTTTCGCTGCAGGTTTACGAAATACAGCCCTGATTCAGCCCAACAATCGAAACCAGAAATTCCTGCGTGTGCTCGTTCATCCGCTGGGGGGTGCACCGACTGGCTCCGTTCCCGAGTGGGTCACTTTCACTCCGGACGGCAAGCATGTCTATATCTCTAACTCCGGCGGTCGCTCGGTGTCCGCCATTGACACAAAAACTTTGAAGCTTGTGGGTGTCATACCGATGGGAGAAGTGCGCAAGCGGATCAATACCTTGGTCGTTCGCTAAATTCAGCAGTCGCCAGATTCTTCTCAACTCCGCCGGACTTCACCAAATGACTTTCAGCGCCAGCTGAATCTGCCTCGACGGCGTCTGCGTGGACGTAATCAGCCCGGCGTTGGCGATCGCGACCCCCGCCGCGTCGAAGATGTTTCTGTTGTCCAGGGGCGGGGCAAAATTCGCCCGGTTAAATACGTTGAAAAACTCTGTCCGGAACTGCACATTAAAGGCGTCCGAGACTTTCTTGATGTAATTGTTCTTGACCACGGAAAAATCAAAGTTCAACAGTCCTGGGCCAGTCAGTGTGTTGCGGCCCAGATTGCCGCGAAGCGTAATCGGATTAGGCACCTCGAAACACTGCGTCCTAATGTAGTGGTTGGGATTGCCCGCGTTGACGTAGGAACCGCAGCCGGGACCTCTCTTCACATTTGGTATGTCGACGTTGGGGTCCGTACTTCCCACGCCGAGAGAATCTCCCGCAAACCCTGGAGTAAAGGGAACGCCCGTAGTCGCCTCGAACACTCCGCCCAGTTGCCAGCCTCTCAGTGCCCACACGCCGAACCCCATTTTCCACTTGGGGGCCCCGAGCACCCAGGTGTAATTCACATTCAAGTTGTGGCTTACATTGAAATCCGCAAGACCCCGATTCAATTTAAGATCAAAGAACAGCGGACTGGAGATGGAATTCGTGTACTCATCGCCCACCATGCTTCCTGAGCCTGTGTCGATGGTCTTGCCCCAGGTGTAGGAACCGGCGAACTGAGAAGAGTTACCGATCTTCTTTTTGATCTGCACTTGAAGCGCGTCGTAGTACGAGCGGCCGTCCCAAAACCCCGCCGTGATCCGGCCTGCATTTGGATTCAGGCGCGTTCCGCTGCCCACCGGGGAAGGCCACAGATAACCCTGTGGAGTCAAAGTTGGAAGAACGATGTCGGCATCTTCCGTGCGGAAAGGCTGATGCACAGCACGGGAGCCTACATAGCCAACCCGCAGGCTTAGACCTTCGAGAAGCTCATGTTGCATCGTGAGATTCCACTGCATCACGTAATTCCGGCCAGGTTTCGGCGCGAAGTACGCTTGCCGAAGCGTGTTAGTTGAGGCAGTCAGCGCCGCGTATGCCGCCACCGGGTAAGTTCCTGCAGCCAAGTTTCTTGCGCTCGCGGACTCAAAGAATGGCGCCGAAAACAGCTCGTTCATTTGAAACAAATAGGGTAGTGGCAAAACGTCGAAAATCCCGAAGCCTCCACTCACCGCCGTCTTGCCATCGCCCATCGGGTCCCAGGAGAAGCCCACGCGCGGCTCAAAGTTCCCCAGGGTGGGATTCGAAATCAGCGGATCACTAAGGTGTGGTAGGGAGTCGGTGATCTGGCGGAGAACCGTCAGCTTTCCGTGCGCCTCTGTCATTACCGTGCTCATTTCATAGCGCAATCCCAGGTTCATTGTCAGGTTCGGTAGCCAACGCCAATCGTCTTGAAGGTAAGCCCCTGCGATGGTTTGCCGGAATGCCCTCGGGCTGACAGCACTCGGGATCGCCGCCGCAAGCGAGAATGGTTTGTTGGTGAGAAAATCAGAAATGGAATTGAAAAGAAACTCGCCCCCGGGCGTGGAAACGCCCAGGATATTGTCCCGAATTCGTTCGATCCCAAGGCCGAGTCTGAGCGAATGCTTCCCTTTCACTAGGGAAACATCGTCATACGCCTGAATCGAGGTCCAATGAAAATGATAATTCGTTGTGCTGCCCAGGCCGCCCGTGAACGCCGTGATCCCCGGCACGGTCACCTCCGCGGCATTGTGTCCGGGCACAGTTCCGAAGGTTGGATCGCCGGCAGACTGATTGCCACTTGCGAAGGTCAGTCCGGTGGTCGCCACCACGCGGTATATCCCGAACCGGAAAGAATTGAGAATCCGCGAACCAAACGTATGCGCTTGGCGCACCGTGAAGAATTGCCTTCGCGAATCGTATCCCGTCAGTTTGTTGTTCAGCTCATCGGGCTGTCGCACGGTTCCGCTGTCAAACATATAGGTTCCCGAGACTTCGTCTCTTGTCGAGAATTTATGATCCATCCTCGTCGTGAAGTAATTCTCCGGTGTCACCTGCTGGCCGGAGAAGGTATAGATCCCGGTGTCGCCCGAACCTAGAAGACTCCCATTGGGCAGTGGGAAGAATGCATTCACAAAACGCAGCACGCTTGGATCAACTGCAACCGGTCCAGTGGATAGGTTCCCGGCCCTCGCTGCTGCCGATGGCACAGTGTCAACCTGCGTGATGCCGGTGCTCGCTCGCAGGCCTTCATAATCCCCGAAAAAAAAAGTGTGGTCCTTCCAAAGGGGCCCGCCCGCCGACGCTCCAAATTGATTACGCCGGAAAGGCGGCTTTGCGGAATCGAAGAAATTCCGCGCATCCAGCGCACTGTTTCGCAGGAACTCAAATACATCCCCATGGAAACTGTTCGTTCCCGACCGCGTGGAAGCGCCGACCACTCCGCCAGAAGACCGTCCTACTTGTGCCGGATAGTTGCTCGTCAAGACCGTGAACTGCTCAACCGCGTCGACTCCAAGGTTTACTCCCAGCGCGCTTCCGGGCGAGCCGTTCGCATAGTCGTTTACGCTGATGCCGTCGAGCCGCGCGTCATTTTGCCGTGGCCTTCCACCAGAGATCGTCATTTGCGTTCCGAAGCCATATCTTCCCTGCCCTGAAGATTGCGTGCGCGCCGTCGCGACGCCGGGCTCGAGGGCCGCCAAATCGGAGGCCGAGCGTCCGTTCAACGGCAACTCCGTCACATTTTGTGTATTGACCACCCCGCTTACGGTTGACGAGCCCGCTTGCCCTTTTCCCGCGTGCAACACGAAGTTCGCCACGGCATCAGCATCAGCTCGAATCATTACCCGCACCCTGGCTGAATCGAAACCCGGAGCACTGGCCGTGAGCTCGTAACTTCCTGGCGCGAGGTTGGATATCTTGTAGGAGCCGTCTTCTCTTCCTATCGCTGAAAGGCTACTGCCATTGTCTGTATTGAGTACGGAAAGATGCGTGTTCGGAATTCCCGACCCTGATTCGCTTGTTACTTTCCCGGAGAGCGTTCTCGCGGCCACCTGTGAGAAAACCAGAGACGGTGCCACAAAAATCAGCAAGAAGGCGATGGGCGCTAGAGCATGAACTAGTTTTGGTTTAGACAATTCAAGATGGTACAGCCGTGCCCTGCGGATGTATTCTTCCTTCCAGATTTTCCCGGCGCCCCAGCCACGCTGACCCTCAACCGATTTTGGCGTTATACCGGACATGACAATTTCAGTAAGCTCTAAGAGTCGCCCTACCCTGCGTTCCAGCCGTCGGCAGGCGACTCCGTTCCAAGTTCCCGGTCAACGGCTCTATGGAATTACATCGTAGACCAAAATTTTGGCCTCTTCGATGGTTGCTTCCTTTGATTGGGGGATGGGGGGTACCAAGATAACCAGCTTCGGGACCGCCGCGTAAAACCGCTTGAGTTCCGGCACCAGCAGCGTGGTCTTCGCAATCGGCCCGGTCGCCACTCTTCCCAGGCGATCGTAATGGTCGGCGTCAATTTGTTTGAAAACTTCCACAAAACCGGTTGTTCCCGTGTAGTAGATGCGTTTGCTTGGCGCGTCAAACACGAGCTCGTCCACACCGCCTTCTGTGTCTATCGCATCGATCACTTTCCCGCTGTCCGAGTCCATCACCACCAATTTACCGGGCTTATAAATATGTGACCGTTTCACGCGGCTGCCGATAAACAGCCGGTGATGGGCTGCATCCATGTCCACGGCATGGGGCTCCGGCCCTCTCGTGATGGGCCACATGGCGATCACCTTGTGCTTTTCGCGATCAATAACCACCATCTGGCTTGTGTCGCCCATCACTACAAACATTCTTGGTGATTCTGGATCGAGCACCATCCCCGCGGGATTCAGCCCCTCGACCTCAATGCTTCCCGCCAGTTTGCCTTTCTTGACGTCGACGATTTCGATCGAACCTTTCACACCCTCCTTTTTGAGACCATCGGCTCTATCCCCCAGATAAAATAGGTGGGTCGCCGGATCGTAAACCCCGTTGTCTGGCACCCTTCTTGAATCCTTATCCAGTTCATGTCCCGTCAACGGGATATTCTTGATGAGCTCGTAAGTGTCTCCGCTGAATGCTTTGCACGTTGCATCTCCATCGTCCACCCAGATTTCATTGGTCTCAGGGAGATAGATGGTCTTGCGCGGATCTCCTCCGAAACCCGTGATCGTGTGGATCACCTTGCCCACGCGCAGGTCTACGACTTCAATCGTCCTCTGGTGCTCGCCGGGCACGAACAGGCGCTGGCCTCTTACGTCCACTGCCATGTGGTCGAAGTAGCCCTCAACATTCGGCAACGAGATACTCTCGATCAGTTTCATCGGTGGGCTGCTCTGGCTCTGCGCCCCCGGAACTAGAGCCACGCACAAGGCGAACAGAACCGCCAGATACGTTTTCATTTTTTCGTTCTTCAGCTTATATTTCTCGAACATCATTCTCTCTCCTTGTGAAGACCCAAGCCCGCTCTCCGGTGAAGATACGCCCTTCAAATCCGTTGCAGCGCCGGCCGGAGTTCGCGGATATCCTTCACGTCTTCGAGAGCCAACACTTTGTTGATCAGGGTCGCGCAACTTGCCGCTCCCAGGATCGGCGCGATGAGGTCGTGCGCTTTCGCAACAACCTCCTCGCGCGGCAGGGGATTCTCCGCCGTGCCCCGCACGTCTCGGACCCACTCGCTCAGTTGTGTGCCGTCGCCGAGCGTCACCTCGACGATGGCCTCGCGCCTGGGGCGGCGAGCATCGATCCGCGGGTCGGCGACAACCTCTACCTTGGCCCGTTGCTTCAGCACGGCTGGATCTTTCATCCGCGCCTTGTCATGCGCGGATCGGAACGTGACCGTCTTATCCAGCAACATCACCGCGACCATGTGCTGCACGCAGATGTCCGGCATGTCGCGATTGCTTACCGTGTTGGCTTCGTCACTCGCGATCCGCACCACCACTTTCTTCGCGTCGTCAGCTGTGAATGAGCGCTTTTGAAAAAAACCGGCTAGCGCATCCAGCGGAGCCTGGATGGGCGAGCCCACCGTCCACTTCTTGATGTTCGTCCGGGTTATCTCGTAGCGTTCTCCGAGCTTTTCGACGAGTTGCGTGGGATTGGCCTTGACAACGCCATTTTCCCTCGGCGCCAGAGCATCGAAAAAATTGTCGGGGCCCGAAAAAATCCTCAACACCTGTCCAACCCGCGCGGATCAGCATTCCGGCAATGACGCCGCCCGCTGCAGGCCTCCCCCCAAAGAGGAAAGCCTTCTCCATATGCTCCGCATCGCGGCTCCACGCTCCAATTCCCGATGTTTGTTGAGCACTGTAATCCAGCAGCAGACGCATTTGCTGGGCCTCAAGGCCCGCAGCGCACCCGGCCGCCGCACCCGCAGCGAAGGCCGCAACAGTGCCGTGGGTGCTCCTGTGTGTCGCCACCTGATAACCGGGCCCACCCATGCTCATCGTCACCCGCGTCCCGATGTCATAGCCAAGCGTGACCGCGCGCAAGAAGTGTTTCCCGGAAATTCCAAACTGCTCGCCAGCAGCCAGCGCCGCCGGAACCGCGGAGACACCGGGATGCGATCGGGACGGGCCGTGCGAATCGTCAGTCTCGTCAGCGTGAGCCAGGACTCCGTTGGCCAGCGCTGCTTCGATGGGGCCGCACACGATGTTCGAAGCGACCACCGTCGCAACCTCTTTACCCCCATAGGCGCGCACAAATTCTATCGCCGCCCGGCCAGGACGTATTTCAGAACCGGAAATCATCGCGGCCAGCGTATCCAGAACGTGATGTTTCGCTTTCTCCGCTACGTCCTCCGGCAGTACCCGCTCTCGCGCCTCACTCATATACCTGCTGAGCTTGTCCATAACCGGACTCACGGCTTGCGCCGACTCATCCTGATTGTGGACTGTCTCAGCGAACGCTGTCACAGGCGGGATGGCCCTCGTTGCAAACGCCAAACCCGCGAGTTCAAGCAGGCTTCGCCGCGTCAAAATCGCCGCGCCACTTCCTGTGCGCTCATCTTGGCGTCCGTCATGCCCCATTCGTCTTCTTTTCCCCCGGCACCTTGCGCTAAAGTGAATTTGCTAAGGAATGCGGGAGCACCACAGATCCGACCCGCAATTGAAGGTATGTCATCAACCGAAGCAAATACCTGAAAACAGTATTAATTCTTTGTTAGCTCAGAGGGACATTCTGTTCTACGGCTGACCACTTGGTTTTCCGTCAGCGTTTTCATAACACGGAACAATTCGCCCTTCGCCTCGAACCCCACACCCGGAATATCTGACAGCTTGACGTAGCTGTCCTTGACCGGTATGCCGTCAGCAAATCCACCGAACGGCTGAAAGACTCCTGGATAGGATTCGTTGCCACCTAGCCCCAAACCCGCTGCGATGTTCAACGACATCTGGTGGCCTCCATGCGGAATACAGCGGGCTGGCGACCATCCGTGGTCCTTCAGCATTCCCAAAATTCGGAGGTATTCGACCAATCCGTAGCTCAACGCGCAGCCGAACTGCAGGATGTCGCGATCCGGCCGCAGTTGCGCATAGCGAATGAGATTTCGCGCGTCTTGCAACAAGAATAGGTTTTTTCCCGTCGCCATTGGCCCCGCATAATGATTCGCCTGCCTGGCTTGCAGCTCAGAGTCCAGCGGATCACCCGGCTCCTCAAACCAACGAAGCCGGTACGGGACGAGCGCCTTCGCATAAGCGATAGCATGCTCCAAATCAAAGCGCCCGTTCGCATCCACCGCCAATTGGTCAGAACTCTTCGCGACCTTGAGTACCGCTTCTATGCGTCGCAAGTCTTCCGAAAGCGGCGCTCCACCGATCTTCATCTTCACCACGGAATAGCCAAGATCGAGATACCCTTGCATCACCTTCTGCAGTGCTGACAAATCCTTGGCCGGATAGTAGTAACCGCCTGCCGCATAGACGAAGACTTTGTCGTCGAAGACTCCTCCGCGAAAACGGTCTGCGAGTAACCGGAAAAGAGGCAGCCCGGCGATCTTCGCCACGGCGTACCACACCGCCATATCCAGCACCCCTACCGCAACCGATCTTTCGCCGCGTCCTCCTGGTTTCTCATTCCGCCTGACTACGTCCCAGACTCGCACCGGATCCAGGTTTTCGCCGCTTTCGTCGACCGGCGTTTCAGGCCCTGCAGCCTTAAGCCGCGGAATGAATCGCTCGCGCAGCAGTTCGCTTGGTGCGTATCTGCCGTTCGAACTGAATCCGAAACCAACCACCGGCTTGCCCTGGCGAACCACATCCGTAACCAGCGCGAGGACACTCACGGTCATTTGGCTGAAATCAATGTAAGCGTTTCGAATTTCCGATTTGATGGGCACTACGGTTTCGCGGACATCTATAATCCTCACCACTCCGCCTTCCCGACAAAAACCTATTTTGCTCGGGCTCGCTGCAGTAAGGGTCGCAGTCCCCGGATATCCTTTACCCGTTCCAGGTCGAACACACTCTCAACGAGCTTCGCGCATTGTGTCGCCCCCAGGACCGGTGTTATCAAGTCGCGGGCCTTCGCAACAATTTCCTCACGCGTCATGGGGTTCTTGGGCGTACCCCGCACACTATCAACCCGTTGTGTGAGGTGCGTCCCATCCGTCAGTTGGATCTCCGCAATCGCCACGCGCAAAGGCATCACGCGCTCTAATTGCTCATCAGGAATCAGTTTCACCTTTTCGCGTTCCCGGAGCGTCGCCACATCCTTCATGCGTCCTTTGTCGTGCGCCGAATGGAACGTAACTGTCTTATCCATCAGCATCACTGCGGCCATGTGCTGCAGGCAGATGTCCGGAATCTCGCGGTTGTTCACGATCGCCGCCTCGTCCGTCGCCAGCTGCACCGATACCTGTTGCACTTCATTCGAATGGAAGTCGCGCTGCTCGCGCAGGATTTCGAGGGCGTCCAGAGCCGCCTGGATTGGCGAACCTACCGGCCATTTCTTGATGTTCGTTCGCAGGATTTCATAACGCTCGCCTAGTTGTTCGATCAGTGCTGCCGGATCAGCATGCGGGTTGTATGCTTGAAAGAATTATCCTTCCCCGACAAGATGTCCTCGACGCCCGTCCATCCCGCTTGGACAACCAACGCAGATGTGACTCCGCTGCGCGCCGTCATGCCGCCGAAGTGGAATGCTTTCTGGATGTGGTCGGTGTCGCGGTTCCATGCGCCAAGGCCGGAGGATTGATGGGCCGTATATCCCAGAAGAAATCGCATCTGCTCTGCGTTCAACCTCGCGGCGCTGCCGGCGGCCGCTGCCGCGCCGAAAAGTGGCGAGATGCTGTGAGTGCTCCAGTGGCTCTCCGCTTCAAACTGCTGCCCAGAGTCATTGTGAAGCGCGGTCCAACGTCGTAGCCGAGGGTCACGGCGCGCAGGAAGTGTGCCCCGCTGATTCCGAACCGCTCCCCAGCCGCAAGCGCAGCGGGCACGACCGCACACCCCGGATGTGATTGTGATGGCGCGTGGGAGTCGTCGGTCTCGTCGGCATGGGCCAGCATCCCATTCGTCAGTGCCGCCTCGATCGGGCCGCATACAATTTTCGAGGCAACTACCGTTGCGACCTCCTTGCCGCCATACGCGCCGGCGAACTGCAGCGCCGCGCGTCCGGGCGGCAGCTCCGAACCCGAAATCATCGCCGCCACGGTATCCAGGATGTGTTGCTTCGTTTTCTCGATCACTTCGTCCGGCAGCTCGCGGCCACTCGCTTCGCTCATATATAAGCTGAGTTTGTCCATGACCGCGCTCATGCCTTGCCCAGTCAAATCCGGGCTGGGAAATGGTTCGACTAACGCCATTCCGGGCGGAATGGCCGCACTTGCGACCGCTAGACCTGCGAGTTCGAATAGCTTGCGCCGGGAGAGAATTGCCCGGTGGTCCTCTGCTGGTAGGTATTTGCTTAGTTGATCTCTCATGCTTTCCCCTTCCTGGGGCACCCCGCTATGGCTTTAACCTGTTCAAAAGTGGTCGCGCGAAATCGGTCCTCGTGATGAGACTATGTCACCAGCAAAGTCATATTCCTGAAAACAGTATTAAATCTCTTTAACTCGGCCAGACATTTGCTTATCCACACTGCCTCCCGAACCCCGATTCCCGGAGTGTGGTCCTAGTCACTGTAGGTAGCGATTTTCGGGGTGGCTCATGTGTCTCAACGTGCGAGGGCTAACCTCGACAGTTGTTCTTTTACAGGATCCTGTTCGGAATGCTCACTTATGCAGCTGGCGTCCGGTATCATCGCACACGTGTGGTCCGACCTCGTTGCCCGGTTACTGCACGTTTAGAGATCGAGCAATAGGTGGGCTCCCGGCGGTGATTGATAGCTCCTTTCGGACTGATCTACTGGATTGTGCCCGAGTCGTTGGTAGCTTGGAAACAAACCAGAAACGGGGTTCTGGGAGGCTGGCAAGACAGCGCACGTGGCGTCACTCGGCGGTGTACGCCATAACTAGACGAAGTAGGTGGCATTCACCCCAAAGCTTTCGGTCCAACTTCGGTCCAATTCAAGAGCAGGGTCAATGGCCTTAAAAGGTCGATGGTTCAAATCCATTCGCCCCGACCACTTACCTTATTCCTTTCAAGCCATTGCAGCCATTTCTAAAACGGGCGCGGATTCGCGTTTCGCTCCATTCGGTCCAATTGAGCGCTTTTTTGACGAAGACTGCTTCGGTTCAACGCACTTTTTGGACGGAAGGTGGAAACCCAAGCCCGCCTCTTCTGCCACTTGTTTGCGGAACGCCACGTCCTCTTTGATTTTATCGTAGAGGTCGGACATACCTTCTCCGGCATGGCCCATAGGTCGATGGTTCAAATCCATTCGCCCCGACCACTTACCTTATTCCTTTCAAGCCATTGCAGCCATTTCTAAAACGGGCGCGGATTCGCGTTTCGCTCCATTCGGTCCAATTGAGCGCTTTTTTGACGAAGACTGCTTCCGGGCTTGGGTTTCCACCTTCCGTCCAAAAAGTGCGTTGAACCCACTGGCCGCGAAATGTACTCCCGTAGCATGGCCGCCATCGAAGGATGAAGGTCCACTTCCCGTTCACCGTTTGCGGTTTTCAGGAAGTCGTGCACTTCCGAACCCCAAGCCTTCTCAACGATCTTGACGGTGGAGCAATCCGGGGACGAGTTGTGGGTTGAGAACCGAGACCGTGGGAGGTAGGGGTGTGGGGGCGTGCTTGCTACTGGAACCGGTCAGTGACCGTTCCGCTTGTCAGTCTGTTGTGTGTCGAAAGGGATTGTGGAATTAGAACGTTCGGTGAGCTATTCGTATCTCAAAGCGACCATCGGATCGACACGCATTGCACGCCACGCGGGAATATAACACGCTGCCATGGCCACTGCCGAAAATAAGATAGCGACTCCGAGGAATGTTGAGGTGTCGGTTGCCTTGATCCCAAAGAGAAGGTTTGTCATCAAGCGGGTTAAAGCCCAGGAGCCTGCTAGGCCCACTGCAACACCAACAAGAGTAAGACCTGAGCCTTCCTTTATGATCAAACACAATACGCTGGCGCGCAGAGCTCCGAGGGCCATCCGGATTCCTATTTCAGCAGTTTTTTGACGGACAGAGTATGCGAGCAGTGCGTACAACCCTACCAGGGAGAAGACCAGAGCGATACCAGAAAACGACGATAGGAGCGTCGTCTGAAAGCGCCGCTCTTCGGTTGCTTCGGAGACAAGCTGGTCCATGGTCCGAGTGTCGGCGACCGCCAAGGCGGGGTCGAGCACGCTTAATTCCCTGCGAACGGCGGCAGTAATCGTTTCCGGTTTCGTGGTTGTCCGAATAACAATCGATGCCGTTGGGAAGGTCGATTGCCAGAATGGCAGGTAAGCTTGTGGCCGCGGCTTCTCTTCCAGGCTTGCATTGCGGATGTCATCAACAACGCCAACGATGGTCCACCACGTCGGTTGAGCGGCGCCATCAATAAAGTGGAAGCGCTTCCCCAACGAACTTTGGCCCGGGAAATATCTCTCTGCGAATGTCTGGCTGACAATAGCCACATTCGGATGGCCTGCGGAATCGATATCTGTGAAATACCGCCCTTCAAGAAGGCGAATCCCCATTGCCGCAAAATAGTGGGGCGTAACGGACCTCGTTTGGAAAAAAACCTTCTCGTCAAAATTGTGCCCCTCTACCGCCAGCCAGCTGAGGCCTTCCGAGTGTCCGAGAGGCAAGTTCGTCACTGCCCCGGCTGCTTGTACGCCCGGCAAGACACTGATCCTGTCGAGCAGGTCCCGGTAAAAGGCGATCTGGCGCTCGGGTTGGTATCTTGCGTCGAGGGAAAGGCTCACGGTAACCGTCGAATGTGGGTCGAAGCCTTTTTCGACGGACAGCACTTTGACGAGACTGCGGATGAGCAGCCCGGATCCCGTTAGCAACACAACTGTCAACGCTACCTGGGCAACGATTAGTCCCTGGCGAAACCGGCTTCGCGTGCCTTTGACGCTTCTATTTCCCGTTTGAGTCAGGACTTGGGCAGGATCGCAACGCGAAACGGCCAACGCAGGAAACAAACCGAACAACAGGCTTGTCAAGATGGAAATGCTCAGCGCGAAGAGCAGAACTCGCACGTCAACGGATGTTTCCTCCAACCGCGGAATGTTCCCGGGATCGAGTCGCACGAGAACGCGAATCGAGGCGAATGCCAACAGGACTCCCAACGTCCCCCCAGAAATACCTAGAAAAAGAGATTCGGCGAGAAGCTGGCGAAGCAAGCGTGCCCGCCCCGCACCGAGGGCGGTCCTCACTCCCATTTCACGAATTCGAGCGCTACCACGCACCATCGCCAATCCTGCAACGTTGCTGCAAGCAATCAACAACAAAAGTCCTACAGCCCCCATCAGAAGCAGGAGCGCGTGTCGCGAACCAGCGGTGACGGAATCGAACAAGGGCTGGACTTGCGCCCCGAACCCGCGATCCTTTGGCGGGCGCAGCAAATCAATGCTCGCCATGAGCGAACTCATCTCTGCCTGTGCCTGCTCCACGGAAACGCCCGGACGCAATCGGCCAATGGCGTCTCCAGCGCTGTCTTCGCGATTGGCCTTTTGCTCGGCTGGCATAGCCCAGGGGATCCAAATGTCGGTTACCTTGGGCGCATCGAGTACATCCGTGGCTCGCGGAAACGCAAAGCCAGCGGGCATAACGCCAATGATCCGATAAGGTCTCGCATCGAGGAGAAGTGTCTTGCCCAAAACGCCCCTCTCCGCTCCGAATCGTTCTCGCCACAAACTGTGGCTGATTACTGCGACTTGCTCGTGTCCGGGTCCGTCGTCCTCGGAATTAACCGTGCGTCCCAACTCTGGCGCCACTCCCATCGTCTCGAAGAAGCTTCCTGTAACCCTTGCTCCACCCAAGGCGTCCGCGCGCCCATCCGCCGCAACATTGAATTTTGCAGTGCCAAATAAAGCGAGGCTCACGAATGAGCGATTCTGCTTTTGCAGGTCGAAGAAGTCTGCATTCATCGGTGTCAGATATTCGATAGGTAGTTGAAATCGCGGATTGGGCGACCATAGATATACAAGGCGATCGGGATGCGGGTAGGGCAGCGAACGTATCAGAACGGCATTGATTAAGCTAAAGACTGTCGTGCTGGCACCGATGCCGAGGACCAGTGTGAGAACGGCGACGGCGGTGAAGCCGGGAGACTTGCGCATAGTCCGCAACCCGTACCGCAAATCCTGAATCAGGTCTTGAATCCAGTTAACTCGGCGCGCGTCGCGACACTCTTCTTTTACCTTCTCCCCGCCGCCCAGGTCTAGCCGCGCACGGCGGTGCGCCTCTTCTTGCGTCATCCCCTGCACGACGTATTCCTCGGTTTTTCGTGCGAGGTGGTCGCGCAGCTCGTCGTCCAATTCCTGGTCCGCCTGCGCCCAGTGAAACAATGACCGGAGCCGCAGGGGAATCGTGAACAGCCAATGTTCCGGTCGCATACTCCGACCCTCCTCTACTCATACCTCAAAGCGACCATCGGATCGACGCTCATTGCCCGCCGCGCTGGAATGTAGGTGCCAACGAGCGCGACTCCACCCAGCAGCAGCGACAAGGCAGCGAAGGTGAGGGGATCGTAAGGTCGAACGCCGTACAGCAGGCCGGCCAGCAACCGTGTGAGGCCCAAGGCCAGAATGATGCCCGCAACCAGGCCAATCAAGGTGGGACGCAGCCCCTCCCGGAGCACCAGCCCCAAAACGTCGCGCCGGGTGGCGCCGAGAGCCGAGCGGATGCCGAGCTCATGCGTGCGGCGACTGATCGAATAAGAAATCACCCCGTAGATGCCGATGCCGGCCAGAAGCAGAGCGATGGCGGCGAAGATGCCCAGCACGGAGGCGGAGACGTGCTGGCGCCAGATTGACTCGGAAATGACCTCCTGCATGGTTCGCAACTGTATCACTGGCTGATCGCTGTCGACCTGCTGCACCGCCTGGCGCACGGCCATGGCCACGTCGAGCGGGTCCGACACCGTGCGGATGGCGAAGGTCACCAGGAAGGAAGCAAACGGGTGCTGAGCGTAGGGCTCGTACAACTCCGGCTGCGCCTGCGATTCAACCGAGTCCTGTTTAGAGTCCGCAACCACGCCCACGATCGTGGCGGACGCGCCTTTCGGGCAGACGCCGGGCAGTTGTTGGATGAGGGCGTCCTCTCCGGGCCAGTAGAGGCGCGCCATCGCCTGATTGACGATCCGAACGCAGGGAGCGTCAATCCGATTTTCGGCCTCGGTGAAATCGCGTCCCTCGACGAGGCGCGTGCCCATGGCCTGAAAGTACTCCGGACTGACGCCGCGTCCGGCTACCAGGACGGTGCTGCCAGGACCGCCAGGGGAGTTCGGCGGGGAGGGAAATGCGAGCGAGACATGGAATCCCGTGAACGGCAGGTTGTTCGCCATTCCCGCAGACTTTACGCCCGGAATGTCCCGGATACGTGCCAACACGCCGCGGTAGAAGTCGGCAGACTGCGGGGGCGAATACTTGTAGTTCATCAGCGGCACGCGTACGGTCAGGAGGTGATCGGGATCGAATCCCGTTGGAGTGGCGGCCAGCTGCCGGAAGCTTTGAACCATCAAGCCCGCCCCGACGAGCAGCACCAGGGCGAGCGCGATTTCGCAGGTCAGCAGCGCGCTCTGCAGACGCGTTCCGCGAGCGCCGGCCGCAGCCCTTCCGTGCTCCTTCAGCCACTCGCTGATGTCGATGCGCGAAGCCCTCAAAGCCGGCAGCAATCCGACGCCGATTCCGGTGAGCAGGGAGAGGGCCGCCGCAAAGCCAAAAACCGCCAGGTTCATCGAAATGTGGTGCAGCGCCTGGGTCTCAACCAGGTTGTACTGCGGAACCAGACTGACGATCACGGCGAGGCCCGAGCGCGCCAGCATCACGCCGCCGACGCCGGCTGCAGCCGCAAGCAGCACACTTTCCACCACCAGTTGCCGGACCAATCTCGGCCGACCAGCGCCCAGCGCGGCACGAACCGCTATTTCGCCCTGACGCGCCGTGCCCCGAGCGAGCAGCATGCTCGCCACATTCGCGCAGACGATCATCAGCATGAAAGCCACCGCGCCGAGGAGCGCGAAGATCGCCTCACGGAGCATTCCCCGAACCTCCGGACTCCTGAAGGGAACTACGGGAGCGCTCCACCCGGAGTTTGTCTTGGGGTACTGTACCGCGAGGCGTGCTGCGACGGTGTCCATGACGGCCTGAGCCTGCCGGAGCGTAACGCCTCGATTCAGGCGCGCGACCACGCTCAGCCTGCGATCCTCATGGTTCGCTCGGTCCGCCGCGCTGAATGTCAGCGGAGTCCACATCTGCGTGTTGGCTGCCGGAAACTCAAAGTCCGCTGGAGCGATTCCAATAACCCAGTACAACTTGCCGTCGAGCGCAAGCGCCTTCCCAAGGATCCGGGGATTAGACGCAAAGTGACTTCGCCAGTACTGATGGCTCAGGATCACCGCCTGAGTCTCGTTCGGAGCGAACGTACGGCCGCGGAAGGCGTTGACGCCCAGCACTTGAAACAGGTTCGGTGTCACCGGCGACGCCCAGACTTCGTCCGGGTCGCCGCCGCCGGTCAGCGCGTGAAATTCCCACGACTGATACGCAGCGACTCCTGTGAACACCGGGGCCTGTGCTTGCCAGTCTGTGAAGTCTCCGGCGGACACTTCGTTGATCTCACCGGGCGCCGTCGTGGGGCCCTTTTCAGTGATCGCCACAAGTTCGGCGGACCTCGCATAAGGCGCCGAATGGAGCAGCACGGTGTCGACCACGCTGAAGATGGCGGTCGTGGCGCCGATGCCGAGGGCGAGGGTGATGATCGCAACCGAGGTGAATCCCGGGCTCTTGCGCAACATGCGGAGGCCGAAACGAAGATCTTGCGCGAGATCCTGCAGCCAATTCATTTTGCGCATATCCCGGCACCTTTTGTTTGTTCGACTCCGCCCATTTCAAGCAGCGCGATCCGCCGCGCCGCTTGCGCCGCCATTCCCTTGGCGACGTATTCCTCAGTTTTCTGTTCGATGTGATCCCAGAGTTCCTCCTCCAGTTCCTGGTCAACCTTTCTTTGGCGAAATAACGACCTCAACCGAAGAGGAAACATGTACAGCCAATGTTCAGGTCGCACGACACGACCCTCCTTCACTCATGTCTCAATGCAACCATGGGATCAACGCGCATGGCCCTCCGCGCGGGCAAGTAGCTCGCGGCGAGCGCGACCGCCGCCAACAACAGCGAAGCGGCGGAGTAGGTCAGCGGATCAAGGGGCGGCACGCCAATGAGCAAATTGCCGACGAGCCGGGCCATTGCGGCCGCGGCGAGAACTCCCGCAATAACGCCAACGCCTACGATGGCGAGTGCCTGAGCAAAAATCATTTTCAAGGTTTGAAATGGCTGAGCACCGAGCGCCATACGGATGCCGATCTCGTGAGTGCGCTGGCTCGCCGCGTAGGAGATCACGCCGTAGACGCCGACGACGGCGAGAAGCAGCCCGAGAGTTCCCAAGGCACCAGCCAGGGCCGCCACAAATCGGAACAGTAGGAAACCATTCCAAGTGTCGAGCGCGTCGGTCATGGTTTGCACGTCGAAAACCGGCATGGCAGGCTCGAGAGAGTGGATCAGGCTGATCATTTCCCGCGCCAGCGCTTCGGGAGCGGCTGCGGTGCGGGCTTGAAGAGTCGCAATGGGATGAATGTGCTGGGCGAGTGGGACGTAGAAGAAGGGATGGATTTCCGTGAGGTCGTCAAGACCGCTGGAGGCCCCCCGGCTATTTTTGACTACGCCAATGATTTCCACGGAGTGGCTCGGATCATGGGTGGTGCTGAAGCGCCGGCCGATGGGATCCTGGCCGCGCCAGAAGCCATCGGCCATGGATTGGTTGACGATGGCTACAAATTGCGAGTCCCGAGTGTCGGAGTTGCGGAAATCTCGGCCACTAAGCAACGGGATGCGCATCGTCTGGAAATAATCCGGTGTGACAGCGTTGTAGCCCGCGAAAGGAATTCCCTCGTTTGGAGGGGCTTCATAGCCATCAACCTTCAGTCCGGCAGCGTAATCGTAATAACCCATGGGCACCGCGGCGGCGAGGCTGGCGGATTGAACGCCCGGGATGGCGTGGGCCCGGTCGAGAAGAGTCTGGAAGAAGCTGCGGGCATGAGTTTCGTCATAACCTGCTTCGTGCGGATCAATGGACAGATTCAGAACATGCGTGGGATCGAAGCCGAGGTCCGAGTGCTGAATGTTTTCGAGACTACGCGTGAAAAGGCCAGCCACAATCAGCAACATGAGCGAGCCGCCGACTTGCGCGGAGACGAGCGCGCCACGCAGACGATGGCCGCTAACACTGAAGGTGCGTCCCCCCTCATGAAGGACTTTGTTCACGTCGCCACGCGCAGTGCGAAGTGCCGGAACCGGTCCGACGAGCAAAGTAGTCAAAGCAGCGGCAGCCAAAGCGTAAAGGAATACGCGCCAGTCAAAACGAAAATCGAGCACGATGGGGAGCGCCGTGTGGAACGAGATGGAGCTGAACGAGCGGCTGCCGCCGACTCCGAGAATGATTCCGGCGGCGCAGCCCAGTGCGGCGAGCAGAAGGCTCTCGGTGAGCAACTGGCGGATGAGCCGGCCGCGCGTCGCTCCCAGGGCCGCTCGCATGGTGACTTCGCGCTGGCGCGCCGCCGCGCGGACCAGGCAAAGGCTGGCGATGTTCATACAGGCGAGGACAAGGATGGAAGCCGCGAGAATCAGAAACAACGCGCTCGCAAGAGCCAGTATGCGCGGACCAGCGGGGCCGAGCGACATGCTAACCGGGCCAAGTTGGATGGCGCGAAGCGTGAGCCAAGCATCCGCTTTCGCATTTTGCAGAGTCAGGCGCTGTGAGACCACTTGCATGGCTGAATCGGCTTGCCGCAGGTTGGCGTCTGGTTTTAACCGTGCAACCAGCGTGAACCTTGGTTCACGCGCGGTGAGAAAGTCGTTCGACGCGTCTCCCAGCACCGCTGCCATTCCCACAGGCAGATAGCCTTGCGTGTCGAGCAAGGCATTAAGGCCATGGAAACTCTCCGGGGCGACGCCGATGATGGTTACCGGCTGGCCGTTGACGGAGGCTTTCTTGCCGACAATGCCAGGGTCGGCATTGAACCGCGATTTCCAGTAGGAGTAACTCAGAACAAGAACGGGACCGGCGCCGGCGACTTGTCCTTCCGAGGGAAGCATGAAACGCCCGAGGGCAGGCTTGATGTCTATGAGGTCGAAGAAATTACTAGCCACGTAGAACGCCCACATCGGCTGGCTCTTGCCGTCCACGCTCAGACCGTCCATCTGATACATCTGCAATGCGGAGACGTCCGAAAAAACATCCCGCGTCTCTTTGCGAATCTCGAGATAGTCCGGGTAGGAAAACGTCGTGCCAGTGCCGCCATCCTTCCCGGTAGACGCTAGAAAAACCATCTGCTTCGGGTGGCTGAGGGGGAGAGGCCGAAGAACAAGACAATCCACCAGGCTGAAGATCGCGGTGTTTGCGCCGATTCCGAGCGCCAGTGTCAACACGGCGACCGCTGTGAACCCGGGAGATTTCCGCAATACGCGCAGACCAAACTGCAAATCCTGTACGAAGTCCTGAATCAGATTTACACGCCGCGCGTCGCGGCATTTCTCTTTGGTCTGCTCGATACCACCTAGGTCCAGTCGCGCGCGACGGTGTGCCTCTTCTCGCGTCATCCCTTGTGCGACGTATTCCTCGGTTTTTCGTGCGAGGTGGTCGCGCAGCTCGTCGTCCAATTCCTGGTCCGCCTGCGCCCAGTGAAACAATGACCGGAGCCGCAGGGGAATCGTGAACAGCCAATGCTCCGGTCGCATTCTCCGGCCCTCCTCTACTCCTATGAAAATAGCCGCGTATCTCATTGAAAAGATTGGCTCAACAGTGAGCGGCTATTTTCATCCTTCGTTGTGGCTCTCCGAGAGCCATGAGTTACTCGTACCTCAGCGCGACCATAGGATCGACTCGCGACGCCCGCCGCGCTGGCAGAAACGCAGCAAGCAGTGCGATTGCAACCAAGGAGATCGTTGCTCCCATGAGCAGCGAAATGTCCGTCGGCTTGATGCCGTAGAGCATTCCGTAGATCTCCGAAGACAGCAAACGGGCGGCCACAAGAGCGCCGCCGACACCTATCGCAACGCCGCAGAGGATGACTACGAGCGTTTGGCGCAACACGAGTATTCGGACATCCCTTCGCTGAGCTCCCATAGCCATGCGAATGCCGAACTCATTCGTTCGGCGTGAGACGCCATAGGCAACAACCCCGTAGAGCCCAATCGCTGCGATTAGGCAAGCCAACACCCCGAATACTGACGACAACAATGCAGTCAGGCGCTCCTGGGAAATCATGCCATTGATGACCGTGTCAAAGGGTTGCATCTCCTGAATTTGCAAAATCTTGTCGCTTGCCCTTACTTCCGTCCTTACGATACCTGCCAATAATTGCGTATTGAGATTGGCGCGAACGAGAAAACTGTCGCCCTCCCGAGCCGGCAAATACACCATCGGCCATACCCTCTCGCGAACTCCATAATGCTTGGCATCACGGACCAGACCGACAATTTCGCGAACGATTTCCGGTTCAAAGTCGAGTTTGATGCGCTGTCCGATAGCGGATTCTGAACCGAAATAGTGGCGGGCAAAGCTCTCGTTGACCACAGCTACCGGGGGCTTCTCGGCCTGATCTTGGAAGTTCAAATAGCGACCCTGTAAAAGGCCCAAGCCAATAGCCTCGAAGAATCCAGGTCCCGCCGATATCAACCCCACGTCATTATCTTTTCCAGGCGATGGGTTCCCAATTACATCAACACTACCCGACCAGCCGCCGTCCCCGTACATGCTACCCGACGAATAGCTTGCAACGATCACACCGGGATGCGATTCCAAGCGCTGTTTAATTTCTGCACAAGCTTGACGAAGACGGTCCTGGGAAGTTCCCTTCGGGTGAGAGAGGTCGAACGTGACGACGTTTTCGGCGTGGAAGCCGAGGTCGCTGCTCTTGAGATTGTGCAAGGTTTTAACAAACAATCCAGCGCCAACCAACAAGGGCAAGGAGAGAGCGAGTTGACCAGCGACGAGAAGTCTTCCCCGCCAGCCTGACCCAATTACACGCTGGCCACCATGCAAGCTCATCTCGAGTTTTTCTCTGGAAGCGCGCAGTGCCGGGCCAAGCCCAAATAGTATGGCCGTCGCAACGGCAACCCCGCCTGTAAAGCCAAACACGGCAAAATCCGGCCGGAGATTAAACGCTACGGGCAGCGAAGATGGAGGAAGCAGAGAAACTAGTAGGCGTGTGCCCCAGGCCGACAAGAGTACGGCGACCAAGCAACCGGAGAGCGCCAGGGTCAAATTCTCTGTGAACAATTGCCAGGCAATCCGCGTACGGCTGGCACCGAGAGCTAGGCGGACCACGATCTCACGGTGACGGGCGGCGTTGCGCGCCAATATTAGGTTGGCTATGTTCGCACAGGAAATCAGAAGTACGACGGCGGCAACGCCAAACAGAACTAGCAGCGGTTTCTCATATTTGCGTCCCGTGGTCGCAAGGCCTGAGGCGGCGGGACGAACAGTAATATGCTGGGCTGCGAGCATCTGTTTGAAGCGCGGCGAAGCAGTGGGTAGGAGCGCATCAGCAACATGCGCGCGGAATGCAGCCTCGAACATGGCCTGAGCCCGTCCTGGGTCAACTCCGTCATGTAGCCGTACAAGGAGGCGCAGCCAATTGAGGTTCGGGTCCGGTCGCCATCCTCGATCAGCGCCCGCAGCGGTCGCGGGCACCCACATGTCTACTGAGACCTCCGGTTCGATTCCGGTGAACCCGGGCCTGGCGATGCCAACGACCGTATAGGGCGTCTCGTCATAAAAAATTGTCCTACCGAGAACCGATGCGTCGGATTGGAAGCGGCTCTTCCAGAACGTATAACTCAAGACTGCAACGTGATTCCCTCCCAGGACGTTATCGTCTTGCGGTTCGAGGACGCGACCCACAATTGGCCCAACGTTTAGAACAGAAAAGAAATTACCCGAAACGGCCTCTCCCGCAACACGCTGATCGGAAACTCCGTTGAGTCCAAATTTGCGCGCCCCAACAACTTCTGTGGCGAAGACTTCGCCCCAAGCGGAGGCTGTTTTGGCGAATTGCTGAAAGAGCGGATAGGAGTAGCTAAATTCGCCAGCGAAGTCGCCTTCCGAAGAGGCGCGCATTACATGAAAGATTTCCTTAGGATCGTTGACCGCCAGCGGCGTCCACAGAGACACGTGGAGGAGCGTAAATATCGCAGTGTTGGCACCGATGCCGAGAGCAAGCGTCAGGATAGCGACCGCCGTGAAGCTGGGAGATTTGCGCAACATGCGCAGACCAATGTGCAAATCCTGGACGAAATTCTGAATCCAGGTGACACGGCGTGCGTCGCGGCATTGCTCTTTGGTCTGCTCGACACCGCCTAGGTCGAGCCACGCCCGCCGCCTCGCTTCCGCTGGTGCCATCCCTCGTGCAACGTATTCCTCGGTTTTTCGTTCGAGGTGGTCGCGCAGCTCGTCGTCCAATTCCTGGTCCGCCTGCGCCCAGCGAAACAACGACCGCAGCCGCAGGGGAATCGTGAACAGCCAATGCTCCGGTCGCATTCTCCGGCCCTCCTTCACTCCTATGAAAATAGCCGCGTATCTCATTGAAAAGATTGGCTCAACAGTGAGCTGGCTATTTTCATCCTTCGTTGTGGCTCTCCGAGAGCCATGGGTTACTCGTACCTCAGGGCAACCATGGGATCGACACGCATAGCGCGGCGGGCGGGTAAATACCCCGCCACCAGCGCCACCGCCGACAGCACTCCCACCGCTACCGCCATCGTGTATGTGTCCTGCGCCGCCATGCCAAACAACAAGCTCTGCAACAAACGCACTGAGCCCAGCGCCACTCCCACCCCAATCGCCACGCCCACGACCAGGATCAGTAGTACTTCGCGCAACACAAGTCTCAAGATTGATCCCGGCTGCGCCCCCAGCGCCATCCGCACCCCAAATTCCGTCTGCCGCTGCGTCACCAGATAGCTCACCGCCCCAAACAGCCCCATCATCGCCAGCAACAACCCCAGCATTCCAAAAAATCCAGATACTGCGGCCAACAGCCGCTCCTGCACGAGATCGTCACCCACTTGACCAGCAAGCGTACGAAAGTTCAGAGGAATGTCCTTACTCACCTCTGCCGCAGCCCTCCGTACGGGTTCAATCAGCATCTCGGGCGCGACAGTCGTTCGAAGCACGAACTCTTCAACAGATACGCGTGAAGGTATCTGGGCCGCGGGAAAGAACACTGTCGGCGGAACAACTTCTCGCACTCGTTCGTATTTGGAGTCCTTCACCACACCTACAATTTCTACTTGTGCCGGTTCGTCTCCCCACCGGAAATGTCTTCCCAGTACGTTCCCGCCTGGAAAGAATTTGCGCACTGCCGTCTCGTTCACGATCGCCACATGTGCGGAATTCTTCGAATCGTGTTCATCGAAGTCGCGCCCCTGCAGGAGAGGGCTGCGCAATACCGCGAAATAACCAGGACTCACGAAGTTGAGGTAAATGGATGCCTCATCGCCTGTGGGCGCATTGGGAGCATCTGTGTGAATGATTTGAAGCCAATTGTCATCACCAATGGGTGTTGTAAACGCACGGGCCGTCGAAAGGACGCCCGGAAGTGCACGCAGCCTCGGCTCGATCTCTTCATAAATCGCTGTTCGCTTTTCAGGTCCTGCCTTCGCCGTGTCTACCGCGAACCACGGTGGCGTCGCGCTGACCACCAAAACATTGCTACGGTCGAAACCTAGGTCAAGAGTCACCAGCTTCACAAAACTGCGGAGCAGCAGGCCACCTCCGATCAACAGCACGAGCGTAAGCGCTACCTGCCCGGCCACAATCCATCGGCCTGCTCCTAATCCCCGTGCATCTCCGGCGCAGGCCCTAGCCTTCATCGCCTCAATCAGCGCGATCCTCGTCGAACGAAATGCGGGCAACAGCCCAACCAGAATCGCCGTGAGAGCCGCAGACAGCGCCGTGAATACCAGCACCCTTGCGTTGATGGAAAGATCGAGAAAGACGTCGTTTTCTGCAGTAGCTAATTGCCGCACCAGTAGCGCGCCGCTCCACTTTGCAAACAGCACCCCAAGTCCGGCCCCCACAAACGAGAGCAGCACAGATTCTGTGAGCAGTTGACGAATCAACCGGCCCCGCCCCGCTCCAAGGGCTTTGCGGACGGCGATCTCCTTTCCACGGGCTGTGCCCCTCGCCAGCATCAGGCTTACGATATTCGCGCACGCGATGAGCATCACCACCGCGACGATGACCATCAGCACGCGCAACGCCTGCCCAAACTCGCCGCGCAGTTCTGAAGTTCCCACACCCGCCGGAACGCTTACCAGTTTTGCCCTCAGGAATCGCCGTTGACCTTCTGCATCCCAGCCCGGTAGCGCCGCATTCATCACTCCGGGCGAAAGTGCTTCTAGCCGTGCATTCAGTTGCACTGGTGTTATTCCCGGTTTGACGCGGCCCATGATGCTCAGCCACCAGCGCGAGCGGCTCTCTGTGTTTCGCTTATCGAAGAGCGCGCTCGCGCAGATCGGCACAGCCACGTCAAACTTCTTCCCTACCTCGACGCCGTAGAAGCGCGGCGCGCTGACACCGATCACCTCGAACGGTTGCCCGTACAAGGACAGCGTCCTGCCCAGTACGTTCCTCTCGCGACCAAAATTTGTCTCCCAGAATCCATAACTCAACACCGCAACGGGAGCGCAGCCCGGTCGGTCATCCGCAGCTGCAATCAACCGGCCTTCTGCTGCATTCACTCCGAGCGTGGTGAAGTAGTTCCCACTCACGAACAAGCCCTGCACCGCTCGAACGTTGCCGCTCCACTCCAGCGTGAATGGTTTCGAACGGCTCCAGGCAAACACTCCCGCGAAGGCCTCCTCCTGATCACGCACGCCTTCCCACAGAGCATTCGTGAAACCATCGCGGGCTTTGTCCTCGGGCTCCTGACGCAGAAGCAGCACCAGCTCTTGCGGATTTCCTACCGGCAACAGCCGCAGCAGCACCGCGTCCATCATGCTGAAAATGGTGGTAGTGGCGCCGATGCCGAGCGCGAGCGTGACAAGAGCAACAGCGGTGAAGCCGGGAGATTTGCGCAATATGCGCAAACCAAAGTGCAAATCCTGTACGAAGTCCTGAATCAGATTTACACGCCGCGCGTCGCGGCATTTCTCTTTCGTCTGCTCGATACCGCCCAGGTCGAGTCGCGCCCGCCGCTGCGCTTCCTCTGGTGCCATCCCTTTTGCGACGTATTCGTCGGTTTTTCGTTCGACGTGGTCGCGCAGCTCGTCGTCCAGTTCCTGGTCGGCCTGCGCCCTGCGAAACAACGACCGCAGTCTTAGGGGAATCGTGAACAGCCAATGTTCCGGTCGCATTCTCCGGCCCTCCCTCACTCGTATCTCAGGGCTATCATGGGATCGACGCGCGTCGCGCGCCGTGCGGGGACGTAGGATGCTGCCAGCGCTGAGAGGACGAGGGCCACCACCACTGCTGCGAAGGTCTCTGGGTCGCCTGGTTTGACTTCGAATAAGAAATTCGCAAGCACGCGCGTTAAACTGAGCGCGCCAGCTCCCCCCAGAATGATTCCCATCGAAATCAGAACGAGCCCTTTTCTCAGGAGCATCTGTAATACGTCAGCACTCTGCGCGCCCAAAGCTATGCGGACGCCGATCTCTTGTGTGCGTTGCGCGACCGAGTAAGCCAAGACGCCATAAACGCCCACGATCGTCAGGACCAACGCAACGAGGGCGAATGTCATCAGCAATCTCGCCTGGAAGCGCGGCTCGGCGGTCGTCGTAGCAAGCAGGCTATCCATGGAAGTGATCGACACTGGCTGGTCCTTATCAATTTCTCGCAGAATGCTCCGCATCCCGGCAGCAACGTTTTCGGAAGGCGATGCGGTTTTCACGACGAACGTCATATGGCTGAGAAGGAATGGGTGCGTGATCTGAAGATAGGACTGGTAAATTGCGGGATCGGATTTTTCCGCCAACCCTTTTTGCTTCACGTCATCTGCAACGCCGATGACGGTGAGCCAGTCTCCAGGTCCAGGATCATCTTCCATCGAGATGCGCTTCCCGATCGGATCTTCGCCAGGCCAGAGCGTTTGCGCGACGGACTGGCTCACGACAACGACCGCTGGCGCAGTGGCAGTATCGCGTTCGGTGAACTCACGTCCGCGGAGCAAGTGGATTTCCATCGTCCTAAAATAACCGAAACTCACGCAAGGCTTATCGACGATGAAGCCCTTCGGCCGCAAACCGCCTTCGACTTGGAAATCGCCTCGGGTCAACTCTTCGGCGAGCGGAAGGTAGTTCACCAGCGCGGCAGCGAGCACGCCTGGCAGCCGGGAAAGCTCTGCCATCGTTCGTGTATGAAACGCTTGCAACTGAGCCGCTGCGCGATAATTAGAATCGGGCAAGTCGACCGTGAGAGTGATCAGGCGCTGCGTCGAAAAACCAGGATCCACACTCCTCAGACGCAAGAAGCTCTTCAACATTAAACCAGCGCCGGTAAGTAGGATGAGCGCGAGGGCGATCTCTGAAATGGTCAGTGCGCCTCGAATACCTTCATGGCTCCGAGTCAGGGTGCGTCCCGCCGAACTCAACGCCTCGCGCGTGCTATGTCGCGTAGCCCGAAACGCCGGGGCCAAGCCGAACAGAATGCCAGTAAGAATCGAAAGGCCAGCGGTGAAGGCAAGGACCCAACCATCGATCCGAATCATCTCCGTGCGCGGCACTGTTCCCACAGGCGCGAGAGCGGTGAGGGCCGGCACACCCCAAAAGGCCAGTAACATTCCAGCCGTGCCTCCCGCGAGGGAAAGCAAGATACTCTCTGTTAGCAACTGACGCACCAGCCGCCAACGGTTTGCGCCCAAGGTGCAGCGCACCGCGATTTCATGTCCTCGGCCGGCTGCCCGGGCCAAAAACAGATTGGCCACGTTCACGCAGGCGATCAGCAGAACGAACGCCACCGCGCCAGCGAACACGAGCAGCGAGCGACGAATGTTTGCAACGAATAAATCCTTTAATGGAATAATTTGCGGCCAACGGTCGCTTTTGTCCTCGCCTGGACCGAGAGGCAGCCCGTCGGCGAAGGTTTCGAGTGCAACGTGCGCCTGTTGAGGCGAGACGCCGGGTTTCAGACGGCCCACTACTGGCCGAATGAAGGAATTGTGACCGATTTGCACGGCCAGCGGCATCCATACCTTGACTTCGGGCAGTGCAAAGCCGACGGGCATGATGCCAATCACGGTGCGGGCCACGCCGTCGAGGCGAATTGGTTTCCCTACAATTTGCGGGTCAGACCCAAAGCGCTCCTGCCAGAGGTTGTTGCTGATTACGGCGATATTGTCGCGGCCCGGCTGATCTTCTCCGGCAAAAAATTCTCGACCGATTGCGGGGTGGGACCGAAGCGTCGCAAAAAAATCGGTCGTGACATACGAGACGGGAATTTGGACCGGATCACCCGCGTCAGTAAGATTTGCCCTATCTCCTCTGGTAAACGTCGCTGTGCGCTCGAACACCTGATCCTGACCACGAAACGCGAGGTAATCGCGATCGGAAACGCCGGGTTCCCATCCGAAAGGGCCAACTCGCGGCACCAGCGAAACCAGGAGCAGACGATCCGGTGCCGGGAACGGCATGGGCCGCAACAACACGCCGTTAACGACAGTGAAAACG
>WNGR01002177.1_pt1 | contig 42974 bp, 51 predicted proteins | sample 5407581 | NCBI WGS metagenome assembly WNGR01 (sample SAMN13153383, study PRJNA577476) | soil metagenome | isolation source: 80 cm soil or saprolite under Garry oak tree replicate 2 | place: USA:California | collected 2016-06-15 | reverse complement strand
GCTGCGAGGGCGTCGCACGCGACACCGTGATCCGGCGGTTGGCTCGGACGGACCCTGACCAAGCGTGCAGTCGACGTGCTGGCCTACTTCGACCGGCCTGGCACCAGCAACGGACCCACCGAAGCGATCAACGGCCGCCTCGAACACCTCCGCGGCTCCGCCCTCGGCTTCCGCAACCTCACCAACTACATCGCCAGATCCCTACTCGAATCCGGCGCATTCAGACCCCGACTACACCCCCGATTGTGAAGAGCCCCTTGACCTTGACGTTCGCCCTTGACCTTGACGTTCGCCCTTGACCTTGACGTTCGCCCTTGACCTTGACGTTCGCCCTTGACCTTGACGTTCGCCCTTGACCTTTGTCTGGCCGCCTGCCTGCCCTGGCTGTGCTGGCGGAGCGGAGGCAGACCACTGTCCCGTTTACCCATGGGGTGGGAGAGTAGTCTGCCTCCGCGCAGGCAGCGCTCACAGCCGCATCTGGGCAGGCAGGCGGCCAGATAGCGCCCCGTCAGGGGCGCACAGGCACCGCACGCACCTGCCTGGCCAGTGCGCGGCCACTGTGCGGTAGATGTGCGGCCCCGCTGCCAGGGGTAAGCGTCCAGAACGGCCCCCGCTGCGGCTGGCGCGAGGATGGCGGGGAGCGCTCACATTGCCGCGCGGGTCGCCGTGCCGGGCAACCGGGGAAGCCGGGTCACTGCCAGCCACCAGGGCATGTTCTTCTCCCGGCCGGTGCCGAAGCTGTTGCCGTTGGCCATTGGGGGTCACCATCCTTGCTTTAGGGCGGTATACGCCGGGGCGGGGTTTGCTAGTCGGACAGTTGTCGTCATGATCGCGGTCCTGCGTGCTGGAAGTGGCATATGAAGGTGGCCGCTGCGGCCGGGTCACTCGCGGGGCATTGCCCGCCGCTGGCGAGGTTGAATGTGCGGCCGTCAGTTGTCACGACGTCGCTGCCATCCGCCGCGAAGATGTGCAGTTGCGGGTCGGTCATGCCGGACGCCCCGGAAGGGATGCAGTTGTACTGCAAAACCAGCCGGTGATTCCTGGCAAGCACGGACCGAAGTCCGATTGCCGCAAGCGGGCCCTGCAATTCAGCGAGCAGGAGCATCCTGCGAGCGACCTCAGCTTGGGCCAGGATCGGCAGGCTGGTCGACGTGCCACACTGGGCGTTCTCAGGCATCGGACGTTGATCTCCGTTCGTTCCGAACCTGCCTGGCTCTCGGCCTGGGTTCACAATTGCCGCGCGTTCGTCCGGCGGCATGCTTGGTTTCCTGACTAGGTTCGGCGAATTGGCGGGACTCAGGTACCACCGATGTGGTACGTTCGGGACGTTTAGGTCGCGTTCTAAACGTCCTGGTCGGTAAGGTGCGAGACTGGAGCTGCGCCGGAATGAATGACCGCTTGAGGGTTGCGATGACCGCGAGAGGCATGGAGATCGAGACTCTTGCGCGACTGGTGAGCGTGGATCCCAAGACCGTCCAGCGATGGATAGGCGGACGTTTGCCGCATCCTCGCCATCGGTGGAAGATATGTGACATTCTTGGCCAAGCAGAGCAAGAATTCTGGCCAGAGGTCGGCTTGGGAGCATCAGGGACGCATCATACGTCGGAGATCATCGCCGCATATGCTCACCGTGCTGACGCCCCTTCGCAATTGTGGTCAGGGATGCTAGACCGAGTGCGGACTAGCATTGATCTGCTTGGGTATGCCATGCTGTTCATTCCGGAGCAGCATCCGCGTCTAACTCAGATGATTGAGGAGAAATGCGCCAATGGCCTCCGAGTTCGGATAGCACTAGCTGACCCAGACGGTGCAGAGGTCGCGGCACGAGATGGTCTTGAGGGATTGGGTGGTACCTTGCCTGGCCGTGTCCGCTCGACAGTCAGGCATCTAGAACCGCTGCTTTGCAGTATTGGTGTTGAGATTCGCTATCACGACATCCCATTGTACAATGCGCTTTACCGATTCGATGATCAGATGCTGATCACGCCTTATCTGTATAAGCTGCACGGCTATCAGCACCCGTTGCTGCATCTGAAGCGGCTTGGACCGGCGGGTCTCTTCGAAGGTTACGCGCAGCAGTTCGAAGCGATATGGACTGAGTCACGGCCAGTCATTGACGAGGCGGCTTAGTAGAGGAGGCTGCGACAGATGGGGCGAATTGATTACTACTACGACCCGGCTGCTCCCCCGGCGAATTCACTCATGGTTGGCTCTTCGGCCATTGTGGTCGATGACGAGAATCGTCTTCTTCTCCAGCGCCGTAGGGATTCTGGTAATTGGGCACTCCCGGGCGGGGTGATGGACATCGGTGAGACCTTGGTCCAGTCTGCCGTCCGCGAAGTCAAGGAGGAAACCGGATTTGATGTCGAAGTCGAACGGATAGTTGGCATTTATTCGGATCCGAATCATGTATTCAGCTACGATGACGGCGAAGTTCGACAAGAATTCAGTGTCTGCCTTGCATGTCTGATCACAGGAGGCTCAACTAAAGTGAGCGTTGAGTCAACAGCCGTACAGTTCTTTACCTTCGGAGAGGTAGTGGATCTAGAGATGCACGAATCTATCCGTATTCGGATCAAGGACTACCTGGACGACAAGCCACCCGTGTTGCGTTAGCTTGATCAGGAGTACCGTGGCGGGAAGGTAACGCGGTCGACGTCGCCTCCGCATATTGGTACGACGCCCCTGGTTCGCCCCAGTTTCGGTGCGTTGGCAACCTCGGCGGGCGCGACGCAGCTCCGCAAGCTAGGGCCGCTGCTCGCTCCTGGTGATTTACCCCATTGGCACAAGATCATTTGCCATAGAAAGCCTTCAGATACTGGTCTTCCGTGATATCCGCGAGTTTGATCTGGGCCGCTATGATCGTGCGCTTCACTTGATGATGATCTGGGATCGAAAGCGTTGGCCGCATACCAGGCTTGGTGAGGAGGAAGTGCTTGCCACGCCCTCGCCGCCGGGTATCGAGAATCCATTCGAGGCGCTTAAAGGCCTTGACGTGCTCCGCGCCGCTGGCAAGTGGGAGGTTGGACAGCCCCATTTAGCCCCATGTGGCTTAGGACGCGACGGCCACCTTCACTTCCTCTGCGCCGTCAGAGTCGGGGGAGGTAGCTGACAATGCCTGTTCCATGCGCAGGCTGACTATGCCTGCTATCGCGTCGGAGAGATTGTACAGCGCTTCGTCTCTGGTGTCCCCTTGCGCGAAACAGCCGGGCAACTCGGGGCACTCGGCTACCCAGCCGCCGTCAAGAGCGTCTTCCCTGACTCGCATGGTGAGCGTCCATGATGCATGATCATCATCGCGCTCACTCTCAAAGCGAAGAAAGATCCGGCGCAAGATCCCGAGTAGTCGCTGCCAGGCACCTACCGTCGCATCCACCACCGCGTACCGCCCCTACCAGATGTCAGACGCCCTTGTCAAGAATTTCGCCGGCGTGTCGCTGCGTCTAACTTAACATGGGCATCGAGAACTCTGGTTAGAGTCCCATGGTTGCTTCGGCCCCCGCACTCATCCACACGACTTTCTGACTGACCGGTGCGATGCTTCTGCTAAGACCGGGGCCTGTGGTCCTCTGGCACAACGCACGATCCCGCGTTCTCGGCCCGTCCGGGCGGTCGCCTTGTCCAGGTTTGCCCGCAGGTCCGCAAGGCTCTGAGCGACGATTACACGGGTTAAGGGTGCCACGGGCTGGTGACGGCCGTCCACACCAACCGATCTCGGCCAACTCGATCTTCCAGCCGGTGAACCCCTGCCTGCAAGTCGTCAGGATGCCAATCCATGACGAAGGCTAACCGGATCATACCGCCCTGTATCGTGACATAGCATGGTCTGCTAGTTCGGCCCGCTGGGGGCCGCCCAGTGCACAACACCGTGACAGGATTGCTGCCGTTCGACCGATCCGCCGACGAGCCTGCCCACATCTACTCCCGGATGGCTGGCCACCTCGCGGCCCACATGCCTGCCGGAGAACTGCCTGCAGGCTCCGTCTGTCGGCGAACGCGACCTGGCGACGGAGTGGATCGCCCGGCCGTGCAGCCTGTGCTGGTAACACGGGCGGCCGGTGCTCCGCGCCGGGGTGCGCGTTAATGCGTCGGTGAGCCTTGGAAGCATGTCCCCGGTGGGTTCGATTCCCGCGTACTCCAGCAATCACAGTTCCGCTTGCCACAACTGGCGAAGCTTGCCCTGATCGAGGTGCCGAGGGTCAGCGGAGCAAAGAAACGCTTCGGCGTCCGCTAGACCGCCCTAGACTGCACGAAGTCGAGGTACGCGGGGCAGGAAAGGGTTGGTGGCATCAGCATGCGCCAGTCCGACGAGATGAGCGACCTCGGATCGGGTCATTCCTTTCGCGATGAGAGCGTTCCCGATGTCCCGCGCAAGCGCTGGAGTCTCGACTGGCAATTCATCGCCGAGCGGTTCGCTTATTCGCCAGCCGCGTGCGCTGAGGGACTTGTAGAAGTTCGTCCTCTGCGTGCGGGTGATCACTCGCCCGAACCATGCCCGTTCTATTAGTGCCTGCATCGACACACCCCACTCGCGTTTCAGGTCGAGCAGCCTGGCGGTCGTAAGGTTCCTTAGTTGCGGTCGTATTGTTTCCCAGGGCATGAGAAATTCGGCCGCAAAGATATTCGCATCTTCTTCCATGCTTTCGACGACATCCTGAGAGTGCAAGCAAAGGTGTGCAAGCTCGTGCGCGAGTGTAAGGCGTTTTCTGTCGGGTGGCATGTTGATGTTGAGCAGTACGAGCGGGCAGTCATCGATCCATTGCGAGAGACCGTCAACGCCGCGGGCGCGGAAGTCTTCTTCGAGTACCAGGCAGCCTGCGGCCTCAAGCCATTGCGGCAGGGATCGCACTGGGCCGGCAGGCATGCGCCATTGCATGCGCACGAGCCGCGCGGCTGTGGTCGGGTCAGTTTCGAGAGGGTCAAAGGTTGGGAGCCGGTGCTCCGCGCGGAGGCTCACGTCCTCGAAGAGTCGTCTTGCATGGAGCCGGTACATGTTGAGACGAGCTTCCAGGCGCCGCCATTCAGTGGGTTTAGCTGTCTTACGCCGTCGCATGTGCGCATCTACGGCCATGGCGCCTCGGACTTTGCTTGCCTGTTTAAGAAAGTCTGGGGTAATGCTCAGCGCGGCTGCAAGGCGAGCTATTGTGTCGTCGTCTGGTATTCTCGTCTCATTTTCATAGCGTGAGAGGTTTTCCTGGCGGATTCCGGCGGCAGCGGCAAGCTGCTCTTGAGTCAGGCCCTTGGCCCTTCTTGCTGTCTCCAGCACCACGCCTAGGCCGTTCACTCCGGTTTCTCCTCCGTTTGCTCGGTGGGCACTCTGCTCGTGTCGATTGTAGGCCTGCTGGGCCCTGGCGATGGTGGAAATGATGCTGGAGCGGTTCCGCCGTAATTGCGGGGTGGCGGAAGTTCGATCATCCAGATAGTTCTTCTGTGCAGACCATCACGCATTGAAAGTACCGGAGCGGTGATGTCCCGGATTTCCTTGTCCCACGAATAACCTGCGATCAGGTGATATTCATGCATGCCGTTGAGAGTCGGCTGCCAGCAGGGCTGCGCCATGAAGTCGAGCGCAGCGGCGGTCGGATACGTGCTGACGCGACCGTCCCAGTGATGCCGCTTGACGCGGAGGCGATAGTTGACACCGATGAAGACGTCGCGCACGGGTTCGGCGTCGTGGACGGCGACTCCTGATATGCCGCTGAGCAGGCCGGCCAGATGGAGCCAGTGCCGGTCGTGTATCCACGCGGCGAGGCCTCTCTCGCTGTGCGCTGCGACCCACGCGGGGCGCAGCCTGCGGTACTCGAGCAGGTCTTCCTTGGCCATGGAGACCGTGAGGCTGAGGGCCTCCATGACTTTGTCGCCAAGTTCGGCTGCCACCTGGTCCGACGTAGGATACGATCGCATACCAGTTTTTATACCAGCCCAAGTGGCCGACCGCAATGGGTTCGGCGATCGGACTTCCTCAGTACCGCGGGGCGATACGTGCAGGTCAGGAGGAGTGATAGATGCCTCAGGCACCAGTGAGCGACGAGATAGCTGCGGCTCTTGCGAGGTTCTTCCTTGGCGGGGCAGGGCCTTCTCACTCGAAGATCGGCAACACGTTTGCCGAGGCAGGTTACCGGGCTGATGACCCGTACTCGCCGCAGGCCGGGCAGCCGAACAAGGAGATCCGCGTGCGCACCGTGGTGATGGCGGCCAGGCGCCGGCCCGACCGGGCACGCGCGCTCGTCGATGCGCTCCTGGTGCAGATGCGTGTGAGCGGGTGCTTCGATCCGGATCATGGGCAGTATGACCAGCGGAACGTGCGGACCGCTCAGCGCGCGTTCGCGCGCGATGGCTGGGCTCTGACGGACGATGGCGTCCTCAGCCCGGCTGGCGCGATCGACCTGGCTACAGGTGGTCGGCAGGCGCTCGACGATCACCTTGATCGGCTCCGCCGGGGCTGTGGCGATCCGGGGCAGCTTCTGGGGTCGGCGAAGGACTTGCTGGAATCGGTGGCTAAGTTCGTTCTGGAAGAATTCGGCATGGAAGTACCGAGGAATACCGGCTTTGATCATCTTTGGTATCTCGCGCGCGAGCGGCTCAGGCTCCTTCCCGAGCAGGTTGACCAGACGCTGCCTGCGGCACGGAACATCCAGGCGATCATGCAGAGTTCGTGGAAGATCGCTGAGCAGGTCAACAAGCTGCGAGGGCTGGAGGGGACAGGGCATGGCCGGACTCTGCCGACGGGCGTGAGTGCCGACATGGCATTGCTGGTGGTGCGCGAGGCGTGCAGCGCGGCGGAGTACGTCTTGGTCACTTTGGATCGGTCGACGGGCAGGGCGGCGTTATGTCGGCGTGCGTGTGGGCTGCCGGTTAGATCCTTGCGTAGCCGCGCGGGTGTGTTCGGTCGACGCGCGAGCCACCGCAGCCCCTTGGTGCGGCGGCTGGTTTGGCTCCCGGGCGTGGTGTTGTTCCTCAGGACCGGCCGGCAGGGATTCGGCTTTGTTGAGCCGCCGGCCGAGCGGCTGACAGTCTCGCCGGGCGCCACGTCCGTGCCGCGCGCGCCGGCGGATGGCTGGGGGCGGGGGGCGGGCCGCCTTGGTCAGTGGACGTGGTTCCTCGGTTGGTGACCGCGCGGGTGCGCGGGGGTTGGGTGGGCCGAGCGGTCTGCTTGCCTCGGCTGACCGTGGCTATGCTCGGCTGGCTGGGTAGCGGCCTGTCTAGATCTCGGTTGTCCACTCGATGACAAGGCGCGGGCTGCGGTCAGTGGGGGTGAGTTTTGCGGATTTGCCGCGTCGCCCTATAGACCAGTCAATCCACCACGATCATGAAGAGCAGCGGCTAGGAGGCGACGGCTGCCCGGCGGCGGTGGCCGGACAGCGCCGTTGGCGTGACTGGAGTGACAGAAGCGGCTTCCGGGACCGGGCGTGACCGTCTCCCTTGCGGCGGCCGTCATGTGGCTGTGATGCCCTGGGCTAATCGGCTGGCACAAGGCGGAGCGCGCACCATCTCAGCTGTCCTGTTTGCCATGGGAACCAAGGACATGCTGGAGTCGTTCCGCGATCTGAACTCCACCGCCACCTTGGCCGTGGGCGTCGTCATCTGGCAGACTCCGGAGGCAGCGCCGCAGACGGCCAGGTCCGGCTAGCCGATGCGGCGGTATCGGCGCACCGCCAGGGGCGCGAAGACCGCGGTGATCGCGATGGCCCAGGCCACGGAGTGCCATGCCGGGGCCGCGACTGGTCCGGCGCCCAGCGCCAGACCGCGGCTGGCATCGGTGAGCGCCGATACCGGGTTGACCTTGACCCATGCTTGCAGCCAGCCGGGCAGGGTGCTGACCCGGACGAAGACGTTGCTGCCGAACGTGAGCGGGAACATGACGACGACCCCGAATCCCTGCAGGCTTTGCGGCGACTTCACGTGCAGGCCGAGGAGCACCCAGATCCAGCCGACCGCGAAGCCGAAGACGAACATCAGCCCGACTGCGGCGAGTGCGAACAGGGGATTGGTAGCGATCCGAAATCCCAGTAGCGATCCGTAGGCGAATACCATCGTGACGGAGACGAGGTAGCGGAAGAAGTCCCCCATGATCGTTCCGGTCAGCCGGGCCGACCGGGAGATAGGCAGGCTGCGGAACCGGTCGAAGATGCCCTCTGCCAGGCCAGCCGTGGTGTTAATACCGAACCGGACCGGCGGCATCTACGCGGAGGGCCTCCGGCTGATTCACCGCATGGACCCGGATCGCCGGCGGGCGAGCGGCAGGACGAACCACAGGCCGGCGAAGAGGCAGACAACGAAGACCGTGATGATCACCGGCAGTGCCCCCTTTTCCATGTAGCCGACGACCAGGAGCACGGCGGCCGCGATGGCCAGACCAACGGCGGCAAGGCCGGCGATCGCCATGATGTTGGCCTCCTTGACCAGGCGCTCCTTCTGATGCTGCCGGAATACGATCCGGTGGTAGGCGACCGGCCCGAGCAGCAGCGCGATGGAAGTCGCGGCCAGGAGGATGCTGGCTATGTATAGCCCGCGCTCCGGATGAGTTAGCTTGACGAACCTGTTGGTGAAGGGAAGGGAGAGCAGGAAGCCGAATAGCACCTGGACGCCAAGGCCCGCTACGCGAAGTTCCTGCAGCAATTCGATCAGGTTCCGGTCGTCCCGCTCCGCCCGGGTTTCACCCGGGCGAAGCCCCGAGTTGGCTTCCCGCTGGCCATCTCCCGACTTCAGCTGCTCATGTGCGTCCCCGGTCACGGGCAGCCTCCACTGATCACGGCACGGCCGCAGGGCTAACCGGTCGCGCCGACCACCTGCCGCTGCGACAGCCGGGAAAGCCCGGGTCAGCCGTCAAACTCGCTCACGCCGTTCAGCAGGGGCCCGGGGGCGTTGCTGACCATGCCAGCCGGAACCAGGACACTCAAGGTCTTCCTGATCATGCCTGCCCCTGCCCCCACTCAGGAACGCGTTCCATCCGCCACCGATGGCTTCCCCGCTGGCCAGGCATCAAACGCCTGCGGAATCCTCTGCGGCACGCTGGGGCCCCGGCGCTAGCCTTACGGCACGGACAGATACCGCCCGGGGAGCCGGGGGCGTGCGGAAGAAACTGACCCGCGTGCTCAAGGCAACACGGCCCCTCAGGGAACCGGCTCCTGGCGTCAGGCTAGCCCGCGGCCTCAGCTGCGACCATAGAGAAAACGACGTCACGGGCGGTGTCGCTGCCTATTTTCACGCCGACACGGCGCCGCGCGCAGCGGCATCAAGGGCTAGCCCGCGAAACCTCCACGTCGCCGGACTCATCTGCCGGGACGCCCGAAGCAGGGTATTCCTTGGCTTCGGGGCCCGCCGTGGCGGATTCCTGCCCAGCCTCGAATGTGCGCGGGTTGTCTGTCTCGTAGGTCATCGAATGGTCCGGCGAGGACCAGACTGGCGGAACCGCGCCAGCGGACCGGGCCGTCGCCGTACCAGTTGTCGCGGTATCAGCACCGGCCGACCGAGCACCGGCCGACCGAGTACCGGCCGGCGGCGTGGCGAAAGCCTCGCGAGCCACGTCCTCCGCCTGACCGAGCAGTTCGCTGAATAGCGCCCGGTAGTGGACCATGGCCTGCCGCAGGTCCTCGGTCGACGCATCGCCTGTCTCGGCGTTCGTGGTGATGTGGCGCGCGGCGCGGTAGTGATCCAGCGCGCTCGCGTACTCAACAGACAGGTCCGCGACGATCTGGTCGTGATCCTCTGTCGGGTAACCGCGCTCCCTCACGACGGCTGCTACGAGAAGCTGCGCCTCCGCGACAGTCTGCTGCGGCTGATCAACGAACCGCTCCTGGACACCTGTCCATTCGGCAGCGTACTTGGCCCGGGCTGTTGCGCGCAGCGGGCGGATGTCGAGGCGCTGGACACGCCGTTGGCGGCCAGCAAGCTCGGCCTCGGCCTTGAGCAGGCTGTGCTTCTCTCCCACGACACGGTCGTACTCCGGGCCGAAGCGCCGCTGAAGGCGACGGCGCCGCGACGACGCCATGGCGGCGATTACCAGCACCACGACGGCGACAGCCACGACGATCACTCCTATGGTTGCGGCTGGCATGGGAACCCACCTCATTCCGTTTGGGTATCAAGCCCGACTGCCCTCAGTCCTTGGTCCCAAAACCAGCTACCCAGCGCCGCAGCTTCGAGCAGCTACCAGTTGGAGCGGCCCCACGCGATCAGATTCGTGAGCCATACACGCTGGCGAATATTCATTTCGCTGGAGGCAGGGAACTGGTACTCGGTCTCCTCACCGCTGACGGCGATGATCCGCGGATCGCTGTTCCACCACCCGAACATCGGCCCGCCGGTTTTGCCCGGCCCGACATCGGCGGTATTGCTCTCCAGTTCCTCGCCACCGTTGGAGTCGCCGTCCTCGTCGTGGTAGTCGATGCCGCTCTGCCATGATGGCCGCTCGCCGCCAGCCATTCGAGGCCAGCCAAGGTAACGGTCACTGGCCTCGCCGGCGTACCGGCACACGGGGCAGCCCGGCGCGGTCCGCGCTGGTCAGCTTCTGCCCGGCCACGTAGTAGCGCCCGTCCTCGCCGCGGAACTCGCTGGATGCCGGGTTAAGCGCGATCGCCACGCCCTCTGGCCCGGCCGTGTATCCGGCCGCTCCGATCGCTGTGACCAGCAGCGCGAGGACATCTTCCGGCTCGGCTAGCTGCGGGGCGAACCCACCCTCATCGCCGAGCGAGGTGACCTGCCCGCGAGCGGTACGCCGAGATCACCGCGCGGTTCCCGGTGTGGCTGATCGAGGACGGCCTGGCCGAGGACGACTGGGACGGCTGGGCCGCGCTGACCGAGCGGCTCGGGGAGCGGGTCCAGCTGGTTGGCGACGACATCTTCGTCACCAACCCCGCGATCATCGCCGACGCCATGGGCCGCGGGGTCGCGAACGCGGCGCTGATCAAGGTCAACCAGCTCGGCACGGTGACCCGAGACTCTCAAGCGATGGCGACGTGCCGCCGCGGCGGATACGGGCAGTTCGTGTCGCACCGTTCGGGCGAGACGACCGACAACTTCATCGCCGACCTGGCGGTCGGCTCCGGCTGTGGCGAACTGAAAGCAGGCGCGCCGGCGCGCGGCGAGCGGGTTGCCAAGTGCAACCGCCTGCTCGAGATCGCCGCGGCACGCCCGGAGATGCCCTACGGCCTGCGCATGCCTTGAACGGTGTCGTCGAGGACGGCGGCGGCCGCGGTGGAGGACAGACTCGGCATCATCGCGCCAAAAGGCCCCAGCCCGCCATTCCCAGAGGGCCTAGCTGATCGAGTCGCCGGACCTGATGCGGCGGGAGTCGTCGGATTCCGCGACCTGGCCTGCCTCAGAGCTCTACGGTACTGTGGATGTCATGACAGCGGTGTACGAGGACGTGCCGTTCAGCGAGTTGCTGCACCACCCTGCGGCGACCGCTGAACGGCTGGATGCTGTCAGAGCGCTGCGGCTGCGGCGGCGTGATGCTGGTGATCTCGCGCTGATGCGGATCGAGCAGCTTGAGCGCGATGAGAGCGTGGTGGAGTTCACCACGCGGCTGCTGGCGGGCCTGGTCAGGTCCGAGAACGTGGGGGTGATCCGCAGGCTGCTGCCCGACGCCGTGCCCTGGGTAACCTTCCTGCCCGAGGCGGACTTTGACGCGTTTGTGACCGAGTTGGTGGCCGTCGCCCGGGGGGCGGCAGCGCTGGGGAACCTGGCTCCAGTGGCAGTGCTGCTCACTCAGTGGCGGCACTCAGCACAGGTGTATGCCGACCCGGTGCTGCTGGAGATCCTGACCAGAGAGCCTGAGGGGGACCTGGGTCCTGTCCCAGCTTCGCCAGGCAGGGAATGAGCCCGCGCCGCGGCGGGCGCGCGGCCCCTCCGCCGATGGGTGGGGAGTATGACCTGCGGTTCGCCAGCAGCCAGGCAGCCGAAGGACGGGAGCAGCTGGCCCGGCAGGCGGGCGGGAATCTGCGGCGCGCTTTCGATGCCATCCGGGCTGACCCGCGATCAAGATCCTCTCCGGAGCGACACCACCGACTGAAGGGCAGCCTGGGCATGGCGACGTGGAAGGGCGAGCCGCTGGAGCGATGGCAGTACGAGGTGACCGGGGGCGGGCGTATCTGGTACGTGGTCGATGACGCGCGGCGGACCGCGTGGATTACCTACGCGGGCACCGGGCATCCCAAGGCCACGGACTGACGCACCTGCAGCCAAGCTGCAGGCCCTACCTGCGGGGCTGCCGGCTGGCCGGCCGACTTGGCCTGCGTCCGGCCTGGGAAACTGTGGACATGGCGGAGCATGCCGACAGGAAGCTCGTGTTGCTGCGGCACGCTAAGTCGGCTTGGAACGATGTGCCGGACCATGAGCGGCCGCTCGCGCAGCGCGGCCGCCGGGACGCGCCTGCAATGGGGCGCTGGCTGCGCGCTGCCAACCATGTGCCCGACCAGGTCCTGTGCTCCTCGGCCCGCCGCGCCCGCGAGACCTGGCAACTCTCCAAGGCGGGGCTCGGGTCCGAACCGCCAGTCCACTTCGACAACCGCGTGTACCAGGCCTCGGCGGCACAACTCCTGGAACTGCTCAGCGAGGCGACCTGGCCCGCAAAGGCGCTCCTGATCGTTGGCCATGATCCAGGAATCCCGGAGCTGGCGGTCATGCTGGCCGAAACGGCTCGAGCGGCCGGCGGCGATGCCCAGCGCCCCGAGCAGCTCGTGGCTGCCGGGGTTCCTCGGCAGCGGCCCGCCAGGCACGACGACGATCGGCAGGTCCCGGACAGGGACATCCAGCTCCCTGAGCATCGCCTCAGCTTCAGGTGATCCCTCCAGCTCCAGCCACGTCGATGGCAGCCGGTTGCGCCAGGACCTCCAGCAGCCGCCGGGTGTCCGCGTCAAACCGGGATCCGAATAGCGTCAGGCCAGAGCCCTGGCCGGTCAGGATCGAGTGCCTCAGCAGGAAACGTCGCAGGATCAGCTCGCTGAGACCGAGCTCCTGCGCCATGACCACCCGCACCTGCTGCACGGGAACGCGCAGCACCCGACGGGCGCGCTCGCAACCGCGCTCAGGTAAGCCCGCTGGCCCGTAAGCAGGCCAATCTCGCCCAGGAACTGCGACGGGCCATATGTCGCGATAACCGTCTCGCCCGGCTGACCGCGGTGCTCGACGATCCGCGCCTCACCTGCCAGCACGACGATCAGGTCATAGGTCTCGTCCCGTCGGCGAACAGCACGTCTCCCTGGGCCATATCGTGCTCACTGCCGTACTTGCGCAGCACCTCAAGCTGCGCCGGGTCCAGGACAGGGCTGCGCCCGGCCTGAGCGAGCTTGCTCATGAAGATGCTCCCTGTTCCCTGCTCGGAGACTGCTCAGGTGGTCGCGTAGCCACCGCCCCACCAGGTCATGACGAGCGACGCGTACTCGTCAGCTGCGTCCTCCCAGGTGAAGTGCCCTGCGTCGATGATGTCGAGCTTGCTGTTCGGCAGCCGCTCGTGGAGGTACTCGGCGTTTACAGGCGGCACCGCCCGGTCTCGCCGGCCGGCGATGATCTGCACAGGCGTCTGTATCTCCGGCAGCAGGTCGCGCAGGGCGGGGAGCTCAGTCGGGTAGGTGCGCACGTAGCTCATCGACTCGACGAAGCGGTCGCCCTCGTAGGACGAGAGGTAGTCCTCGCGGATGGTTTCCGGAAGCTCGTACCGCTCGATGCCGGATAGTGCGCTGGCGACGATCCGCCGCGGATCAGCGCTGCGGAAACTGTTGAGGTCAGGGGATTCGACCCAGGATCTCAGCAGCGAGCCCAGCTGGAGCGGAACCGCCGTGCCGCCGCTTCCGACGACTAGGCTGCGGAGCCGGCCAGGATGCGAGGCCGCGACAAACAGGGCGGCGCCGGTGCCGATGTCGGGGCCGATGACATGCGGGTTCTCGAGCCCGAACGCGTCGGCGGCGCAGATGACGAATTCGCCCATCGCTCGCGGGGACAGCAGTTCATCGCGGCGCTGGGAATGACCGAACCCGGGCAGGTCGATCGCCAGCAGATGCGCGTGCTCGGCGAGCCGGGTCCACATCGGCTCGAAGGCGAGCAGGCTCTCCGGCCACGGGCTGAGCAACAGGGCATGATCGTCCCGGTCCTCGCTCTCAGCGAAGCGCACCGACAGCCCGTCGATGACCCGGAACTGCATCTCGATGGGGGTGTTCAGCCAGGTCGTCACGATGCCGCTCCTTACTGCTTGCGGTCATGCTCGCTCCGCGAGTGCGTCCCTGGCGATTGTCATATCGAGTGCGCCACGCTCGTATCCGCCAGTGCACAGTGCCAGTGGCCAGTCGTGGCTCCGCCGACCGCCGGGGCTTCGCTGACCGGCCGGGCTAGCGCTGCTCCCCCGTGTCCGGGTCGCCGGGCAGGATGCGGTCGAGCTGGCTGCGCGAGCTGATTCCGAGCTTGGCGAAGACCTTGCTCAGGTGGTACTGGACCGTGCGCGCGCTGATGAACAGCCGGGCGCCGATCTCCGGGTTCGACAGGCCGTCGCGGGCCAGCCGCGCGACCTGAGCCTCCTGGGCAGTCAGCTGACCGCTGCTCTCTATTGTGCGCTTGCGGGCCGTCTCGCCTGTGGCCAGCAGCTCGCGCCTGGCCCGCTCGGCGAACGCCTTCATGCCCATCGTGTCGAGCATGTCGTGGGCGGTGCGCAGCTGCTCGCGCGCGTCAGCGCGGCGGCGCTGACGGCGTAGCCACTCGCCGTAGAGCAGGTGAGCGCGGGCAAGCTCAGCGCGGACGCGAGTACGGCTGAGGCGGTCGATCGACTCGCGGTACAGGCTGTCGGCGGCCTCGCCCTCGCTGAGCAGGGCACGGACGCGGGCTTCGATGCCCAGCACCCACTCGGTGGGTGTCACTCGCGTCCGTTCGGACAGCCATTCCAGCGCGGCCCTGAGGCTCGCGACGTCACCGGTCCTGGACGCCGCCTCGGCCAGCTCGGGCACGACAAACGGCCCGAACCCCACCTGATCGCTCACGAACGCGCGCAAGGCGGCGTCGCGCGCGGCGTCGTGCCGGCCGAGGCCGTTGTGGAGCACCGAGCCCGCGTAGCTCGCGAGGAGCGCAAACCGGCCCAGACCGCCTGCCGTCGCCTCGCGTCCGGTCGCCTCGATCAGCTCAGACGCTGGCGCCTCCTGTCCCCGCCAGGCCGCGAGCATCATCTCGTTGTACGCGACCGGCGGGTTCCCCGTCGCCTCCGCGACCAGGCGATCTTCTTCGAGCAGCTGCGCCGCCATGGTCAGCTCGCCGGCGAGAAGGTGGGTCCAGGACAGGAGGTTGAGCGCGACCTGCAACTGCACGAGCGCGCCGGTGTCGCGGGCGAACTGAACCTGGCGAGCGGCCAGGGCATGCCAGGATCCGGCGTCCCACAGTTCCAGGGCGACGGTGATGCCGGCTCTTCCACCGGCGACCCAGAGCCGGCGGTCGACATCGTCGTTCGCGACGTCCAGAGCCAGAACCAGCTCGACTGTCCGGGCCAGCGCCGGCGCGGCCGCCGCATATCCCTCCGTCAGCCGCAGCGCGAGCCCGTCGAGCAGGACATCTACCACCCGCGGCGGGTCGGGCCCGGGGGGCGCCGCACGCGCGGCCTCGGCCGCCCGCCGCACACCGCCAGGGCGGCCCAGATCGCCGACCCACATCGCCGCGCCGAGCGCCTCCAAGTGCGAATCACGCGCGGACCCGGCGTTGAGCGGCTCGAGGCGCCTGGCGGCGCTGAGCAGCAGCCCAACGGCGTCCTCGGCGCGTCGCTGGTCAAACGCGATCTGTCCGCGCAGGTGCTCCACGTCGGCGGTCCGCAGCGCGTCAGGCGGCCCGGCCTCGACCGCGATCAGCAGTCCCAGCGCCGCATCCAGCGCGCCGGCGTTGGTCTTCGCCCTGGCCGCCGCGAGCAGGCGCTGCGCCCGGCGGCCGGTTTCGGGCGTCAGCATCGCCGCGCGCTCCAGGAACGCGGCCGCCGCAGCCATCCCGCCGCGCGCCTGCGCCCGGCCGGCCGAGCGCTCCAGCTCCGCCGCGACCCGCTCGTCGGGCCCCGGCGCGGCCTGCGCCCGGTGCCAGGCACGGCGGTCAGGATCGGCCAGCGGATCGGTGACTTCCGCCAGCGCGCGGTGCACGTCCTGCCTCTCCTGACGCGACGCCGACCGGTAGGCCGCCGAGCGCACCAGCGGATGACGAAACCGCACCCAGGCGCCGAGTTCGAGCAGCCCGGCCTCGGCCGCCGGCGTCGCCGCCTGAACCGGGATCCCGAGCTGCCCGGCTGCCCGCCACAGCAGGCCCGGGTCGCCGGTGGGATCGGCGGCCGCGACCAGCAGCAGCCGCCGGGTCTCGGCCGGAAGAGCATCGGCCCGCCGCCGGAACCTCTCCTCGACGCGCCCGGCGAGTGACGTCGCGCCGGGGAGCCCGAACCCGCCAGCCAGCTCTTCGGGCGACAGGCCCCGGGGCAGTTCCAGCAGCGCCAGCGGGTTGCCGCGGGTCTCGGCGACCATCTGGTCGCGGACCCGCGGGTCAAGTGGCCCGGTGAGCACCGAGTCCAGCAGCGCCCGGGCATCGGCCTCCCGCAAGCCCTCGACCACCAGTTCCGGCAGTCCCGACAGCCCGTCGACGGGAACCCGGGCCGCGAGGACCATACCTACCGACTCCGCTTCCAGGCGGCGCGCCACGAACGCCAGCGTCTGCGCCGATGCGCGATCCAGCCACTGCTCGTCATCCACCAGGCAGACCAGCGGCTGTTCCTCGGCCACGTCGGACAGCAGGCTCAGCACCGCCAGGCCGACGAGAAAGCGGTCTGGCGGCGGCCCGGCACTGACGCCGAACGCGGTCCGCAGCGCCTCACGCTGCGGGACCGGGAGACGCTCGACGACATCCAGCATTGGCGCGCACAACTGGTGCAGCGCGGCGAACGCGAGCTCCATCTCCGACTGGATACCCGCGGCACGTGCGACACGGCATCCCGACGCTCTGGCCGCCACGTAGTCCAGCAGGGCCGTCTTGCCCAGGCCCGGCTCGCCGACCATTACCAGCCCACGACTCTCACCTGCGCGAACAGCATCAATCAGCCGGTCAAGCACGTCGCATTCGCTGCGCCGGCCCGTCAGCCTCGTGGTGCGTCCTGAGACGGGGGAATGTGTCGCCATCTGACCAGCGTCGATGCTACCCGCCCGCCGAACTGGCCTCGGCGACTGGCCACTGGCGGATGCGAGCATGCCGCAGCCAGTTTCAACCTGTTGCTGTGAGCACGATCCACGCAGCTGACCGGTTCACCGCCTGCCCGACGACCGGGCGCTCGCCGCGACCATCGTCGCGCTCGAAGAACACGGGTTCAGCGTCGAGGTCGCCGATGATCTCGAGGCCGCGCGCAAGGCTGTCCTGGCCCGCATCCCCGCGGGCTCGTCGGTGATGACCAACACGTCGGTGACCCTGGACCGGACCGGCATCGCCGACGCCATCAACGACGGCGGGCCGTACGAGTCGGCGCGCAACGCCATGTTCGCGTTCGACGTCGCCACCCAGGCGCAGGAAATGAAGGCCATCGGCGGCCAGCCCGACTACGCCCTCGGCAGCGTCCACGCGGTCACCCGCGACGGAACCGAGGCGCACGAGCGGATCTACCGCTATAGCCTGCCGCTCGAGGACGCCCGCGCCCGCCTACGGCCAGCACAGCTCCGTCGGCAAGATCCTCGAGATCCACCAGGAACTGCCCGGCCGCATCCACGTTGTCCTCATCCGCAAGCGGGCGGCTCCTGATGGCGCTGCAGCCGCTGGACGAGCAGGTTGATCATGTCCGGGGCCCGCCGTCCGGCCACCTGATCGTCATGTACGGCGACTATGAGTGCCCGTACACGCGGCAGGCGTTCCGGCAGATCGAGCGCGTCGAAGCAGCACCCGGCCGGGATGTGCGGTTCGCGTTCCGGCACTTTCCGCTGACCGAGATTCACCCGCATGCCCTGGCGGTGGCGGCTGCGGCCGAGGCCGCCGCCCTCCAGGGCCGGTTCTGGGACATGCACGGGCTGCTGTTTCACCGGCAGAAGGCGCTCGAGGACAGCGACCTGCGGCGGTATGCCGCCGAGCTGGAGCTCGACGTCATGCTGTTCGACCGAGACCGGGCCGACGCCAGCACCCTGACGCGCATCCAGCGGGACGTGGCGAGCGGCATCGCGTCGGGTGAGGTGCTGGGCACCCCCACCTTGTTCATTGACGGCGTCGTGCACCGCGGCGGCTACGACGCGGTGACCTTGATGGAGGCGCTTGCCGGATGAGCGCAATCCGCTGAGCCTGAACAGGGCGAGGCGGCGAGGGTGCGGGCCGGGCCGTAAACTTGACCGAGTACTTGGGTGCCGTTGTGGTGGTCCCGTAAGAATCTGGGGAATCGATGAGATTGCTGGTCCTCCCACGGCATCGTGGCTAAGGTGCAACCGTCGGGGCTGCCGCGCAGCCGAGCGGGAGCTTGGAGGCATGAGATGGCTGATCGCGGCCATAAGGGACGCAGATGCGGTTATTGCCACCCAGGGCCATGCCCAGCCCGGTGACCGTACTGGTAGGCCGCCGCGAGACGTTCAATGCGGCGCACCAGCTGCGTAATCCCTGCCTAGCAGATGACGAGAACCGGCGGCTGTTCGGGAAATGCGTCAATTTGCATGGCCACAACTACGCACTAGATGTCGTGGTAGCCGGAACGATCGATGACGCCAGCGGCTATGTCCTGGACTTGAAGCGCCTTTCGGACGTCATGTGCCAGCAGATCATCGAGCACGTAGACCACCGCAATCTGAACACCGACGTTCCGTGGCTGGAAGGACTTATCCCGACGGCGGAAAACCTCGCGGTGGCCTTCTGGGAAAGGCTCAAGCGCGAGCTCCCTGAAGGGTCGCTGCGGTCAGTCCGAGTCTGGGAGACCGACAAGAACTGGGCCGAGGTAGGTGATCATTTCTGAGGACCCGGCCCGCCTGGGCCGTGCGTTGCGCAGCCGCTACACAGCTGCGGACCTGCGGGTACTCACTCCCGACGAGGTGCGGCGCTTCGCGCCTGACGGGCACTGCGATCCGCAGGCCGACGCGACGTTGGCGTGGGAACTGCTTTACCGGCTCGAGCCCGAGCTCTACGAGCGGATGGCCAGCGCCGAGCGGCTCCATCCGGGGATAATTGACTGGCTGCCGCGAAGCGCGGACCGGATTGTCGAGGTCGGTGCCGGCTCAGGGCGCCTGACGATGGAACTGATCAACCGGGGGCAGGAGCTGGTTGCCATTGAGCCCGCAGCCGGCCTTCGCACGATACTTGAGCGGAAGCTCGCGGAAGCCGATCATGGCTGCCGCGCCCGCGTCACCCAGGGGTTCTTCGACGACCTGCCCGTCGCGAGCGAGTCCGCCGACCTGGTCGTCGCGTGCTCGGTCCTCACCCCCGCCCCCGGCCATGGCGGCGACGTCGGCCTGGCCGAGATGGAGCGGGTTTGCCGGCCCGGTGGCTGTGTCGCCATTATCTGGCCGAACAACATCGGCTGGCTGGCTGCCCGCGGTTACCGGTACGAAAGCTTCGCCGGACCGATGTCCGTGGAGTTCGCGAGTCACCGCGAGGCGGTTGAGCTGGCTGAGGTCTTCTATCCGCACGCGGTCGCGGAGGTCCGCCGCCGCGGTAGCCGACAGGTCCCTTACGAGGTGCTGGGGATCAATCCGCCGCGAGACCTCGCCTTCAAGGTGATCTCACGGTGAAGGTCGCGATCGTGGCGCCGCTCGTATCAGCCATCCGCGAGCCGCAGGGCGGCGGCTCGCAGGCCTTCGTGTCCGACCTTGCACGCGGCCTGATCAGCAGGGGCCACGAGGTCCACGTGTATGCGGCCACAGGATCGGAGATACCGGGAGTCACGGTCATCGACACCGGGGTCGATCCGAGATCTCTGGCGGCGACCCTGTACCGAGCAGCCGGCCCATCGGGGGGTGACCCGGCCCTGGCCGCGTCTGCCTTTGCCCGCGCTTACTCCGCAGTGCGGCAGACCCGGTACGACGTTATCCACAATCACGCCTTCGACGCTCCGGCGATTAGCCTCGCGACAGGACTGAGCGCGCCTGTTGTGCACACGCTCCACCTGCCGCCCGATGCGGCGGTCGCGGCGGCGCTTGGCAGTGCAGCGCGGGGCAGTAAGCCGCCGGCCGTGGCGTGCGTGTCCGCGTTCCAGGCGGGCACCTGGCGCGAGGTCGCCCGAGTCGACGCGATCCTCCCGCCATACGTGCCGACGCGTTGCGTCCCGTGGTCGGATGCGGCCGGGTCCGGCGCTGTCTTCGGCGGCAGGCTGAGTCCCGAGAAGGGAGCCGCCGAGGCGATCGACATCGCCGAGGCGGCCGGAACCCGGATCGACGTCTACGGCGACGTCTACGACGCGCAGTACGCGCGAGAACACATCGACACCCGACGTGACACGCCAGGTGTGGCGGTGCATCGAGGAATTCCACGAACGGCCATGTGGGCGGCAATGGCCCGTGCGGCTGTCGTTATCTGCCCGGCAAAATGGGACGAGCCCTTCGGCATGGCCGCCGCTGACGCCCACGCGTGCGGGACTCCAGTCGTCGCGTTCAGGCGCGGTGGGCTCGGCGAGATAATCGTGGATGGCGTGACCGGCTTCCTGGTCGCGCCGGATGACATCCAGGCTGCCGCGGATGGCGTCCGGAGGGCGAACCAGATCTCGCGCGCGGCATGCCGCGGGCATGCCGAAATGCATCTGGACCTGGAACGGAGCCTGGATGCTCATGAGCATCTTTACCGGCGAGTCGTCCACGGGGGTGCCGGAGCCGCAGTCCATGAGTGACCCAGGGCACTGGCTCGCGGGACGGGTCGCGATGGTCACGGGCGCCAGCCGCGGAATCGGGGCTGCCACCGCCGAGGCCCTTGCCGGCGCCGGAGCGCACGTCGTACTTGCTGCCCGTGACCGCCGCGCTCTCGCCGGCGTCGCCAGCGGCATCCAGGCCAACGGCGGCGAAGCCACGCCGATACCCACAGATGTCAGCAAGGCCGAAGAGGTCGAGCGGCTGTTCGCCGCCGCCGCGCAGACCGGCCGTCTCGCCGCCTTGGTCTGCGCGGCCGGCGTGCTGACGTCCGCGCCGTTCGGCGAGACGACGCTGGACATCTGGGACGAGACGCTGGCGGTCAACCTGACCGGCTCGTTCCTGTGCTGCCGCGCGGCATTCACCGCCATGCGCACCGCAGGCGAGGGACGGGTCGTCAACATCGCCTCGTTGTCGGGTATCTACGCCACCGAGAAGTTCCCTGGGCTGGCCGCCTACAACGTCTCCAAGTACGGGGTCATCGGCCTGACCGAGGCGATCGCCGTGGAAGGAAGGGCGCACGGCATCAGCGCCATCTGCCTCAGTCCTGGAGCGGTCGACACGCAGATGCTGCGCCAGGCCAACCCCGAGCTGCGTCCGGGCCTGACGCCCGGAGATGTCGCTGAGCTGATCGTCGCGCTGCTGGATAGCCCGCTGGCTCCGGCCAGCGGGGCGAATATCCCCCTTTTCTCAAATGCCTAGGGCTCCTCTCGAGGACCGGTCGGACTAGGCGCAGCGGGCTGGCGGCGGTCAGCCGATCTTGACCGCAGGTCCGTGCGTGAGCTTGCCCGGAAACGGAGTCACGCGGGGAACCTTGCGCCTCGGCGGTCTGAGGCGGAGCCTCTCTGGATCCTTGACCGGCAATTCGGCGGCCGGCCCGGCGCAGGCCGGCGGCAATACGAAGGGTTTGCGGTAACGCGAAGGGTTTTAGGTCGTATCTGGCGCAGACTTTACGTCTTAGTCCCAAGCCCGCCTTGCCCACCCTTCCCAACCCGCTCACCGGCCGAAATCAGCCTCGTTTGCGAACTTCTCCTTACGCAACGCCGCATCTTCTGGCCCGGCATCGTGTCCTGGCCGGCGAGCCAAGCGCAGCAGCCGGTCCGCCGCGGCGTCAGGGCCGACGATCGCGTTTCTGAACTGGCGGCCGGCATGCCTGCGGCCCGCCGAGAGCGTGTCACACTAGCTAGGAGGGGTTCTTAGCGTCTTGCCCCACCGACCACAAGTCCGCCTGCTCGTCGGCCAGCAGTCCGGGAGGAGGCTGTGCTCGGATGGCCACGAGGTGCGCGGCTGCTGCCATCTCCGAGTCCCGGTCCAGCTCGGGGTCACCACCGCGGTCGAGCCCGACCGCGGCCCGCACCACTCCGCCGACGAGATAGAAACCGACCAGCCCTCCTTCCCTCATGCTCCCGCGGACCACGAACTCATCCCACTTCGCGGCGTGGCCCACATACTCGAGCTTGTGTTCGTACTGATCTGACCAGAAGCTATGGATGTAGTCGTACGGAGCATCCGAGCCCAGCATCGACCTGGCGGCCGCGGCACCCTGCTTCTCAGCGTTGTTGTAGTGCTCCACGCGGACCCGGCCGAACACCGGGTGAAGGTGATTCGCGACATCGCCGGCCGCGTAGACGTCGGCGGCGCTGGCCCGGCACAGTTCGTCGACCAGAACACCGTTGTCCTGCGCGATGGATGGCCCGGCGACGGCCGGCACCACGGGATCAATCCCGACGCCGACCACGGCGAAGTCGCACGCCACGCGAACGCCGCTGGCGGTGGCGACCGCCTCCAGCCGCTCGGTGCCTTCAAACGCGGCGACTTGATCTCCGGCCATCAACTCGACGCCGTTCGCGTGGTGCATAGCACCGAACAGCGCGCCTGCTCCCCCGCCAAGCACCCGCTCGAGCGGGTATCTGCCGGGAAAGATGGCTGTCACGTGCACCCCGAGCTGCGTCAGCGAGGCCGCCACCTCGGAGCCGATGAAGCTCATGCCCACTACTACCGCGCGCCGGCCCGCCCCGGCGTCGGCCTTGATCGCCTCGCAGTCAGCGACCGTCCGCAGGTAGTGGATGCCGGGCAGCTCAGCTCCAGGAAGCTCGAGCCTCCGGTTCCGTCCGCCCGTGGCTATCAGGACCTTCTGGTACTGCAACTCCTGGCCCGAGCCGAAATGCACGGTATGCGCGGCAGTATCGATGCCCGCAACGCTGGACCCGACGAGGTGGTCCACGTCATGGTCCTCATACCAGCTGGCAGGCCTGACATACCAGTCGGCCAGATCCTCCTCCGACCGCAGGTACGTCTTGGAGAGTGGAGGCCGCCCGAAGGGAACGCCTGGCTCTGGGCCGAAAAGGGTGACCCGGCCCCTGAACCCCCCCTCCCGCAGGGTTACGGCGGCGTTACCCCCGGCCATGCCGCCGCCGACGACCACGATTCCAGTCCCGCCAGCACCCTGAGGCATCCACTGCCCTTGCCCGCCACGGGACCACCGGAAACCGGCTGCCTGCGGCGGCAGTGGTTCGGCTGATCGCTGGCTATGCGAACGCGACCTCGCTGTGCGTGGCGAGATAGCTCGGCCACCTCACGTGCAGCCTGCGCCACTGCTCGCCTTTCTCCTCCCATCTGCCGAGCTCACTCGTCTCGAATCCCGGCAGGGTGAACGTGAAGGGCTGCGTCAGGTAGGTCCACATCGCGGTACCGACAAAGTAGGCCAGCTGAAGAGTGGTCCACGGCGTCTCGAGCGTGTGACCAGCGAACGAGGCTCGGGGCCGGTCTAGCGCTTCGATGGTTCCGCTGTCGGTCTCGATGGCGACGCGCTCGGGGGTGAATGCGCTTCGTCGGTCACGAGCGCCGAACGGATGGTGCGAAACCGCTCGTCGTGCAGACCGGCCTCGACGAATACGTCATCGAGCGCCCCTGGCTGGCCCTTCAGCGACCAGAGGACGCCACCCTGGACGAGGCGCGCCGAGACAGTGTGGAACTCGGCCCACCGCGGAAGGCCGCCGTGGGCCTCAATGACAGTCTCCAGCAGATCGGTCATGGCTCCTCCGTTCGCTCTTGCTCGCAGCCTTGGACTTCGAAGCGCTCGACGTGCAACTCGGCACCCTGGGGCTACAACCGGCCGTCGAGCAAGGCATGCACGGAAGTCAAGCTGCCGGGGGCGCTCGTCGCATCCGCCGGTGGCTAGTCGCGACATCCGCCGGTAGCTAGTCGTTGCCTCTGACGGGAGGGAGACGCACGAGGTTGTGCGACGGCAGCGGGCCCCCGACCTGCTGCAGGCGCCCGCCCGTCACCAAGCCGCCGAGGTCGATGGGGAAGAAACCGGCCGCGTCGAACAGCCCGGCGACCGCGGCCTTGGCCGTGGCGTCGTCGCCGGACAGGAAGATCACCCGGCGACCGCCCGCCTCATGGGGATCTGCGCCCAGCACGTTAGCCGCGAGCGTGTTGGCGGCCTTGACCAGCCGGCCGCCCGGCACGAGGCCGGCGACAATCTCGCTGGAGGTGCGGCCGCCGAGATCGGCGTGGAACGCGTTCGTCGCGTCCATGACGACCTGGCCGTTCCAGGACAGCCCGGCGACCGCCGCAGGGACGCTGGCCCACGGCACCGCGATCGCGACGATGCCGGCCGCGGCCGCCTCGCGCACCGTGCTAGCCGACACTCCCGGCCGAGAGCGGCGACGACCGGCGCCAACGATTGCGGGCCGCGGCTGTTGGAGATCACGGCCTCCCGGCCGGCCCGCAGCGCCGTGCGAGCCAGCGCCTGGCCGATGTTTCCCGCACCGATGATCCCGATCAGGCCGGCTCCATCTCCGGCAGGGTGCTGTGTTTCCACGTCCTGTCTCTCCTTGGTCATGCGGTTTGCCGGGATTCCCGAACGGGACAAGGCCGGCGTCGGCGCTGCGCAGCACGGCCACCGCCCCGGCCGGCTCGCCGTCAGGCCCGGCAAGGCGTGACGGGCGCGCAGTGCCTCGGGGATGATCAGCAGGCCGAGCCCCTGCCCGATCGCCCGCGCGGCGCTGACGCCCAGCAGCAGCTCAGCTTCGCGGTTCCATGACGTGACATACCCATGGCTGTCAGTCGTGACGATCGCATCCCCGGCCGCCGCAACCGCCGCTGCTGCGAGAGCCGCGTCTGCGGCCGTGGGTCCGTCCTCCGCGGTCGACATTGATGTCTCCTTGCGTCGAGGGAAATCAGTGCGAGAGTCCTGAGCGGGTGGCCGGCATGGGGCGCCGTGCGAATCCAGAATCCGTGGCTGCCCTTACCCGCAAAGTGAGGTCGGCCGGGCGCGTTCGCATCAGCCACAGGCTAGTCATCGTCGGCCGCGGCCGGGCCGCGCCGGGAGGTATACCGTTGACAGGGGGTTGCGCCTGCGGGGCATTCCCAGCTACGGCCGCCATCGCAGACGAATGGATTCGCGTCAGCCGGGGCAGGTGTGCCAGAGGCGCGGCGCGACGTGCATGCCACGCGCGGCGGGATCTTCGGTCAGCCTGCCCGGCAGGACAACTGGCCGATGGAGAGGAGTTCAGACATGCCCGACGAGACCCGCCACGAGTCCGCTGATCTTGAGGACTACGCGGTCGAGGATGCGTCCGACACGCTGGATGGAGACCCGGGGGATGACCCTCTCGACCGGGGGGTGATTCCGCCGCAACGGTGGTCGGCGGGGATGAGGCTGGCGTCGGCTGGAGAGCGGGACTCAGGTGAGTCGCTGGATGAGCAGCTCGCCGAGGAGGAGCCGGACAGTGCATTCGACCTCGATGACGAGCTACCAGAGGTGAGCGCCGCGGACGCCGCCGACGAAGATGCGGCGGACGAGTACGTTGACGGACTCTTGCTGGATGACGGTCAGGATCCTCGGGCGGGCCGACTCGTGGCCGAGGACGAAGGCGCTCATCCGGTCGGCGAGGCTGACCTCGTAGCCCATGACGCCGGGATCGATGGCGGCGCGGCGTCAGCGGAGGAGGCCGCGGTGCACGTCGTCGACGATGACGACTACGACGTCCGCTCAGGCGATTGACAGGCTGACTGACAGTGCCCAACGCCCTGCGCGGGCGTACCGGACTTGCGTGAGATGTGCCAGCGACAGATGGCCGGAGTGGAGCGGCGATGCAGGTGATCAAGGTCAGCCAGTTCGGCGGGCCCGAGGTGCTCCAGGTCGGTGAGGTAGCCATGCCACAGCCTCGCCCTGGTGAGGTGCTCGTCCGGGTACTCGCCGCGGGAGTCGGCCCCTGGGACGCCAGCCTCCGCAAAGGCGGCTGGACCGGCACGCTGCCTTACGTCCCAGGCGGTGAGTTTGCCGGGCTCGTCGAGGGTGACACCGGAGATGACGCGGGCTTGCACGACGGGGCGCCTGTGTACGGCTATCCAGGGCTGACCGGTTGCTACGCGCAGTACCTGACCTGTCCGGTGGAGCAGCTGGCTCCCGTCCCGGCCGGCCTGACGACTGCCGATGCGGCAGCGGTGCCGATCGACGCGCTGACGGCTGACCAGGGCCTGACCGACGTGCTGGGTGTCGGCGCGGGAGACGTGGTGCTGGTTACCGCCGCGGCTGGTGGGCTGGGTCACTTCGCGGTACAGATCGCCCGCGTTCTCGGCGCGTCGGTGGTCGCAACCGCGAGCCCACAGCACCATGAGTTCGTGCACAGCCTCGGCGCGGCCACGGTCGTCGACCACACCAAGCCTGACTGGCCCGACGAGGTTCGCGAGCTCACCGGAGGGGGCGCGGAACGGGTGCTGGCGTGCGCCGCACCGACCCTCGCCGGCGCGGCCCGAGCGGCCCGCGACGGAGCCCTCATCGCCACGCCGGTGGGCGCCGAGTTTCCCGGCGCGGAACGGGTTCGCTGGCAGCGCTTCGACGGCCAGCCGAGGGGGAGCCGCCTGGTCCGGCTGGCCCCGCGGTTCGATGACGGATCAGTATCTGTCACCGTGCAAGCCCGCTACCACTGGCACGACGCCGCCGCGGCTCACCGCGAGATCGAAGGCGGGCATACCCGGGGCAAGCTCGTCTTGATCGTTGATGACGACCTCGCGGCCACCATGGAGGTCTGACTGTCCCGCCGGGGTTCGCGGCCAGCGCGTCCGCAAGGTGCCGTATCGTGCTGACCGCTGGCGGTTGGCGGGCAGCTAGCACCGAGCAGACGGAGGGTTCGATGGGACGGCAGCCGGACGCGGCAGCGGCGGGAACGATCAGCATCGGCGGGGACCTTACCGTGAACCGGCTGGGGTTCGGAGCGATGCGGATCACCGGCCAGGGCATCTGGGGACCGCCAGAGAACCGGGACCAGGCCCAGGCAGCGCTGCGGCGCGCGATCGAGCTTGGCGTGAACTTCATCGACACGGCAGACTCGTACGGCCCGGAGGTCAGCGAGGAGCTCATCGCGGACGCGCTGTACCCGTATCCCGGCGATCTGGTGATCGCGACCAAGGGTGGCCTGGTCCGGTCCGGCCCGGGGCGCCGGCAACCCAATGGAAGGCCCGAGCATCTGCGCGATGCCTGTCATGGCAGTCTGCGCCGGCTGAAGCTCGATCAGATCCCGCTCTACCAGCACCACAGTCCGAACTCCACGGTGCCGTACGCCGAGTCCATCGGTGCGCTGGTCGACCTCAAGAATCAGGGCAAGATCCGCCATATCGGGGTCTGCAACGTGTCCGAGGGGCAGCTGCGTGAGGCGCAGCGGCTCACGCCGGTGGTATCGGTGCAGAACCGCTACAACGTGTCGGACCGATCGTCGGAGTCGATCATTGATCTTTGTGATCAGGAGGCAATGGCCTTCTTGCCCTGGGCACCGATCCAGGACACCGAACGCATGCCACCGGTTCTCAGCGCCGCACGCCAGCACGGCGTAAGCGCTCGCCAGATCGCGCTCGCCTGGCTGCTGACCAGGTCAGCGCAGATACTGCCGATTCCGGGATCCGGTTCAGCCGACCATGTCGCCGAGAACGTCGCCGCCGCATCGGTGCAGCTGACCAGCCACGAGGCAACCGCGATCCTCGACGCGGCGTGACCAGGTGCGTGAAGGGGCGGCCCGGTCGGCTCCGTCAAGGTCCGCAAGTCCCGCGATGCCGCTCGTGTCTCTTAGCAGCACGGCGAGGATCTCGCCGATCGCCGGGTCGTGGGCGATGCACAGCAGCACCCGGGCGTGGTTGGTCAGGAGACTTCAGCCGGGCATACCACCAGTGTATGACATGTGTTTCCGGCAATTCATTGCTTGTGTTTGATTGCACCAGTAGCCTCTTCAGGCCTGCGAGATAAGTGTTACTCTATTTCCTGAAAAACATTGCTTGTTTTCTGTTACATGTGTAGGTTGAGGGCTAGGTGTCGGCTAAGCCGCCGACGGCGGCCCGCACCCGATCAGGACGGGGGATGGAACACATGGACAGCGGAATGGGAAACAAAACGCTGGTACGCAGCCGGGAGGGCCGGATGGTGGCCGGGATCTGCTCAGGGGCTGCCGAGTATTTCGGCTGGGACGTCACCCTTGTCCGGGTGATCGTGGCCGTCATCACAGTCATCACCGGTGGTGCAGGCGTCCTGGCCTACCTGGTGGCGTGGGCGATCATTCCCGAGGAAGGCGAGAAGACCTCGATCGCCGAGAACCTCGTGGCCAAGAACGGGAATACCTCATCAGGCTGACCGGCCGCGAGCGTCTGCCCGCTCGGGCCCCGAGAACGCCACGCAAGTGCAGGAAGGAACTTCGTGTCAGCTATCACTGAGTACGAGGAAGACCAGGTCGCGCGCGCTAATGGCGCTAAGCGCACCCCAGTCGTGTTCGTGCACGGGCTCTGGCTGCTGCCGAGCAGCTGGGACCGCTGGCGGACGGTGTTCGAGGACGCGGGCTACGCCACCCTCGCGCCCGGCTGGCCCGACGATCCGAACACCGTCGACGAAGCGAACAGGCACCCTGAGGTCTTCGCGCACAAGAGCGTCGGCCAGATCGCCGACCACGTCGGCGACGTGATCGGCAAGCTGAAGAAGAAGCCCGCGATCATCGGGCACTCCTTCGGCGGGCTGCTCACCCAGATCCTCGCCGGCCGCGGGCTCGCCGCCGCGTCGGTGGCCATCGACCCGGCGCCGTTCCGCGGCGTCCTGCCCCTGCCGATCTCGGCCCTGAAATCCGCCGCCCCCGTGATTGGCAACCCCACGAACCACGCCCGCGCCGTCCCGCTCACTTACGAGCAGTTCCGGTACGCCTTCGCCAACGCCGTCACCGAGACCGAGGCGCACGAGCTCTACGCCACCTACGCCGTCCCCGGTTCAGGCGTCCCGATCTTCCAGGCCGCCACCGCCAACCTCAACCCCTGGACAGAGGCAAAGGTCGACACCAAGAACCCCGACCGCGGACCGCTGCTCATCATCGACGGCGAGAAGGACCACACAGTCCCGTGGGCCATCGCCAGCGCCTCCTACAAGAAGCAGAACCGCAATCCCGCCGTCACCGAGATCACCAAGATCCCCGGCCGCGGGCACTCCCTCACCATCGACCACGGCTGGCGCGAAGTCGCCGACACTGCCCTCGCCTTTGTCCAGAAACATGCGAAGCCGTAACCGGCACGCCGAGCCGGGCCACTGCTGCGGGTCGTCGGCGAGTACCGAGGCTACATCTCCGGCCGGCGTGAGGTCGGTGTAAGAGGGGCGGAACTCGACCGGCTAATCGCCCGGCAGCGTGACTGCCGCCGCGCCGGACGACATCGCCGTGCTGGCCGCGGAGGCCGGCGGTGAGGTTGGCTGGTCAGCGCGCCGGACCGACGGAGCTGATCGGCAAGGAACCCGGCGGCGCGTCTGATGTCGGCTTGGCAGTCAGGCCGGCCGCTCACCGACGGGATCGCTAGCCAGTCCGCGAGCTCCCGCAGCCGCGCTGGCACGGAGGCATCGGCGCGGGCCAGCGCCGTGGCCAGCATCTCGCCCGCCAGAGCGCCTGGCGCGCCCAGCCCGCCCCGCGCAGGTCAGGTCCGCGGCTGGCGAGCAGGCCCGTCACGGTCAGGCCCGGGTCGAGCGGACTGGCGGGCGCATCCCGGAGCTGCCGCCCCGGTACGTGCCGAGCCCGCCGCGCCTCGCATACATCGGCCCCCGCCGCAGGGCAGCGGATTGGGCGAGCGGGCTGCGCTCCCCGTAGGGCGCGGCGACGCCCGACTGGCCCATCTGCTCCCACGGCAGCACTCGGTCGCTTCCGGTGCGCCGGGCCAGGCTCATCGCTTGTGCCGAGGTCAGCCATTCCTCGGAAGACTCGGCGATTTCCATCAGCAGAGTCTCGAACTCACTGCGGGTCGTCTTGAGTATGTGATGGCCGGATAGCCACCGCAGCACCTCCCGGCCGGTCACGCCCATGCGCTGGCGCGGGCTGCTCTGGAGCCGCTGGTCGAAATAGCGGATCAGGACTTCATCAACGACGTCCCAGGCATTGGCAGCGCCAAACAGCTTCTTGACGTCATCGGCATCAAGGATGCGGAAGCACTCCTCGAGCAGCTGCATGACTTCCACGCGGAGCACGTTCAGGTGGCCGTACGAGGTGAACTTGAGATTATTGCGGAGGTCCAGGCCAGCCCGGCGGACGACCGCGATCGACCCGAAGCTCGGGTCGAGCGCGCGTTCGCGGATGACATCGCTGATCCGCTTGTCCCGCCAGAACAGGGTGACCTGGTTGACGAAATGGGCGAACAGCATGTGGAAGTCGGTGTTGGGGCGGCTCTGCGCCGCGCCGAGGCCGCTGCCGTACCCGAGCACGCGCCGGCCAGGATCTGCTGGTCGGCCGAGGCGACCCACGCGGTCACATCGTCCAGGCTGGTGCACCCGCACGGCACCGCTGCCGCGCACATCGCCAGGATGCCCGCCAGCGGATGCCGGATGCCGCGCGGGTCACGCGGGTCTGGCACCGCCCCGAAGCAGTCCAGCAGGTCGCCGCCGCTAGCGGCGTGCAAGCTGGCGAGGCGGGCCGCCAGCTCGGACAGTGCGGCCTGTGCCGCGGGTGCCGGTGCTTCGGGCATGGAAGGCCGTGCGGGCAACGGAGCCTCCGGGGACTAGAGATCTTGAGCAATCCCTGTCCTGGCGGGGCTCCGTTGCCTGACCGGCGCGCGACACGCGCCGGCCCCCCGCATTGGGATCACCCCGCGGCGATCGCGGCCTGCCTCGCGGCCGCGCTGCCGCTATCCCCGTCCGGGGATCACCCTGAGCGCCTCGCCCGTTTCGGCTACGGTCAGTAACCGGAAGGCGCCGTGCGGGCCTTACACCACTGCAGCACAGTGGCAGGCACCCTAGCCTCAGGAGATCAGGCCACGTCCGTCCCGGCTAGCTCTGACCTGGGAAGAGACTTTGCGCGTCACCCTGACCAGAGGCTCGGGGTGACGGCGGATATGGGCCACGAACGCGGCCGCCAGAACCAGCCGGGCGGCCAGTACCAGCCAAGTACGCGACGGCGGCCATCCCGGTGCCTCCGTCAGCGCCGTGCACACCAGCCCCACCGCGCCCAGCACCAGGAACGCTCCCGCAACGTCGATACCCCAGCCGGGCCGCTGGCCGCCGTGCTGGCTGCTGGGCTCGTTGCCGCGCCTCGGCAAGATCGCCACGCCCGCCGCCAAGGCAGCGAGTACGAGGGGCAGATTAATGAGGAAGATCCAGCGCCAGCTCGACTCGACCAGCAGCCCGCCCAGGCAGCGGGCCACTGCCAGCTGCCACCGCGCCTACGCCAGCCCGCACCCCGACCGCGGTCCCCCGCTGATGTGCCGGGAACGCCAACAGCGCAAACCCCAGAGAGGTGGGCATGAGCACGGCCGCCCCGGCCGCCTGCAGCGCCTGGCAAACGATCAGCGCCAACAGGTCGGGGGCCACCGCGCATCCCAGCGACGCGACGCCGAACACCACGAGCCCAGCCAGGAAGCACTCCCGGCGCCCGATCCGGTCGGCGACCCGTCCGCAGGCAACTCGACTTTCGCACGTTTGGGGTTCGGCGGATCTGCCGCCCACGCTTGAATCGCCGCCGCCCTGCGCCAGCACGCCAGGCGGCCAGGCCGGCCCCTCAGACGATCATGAACTGCTTGACGACTGTGCCGGGGCACTGGGCGGGGGGCTAGCGGCGGGCTCAAACAGTTCGACCACGTTGCCCGCGGGGTCCTCGATCAGGATCTGCTTGCCGCCGGGGCCGGTGACGATCTCGTTGCGGAAGCGCACACCCTCGGCGCGCAGCTGGGCGACCTGGGCTGCGATGTCGGGCACGATGAAGTGGATGCGGTTCCAGCCGCCGGGCTCGGGCTTGCGGCCGTCGGGCATCGGCCGGCCTGCCGAGCTTTGCGGCCCGGCGAGCAGCAGCCGCAGGTTGCCGCGGGTCACGTCGGCGAACGCGGGCGCCGCGCTGAAGCGCAGCGTGAAGCCGAGGTGGCTGGTGTAGAAGTCGACGGCTGCCTGCACGTCATCGACCATGTAGCGGACGTTGACCATGTCTTCTGGGCTGTTCATTCACGCCTCCTGAAGGGATGCGGGCGCGGGCGCCACGCCGGCCACCGAGAGCCAGAACCCGATCCGGGTCTCCAGTTCGGCCGCCATCTGCTCGAACGCTGGATAGGTGTCCTCCTCGCTGCCGCCGGCGGCGGCCGGGTCGGGGATGCTCCAGTGCAGGTAACCGGGATGGCCGGGGAACTCCGGGCAGACCTCCCGGACCCGGTCGCACAGGGTGATCACGTAGTTGAACCCCCGTCCGGCGAACGCGCTCAGATGCTTGGGCCGCTGCCCGGCCAGGTCGATGCCGCGCTCGGCCATGACCTGCACCGCATGGGGGTGCAGCGGCTTGGGGTGGCTGCCCGCGCTGAAGGCCTGCACCCGGCCGCCGGAACGGGCCTGGGCGAGTGCCTCAGCCGCCTGCGACCGGGCGCTGTTGCCCGTGCACAAGAACAGCACCGTGCACGGATCCGGGCCGCGGGCCGCAGGCGGCGCCGGCGGTGCGGGATCCAGCCGCAGCCCTGGGTGCAGCGCCGCCCCGGCCGCCGCCAGTGCCTGCGCGCATCGCGCCAGGTCCAGGTGGTAGTAGGTGTCGCGGCCGTCGAAGCTGCTGCGCCGGGCCCCCACCAGCCCGCTGGCCCGAAGCTGGCCCAGATGGTAGGACACCAGGTTCTGCGGCTGGCCGGCCAGCGTCACCAGTTCCCGCACCCGGCGGTCGCTGTGCGCCAGTTCCCGCAGCAGCCGCCAGCGCAGCGGATCCGCCGCCATCCGCGCGAACGGCGGCGGCGCTGGTCGCGTGCCCGGCCCCATGCCCGGGAACATTACATCAATCTAGTTTGATGTGTCTACCCTCTTGTCCGGCCCGGCAGCCGTCAGTGCCTCCATGGCCCGGCTGCAGGGCGCGGCCGCAGTAACGCGGTCATCATCAGGCTTTGCTGGCCCCTGATCGGCCGACGGCCCGGTAGCGCAGGCTGGGGGTTCGCCGATGGCCGTGAGTGCCTGACGGGGCCGGGCACGCTTGACACGCGGCGTAAGCTACCATAACGCGGATACTGGTCACTTGCCCTACGGGGTGATGGCGGGAGCAGCCCCGCCCAGGTCATTGAGCGGTATGCGGCCAGATGGTCCATCGAGGTCGCGTCGAGGACGCCCGGCAGGTCTTCGGTGCCGGGCAGGCCCGCAACCGCACCGCCCGCGCGGTCTGCACCACCATCCCGTTCACCCTCACCTGCCAGACACTCGCGATCATCTGGTACGCCACCGCCGGCCACGACCCCGCCGACGTCGCCGAGCACCGCGCCCGCGTCCCCTGGTATGCCACCAAGACCGAGCCATCGACCGCGGACATGGCCGCCAAGCTCCCGCCGCGTCCTGATCGCCGCCAAATTTCGGCTACCTCACCCTGGCCAGCCGACACCCGCAGAAATCAGCGCCATCCGCCTGGCCTGGGAAACCCCAGCCGCATAAGTGAGAAAGTCGAGAGGCAACAGCAGCGCCGCAATCACGATGGCGTACACGTCGAGGATCCACGAGACATCCGACAGCGTCGCTGGCGCAAAGCCGTGCTGCAGCACCGGGAGCGCGATGTTGACCACCCACAGGTCCAAGACGACAAGGACTGAGCCGCCGACACCACCGCCAGCACCGCCTATCGCAGCCGGCCAGTTTCCGATCGTTCAGCCTGCGGCGGCGCAACGTCACGCCCGGAGTGTCCCGGCATGATCCGGTCACCGCGCACGGCGGCAGCCTGCTCATCACACGGAGCGGTGGCGCCTCCGACTGATGTAGTCATCTCGCCCCCTGCAGATGCGACGTGTGAGATCCGGTGCACAGCCGAAGGTACGAACTGCAGCGTTCGCGCAGCGCTCGCGTCCGTGGGCTCGTGCTACGCCGCCGGGAGAACGCCAGGAACGGAGCGCGGAATCCCTTGCCGTTCACGGTCACGCAGGCTACGCCGGAGTAGTCCGATGCCTCCCGCGGTGGGGTCATCAACTCGGGCCCGGACGCGCCCTTATGTGAGGCAGCTGTTAATCCGCTCGAACATCTTGGCGGCGCGCTTGAGCGTGGCGGTGTTCAATGTCGGCAGGAGCGCCTGCTGCTCGAGCAGGAAATAGGCGGCGAGCCGGTAACGGCTCAGCGTGGCGCGTGCGACGTTGTTGTCTTTGAGGTACTGCTCGGCCCGGGCCGTGATGCGCGGAAGGCGCGATTTGAGGTCGGCGGGCTTCAGGATCCCCAAGGGGAGATCGTCGGCATAGGCGCCGGACACTAGCGCGCAGTAGAAGGCCGGATCAAATATGTCCTCGATATCGGCTTCCTTGCCGGTGGCAAAGTCGTTGATCTGGATCACGGACTTAACGTGCAGGTGGCCATTGCCCTGGAGAGCCTTGATCCGCTGCTGGTCGCGAGCATCGGCACCGACCAGTACGGCCACGTTCAGTCTGCGCGAGTCGTTCAAGCTGAGGAACGCGGACACTTTGTCCGCCCCGCCCACCGGCGTGACGGCCCATCGCGGATCAAGACCGCAAAGGCCGGCGTCCTGGCAAGCCTGGCTCAGCAACTGCAGGTACAGCAGGTCTGACGGCCCGCCGACCAGAAGGCAATGCTCATCGGTGACGAGTGTCCGCGCCAGCTCGTAGCCGAGAGCGGCGCGCAGCGGGAACACGGTCTCACTGTCCGTCTGATAAGCGTCCGCGCTTACGGTCGTGCCGCGATCATCAAGATCCTGGACCGCGCGCACCCGGTCAATGCGCTGCGGGTCGATCAGGAACGGTGAGTGGGTCGTATAGATGACCTGGTGCTTCGGGGCGAGCTTGCGCTCTATGAATGCCAGCACGTCGCGCTGGCCGGTGGCGTGCAGGTTGAGGCCCGGTTCGTCCAGCAGGAGGATCGTGCTTCGCTGCGGATCTTCGGTGATGTTGCTGAAGTTCGCGTAGAACGAGAAGAACCAGACGAAGCCGCGGGAGCGCTCGTCGAACGGCACCGTGACGGCATGCTTCGGGTTGTAGATACGGACGTTGAGTACCGGCCCGCGATCCAGCGGCGGCCCATCGGCGGGGTTGCCGGGGGACATCTGGATCATGACCCGCAAGCCCGGATTCTGGCGCCAGTACGTGAATGCATCCTCGGTGATGCCGTTGGCCAGGCCTTCTAGCTCGCGAGTCAGAGCCTCGAAGTCGACTACGTCGAAGTCACTGAGATCGGCGTTCATGGTCTCCAGCAGCGACAGGAAGGTCATGTCTGCCTCGTCCGCAAGGCCGGATGCCTGCTTAGCCTTGAGGTCGGGAAGCGACACACGGCCCCGCATCGTGCTGTAGTCGGAGAAGTAGAAGAACCTGGGCAGCCAGTGCTCAAGGTAGCGGTCCACGATATACACACCCAGCGACTGTTCGCGCCAGGAGTCAATCCGGCGAATCAGGTCAACGACCGATGGATGGGGCTCTTTGATAGCCCTCAGCGCGGCTACCAGCTCGGGAATCGTAGCTGTCGCTTCGACAGGCTGCTTATCGGCATCCGCCATTTCGATCCCAGAAGTCAGGTGCTTGATGGCCCTGTCGGTCAGGCACTCCGACTTGTACATACGGTGGCCGTAGTATCCGGTGACAACGGTTATGTCGCGGCTGCTTAGAACGCCATCCCCAAGATCCTGCTCAATGACCTTCAGTTCGGCGTCGCTGAGCACGAAGACAGCGGTCACAACATCGGCAGGAGACTCTTCCCTGACCTTGCGGTAGGCCGAGAACCGCCTGCTGGGGAAGTCCATCACATCATCGAATGCTGTCTTGCCCATGATGGGATTGAGCGGGTTCAGCAGATGGAGGGCATGAAGAAAGGCAGTCTTCCCGGACTCGTTCTTGCCGACCAGGCACGTGATTTCCTCAATCGGCACGATCCCGGAGTCGTCGATACTCCGGTAATTCTGGATGCGGACTGACTTTAGCTCCAAGGAATCCGTCCTCCCTGCTGGCATCCCGGCCACGCCAGACCGGTGTGGCGGCGCGACATGTCCCAACAACCTCGCTGGGAGCAGGCCCGCTTCGTTGTCCCCGCCGGCACTCTACCGAGCGCCACGGTCGGCTTAGGGCAGGTCCGCCGACACTTGTACCAGTCTGCACACGCTGACCCCGCCACGAACAGGCAGGTGCGGTCGCAGAGCCCGGTGCGGTCAGTTGCTGGGGCATGTAGGCGCTGTAGTCCTCGTGTGCGTTGTAGTCCTCGTGTGCGTTGTAGTCCTCGTGTGCAGGGTCCAGCAGGAGCAGGCCGGCTACCTCGCCGGGGACACGCGCCGCGTAGTGGCGTGCGTAGGCCGCCGAGGGAGTGGCCGGCCAGCAGGTAGGGAGCGGGCACGACGGCCGCGCGCAGCAACTCTCGCAGCTCGTCGGTCACCTCGGCGGGGGTGCGCGGCAGCGCGGCACGGTCACTCCACCCCGTTCCGGCCCGGTCGTAGAGGACGTCGATGTCACTGGAAGAACACCGCCACCTGTTCGCCGCGGCCATGGCCCCTGCTCGCCGAATTCAACGCCTACCTCGCCCGGCCCCGCGCCGACCCGACCGCCGGCCAGGTGGGCTACCGGCAGATCCCGCTCTGGCTCAACCAGAACGAGCTCGCCGGAACTGATCAGCGAGGTCCGCAGCGCCATCGCGTCCAAGATGGACAACGGACCCGCACCGGACCGCAGCCCACCTGCTGAGCCCGATCATGTTCCCGACCGGCGAACTGCCACCGCCCAGGACCGGCAAGCAGGCCGGCTACCGTCAGTAAGCCCGGCGGACAGCGTCGTCACGAGCCCGCCCGGGAGCCTCGACCGGATCACGGCAACCGTCCCGACTAGCCGGACGGACGTGGCCCACACCCTGCGGCCTTTGAGCAGCTTGACATCGAGCCCAGCGGCAGGTCGGCAGTCGGACAGATGATCAGGCTAAATCGGCCTGGTGTGCTTCCTGTGCATACTGAGGGCAAGCCGCTCCGGATCATCGCGCGCCCAGACCAGTGTGCCCGTCGATGAGCTCTCGTGCGATGTCCAGGTGGCCTGCGTGGCGGGCTGTCTCCTCGATCATGTGCAGGACAATGTCGCGGACGGAATATATCTCGTCGGCCAGGTCAGGTGGGACGTTGCCGCACGGGGTCGCGGTGAGTGACGTGGAGGCCAGCACCTCGTCGGAGGCTGCGCACTGTTCACGGTAGAAGGAAAGAACCTCCGCCGGCTGGCGTGCGGTGACGAAGGGGACCTTCATGGTCGTTGCCTGCACCTGCCGGCGGCCAGGGAAGCGCGGCCGCCCGGCCGGTGAGAACCTGCTGGAACCAGAACCGCTCGGCGTGTGCGAGATGCTCGACCATGCCCAGCGGCGTCCATCCGCTTGGCACGCTGACCTGCCGGATGCGGTCGTCGTCGAGGCCCTCGACAATCTCCAGTACGCTGTGACGCTGGGCTTGCAGGAACGCCGTGAGGGCGGCGCGGCCGGCATGATGTCTCACGCCAGGCCGTTCGCGAGGTCCTGGTAGGACGCGATGAGCTGGGTCCACTGGCTGGCCCAGTCGGCGGGCTCGCGGCCGGCTAGGTGCGCGGCGAGGTCCTGGACGTGCGCCTGCCAGCCCGCGCCATGCGCGGCGATCTCGCCCAGGGGCAAGCCCCGTTCCTCGATCACCAGGCGGGTCTGGCCGCCCTCGGCGGTCAGTTCGGCCTCGATGACCGTCTGGTCGTCCTGGCCAGGGGACATGGTCAGCAGCAGCCGCCGCGGCGGCACGCAGGCCTCCACCCGCCCCGGGCCGGCCCAGCCGCTGGTGAAGCGCGCCCGGAACTCGCCGCCGGGGCGCAGGTCACCGTCCACGTCGGCGACCCAGCGGGCCAGGCGGCGGGGGTCGGTCAGTGCCGCCCACAAGTCCTCGATGCCGGTCTGGTAGCGGTCCTCCATCCGAACCACGCCCGTGCCGTCCGCAGCTCGCAGGCTGCCCGCGATGCGGGAGCCCTCCCGGGTGCCGCCGGTCATGACGTACTCCTTCGCTCGTGCTTGCCGCGGGCGACTTCGGTGTGCAGGGCATCCAGGCGCTGCTCCCACAGCGCCCGGTACCGGCCGAGCCACTCGTCGACCTCGGCAAGCGGTTCAGGACGCAGGCGGTAGACCCGCCACTGCGCTTCCTGCCGCGCCTCGACCAGCCCCGCCTCGCGCAGCACCCGAAGGTGCCGCGACACCCCGGGCCGGGCGATCGGCACCAGCGCCGCCAGCTCACCCACGGTGGCCGGACCGCCCCGCAGGGCCTCCAGCACGGTGCGCCGGCTCCCGTCCGACAAGGCGTGCAGCACCGCGTCCATGGGTGACAATGTACCCGAGCAGTTACGTAACTGCCTAGGTACCCACGCTGCCGGGCCGAGTTGGCCGCTCCACGGTGTACGTGTCTGGCGGCAGCCCGGCGCGCTCCCGGGCCGGGGGGATCAGTCCCGGAGCTTGCGGAGAATGCGGGCGAGGTGGGCTCGGTCTGTCTGGCTGAGTCGGCCGAAGATTCGTTCGGCCTCCGTGCCGCGGGCGGCGCGGATCGCGTCGAGGACACTCGTGCCATGCTCGGTCAGGGCGACCAAGGTGGCTCGGCGGTCGTCAGGGTCGGGCCGCCGCTCTACCAGGCCTCGGGATTCGAGGGTGTCGACGACCTCGGTGGTGGAGCGCGGCGCGATGCGCAGGTGCTCTGACATCGTCGACAAGCGCATGGTCCCGTGCCGCCCGAGAATGCGCAGCGCGCGCAACTGAGAAGGTGTGATGTCCCAGGGGACCAGGACCTCCTGGGACGTCTCGCGCAACCGACGCGCAGCAGACCAGAAGCTCTCCGAGAGCGTCTCGTCGCTAGCCGGGTCACGCGGGCCGGCCATTCCGCGCTCTTCGGTCACCGGAATAGGATACCAGCAACTGTTGTTCCAACCTCACATTGAGTAAACCTCAGTATTCGCTTTTCCCAGCCTGCCCTTGGCCCCGTGTCCTCCCCTGCGGAATCGAGGATTTCTTGGACTCACCACAGACGAATCGAGACAACAAGAACACGAGCCGGACTCGCGGCTCGAGGACCGTGACGGCAGCGGAGAAGGCCCAGGCCCGCCAGGTGTCGCTGCGCCGCATCGGCCGACTGTTCACCCCCTACCGCTGGCAAATGGCGATCGTCACCGCGATCATCGTCGCCTCTTCGGTCGTCGGGCTGGCTTCCCCGTTCCTGCTCCGCGCGGTCATCGACACCGCCCTCCCGCACAGGGACGTGCGGCTGCTGGCCTGGCTGGTGATCGGAATGGTCGCCGTAGCCGCTGTAACTTCAGCCTTCGGAGTGATCCAGACATGGATCAGTACCAGGGTCGGCCAGCACGTCATGCACGGCCTGCGCACCAGCGTCTTCGGCCACCTGCAGCGGCAGTCGATCGCCTTCTTCACCCGCACCCGCACCGGCGAGATCCAGTCCCGCATCACCAACGACATCGGCGGCATGGAGTCCGTGGTGACCTCGACCGCGACATCGATCGCCGCCAACCTCACCACCGCGATCGCCACCGCGGCCGCCATGGTCGCCTTGTCGTGGCGGCTGGCGCTCATCTCGCTGGTCGTCATGCCGCCGGCGATCTGCCTGACCCGCAAGGTCGCCCGCATGCGCCGGGCCATCACCGCACAGCAGCAGCGTGAACTGGCCGACCTCAATGTCACCATCGAGGAAGGGCTGTCGATCAACGGCGTCCAGCTGGCCAAGACGATGGGCACCGGCCCGTCTCTCGTCGAGCGGTTCACGACCTCCTCGGCCCGCCTGATTGACCTGGAGCTGCGCTCCCAGCTGGCCGGACGCTGGCGGATGGCCTCGCTCAGCATCATTTTCGCCGCTATCCCCGCGATCATCTACCTTGCCGCCGGCCTGCCGGTTAGCGCGAACACCATCACCATCGGAACCCTGATCGCCTTCACCACCCTGCAGAACAGCCTCTTCCGTCCCCTGACTGGGCTGCTCAGCACCAGCGTCTCCGTGATCAGCTCGCTGGCACTTTTCGCGCGGATCTTCGAGTACCTCGACCTGCCCGTTGAGGTCGACGACCCCGCCCAGCCGGTGGAGCTAGACCCAGCCCAGATCACCGGGCACGTCCGCCTCGAGGACGTCAGCTTCGCATACCCGGGTGCCGACCGGCCCGCCGTTAGCGGCGTCGACGTGAACGTGCCGGTGGGGAGCACGCTGGCCCTGGTCGGCGAGACCGGGTCGGGCAAGACGACCCTCGCGTCACTGATCGCCAGGCTCTACGACCCGACCAGCGGCACAGTGCGGGTGGACGGCATCGACATCCGCGACATGAGACTTGCCGACCTTGCCGCAGTCGTGGGAGTGGTCAGCCAGGAAACCTACCTCCTGCACACCACGGTGCGGGACAACCTGCGCTACGCCAAGCCTGACGCCACCGATGCCGAGATCGAGGACGCCGCCCGTGCGGCGCAGATCCACGACCTGATCGCCGGGCTGGCCGAGGGCTACGACACGATGGTCGGCTCGCGCGGTCACAGATTCTCCGGCGGCGAGAAGCAACGCCTCGCCATCGCCCGGACCCTCCTGCGCGACCCGCGAGTGCTAGTCCTGGACGAGGCCACCAGCGCGCTGGACACCGAAACCGAGCGCGCCGTCCAGAAGGCGTTCGACAACCTGGCCCGGGGCCGCACCACCATCACCATCGCCCACCGGCTCTCGACCGTGCGCAACGCCGACCAGATCATCGTCCTCGATCATGGCCGAGTCGTCGAAGCCGGCACCCACCTGAGCCTCCTCGCCAGCCAGGGCCGCTACGCCGACCTCGCCGCCTAACCGGCCCGGGTCGTCAGCCCGGGCCGCCGCCGGTTCCCCCGGATGGCCTGCTCGCGCGAGCACCACCACGTGGACCGCCCGCCGACGGTTCCGTGCTCCATGGGGGCGCCATCCCGCGGACAGGTGCCGCCCCGGTGGCGCGCCGCGAATAGTTCGCCGGTGTGCGCGCCGCCCTTAGCGATGGCTGACTCCAGGACCGACTTCAGCGCGCGATAGAGGCGCTTAACCTGTGCCGCGGAGAGGCTGTCCACCCGCGCCTGTGGTGACACCCTGGCCTGCCAGAGAATCTCGTCAGCCAACAGGTTGCCGACGCCGGCGATCTTGGACTGGTCGAGCAGACGCGCCTTGACGGCGATCGTTCCCTTCGTGATGAGCGCGCGGAACTCCGCTGGCGTGGCCTGCGCGGCGTCCGGCCCGAGCGCGCCGATGTCGGGGTTGAGCCGGACACGCCCAAGTCGCCGCGGGTCGATAAGAACCAGGCTGCCTGCGTCCGCGAACCTTAGGGTGAACCGGCTCCACTCAGCCTTCGGCAGCTGAGCACTGTAACGATGGGGATCCCCGCCCTCGGCCACTGCGCCGTCCGGGCCCGTGACCACGATGTAGCCGCTCATGCCCAGATGGATGCCGAGTTCCGGGCCACCGCGCGCGGCCGCATCGCCAGTCCCAGAGGTCTCGACCCATATCGTCTTGCCGCGCCGGTACGCGGCGGTGAGGCTGCGTCCCGCCAGCGCGCTCCGCAACTCGCCCCCGGAGTGCGGCCTCGTGACGTAGCTGTCGGAATCGTTGACGTCCACGATGCGGCGGTGCAGGGCCCGGTCAGCGATCAGGCTGCGCGCTGTCTCAACTTCGGGAAGCTCTGGCACCCATCCGTTCTACAGGTCCTGGCGACCTGGGGATGGGGGCGGGGCGATTACCGGGCACCGTGCCAGCGCCTGCGCCGCGGCATGTTCGTCCTGAGGTGGCGTCGCGGCGCGCCTGTCGTGTCATTCCTGCCAGCGGACGGCGATCGGTCCCCAGGCACCGGGCAGCGGCAGGGCCTGGGCTTCGGTCTGGACCGACTCCCGCGCCGCGCGGGATAGCCGGCTCCAGGGCTGGACCGTCACGGTCGCCTCCCCGCGCCGCCACGTCCCCGCGACCTCGCCATCGACGAGTACGCCGCCCGGCCAGACGCGTGGAGTCCAGAGCGCGCTACGGCGGGCGGCGTCAGGGACCAGCAGTTCGCGATCGGCTTGGTGAAAAAGAAGGTAGGCATCGCCGCTCGGGAGGAGCCGCGCGGGTGCCACAGGTCCCGGGGCGGCGCGGAAGGCCGGTTCGTCGCGGGTGAGGATCCACCCGTCGCCGACCGGTGTCCGCACCGGGGTCAACGAAGTACCGAGCGCCTCGAACGCCGCGACGGCGTACCGCTGGCCGATCCCCGACCACCAGGCAAAGGCCTCGGGCGTCGCCGGCCCGTAGACGTGCAGGTACCGGCGCGCGAGCTCGAGGCGGGCATCGCGCGGGTCGGCATCAGGCGGCGGCACCGTCCAGACGGTCGGCTGCCGTGCGCCTTCCCACCGGATCAGGACCGTGCCGGTCGCCGCCGCGTACCTGAGGCTGTTGGGGTGCACGCCGAGCCCGCGCCCGGCCTCCCCGTACGTCATCCGCGCGCCGCCGAGGAAGGCGTGCAAGCGGGCGGCGAGGTCTTCTGCCCTCCGCCGGCCCTTCGCGTCGTCGGGCAGCGTCCCGAGCGAGAAGACGGCGAGGTCCCGCGCGGCGACGACGAAGACGTTGAACCGCGGCCCCCAGAGCTGGACCAGCGATGGGTCCTCCCAGGAGGCCGGCGCTGTCCCCTCGACGCGCGCGTGGATCGACAGGAGCGCGGCCCGGGGCATGCTGTCCTGCAGTCCTGCCCACGCCGCGCGCCGAAGCGAGCGCCGGCCGGGTGAGAGCCGCTCGTCCAGCGCACCGGCGTGTCGCCGGA
>WNGR01001516.1_pt1 | contig 43006 bp, 43 predicted proteins | sample 5407581 | NCBI WGS metagenome assembly WNGR01 (sample SAMN13153383, study PRJNA577476) | soil metagenome | isolation source: 80 cm soil or saprolite under Garry oak tree replicate 2 | place: USA:California | collected 2016-06-15 | reverse complement strand
AAAACCGTCGTATGACGCGCGGGTTTTGACACGGCCCCAGCCGAGAGTGTGAGCCCGTGGCTGGTCATGCGTCTCGTCAACGAGTCTGCCACCTTGCAATTACCGGTTCACCGCTCAGATCGATCGGGTCCTCATCTGTGCTGCCGGAACACCCATTCACGGATAGGCTCGATCGTGTAGGCGATACGCCACGTGTTGCGGTGCCCGCTCGCACCAGCGGTCGTCTGCCCCTGCGGGATCACGGTGCCTTTCCCGAACGTCACGTAGTTGATCCGGCTGCTTTCGGCATCGATCCTGTCGAACGCCGAGCGGAACTGTTCGGGCGTCCACGTGCCGTCCCACGTCGCGCGGCTGATCTTCGCGCCTTCCTTCTCCAGCACCTCGGTGATCGCGTTTTCGCCGGGGAACGCCTTGTCGTCGTCCTGCGAGACCAGAATCCACAGCTTCTGCTTCGCGAGCGGCTTCGTGAGCGCTGGGTCCCACTGGCCGGCGACGAGGAACGACGCGGCGAAGAAGTCCGGATACCTGATGTCCATCGCGATCGACATCATGCACCCGCCGGACTGACCGGTCACGTACAGCCGGTTGCGGTCGATGCTGTATTGCCTCGTCAGCGCATTCACCAGATCGATCGTGGTGTCGAGCGCGCCGGATGTTCGGGAATTGTCGTCAGCGATGATCTCGGCATACTGCGGCGCCAGCACGAAACACGGACGCTTCGCCTGATCCTCGGGACTCGCCCATACGACCGCGCCCAGCCCCTGGTACAGGGTATTTCGCGTCACCGTGCCGGTTGCGCCGGCATCGTGCATGAACAGCACCAGCGGATACGACCGGGACGCATCGTAGTGCTTTGGTACGAACAGGTTGTACCGGAGCATCTTGCCGGTCTTCGGATCGTGGAACTCGAGCGCGCGGAAGTCGTCGACGATCAGATTTTCGACGCGCGTGGTTTTCAACGGGTGGTTTGATGCCGGGATGACGATTCCGGTTGTCGCTGGCACCGGACCGGACTGGGTAACCGTGGCCTGCGCATGCCGGTAGACGGTGTCCTGCTGCGGGATGTCGCCGGCGTTGCCGACGCCACCCTTAGTGACACCACCCTTAGCGGAGCCGCCGCCCTGGGGCTCCGAATTTCCTTGCGGCTGCCCGGTCTTTTCTGCGAGTGGCGCATTCGCGTCATCGGGCGACAGCGTGACGATCACGAAGCGGCCCCGGTCAGCACGGTCACCCGGATTCGCCGACGTGCTGGTATAGGCACCGGTAACGGTCCGGCCTTCGACGTGGAAACTCGCGGCCGCGAGGCCCGCGCCGTTGACCGGTGCCCTGTATTCAATGGCGACCGCCGTCAACCGGATGCCATCACCGAACACCTGCGTGATCGCGGTGGCACCGGTCGCATGCGCGGAACCGGCCTTCGCGAGTGCCGGCGCGCCGATCGCCAGAACGGCCCCGGCACCCGCACTCATCATCAGAAAATTCCGCCTCGTCCGCCGTGTCTGACTCTTCACTTTCTCTCTGCTCCTGATCGGGTTCAGCGTTTCAGTTTCCGTGTATCTGTTTCAGTCTGCCGTTGATCGCGTTGGCGACCGTTTCCGCCGAGCCCCGCGCGTAGGGCGAGTTGCGCGCCTCGTACGTGAAGCGGTCGTAGCCTTGCGCGTCCGGCATGTACTTGGCCGCGCCGTCGACCATCGTCGCGACGATCGTATGCGGATACGGCGAACCGGCGCGGATCCTCGCACCGACGCTTGCGGCCAGTTCCGGCTGCATGCCGGCGAATGCGATGTCGCCGATGCGGATCAGCACCACCGGCACCTCGACCTCCGCGCCGGGCCGGTACGTGAACGATGTGACCGGGCCCGCCGGCGCATTGCGCGGCGCGAAATCCAGCCCGTTCACGGGGATCCGCTCGCGCGTGATATCCAGCGTTGGCGCGGATTGCGTCCGGATGCTGTCGGCGACGCCGATGACATCCGCGCTCAGCCGCTCGCCGAGCAGGTCGAGCACCGCGAAGCCAGTCTCGTGCAGGTCGACGCGGCCGATGCTGCCGTCGTCGTTGACCACGTGGCGGTTCGCCTGCAGATACGGCGACTGGTCGCCCGCGGCGCCGACGATGAACAACGCGACGGCACCCGCGTAATGCGCCTCGACGTGACGCGTGGCCGCGCCGGCGAGATCGGCCGAGATCAGCTTGCCGCCTGCCGCGAGCTGCGAGCCGTCCATCACCGACGGCTGCACCGCAACGTTCATCAGGATAGCCAGCGGCTTGCCGTTGCGGCCGTCGACGCGCAGCACACCGACAAATGGATCGGCGAAACCCGCATCGTTCGCGCCCTGCCACCAGCCGTGCGGCGTCGGTACGTCGCGATTGACGCCCACCCGACTCGTGCCTGCGCCGAAGCCCAGTTGCGCCGGTTGCAGCGACGAGACGGCCTGCGTCGTTGCGGTCCGCATCGCCGCGTCGAACGCCTGCCGCATCGCCGCGTTGCGCGCGGCATCGGTATCCGGCGGGACCTGGCCACCGACGAACACGTGCGGCGTCGCAAACGAGTGGCCGGCGCAGACGATCGCGTGATCGGCCGGGACGCCCGCAACCTCTGTGAGGATCGCCTTCATCGACGTGATCATCCCGTCCGCGATCGACGTCAGGTCGATCACGATGATGCCGATCCGCGTGCTGCCGTCATCGAGCAGCAGCACGCGCACCGCGAGCGGATCGTGCTCGCCGGTGAAGCCGTCGAGCGGGTAGAGGCTGGCAGCGAACGCGACGTCGGCGCGGCCGGCGCCGGCGCGGAACCGCGACGCGTCCGTCGCGGTCGCGCCATTCGAGATATCGGGCTGTGTCAGCACCGCAGCACTTAATCCAAGTCCCGCAAGCAGGAATTCGCGTCGGGATCGCATCCGGTTCTCAGCCAACCTTCAGTGCGAGTTCGGTGCCGCGCTTGATCGGCAGCGTGGTTGAAATGAAGCCGTTCACCGGGTCGCGGATGTACTCGAGGAAATCCGGTTCCGCGTTGTCGTTCAACACATAGCCGCCGACGCGCAGCTGCGGGGCGACGATTTCGATCACCGTGCGGGCGAGCGATGGTCCCTCCGGCTGGGGCCAGCCGTCGATCAATGCGAAGTCGATCGGGCCGCCGAGGTCGCGCAGTGTCTCGCGCGCGTCACCGACGCGAATGTCCGCATAGTCCGTGAGCCCGGCGTCGGCAAGATTCGCGCGCGCGGTATCGACCTTCGCCTGCACGAGCTCGGCGCCGATCACGAGGCCGCCGCCGTTGTCGCGCATCGCGGCAGCGAAGTAGAGTGCTGACATGCCGATCGACGTTGCGAAATCGACGACCCGCTTCGCGCCCATTCCCCGGCACAGCAGGTAGATGAGGTCGCCCTGATCCGGATGGATCGAGAAGCCATACTCGGCAAAAGCCTCGGCGTCGTGGCGCGAGGGCCCGTCGAACGCTTCCCGCTGCGGATGACGGCGTGTTGCATTCAGGCGCTGGACCACGTCCAGCACGCGAGGATCGCGGATCGGGCTGGGCCCGCTCGACCGGGGAATTTCACGTGGCATGCGTATTTCTCCTTGCTCGATGGAATGGTGATGAAGCGGCAAACTGGCAGAATGCAACGGCCTGGCGGGTAGGGCGGTCACCCTATCCAGGTAATCTGGCGTAAAATAAGGTACTGACATGGTACCGTATTTTGAGGAGAACCCCGTTGTCAACGGGAAAACGCGACAAACATCCCGACGGGGGAGCGCCGGTGAAGGTTGCGCGTCGCCGTGGCAGGCCGAAGGTCGTCGGTGACGACGAACGCAGGCGATTGATCCTGAACGCGGCGCGTGAGGCGTTCGTGGAACTCGGTTTCGCGCGCACGACCACGGCTGAAGTCGCCGCGCGGGCAAGGGTATCGAAGCGTGCGATTTACGAGGTGTTCACCGACAGGATGGAACTCTTCGCCGAAGTGATCCGTGACTGCCAGCAACTGATCGTCGACCTGCCGCGGCCCGACGGCGAGAATCTGCCACTGCTCGAAACGTTGGTCCGCATCTTCCGGCTCGACATCGACGACGAAGCGGAACTGGCACGCGAGGCCGTGCTGAACCTGATCGTCCGGGAGTCCCTTCTGTTCCCCAAGCTGTCCGACTACCTGTACCAGAACGAGGTGATCCGTTCCCGGGAGGCGCTGGTCAATTGGCTGGAGCTGGAGTCCCGTCGTGGGCGGATGAGAGTCGAGGACCCGCTGGTCTACGCGGGCATGCTGATGGACATCGTCTTTGGTGCGCTGCTGCCGCGCCGGCGGCTACGAGAGGCGGCGGACCGCGCGCTGAGGACCGAACACATCAAAAAGCGGCTAGAGATTTTTCTGCGCGGCACCGGTTCTGTCGCATAGCGACATGCCGTACGCTCTGCGGCGACAGGTTGCCTGTTTCCGGTTCAGCGGTCGCCGGGAGAGCACGGGTCGTAGCGGCTGGCCGGCCAAAGAAACGGGTCGGCGAAGTCGCTGTAGTGCTTCCATACTGCCATCCGGCAGGGCATAACAGAAGTTCACGGATGCCCCCGCCCCAGCATGTGGTCGGAATCTCCCATGAACGCTCATGTTCCTGTCTGTCGATCCGGAGGTTCAACCGGTTCAGCTGCCTGCTATAAACGACTATGAAAAATCCTTTCAATACCCTGTTTGGCCGCCTTTGCCTGATGACAACTGGGCTGGTCATTCTCGTGCACATCTCGGCCTACGTCACGCTCAATCATGGCCGCGACATGATCGATACGGAGCATGCGCGGCGGGATATCCTTGCCGCCGTGCGGTTGAGGGCAATGAACAGCGAGGATGCTGCGGGGGTGGCGCAGACGTTGGGCGTGCGCTACGTTGAGCCCGGACGGGTGATCGATGAGGGATGTCCTGCCCCGTGCAGTCATCCGAACACTCCGTTCGACCGTAACCTGCTCGAAGGATTGCCTGCCGGAAGCCGGGCAGTGTCGGATGGAACGACAGGTTCAGTTTGGGTGCGATATGGCAACGCGCCTTACTGGATGTGCCTGTCGAACCTTCTTGTTCTCAGGTTCCGCTTTGTCGGCGAATCGGCTGCGGCGTTTGTTCTCGCGCTGGCAGTTGCCCTGATGGCTGCCTGGCAGTTCCAGCGCCCTTTGTACCGTCTCTCCGCGGCGGCACGTCATTTCCGCTCAGGGCGTCCCACGGCGCCGGTCAGGGAAAGCGGTCCCAACGAAATCAGATCGCTGGTCGCGGACTTCAACGCGATGATGCACGACCTGTCCAGGGCTGAGCAGGAAAGGGCACTGCTATTGGCGGGCATTGCCCATGACCTGAAAGCGCCGATCACACGGATGCAACTGCGCGTGTCGTTGATGAACGATGAAGAGCGGGCCGCAGGGTTCGCGCGTGATGCGCAATCGCTATCGAACATTCTGGAGCAGTTTCTCGAGCACTCGCGACAATCGGCAGCGGTGCCCTCTTCGATGGAGCGGGAGTCGACGCCGGTCGAAAACGTCGATGAGCATTGCAGCAAGAACTATGGCGGGGTGCTCGTCGAAGAGGGCGTTGTGAAGCTCGATCTGTCGGCCGGCGATGGGTTCAGTTTGCCCGCGGTCGATCTCGACCGCATTCTGTCAAACCTGTTCGAGAACGCGATGAGTTACGGCGACACTCCCGTCGAAATTTCAACCCGACGCGATGCGACGCGCTACTGGCTCGTGGTGCGCGATCATGGACGCGGCGTGCCGGATGAGCAGCTTGCAGGCGTGATGCAGCCGTTTGTGCGCGCGGCACACGAGGAACGCGGCAACGCGCATTACGGGCTCGGGCTGGCGGTGGTCAAACGGCTCACGCGCCAGAATCAGGGCGAGCTGGAGTGCCGGAATGCGGACGACGGCGGGTTTCTGGTCCGGTTGAGCTTTCCGCGGTGATGCACGGGTCTCGCGCTCCTTGCCACTTTACGATCACGAAGCACCGGCGAGCGCGAGGCCCAGATAGTACATGCCCGCCACCGCGATTCCGGCTGATCCGGTCCTCTGCAACACCGTCTGAAAACGGGCGGCCAGACCATGCTTACTCTTTGAACGCCGGATCATCTTCAGCAAGGCGAAGAGCGGCAGCAGCACAATCTGGTGCCCGGCCCCCCTGGATGCGGTAGTACGCGCTGCCGTTCTTGCCGGGTGCGTGCGTAGTCGGGCCGCTCCATGCAAACCAGGTGTCATCCAGCCGAACAAGGTTCTCGCGGCGGAATACCAGACCGTGTTGCCGGATGAGGCGATGATCGTGCAGGAGCTGGAGCGCACGACAGCGGAACTGGACCGGCGTACCGCGGCTTCATAAGGCTGGGTCCCGATGCCCGACTAATCCCGGTCATCTGAAGACGAGGCCGCGACCCGGTACCGCATCGTCCTGTGGAAAGGGTGACGCGTTTTCACATCTGCCAGTTCAGGCAGAAATCCGCGGCCGTTCGCGACGACCTGGTTGACCACCACACGCTGCCCACCCTGTCCGTTCCTCCGTCGTGAGGAAATCGACGAGGTTGTCGTCGTCGAGCTATTTGAGCGCAAGTGATCGAGGGCATCGCGTTTCAGACCAACATTCTGGCGTTGAACGCGGCTGTGGAAGCGGCCCGAGCGGGCGAGGAGGGGCGCGGCTTCGCCGTCGTCGCGGCCGAGGTGCGCAACCTCGCGCAGCGCTCGGCGGCGGCGCGCGGGATCAACGAGCTGATCGGCGACTCGATCGTCAAGATCAAGGACGGCAGCACGCTCTTCGCGCGCGCGGGCGCCAGGATGGACGAAGTGGTGAAGGCTGTGCGGCGCGTGACCGCGATCATGACCGAGATAAGTCTGGCTTCGAGCGAACAGACAGCGGGCATCGAACACGTCAACACGAGAGTCACGCAGATGGAGGAAATGAGGCAGCACAATTCCGCATTGGTCGAAGAGGCGTCGGCTGCAGCGGTTTCGGTCGAAAAGCAGAGCCGGAAACTGAACGATGCGGTCGCCGTATTCCGTTTGAAAGAAGGCCCGCGGCCGCGTGAAGCCGAGCGGTAATCGCCGCTGCTACTTGCCTGTTTTGCGCTTTCATCTCACGTAAGCTGTTTACAAGTCTCCCTGCTGGCCGCCCGTCGCCACGACTAAGCAATTTTCTATGGCGGCCGCAAACTTTGAATAACAATGCGTAGCCGCCGGCACTTACACTGATTTCAACGCTTCAGTCAGGTGCCGGCCGCGACACGAACCCGCTGCTTCCAGCCACGCGGGAGAAGGCAAAACGCCCGGCACATCATCCAGTCATAAATTTGGAGACCTTTATGAAAAAGGTGATGCTGGTCGGCACCGCCGCCAATCGGCCGAATGCCGTCGGTTCGATGTACCGGCTCGAACCGGGCGGCGAATGGCAGAAGCTGACGGACTTCCCGGACGATGCGTCCGTGCAGGCCATTACGCCGCATCCCGAACGGTCAGCGCTGCTTTTTGCCGCCACGCGTAAAGGTATCTACCGTTCGACGGACGACGGCCGCACATGGCAAAGACTCGATGTGACGGCCGAAGCCATTCAGTTCTGGACCGTCGTGATCCACCCGACGCGGCCCGAGACGTTGTTCGCGGCGGGCGGCCCCGTCAGCATCTATCGCAGCGACGACGGCGGCGATTCATGGCGCAAATGCAAGGCAAATCATCCTGAGCGCTTCAAGATCTCGTTCGGGGATTCGCGTGTGATGCGCATTGCGTTCCATCCGGTGAATCCCGATGTGATGTACGCGGTTGCCGAGATCAACGGGTTGCTCGTTAGCGAAGACGGCGGCGAAACCTGGCGCGGCGAGCCCGAAGGGTTGCTCGAACTGGCGAAGCTTGCGCATCTGAAAAGCCGCATAGAAACCGACGACGACGCCGAGGGCGTGTTCGATGCGCATTCCGTTTGCACGACGCCGGCCGATCCCGACGCGTTGTTCTACGTGTGCCGTCTGGGCATTTTCGAAAGCCGCGACAAGGGCAAGACCTTTCGCGATCTCGAAGTCGGCCAGTTCGCGCCGTTCTCCTATGCACGCGATTGCCGCTTCGTATGCGACGACCCCAGGAAGATGTACGCGTGCTTCAGCATCTCGTCGCGCAGCAATGCGGGGGCGCTCTATTGCAGCGACGATCTGGGCAAGAGCTGGCATCGCGCCGACCCGCAGGTCGATCCGGCAAGCACGATGCTCGGCTTCGGCGTACACCCGAGCGACCCGGATGGCGTGATCACGGTGACGCGCGGCGCTCAGGTGTTCTTCACGACCGACGGTTGCCGCAGCTGGACCGAAAAGCGCTTGCCTGCCGACGCGGGCGACGCGTTTTGCGCCGCGATTCTTTGATCAGCCGAGGAACGACCCGACCATGACAGAAAGACTCAATGGCGTTATCCGCGCGCTGCAAACCGGGCGTCGCATCGCATTCACGTCGTTCATTCAGGCAGAAGTGGAATCGGCCGTCGCGTTCGCGCAGTCGTCGAACGACGGCGTGGTGTTTGAACTGGAACATACGCCGTGGGACATTGGCGCGCTGCGCGAATCGATGCAGTTTCTGCTGCTGCGCGAGCGCATCGTCAAGGCGCAATCCCTTGCTTGCCAGATGACGCCGCTCGTGCGCATCCCGCCGAGCGGCAGCGAAATGAACCAGTGGTTCGCCAAGCAGGCGCTCGACCTCGGCGCATACGGCATCGTGTGGCCGCGCATCAGCACGCCCGAGGAGGCCTACAACGCGGTTGCCGCCTGCCGCTATCCGCGCCTGAAGAGTGCGCCGCTCTACGAGCCGGCCGGTCTGCGCGGCGACGCGCCAATGCCGGCCGCGCGCTACTGGGGCGTGTCGCAGCAGGAGTACTACCACAAGGCGGACGTGTGGCCGCTCGCGCCCGACGGCGAAGTGCTCGTCGTGCTGATGATCGAGGACACCCGCGCGATAGAAAACGTCGAGGCGATCGTCAAGCAGGTGCCCGGCATCGGCGTATTGCTGATCGGCGAAGGCGATCTTACGCAGGAACTCGGCTGTCCGCGCCAGTACGACAACCCCGAGCTGCTGCGTCTGATGGATCACGTGCTCGAAGTGGGTAAGGCATACGACATTCCCGTGGGTCATCCGCATGTGACCGCGCCGAACGTGGGACGCGTGATCGAGCAGGGCTACCGGTTTTTGATGACCTATCCGAAGCGCGATTTTTCCGCACTCGACAAGGGCTTGCAACTGGCCGGACGTTCTGACAATTAATGCAGGCTTTGGAGGAGATATGACAGACAGGTTGTCGATCGTGCTCGGGCAGCACGGTCAAGTGAGCGATTTGCGCAACGGCGCGGTTCGCGTCGACGGCTTCGAGCTGGAGTTCGTCGACAGAAAGCGCATGCCGGACGTTTATCGCGAGATGGCGCGCAGTCAACCCTACGACATTTGCGAAATGGCGCCGACGTCCTATCTGATGGCGGTCGCAGCGGGCGCGCCCATCACGGCACTCGCCATTCCGATGACACGTCGTTTCAGGCATTCGGGCATGCAGCGGCTGCGTTCGTCGTCGATCAGGAAGCCGAATGATCTCGCAGGAAAGCGAGTTGGCGTTCGCACTTATTCGGTGACGGCGGCCGTCTGGACGCGCGGCATTTTCGCCGACGAATACGGGCTTGATCCGGACACGGTGACGTGGGTTACCGGAGAGGCGGAGAACGTGGAGAGTTTCGCGACGCCGCCCAACGTGCAGCGGCTTGAAGACGGTATGTCGATTGCGGAGCTCATGAAACAGGGCAGGCTCGAAGTCGCGTTCGGCGGGTTGGCGGGCGCGGGCAACGAACTGGAAGACGAGTTGATCGATCTCGTCGGCGACGCAGACGAACGTGAGCGCGAATGGTATCGCCGCACCGGTATCTATCCGCTGCACGGAATGATCGTGGTGCGCAACGACGTGCTCGAACGTCATCCGCATCTTGCGATGTCGCTTTTCAATGCGTTCACCGAGGCGAAAGAGCACTATCTCGGGCGCATCGCAAACGGCGAAGCCGCGGGCGCGGAAGACCGCCGCTACCGCGAACTGGCGGAACTCGTCGGCGACCCGTTGCCGTACGGACTCGAGGAAAACGCGAAGTCGCTCACGGCACTCGTGCGATACGCGCGCCGTCAACATCTGATCGCACAAGAGCCGCGGCTGCAAAGCGTATTTCACGATCCGCGCGAAGCGATACAAACTGACACTGCAACATCGAGCCGCCTATGAACGGGACCGACGTGACCACGCTCAAGACCATGCTGGGCACTTACAAAAAGACTGCGCCGCTGAAGAACGGCAGTGTGTCGTCGCCGCTCGTGCGGCTCGATTTCGCCGATGTCGACACCGCGCAGAAAGCGTTCAAGGCAGTGGTTCGCGACCTCGAGTTCGATGTCGCGGAACTCGCGATCGTCACGTTCCTGCAGGCGTACGAGGCGGGCAAACCCTATGTACTGCTGCCGTTCGTGATGAACGGCATGTTCCACCACAAGAGCATTCTGTGCAGAACCGGTGACGATATGACGCCGCGTGATCTCGCGGGCAAGACGGTCGCCATGCGTTCGTATGCGCAAACCACGCCCACGTGGGTGCGGGGCTTGCTCTGCGACGAGTATGGCCTCGATCTCGCGACGGTCCGCTGGCTGAGTCAGGAAGGTGCGCACGTGGCCGAATACCGCGACCCGGACTTCGTCACGAGGATCGATTCGACATTGAGCCTGGAGGACATGCTGCTCGCCGGCGAAGTCGACGCCATCATCTCCGGCGGCGCGCTGTCCGGCGATCCGGGTATTCGCACGCTGATTCTGGAGCCTGCGGAGGCGGCCGCGGCGTGGTATCGGCGCACCCATGTGGTGCCCATCAACCACATGGTGGTGATTCGTAGCGAGATCGCGCAGACCCGGATTGACGTCGTGCGCGAAGTGCTCGATATGCTATCCACTAGCCGTGCCGCGGCAGGCGAGCTCCCAACGGGCAGCAGTCCCGATTTGCAGCCCGTTGGCTTCGATGCATTGCGCCCGGCGCTGGAAACGGCGATCCGGTACGCATTCGAACAGAAGCTGATTGCAAAGCGTTATACGGTCGAAGAACTGTACGGCAATCTCGCGCAAGCGCTGAGCTGAGCTGAGCGCATGAAGTGCGAGCGCGATCGTTCGCTATAGAAGAAGATCTACACAGGAGACAGCGGTGACTTCACCGATTACTGGCATGTCATACGTCAGACTGAGCGCGCCCGACCTCGGCCGCATGCAGGCGTTTCTCGAAGATTTCGGCATGGTCCTCGCGCATCGCGACGCGAAGCGGCTTTATATGCGCGGCATGAGGGAAACGCCGTTCCTCCACGTGACCGAGTTGGGCGCGCCCGGTGTGATCAGCTTCGGCTACTCGCTTGCCGAGACCGCCGATCTCGCGTCGCTTGCGAAGCTGCCGGGCGCGCAAGGGATCGAATCGCCCGACGCGCCCGGTGGCGGACAGCGCGTGCGCCTGCGCGATCCAAACGGTTTCTGGCTCGAACTCGTCACCGGCCAGCAGACCGTCAGCGCCTTGCCGCCGCGCGTGCTAGTGCGGGGTCCGGATGGAGAAAGCCGCTCTCTCGGTCCGGCACGTGTCGTTCGAATCGCGCATACCGCTTATGCGACGCCGAATCTGGCCGAGGTCGTCGGTTGGTATCAGCGCACGTTCGGCCTGCTGCCGACCGACGAGCTGTTCGTCGGTCAGCCGGATAACGTGATCGGCCAGTTCAATCGCATCGATCTCGGCGACACGCTCGTCGATCATCACGTGATCTTTCTGCTGCGCAGCCAGCGCGCGGGCATGCACCACGTGTCGTATCAGGTGGAGGGTGTCGACGACATCTTCTTCGGCTTCGATCACATGACGCACCGATCGCACGACCACGTGCGCGGCATTGGCCGGCATGCACTCGGCAGCCAGATCTTCAACTACTGGATGAGCCCGTTCGAGCAGATGCACGAGCACTGGATTTCGCACGAAAAGCTCAACGCCGCGAGCCGCTTCAACCGCATCCAGATCGGCGAGGGCATGAGTTACGACACCGGCGATAAGCCGCCCGAGCGTTTCATCAAGCAGGTCTCGCCGATTGTCGACTGGCCTGCGTAACACGTCGCCCGCGCGTACGGCGCGATTCGCGTGCGTATCGAACATTGAACAGTACGGTGAATAACGATGATCATTGATTGCCACGGACACTTCACGACAGTGCCGAAGACGCTGCACGAATGGCGGCGCCGACAGCTGGGAAATGGCGGCGGCTTCTACGGCGCACCGCTTCATATCTCCGACGACGAATTGCGCGAAGCGCTCGAAAGCGGACAACTGAAAGAGCAGCGCGCACGCGGCCTCGACATGACGCTTTTCTCGCCGATCGCGGGGCAAATGGGGCATCACCTGGGTACGCTCGAGAACAGCATCGAATGGTCGCGGCTTTGCAACGATCTGATTCACCGAGTGTGCTCGCTCTATCCTGAGAACTTCGCGGGCGTATGCCAGTTGCCGCAGTCGCCGGGTCAAAGCCTCGACGCCTCGGCAAAAGAGCTCGAGCGCTGCGTGCTCGAACTCGGCTTTGTCGGCTGCAATCTGAATCCCGATCCGGCCGGCGGTTACTGGACCGACAAGCCGCTTACCGACAAAGCCTACTATCCGCTCTACGAGAAGATGGTCGAGCTCGACGTGCCGGCGATGATTCACGTGAGCAGCTCGTGCAATCCGTGCTTCCATCACGTCGGCGCGCATTATCTGAACGGCGACACGACCGCGTTCATGCAGCTGCTGCTTGCGCCCCAGCTCTTCAAGGACTTCCCGACGCTGCGTTTCATCATTCCACACGGCGGCGGCGCAGTGCCCTATCACTGGGGACGCTATCGCGGGCTCGCGCAGGACATGGGCTTGCAGCCGCTTCATGACGGCCTGCTTGGCAACGTGTTCTTCGATACCTGCGTCTATCACCAGGCCGGCATCGACCTGCTGACAAAGGTGATTCCACATCGGAACATCGTATTCGGTTCGGAGATGATCGGCGCAGTGAAGGGCATCGATCCGGAAACCGGTCACCATTTCGACGACACCGGCCGCTATATCGCCGCGACGCCGCATCTGTGCGACTGCGATCGTCGACAGGTGCTCGCCGGTAACGCACTGAGTCTATACCCGCGCCTGAAAGCGCGGGTGCCGGCCTGAGCCGGCTTGAACGCAATCGAGGAAAGACAATGGACCTGGGAATCGCTGGAAAGAATGCGTTGGTTTGCGCGTCGTCGCGCGGATTGGGACTTGCATGCGCGGCGGCGTTGGCGCGCGAGGGATGCGAGGTGTTCATCAACGGGCGCCATCGCGAAGCGCTCGACGCGGCGGCGGATCAGATCGAAGCCGCGGCAGGGCGTCGTCCGCATAGTGTCGTCGCAGATCTGAATACGGAGGACGGCCGCGCGATGCTGATCGGCGCGTGCCCGGTTCCAGACATCCTGGTCAATAACAACGCGGGTCCCGAACCGGGCAAGATCGGCGACTGGACGCGTGAAGACTGGCTCGGCGCGGTGGAAGCGAACATGCTCGCGCCCATCTTCCTGATCAAGGCCTACGTACCGGGCATGCGCGAGCGGCGCTTTGGCCGCATCGTCAACATCACCTCGGCGATGGTCAAATCCCCGAGCGCGATGATGGGCTTGTCGGCGGCGGTGCGCGCCGCGTTGACGGCGCTCAGCAAATCGGTGCAACGCGACAGCGTGGTCGACAACGTGACGATCAACAACCTGCTGCCCGAGCGCTTCGATACCGATCGTCAGCGCTACATGGCCGAGCGCATGTCGAAAAAAGACGGCATTTCAGTGACGGAAGCGAAAACAGCGGATCGCGGCGACCATAGCGGCGAAACGCCTCGGCGATCCCAACGAATTCGGCGACGCGTGCGCATTTCTATGCAGCGCGCAGTCGGGCTACATCTCGGGACAAAACTTGCAACTCGACGGCGGCTCGTACGCGGGCCTGATCTAACGGAGAATCACGTGAAATATTGCAGCTTTTCGATTGAAGGACGCGATACCTATGGCGTCGTAGTGGGCAGCGGCGTCGTCGACCTCGGCAAACGCTTCGGCGACCGTTATGCGGACCTGAAGGCGCTGATTGCCGATGGCTTTCCTCAAGATGTCGCGGCCGCCGCTTCTTCTCCGGCGGACTACGCGCTGGATCAGGTCCGCTTTCTTCCGCCGATTGCGTCGCCGGTCCATATCTGGTGTCTGGCGCTCAATTACGCCGAGCATCACAACGAAGTGCAGGGCGCGGGCCGCGTGCAGGAATTGCCGAAATCGCCGGCGCTCTTCGCACGCGCTAGCGACTCGCTGACCGGCCACCGCGAGCCGCTGCTGCATCCCGGCGTGAGCGAGCAGTTCGACTTCGAAGGCGAACTGGCGGTGGTGATCGGCAAGCCCGGCTATCGAATCTCACCCGAGGAGGCGTTCGAGCATATCGCCGGCTTCACGATCATGAACGAGGGCAGCGTGCGAGACTGGCAGTTTCATACGCGGCAGATCACGCCTGGCAAGAACTTTTACCGCAGCGGCTCGATAGGGCCGTGGATCGTGCCGCGCCGCGAGATCGAAGACGTCGAGCAGCTGCGTATTCGCACCACGCTCAATGGGCAGGTGATGCAGGACGAGTCGGTTGGTAGCATGATTCACAAGATTCCACGCTTCATCGAATACGTGTCGACGATCGCGCCGCTTTACCCCGGCGACATTCTAGCCACGGGCACGCCGAGCGGTGTCGGGTTTTCGCGCACGCCGCCCGTGTTCATGAAAGTGGGGGACGTATGCGAGGTTTCCATCGGCGGAATCGGCACTTTGAGCAATCAGGTGGCGCAAGAGTAGAGCGAAAGCAACGGGCGCAAGCACAAGGGGTGTCGCGATGCGGCGAGTCGATATGACGGTGTCCGAGAAAGATCTGCCGAGCATCTGGCAGTTGCGGGTTTTCGAGGCTGTCGCGCGTCATGAGAACGTCACGCAGGCTTCGCTGGAGCTGTTGCGTTCGCAACCGGCCACGACGTCTTGCGTCGCCGCGCTCGAAACGATGCTGGGCGTCGCACTGTTCGAGCGCTCGGCGACGGGTACGTATCTGACGCCGGTCGGGGTGGCCGCGCTGGTTCGGGCGAAAAAGATCCTGCAGGCCGCCGAGGACGCCGCAAGCCTCGTCGGCAGTACGCGCAAGGTATCGTCGCTTGCACTGGCGAGCAGCATTACGCGTACGCAGATGCGCTGCCTGATCGCCATCGAAGAATGCGGCTCGTTTCGCGCGGCCGCGCGCATGCTCGGCATTACCGAGGCCTCGCTGCAGCGCGCGGCGCGCACGCTCGAGCAGAATCTCGGCGGGCAGTTGTATCGCCATACGTCGGCGGGAATCAATACGACGGACATCGGTGCCGAATTCGCGCGGCGGCTCAAGCTCGTGTCGAGTCAGATCGCAGCGCTCGCGGAAACCGTCAGCGCCTATGAGTTTCCGAAGGAGCGCTCGGTCACGGTCGGCGTGTTGATGCTCGATCCGACCATACTCATCGTCAACGCGATCCGCTCGCTGAGCGCGCAGTTTCCCGAAGCGCGCGTGGTGATTCTGAGCGGTACCTACGAAGCGTTGCTGAACAAGCTGCTGCGCGGCGAAATCGATTTCATGCTGGGCCTCCTCAAGCAGCCGGCGCGGGCATTCGATTTCGTCGAAGAACCGCTGTACCGCGAGCGTTATTGCGTGGTGGCGAGCCGCGAACATCCGCTCACGCGGCAGAACACCATCACGGTCGATTCGCTCAAACGCTACCAGTGGGTGCTGCCCCCAAAAGGTTCGCCGCGCCGCGAAGCCTATGAGCATATCTTCGCGGAAAGCTCGCCGCCGCCGGCAAGCATCGAGACGTATTCGCTGTCGACGATTCGCATCACGTTGCACGACGCCGAGATGCTGACCGTGCTGAGCTGGACGGAAGTGCTGAGCGAGCGGCGTTTCGGTTTTCTCGCGCCGCTGCCGATGGACGTGCCGTGGCACGGCCCCATAGTCGGCATTACGACGAAGCGCGACTGGCAACCCAATGAAGTGCAGACGGCTTTTTTGCATCACGTGAAGCGCAACGCGGCGGCAATCGCCGGCGAGTCGACGGTGGACGCGGAAGGCGCAGCGCCGGCATCGGCGAAAGCGCGCGGCGTTTAAGCTTTTCAGGCTTGCGGCTCCTCACGCATTTGAAGCGTGTTGCCGATTCGTAACATTTGGTATGCCTAAGTAAAACTAGAGGTCGATACGGAGACGAACATGCATCAGGTCAACACCGGGCGCAGCCCATTTCAGGAACAGACACGATTGTCCGGCAACCAGAGGCTGCTGCTGGGGCTCGTCGGCGTGGGCAGCATGCTTGAGTTCTGGGACGCCTATCTGATCGGTTTCATCATGGCCTACCTCATCAAACCGTGGGGCCTGACCTACGGGATCATGGGCGCCGTGCTGCTCGCGTCGGGCGCGGGAGCGATTCTTGGCGGCGTTGTGTGGGGCACCATGGCCGACCGGCTCGGGCGCAAGCCGGTTTTCGTCGCGTCGCTGCTGGTGCTTGCGGTCGCGAGCGTCGGACTCGCGTTCACGCCCGAGCGCGGCTGGATATATATGGCCGTGCTGCGCGTCGTAATCGGCTTTTGCACAGCGGGATACTTCATTCAGATTGCCCTCGTCCACGAATTCACGCCGCCACGGCGGCGCAGCATGCTCACCGGCATCGTGTCGGCGATTACGACTGGCGGCCTTCAGCTCGGCGCCTTTAGCGGCGCGTATCTGATTCCCGCGCTCGGCTGGCGTTGGACCTTTGCGCTGGGGGCGGCGCCCGCTGTCATCGCGCTGATTGGCGCGTTCTATATCCCCGAATCGCCGCGCTGGCTGAGCCTGCACGGCAAGGATGCCGACGCGCGGCGCTCCATTGCGTGGGCGCTCGGCGGTGCGCCGTTCGAGAATGCGATCGACACGCGTCTCGCATGGATGGCTCGAGTTGCTGCGCTGCCCGCGCAGTGTCATCACGACAACGCTGATCAACGTGGGACTCATCGCCGGGTACTACGGCATCGTTCTTTGGGCGCCGACGCTGCTTGCGCAGATCCAGTCGTTCGCGCCCGCGATGGCGTCGAAGGCCATGATCGGCTTCAGTCTGCTCGGCATGGTGTCGCGCTTGTCCGCGGCGGCACTCGCCGATCGCATCGGGCGTCGCAGAACGGGAGGCTACTTCGCGCTCGCCGCCGCAGCTTCAATCTTGTGCGCGGGCTATATCGGCCATGGCGAGTGGCTGTCGCCGTCGCTGTTCTGGCTGCCGTTGCTGCTCGCATTCATATTCGCCGACGGCGGCTTCTCCGTTTGCGCAGCGTATTCGACCGAGATCTGGCCTTCGCGTTTGCGCGGCACCGGCTCCGGCTATGCCGGATTGACGGGCTCGGTCGGCAAGATACTCGGCCCGCTCGGTCTTGCGATGACAGCGGGTTCAGGCAACGTCGTGATGCCGGCGGCGACTGTCAGCGTGATCGTGCCCGCGTTCCAGTTCCTCGCGTTCTGCCTGTTCGTGTGCGGCATCACGTATCTGACGATCGGTATCGAAGCGCGCGGCAAGACGCTCGAGGCCATCGACAACATGGCCGACGATTCACGCGTCGCGGACCCCGCCGCCGAGTACAGCAAAAACGGATGACCCCAGCAGTTTTTCGATTGGGCCTGCAAAGCGGCAGCCCATAGACTGATTTCACAACGAACCGCGATTGCAGCACACGCATGCTGTGCAACTGCATCGAATGGAACATGGACTGAGGCACTGATGAAAAGATTGCGCATTGGCATGATCGTCCCGTCGTTGAACACGATTGCCGAAGACGACTTCCGCGCCTACTGCCCGGACGGGGTGTCGTATCACGTGCATCGCATTCGTCTGCGCAAGGAACAGGGCCGTGTGACGATGGATAGCCTCACGCGCGCCTACCTCGAAGCGATCGACGAGGCCAGCTTTCTGAAAGACCTGTCGCCCGATGCGATCGCTTTTAACTGCACCGGTGCGAGCGTTGCGCATGGCAAGGACTGCGACGCGGTATTGGCGCAGCGCATGACGGTCGCGCTCGGAATTGCTTCGACCAATACGATGGCCGCGATCAAGGACGCACTACGCGTTCTGAAGGCGCAGCGCATTCTGCACGTATGCCCGTTCGGCGACGAGTTCTCGCGCGTCGAACGCGAATCGCTGGCCGACAGCGGCTTCGACATATTGCGCACGGTGTCGCTCGGCTTCACCGATGCCAAAGCCGCCGCGTTGATGGAGCCCGCTGAAATCGCGGAGGTCGTGCGCCAGCATGTCGACGGCGACACGCGTGCCGTGCTGCTGTCGTGCGCGAACGTGCGCGCCTTCGAAGCTGCCGACGAACTCGAGCACCAGCTCGACGTGCCGGTCGTCACGAGCAACCAGGCGATGCTGTGGTACGCCCTCGCCGCGGCCGGCTGGCGCGGCGAGATTGCGCGTGCGGGCCGGCTATTTCACGCGGCGTGAGACCGGGCGACTGCAACCGCATCCCGATCGAACCCGCTTCACTTCGTCGCTGACGACAACACTCAAAGACAATCACCCATGCCGATCGTAGACGCACAGGTACATGCGTGGGGCAACGGGGAATCGACGGGGCATCACCGACGCACGCCGATCACTGCCGACGTTCTGAAGTCCGAAATGACGCAAGCGGGCGTCGACCGTGTAGTGCTCGTGCCGCCGCTGTGGGATCCCGACGGCAACGCGTACTCGCTGTCGCTCGCGGCGGCGGAGCCGGAGCGCTTTGCCGTCATGGGTCTCTTCGATCTCCACGCCGACCATGCGGAGCGCCGCCTGCGCGCGTGGCGCGAGCAGCCCGGCATGCGGGGCGTGCGCTTTCTGCTGAACACGAAGGAGCGGCTTGCGCCTTTGCTGGATCGTCGACTGGATCCGCTGTGGCAGATCGCCGAAGATTCCGGGCTCGTCGTCGCGCTGCTGATTCCCGGCGCGTTGCATAAGGTCGCCGAAATCGCGAAGCGTCATTCGCGCCTGCGTATCATCGTTGATCATCTCGGCGTGCCGCGCGGCGCGACCGGGCCGGGCGCATTCGATCATCTGCCGGCGCTCCTCGCGCTCGCGGACTATCCGAACGTGTATGTGAAGGCAGCGGGCGTGGGCGACTACGCGCTCGACCCGTACCCCTTCCGTTCGCTCGACGACACGCTGCGCCGCATAGTCGATGCGTTCAGCGCGAACCGGATTATCTGGGCGAGCGATCTGTCGCGGTTGCACCATCCGTACCGTCAATGCGTAACGCACCTGAACGAAGCGGTACCGTGGCTTTCATCCGCCGATCGCGAACGGGTCATGGGCGCGAATCTGTGTGAGCTGCTCGAGTGGGGATAACGCTGGCAGGCGCCGCACGCTTTTGATAAAAGAACAAGAAAGCCACAAAAAACAGGCTTACTCTCAGGAGACAACCATGCTTTCACCAGGCAGCTGGCCCTGCATCATCCTGCTGTACATCTACGGAACGGTGGCGACGTCGCTCGTCACGCAGTCCGTGCCGGTGATCGGCGACATCGCGAACTACTTCCATCTGTCACATGCGAGCGCGGGCTGGGTCATTTCCATTCCATCGCTGATTACCGCGCTCGCGGCGCTGTTCGGCGGGTGGCTGGTCGATCGCATTGGCGACAAGCGCGTGATTTTCGGCGGATCGCTGTTCGCCTTCGCCGGCAACGTCGTCGTCGTGTCGGCGCATGATGTGTCGACGCTGTTGGGCGGGCGCCTGCTAGAAGGCGTCGGCTATCTGTCGCTGACGGTCGGCGCAGTGACGCTCATCATGCGCACCACGACGGGCGCGCGCCGCAGCATCGCGCTTGGCCTCTGGACTTCGCACACGGCGGTAGGCATCGGCTTGACCCTCTCCCTCGTCGCGCCGCTCGCGCAGCATGGCGAACGCTGGCGCTGGGCGTTCGGCGGACACGCGATCCTCATGGCGGTGCTCGCATGCGCGGTGGTGTTGTTGCCGGCCAGGCAGGCGAATCTGCAAAGCCGCCGCCTCGCTGATATCTGGCTCGTGCTGCGCAGCGTGCGGCCATACCGCGTGGCGCTTGCGTCCGGCGCGTCGGCGTTCATCCAGACCGGCATCATGGCCGCGTTGACGGTGTACATGTCGCGCCGCTATTCGATTGCGATTCCGGCAGCGGCAGGCATCGGCACGCTTGCCGAGGTGTTCGTCGCATTGGCTTGCCTGAGCGTCGGGTATCTGTTGAAAGCCGGCGTGCGAGGCGGACGGCTGGCGCTCGCAGGCGGCATCGTCATGCTGTGCGGCGGCGTCGCACTTTATCTTCCGACCGTGAGTCTTGTCGCGGCGATCGTCGCCGTGTGTGTGTTTTCGACGGGAATCGGCCTCGTCAACGGCTATATCTGGACGCTCGTGCCGTCCGCCGCGCCGAGCACCGCGAGCCTCGGTGCGACGAGCGGTCTGGTCGCGCAGGCCACTTACCTCGGCGTGCTGCTCGGACCGCCGGCCATCTTCGCGAGCTTCTACGAGGGCGGCTGGGTCGTGCGGGTCGGGCTCGTTGCGATAGCGGTCGTACTACAGCTCGCGCCGATTCTCGGTTGGGGCCGTAGCGAAGATTACGAAGACCGCCGTCACGGTTCGACTCAGGCGCTTGGTCGGAACTGAATGCGGCTCGTATCGCCCGGCATGCGTGCCTGCGGCAACCAATAAAAATTAGCCATACTAATGAAGGAGACATCATGAAGGTCTGGAGATTAAATCGCAAAGGGGCGGGGCGCGCAGCGCTGTGCGCGGCATTGAGCGCCGCGGGCATCGGCTGCGCGCACGCTCAGAGCAGCGTGACGCTGTACGGCATCATATCGACCGGCGTGGAATACGTGAGCAATGTGCGCGGCTCGCATCTCTTTGCGCTCGCCAACGGCGGCATGATGCCGCCGCGTTTCGGGCTGCGCGGCGACGAGGACCTCGGCGGCGGCACGCATGCGATCTTCACGCTGGAAAATGGCTTCTCGATCACGAACGGAGCGCAATTGGGCGGCATGTTCGGTCGGCAGGCGTTCGTCGGGCTCACGAATTCGCGCTACGGCACGCTGACGGCGGGGCGTCAGTACGAGGAAATGACGGGCAGCCTCTGGTGGGCGGAGGCGGCCAATATTTTCGCGGGATTCGGTGCGCACATCGGCGATAACGACAACATGTTCTTCACGAACCGCTTCAACAACTCAGTGCGTTATGCCTCGCCGGCTTTTGCGGGGCTCTCGTTCGCCGGCAGCTATGCGTTCTCCAATACAACGGGGTTCTCGAACAACAACGGCTTTAGCGGCAGCGTCACGTATGCGCGCGGTGCGCTGAAGCTCGGCGCGGCCTTCACGCAGTTCAACCGGCGCAGCAACGAGACGCCAGCGAATCTGACGAGCGGTGCCGTCGACAGCACCGGCTGGGGTTTCAGCTCGCCGTTCGTCACGAGCCCGACGGGGGCAGGCACGGATCAACAGCGCATTTTCGGCGTCGGCGCGAGCTACGACTTCGGTTTCGTCAACGTGCTCGCAAGCTATACGAACGTGCTGTTCAACTATTCGGACTCGTCGGGGCTGCGTCTGCAGAACGACGAAATCGGCGTGTATACGCGCTTTACGCCGGCCTTCCAGGTGGGCGTGTCGTACGTCTACACGGCGGGCGACTATTCGGGCGGGCGCTCGCCGCATTACAACCAGGTCACGCTCGCCACCGACTATCTGCTTTCCAAGCGCACCGATCTGTTCCTGACCGGCATCTATCAGCGTGCGAGCGGGCCCGGCGCCTTTGCGCAGATCTATACGACGGCCGCTTCGAGCGGCAAGAGCCAGACTCTCGTTCAGGCTGGAATCCGGCATCGATTTTGAAATGTGAGGGCTGCGGTGTGACGGCGTGAGCGGCGGGTCTGTTCCGCTCCGCGAACGCCGACCGTCATCGCTTCATCGCGCTCCATCGGGCGCTACTCCAGCAAAAGGCCGTCGCCGAGGACATCAACGACGCAATCGACCGCATCGAAATTCCGGTTCCCCTGGAGGACAATGCGTCCGTTCAATATTCAGTTCCTGAGCGGCGGAAACCAGCAGAAGGTGCTGTTCGCTCGAGCACTCGCGTCCGATGCGGATCTCATGTTGATGGACGATCCCATGCGCGGCGTGGATATCGGCACCAAGCTCGAAATCTATGCGCTGTTGCAGGCCGAAGCGGCTAAGGGCCGTACATTCGTCTGGTACACGACTGAAAACGACGAGTTTGCTTACTGCGATCGAACCTACGTGTTTCGCGCGGACCTGGTCACGCGGGTCCTGAATCGCAGCGAATGCACGGAAGAAGCGTTGCTGGCCGCGAGTTTCGAGGAGGTTGCATCATGATTCAGGCAGTCAGGCTACGTGCGCGCCGTCTCGATCTGCGTTCGGTGTTGCCGGTAGCGTCGCTATTTGCGGTGCTGATCCCGATGATCGCCGTGCAACCGAATACGTTCAGCTACTTCGGTGCGGTGATGTTGCTGAACCTGGGTGTGCCAATCGTGTTCGCGACGCTGGCGCAACTCGCGGTGACCACCTCCAACGAGTTTGATCTCTCGATCGGCTCATTCGTCAGTCTCGTCGCATGCATCGGAGCGACCCTGCTGGTGCGTTCGCCCTGGCTTGGCTGGGCCGCGCTCGCGGGTTGCGTCGCGCTCTATGCGCTGGTGGGTGCGCTGATCGAATACCGGCGCATTTCGTCGGTCGTGGTGACGCTCGGTCTTTCGTTTGTCTGGAATGGGTTCGCGGTGTTGCTGTTGCCCTCGCCTGGCGGCACGAGCCCGGGCTGGCTCTCGACGCTGATGGGGTTCCAGTCGCCGGTGATTCCCGCACCATTGCTGTGGACCGCCGCAATCGGTATTGGCGGCCACGTCCTGCTGATGCGCTCGCCGATCGGAGTCGGGCTGCGCGGAGTGGGTGGCAACCCGGGCGCGATGCGCCGGTTCGGCTGGTCGGTGATCCGCTCGAAGGCCATTCTGTTCGGATGCGCAGGCGTCTTCGGCGTGTGTTCCGGGCCGACCCTGCTGGGCCTCGCGACTTCAGCCGATGCCAATATCGCATTGCGCTACACGCTGCTGTCGGTGGCCGGCGTGATTCTGGGCGGAGGCGAGTTTGTCGGTGGCCGCGTCTCTGCGATTGGCGCCGTTCTCGGCGCGATCACGCTGACGCTGGCATCGTCCTTTCTTTCCTTTCTGCAGATCGCACCGGAATGGCAAATTGGTCTTCAGGGCATGATTCTGATCGCCGTGTTGTCGCTGCGTCTGGTATTTCGGGGCAGGGGAGCACGGCGATGAGAGCAACCCTTGCGATTCGCGACACGCCGTGGCTCTGGTCGGTCGTCGGTGCGGTGCTGGTGGGCGTGGCCACCGGTCTCGCGCTGGGCGCAGGCACGCGGCCAGCATGCTTTCCGCTGCGTCCGCGTTTGTGGTGTTCACCGTGCTGGTCGGTTTAGGGCAGATGCTGGTGGTCACGAGCGGCCCCGGCAACATCGACCTTTCGATTCCCGCGACCATCGCACTATCCGGCAGTGTCGCGATGCGCGTGATGGCCGCCAATGACAACGCAATCGTTTTCGGCATCGTGACGGTCGTGGCGATGGGCGTGGCCATCGGCCTGTTCAATTACCTGCTGATCCGGCTGCTGCGGATTCCTCCGATCATCGCCACGCTGTCGTCCAGTTTCGTCTTGCAGTCGATCGCCATTAGCCTCGGCAGGGGTGGCGCGGCGCCGCCGGCCGCTCTTGAAAATTTTGCGTTGAGCCGTGTTGCCGGGGTGTCGAGTCTCGCGTTTGTGGCGTTGGTGGTCACGGTACTGACTGGGATCGTGTTGTTCAGGCTGGTGCAGGGGCGCAGCCTGTCAGCAGTCGGCCAGAACGCGCGCGCGGCGAATCTCGCGGGCGTGCGGGTGGAGTGAGTCCATTGTGCGACGTATGTGGCCTGCTTCGTGCTCGTGGCGTTGTGTGCTTTGTTGCTCGCGGCATTTTCGGGCGGTGCAACGCTCGATATGCGGGCGGATTACATGCTGCTGTCGGTGGCCGTGGTGGTGATAGGCGGCACCCAGGTGTCGGGTGGCCGCGCGAGTCCGATCGGCGTGTGGGGCGCAGCCTGTTTCCTGTTTCTCATCAACGCACTGCTCAATGCGAGCGGTGCCGGCGCAGGCGTGCGCGCGATTATCTACGGGGCCTTGATCATCGGCGTGACGACGCTCGCCGGCGGCTCCGCTGCCGCCTGCCGGTGACGGTGAACCACGGCGAAGAGAGCAGACTTGGGTCCTTTTTCAAGCGCTTTCGCATGGATGCCGCACGGCTCTTCCTTCGGCAGAGACGTATCTCAGCGCCGCCTGCTCCGACAATTGCGTTTCATAAGCGTTTCCTATCGTGCAAGAACGAACCCGTCTTGGCGTGATTCGCAGTGGCGATATACCGTTATACCCGTGTTACAGCGGCTGCAAGGAAGGCATTGGAGCGCCCCTGGCTATCACTGTCAGACGGCAGGCAGGGCGGCCACTCGGGCATCCGCCTCTCGGCCGGTGCAAAGCGGCTCCCATTCCCGGACTGATGTGACGTGCCCGGATGAGCCCGTCGTGCCGGCGCGTTTCTCACCTGCATGAGCCGCTTCCCCTTACACCCGGAAACGAAGATCGACCATGTACAAAGCCATCAGGAAAAACCCTTCGGCGCCTCAAGCTGCCGACACGATCCTTACCGCGTTGCGCGATATTCCTGTCTCTGCTCTCAGCGACAACATGCATCGCAACATCGGCAGTGTGGGACTTCACCCCTATCAACGGCCCGGCAAGAAGACGATGGCCGGCACCGCGGTGACGGTGCGCTCGCGGGGCGGCGATAACCTGACTTATCTGCGCGCCCTGGAGTTTTGTCGTCCGGGGGACGTACTGGTCGTGGACGCGGGTGGCGATCTCAACAACGCCGTGGTCGGAGGGATTCTGTCTTTTTATGCCGCCAATATCGGCGTTGTCGGTTTGGTCGTGGATGGCGCGATCCGCGACGTCGCGGAAATCCGCGATCGGGATTTTCCGGTTTACGCGCGCGGGGTCACGCACCGGGGGCCGTATAAGGACGGTCCGGGCGAAATCAATGTGCCGGTGTCGGTCGGCGGAATGGTGGTCAATCCGGGGGACATCGTTGTCGGCGATCAGGACGGCTTGCTGGCCATTCCGCAGGACGATGCCGGGCATGTCATTGAAAAAGCGCTAGCCGTTCTGGAAGCGGAGGCGGAGACCATGCGGGCGATGAAGGAGGGCCGTTGGAACCGCGCGTTTATCGACGCGCTCGAAGCGCGATGCAACAACTGAGCAACACGTAGAGAGAAGGAGAAGAACCGACGTCTGCATCGCGACGTCGGTTTTTTATGGCCCATGGCCGTCATGGCGGTGAGCTTGACCGGCGCTCGTCTGTACGTCCGGTGAAGCACGGCGACGAACGCAGATGGCCGCGTCATCGCCGCCTTATGTACGCGATCAATCGAAGCTAACCAGCACCTTCATCGATTTTGAACGGTCGCCGGCAGTCTGGAACGCCTTGACCGAATCCTGATACGGGAAAATGCCGGAAATCAAGGGCTTCACGTCGATCAATCCCTTGTTCAGCAGTTCGACGGCCACCGCGAACTCTTCGTGAAAGCGGAACGCCCCGCGCAGGTCGAATTCCTTGGCGACAATCACGTTGATCGGCAACGCGATGTCGCCGCCGAGGCCGACCTGGACGATCACGCCGCGTGGTTTGAGCACGTCGAATGCACCGCGCAATGCCGCTGCGTTGCCGCTCGCCTCGAACAGAACGTCGAAAGTGCCCTTGTCGGCGGCGAACGGCTGGAGCGCGTCCGGCGTCTCCGCGATATTGAGTGCGATGTCGGCGCCGACCTTTTTCGCGCTGTCGAGCGGCAGCGTGTTCACATCGGTTGCCACGATCATCGCGGCACCGGCTCTGCGTGCAGCCGCTACGATCAACGCGCCGATCGGTCCGCATCCTGTGACGAGCACACGCTTGCCGAGCAACGGGCCCGCGCGTCGAACGGCGTGCAGTGCAACTGAGAGCGGTTCGGCCATCGCGGCTTCCGCATCGCTCAACGAGTCCGCCACGACGTGCGCCTGTGAGCGGTCGATCACGATCTCCTGGCGGAATGCGCCTTGCACATGCGGCGTGCGCATGGCGCTGCCGTAGTAGCGCATATCCAGACAATGGTTCTGCAGCCCTTGCTGACAGTATTGGCACAGACCACAAGGCCGGCTCGGGCTGATGGAGATCCGGGTGCCGGCCGGCATATCCGTCACGCCAGGCCCCACGCGCGAGACCGCGCCCGAGACTTCATGGCCGAGCACCATGGGTTCCTTGATGCGAACCGTGCCGAAGCCGCCGTGATTGAAGTAGTGAAGATCGGAGCCGCAGATACCGCCGGCCCGAACCCGTACGAGCAACTGGTTGGCTTCCGGTTCCGGCGTCGGAACCTCCTCGATGCGCAGATCGAGTGGTGCGTGAATGACAAGTGCATGCATGGTAGGTGCCTATAACGGTGAATACGGGATCAGCACGCTATACGGTAGCGTTTAATGCCCCGCTCGACAAAGAACGATGTTGTCTGGGTCGATAGTCGCCGCTTATGGATGCTCACTCGAGCGCTTTGGTCATGTTTTCGATGACCTTCTTGGCGTCCGAGAACACCATCATTGTCTTGTCCATATAGAACAGATCATTGTCGAGACCGGCGTATCCGGACGCCATCGACCGCTTGTTGACGATCACGGTGCGCGCCTTATAGGCTTCCAGAATCGGCATGCCGGCGATCGGCGACGCCGGGTCTGTCTTTGCGGCGGGATTGACGACGTCGTTGGCGCCCAGCACGAGCACCACATCGGTCTGGCCGAACTCCGCGTTGATGTCGTCCATTTCGAATACCTGATCGTACGGCACTTCCGCTTCCGCGAGCAGCACGTTCATATGGCCCGGCATCCGGCCGGCCACCGGATGGATCGCATAACGGACGTCGATGCCCTTGCCGGTGAGCTTGTCGGTCAACTCCTTCAACGCATGCTGTGCTCGCGCGACCGCCAATCCGTAGCCTGGAACGATCACGACGGATTCCGCATTGCCGAGCAGAAAGGCGGCGTCGTCGGCGGAACCTGATTTGACCGGCCGTTGTTCCCGTTTGGCGCCGCCCTCAGCCGCCGTTTCAGCACCAAAACCGCCGAGCAGCACGCTAAAAAACGACCGGTTCATCGCCCGACACATGATGTACGACAGAATTGCGCCCGACGAGCCGACCAACGATCCGGCAATGATCAGCATGGGGTTGTTCAGCGAGAAACCGATGCCCGCGGCAGCCCAGCCCGAGTACGAGTTGAGCATCGAGACGACGACCGGCATGTCGGCGCCGCCAATCGGAATGATGATCAGCACGCCGAGCGCGAACGCAATCGCCGTCATGACGATGAAGGGCAACCACGACTGGGTCAGAAAGAACGCAATCCCGAAGCCGACCATCGCGATGGCGAGTGCAAGATTGAGGGCGTGCTGCCCGGGATACACGACCGGTGCCCCTTGAAACAGGCGGAAGCGGTATTTGCCGGACAGTTTGCCGAACGCGATCACGGACCCGGAGAACGTGATCGCGCCGATGAAGGTGCCGATGAACAACTCGACGCGATTGCCGTAAGGAAGCTCGCCGCTGGTTGCGGCCAGTCCGAAAGCGGACGGTTCGGAGACCACCGCATAGGCAATGCAGACGGCGGCCAGCCCGATCAACGAGTGCATGGCTGCAATCAGCTCGGGCATTTTGGTCATTTCGACGCGCGCGGCAACAATAGTGCCGACCGCGCCGCCGACGATCATCGCGACCACGAGCACCGTTAGTCCGAGCATCAGGTCCGAGCCGAGCGAGGACGCCTGTTTCGCGATCAGCGCGAGCGTCGTCAGAATGGCGAGTGCCATGCCGACCATGCCGAAGGCATTGCCCAGCCGGGCGTTTTTCGGATTCGACAGCCCTTTGAGCGCCTGAATGAAGCATACGGAGGCGACAAGGTACAACAAGGTGACGACATTCATGCTCATCGCGAGACTGCGTTGACTGCGTTTGCGGCAGTTTTTTTAGCGTCCTTTTTCCTGAACATTTCAAGCATGCGGCGCGTCACGAGGAAGCCGCCGAATACATTGACGGCCGCGAGCGCGACGGCGAACGCGCCGAATGCCTTGCCGGTGCCGCCCACGGTCAGTCCTGCCGCCAGCATGGCGCCGACAATGACAATGGCGGATATCGCGTTGGTGACGGCCATGAGCGGTGTATGCAGGGCAGGGGTAACGTTCCAGACAACGTGGTAGCCGACATAGATCGCCAGAACGAAAATGATGAGATTGGTGGTGGTATGCGTGATGAGTTCCATGGCGGTCTCCTTATGCCGTTTTCAGTATCGAGACGTCGTGACCGAGCAAGGTGGCCGCAACGATATCGTCGCTGGTATCGATCTTCAGATTGCCGTCTGTATCGATGATCAGTTTCAGAAAGTCGAACACGTTGCGCGCGTAGAGCGAAGAGGCATCCGTTGCGACCATGGCCGGCAGATTCGTATAGCCGGCGATGTGGACGCCGTGGCGCAGCACCACCGCATCCGCTTCGGTCAAGGGGCAGTTGCCGCCGCGCCTGCCGCCCACGCTTGCACCTTTGCCCGCAGCCAGGTCGATGATTACCGAGCCCGGTTTCATCTCAGGTACCGTCTCTTCGTTGAGCAGCGTGGGCGCTGTACGTCCTGGAATCAGAGCGGTCGTAATCACGATATCCGCCAGTTTGGCCCGCTCATGGACTAAAGCGCCCTGGCGTGCGATCCAGGATGCCGGCATCGGGCGCGCATAGCCGCCCACACCTTGGGCGGCTTCACGCTCTTCGTCGGTTTCGCACGGGACGTCGAGAAACTTCGCGCCCAGCGATTCGATCTGCTCCTTGACGGCGGGACGCACGTCCGACGCTTCGATCACCGCGCCCAGTCGCTTTGCCGTGGCAATCGCCTGCAGGCCCGCGACGCCGGCGCCGAGGATGAGTACACGTGCCGCCTTGACGGTGCCCGCAGCGGTCATCATCATGGGCAGGAACCGTTGGTACAAACTCGCCGCCAGCAGCACGGCCTTGTAGCCGGCGATATTGGCTTGCGACGACAGCACATCCATGCTTTGCGCGCGAGTCGTACGCGGAATCGATTCGAGTGCGAACGCGGATATGCCGGCGGCGCGAATACGGGCGACCTGATCCACGTCGAACGGGTTAAGCATGCCGACGAGAATCGCGCCACGCTTCATGTGCTGAAGTTCGGTTTCCGTGGGTGCCTGTACCTTGAGTACGAGATCGGCGGCGAATGCTTCGGCTGGGCCGACGAGCGTTGCGCCGGCCTGTGCGTAGGCGCTGTCGGGGAAATGGGCACGCTCGCCCGCCGTGCTTTGCACCAGAACGGTATGCCCCTGCGCGGTGAGTTTTTTGACTGTTTCCGGCGTGCCGGCGACACGCGTCTCGCCGGCGCGGCTTTCGGCAGGGATGCCGAGTCTCATGAGTGTTCCTCCTGGGATGGATGGGTGGACGGAATGGGCGGATCGAGGGCCGCCTTCTGATCGTGGCGCTGCGCATTGACGATCGGGGCAAGATTGCGCGTCCCGATGCTGTTGGGCGTTCGGAAAGGTCTGCCGGTGTCGGGAGACACCGAACAGACGTTCAATGCCGCAAATCCTAGAACTTGTGGCGCAGACCGATTGTTGCTTCGAACAACGAGTTGAAGCCATAAAACGGCTGGTTCGAGCCGGAGGCGGCGGCGAGGGTCGTCCACGCGCCGGTGAGGTGGTTGTAGTCCACGCCGACATAGACGTCGGTGCGCTTGCTGAGGAAATAGTCGAACGTCGGACCGCTGGTGATACGGGTGCCGCTCTTGCCCGCGTGATGGACGAAGTCGATGTAGAACGGCAGATCGAGCACGAGTGCCGGCGTGATGTAGTACTGGAGCGCGGTGGAGAAGGAGTCGTTGCGGTAATCGGCCGGATAGACGTGGCTGTAGATATACGAGCCGAACACCTTCGCCGCGCCGAATTTATAGGTTGCGCCCGCGGTGAAGATCTTTTGCGAGCTGTCCGGGATCGTCACGCCGAAGTAGGTGCTGCCGTAGGTGCTGGTTGCAGGCGTCAGACCGCCGATGTCGTTCACGATCTGATAGGCCGCGCCGACGCTCAAGGGGCCGTGGTCATAGGAGAGGCTGACGGCCGGCGACGAGTTCTGGTGAATACTGCCCGCCACCCCGCCAAACGTATACGCGCCCTTGAGGGTGAAGCCGGCGAGCGTCGGCGAGGTATAGCGCACGGAATTGTCCAGACGGCCGCCGCCGGTTAGTCCGGCGCCCTGAAAGCCGACTGTGCCGGTGTAATTGGCGAACGCATAGATATCGTGCGTCCAGCCCATTTCATGCACCAGCGTGTATTGACGCCCCATCGTCAGCGTGCCGTAGCTGGTACTGCTCAGCCCTACCATCGCGGTGCGGCCGAACAGGCGGGCAGCGCCGGACGGCGTGGACTGCTGTGTCACACCGGTGTTCGGCGTAAAGCCGCCTTCGAGTTGAAAAATGGCGGATAACCCGCCGCCGAGATTCTCGCTTCCCTGCAGACCCCAGCGGCTGCCTTGAATCTCACCGCCGCTGCCCATCGTGAAAAGCTTCCCGCCGGACTTGTTCTGGTGGGTGTCGTAACGCACCGCTTCGTCGATGATGCCGTATAGGGTGACGCTCGACTGCGCGTGCGCGATCCCGGAGAGTGCCAGACCAAATCCAGTTAGTATGCCTAATGTATGCTGCTTCACGAGTAGATCCCCTTGCAGATTGACGGAAAATGAAAAACTCCAAACCGACTGCCGCGTCCTTTCGGCGCGGCATGTCTTTTTTACAAAGCGACGGCGCTACGTATTCACGCCGTCGCCGTACTCTCAGTTCAGTGCGGCGACCGCGGCTGCGATCTTTCGGCAGCCCTCATCGATGATCTCGATGCTCGTGGCGATCGACATGCGGAAGAAAGGCGAGACGCCATAGGCCGATCCGGCAACCAGTGCGACGCCGGCGTGCTCCAGCAGATAGAGAACGACGTCGACGTCGCCCTCGAGGCGCTTGCCTTGCGGCGTGGTGCGGCCGATCATGCCGCCGCAATTGACATACAGATAGAAGGCGCCACCCGGCGTTTTGCAACTGATGCCGGGAATCGCGTTAAGGGCTTCGAGCGCGTGGTCGCGGCGCGCCTTGTAGGTCCGCACCGATTGCTGCACGAATGTCTGGTCGCCGTTCAGCGCCGCGAGCGCCGCGGCCTGGCTGATCGAGCTGGCGTTGCTGGTGGATTGGGACTGAAGCGTGTCCATGGCCGCGATCAGGTCGGCGGGGCCGGCGGCGTAGCCGATGCGCCATCCGGTCATCGCGTAGGTCTTGGAAACGCCGTTGACGACCAGGGTGCGTGAACTGAGTTCGGGTTCGATCGACAAGAGGTGCTGTGATGCAACGCCCTCGAAGCGGATGTGTTCGTAGATGTCGTCCATCATCACCAGCACTTGCGGGTGACGCAGCAGCACGTCCGCCAGGGCGCGCAGTTCGCCGGCGCTATAAGTCGCGCCCGTGGGATTGGTCGGCGAATTGATGATCAGCCAGCGCGTGCGTGGCGTGATCGCCGCTTCGAGGGTGGCGGGCGTCAGCTTGAAGCCGTCCTCCTCGGTGCAGGCCACGATGACCGGCACACCGTCGCAGGCGAGTGCCATGTCCGGGTAGGACACCCAGTACGGGGCGGGAATCAGGACTTCATCGCCTGCTTCCACAGTAATGGCGAGCGCGTTGAAGATCGCGTGCTTGGCGCCGCACGTCACGATGATGTGTTTGGGATCGTACGAAAGACCGTTCTCGCGTTGCAGTTTCGCCGCGATCGCGGCGCGCAGCGCCAGCGTGCCCGCCGTTTGCGTATAGCGTGTTTCGCCACGCTCCATCGCTTCGAAAGCGGCCTGGCGAATATGCGCGGGCGTGTCGAAATCGGGTTCGCCGACCACAAGGTTGACGATGGTTTTTCCCTGCCGCCGCAGTTCCGCAGCCCGGTCGGCCGCGGCACTGCTCGGCGAAGGTTTGATTCGCTGGACGCGGGCGGCGATGCGCGATGCACTCACACTGACTCCTCAACGGCATTTGACGAGCCTTCACATTAAGCGCGCGAAAAAGTTCAAGCCAAGATGACTTTCCGCTGGTGCAATAACATCCACTTATGACGCGACGGTACACGTGCGCGTCGGGCTTTGCCGGCTGAGGTCCATGCGGGAATACGCTGATACACCGGTTTTTTTCGCTTTACCAGCGCGGGGGGGAAGTTTTTTAAGCACTGTGCGGCGGGCGGCGCTTGCCCTATCATTGTTGCCATCCCTTAATGTTGAGACGCGACTACCGTGAACCTGCGGCGTTTGAAGTACTTCGTGAAGATCGTCGACATCGGCAGCCTGACGCAGGCCGCCGAAGTGCTTCATATCGCCCAGCCGGCGCTGAGCCAGCAGTTGATTACGCTCGAAGACGAGTTCCAGCAACAATTGCTCGTGCGCACCAAGCGGGGCGTCACGGCCACCGAGGCGGGCGCGACGCTGTATCGCCACGCCCAACTGATCCTGCGCCAGTACGAACAGGCTCAGGCCGACGTCAAGAGCGCCGGCCAGACGCTGTCGGGCCAGGTCTCGGTGGGACTGGCGCCCGGCACCGGCGCGTCGGCGCTGTCGCTGCCGCTGTTGCGCACCGTGCGTGCCCGGCATCCGGACATCCTTCTCTACATCAACGAGAATTTCGGCACGACGTTGAGCGAGCTGATCATGAACGGGCGAATGGACATGGCCGTGCTGTATGGCGATAAGCCCGTGCACGGCCTGTCGTTCCAGCTTCTGATGAACGAGGAACTGTTCCTTGTCGCCCCGCGCAGCATGGGGATCACGCAGGAGCAGATCGGCGTGACTGAATTGCGCGACGTGCCTTTGCTGCTGCCGCGTCCGTACAACTATCTGCGCAAGTACGTCGACGAAGGATTCGCGCGCGTGCAGATGATCCCCAAGGTCGTGGCCGAAATCGAATCCGCGTCGACGTTGTCGGCGGCGGTGAGCGCGGGGATTGGCGCGACCATCCTGCCGGATTCAACCGCACGGGTGGTCGCGGCAGCGGGCGATATCGTGCAGTGTCGTATCGTTTCACCCGTCATCAAGATTCCTCTTTCGGTCTGTCTGTCCGACCACTTGCCTCTTTCCGAGCCCGCCGCGGCCGTCAAGGACATCCTGCTGGAACTGGCAGGCGACCTTGCGCTCGACGTGCGCTTCGAGTCCGGCGCCGATACATAAGCGCGCCTTATCGCTACAAAGCCAAACCGTCTTGGCGCAATTTTTATGCGCCGGATACATTGAGTCCATCGTCGATCGCCCGGTTCGCAGTGAGCCGGAGCGACAAGGCTAGCCGTCACGCGGGCGAGGCAACCGGGATCGAATCTGGTTGCCGTACAGCCCCAGCGGTGCTTCGCGCACGCCAGTCGACCGGCGCGCGTCCAACCGGCCACGGACTCAAAGATGGATCTCCAGAAGATTAAGGCGCTGATCGACCTGCTGGCGGAATCTCCGCTAGCCAAGCTCGAAGTCATCGAGGGCGAAGAACGGGTCAAGCTTGTAAAGGCGAAACGGCGCGGCAGGCGGGCCGATGTGGCATCGAGCGATGAACGTGTAACCACGAAGTCTGTCCCGGATGCACGAGAGGCTCCAGGGGCTCAATCGCCGCTCGCCGAGCCGGAGCAATCAGTCGACACGCCCCGCGCAGCCCCTGCAACCGCGAGTGCACCGCAACTCGTTTGTGCGCCCATGTTCGGCGTCGTTCATCTGACACCGGCACCGGGTGAGGCGCCATTCGTGAACCTCGGTGACACGATCGCAGAAGGGCAGGTGCTCTGCACGATCGAAGCAATGAAGATGTTCAACGCGATCGAGTCCGAACTCAGCGGCGCTGTTCTGGAGATTTTTGTGGCTCCGGGCAGCGAAGTGGAATCCGGGCAGCCGCTGTTTCGGATCGGCTGATCGACCATGTTCAACAAGGTACTGATTGCCAACCGCGGCGAGATCGCGCTTCGAATCCAGCGCGCCTGCCGTGAACTAGGTCTTAAAACCGTCGTGGTCCATTCCAAGGCCGACGCCGATGCGCGGTATGTGCGGCTCGCCGACGAGGCGCTGTGCATCGGTCCCGCCGCACCGGGGCAGAGTTATCTGAACCGGGCCGCGATCCTGTTCGCGGCGCACGTGAGCGGTGCGCAGGCGATTCATCCCGGTTATGGCTTCCTGTCGGAAAACGCGGATTTTGCGGCGCAGGTCGAGGCAGCCGGCATGGCCTTCATCGGCCCCGAACCCGATTCCATCCGAACGATGGGCGACAAGGTCGCCGCGAAACGGGCCATGCGCGAGGCCGGCGTGCCCTGTGTCCCGGGCCCGGACGGCGGTCTGCCGGACGAACCCGCGGAGATCCTGCGGGCCGCGCAGGAGATCGGCTATCCGGTGATCGTCAAGGCGGCGGGCGGCGGCGGCGGGCGAGGCATGCGAGTCGTGCCGGGCCCCGAGCAGTTGCTCGAGGCGGTGTCGGTGACGCGCGAGGAAGCACGCCGCGCCTTCGGCAAGCCCGAGCTCTATGTCGAGAAGTTTCTCGAGCATCCGCGTCACGTCGAAATTCAGGTCTTGTGCGATACCCACGGCAATGCCCTGTGGCTCGGCTCGCGCGACTGTTCGCTGCAACGGCGCCATCAGAAGGTGCTGGAAGAGGCGCCCGCACCCGGCATCGACCCGGAACTGATCCGGCAAGTGGGCGAGCGCTGTGTGGAGGCCTGCCGGCAGACGAATTACCGCGGCGCGGGCACCTTCGAATTCCTGTTCGAGAATGGTCAGTTCTACTTCATCGAAATGAACACGCGACTGCAGGTCGAGCATCCCGTGACGGAAATGACATCGGGCGTCGACATCGTGCGCGAGCAGATTCGCATCGCTCAAGGCCATGCGCTGACGATGCGTCAATCGGACATCCGCACGCTAGGCCATTCGCTGGAATGCCGGATCAACGCCGAGGATCCGTTCACATTCGTCCCTTGTCCGGGGAAGATTTCCGTTTGGGAACTACCGGGCGGCAACGGTGTACGGGTGGACTCGCATATGAGCAGCGGCGCTGTCGTGCCGCCGTATTACGACTCGCTGATTGCCAAGGTGATCACCCACGGCGCAACCCGTGAAGAGGCGTTGGCGCGCATGCGCATTGCGCTCTCCGAGATGCGCGTCGAAGGCATTCGCACCAACGTGCCATTGCATCAAGCCATGCTCGAGGACGAAGGATTCGGTGAGGGTGGGGTCGATATTCATCATCTGGAGCGTTGGCTCGCAAAGAGGAAACAGACATGACGCTGACCGTTGAACATGCGTCGATCGCGGACGTAGTCGAACGGCTACGACCGGATTTACAGAGGACTGCCCTTGCAATGAAACAGGATGAATCGGAGCAGCCGCTTTGCATCAGCATGCTGGGTACGACGGCCATGCTGTTCGAAGCACCGGGCGCACTCGATCTGCGTACGCAGCGCCGCATCTGGACGCTCGCCCGCGAGGTCGAATCATGGCCAGGCGTGCGTGAAGCGGTGCCGGGCGTGACCAATCTGATGCTGACGTTTTCCACGCCGCCCGCGGATCCGGACTCGCTCGGCGCTGCCTTGCTCAATGCCTGGGCCGCGGCGAGCGAGTTGCAGATCGAAGGGAAGGTGTTGGAGTTGCCGGTGGAATACGGCGGCGAATTCGGGCCGCATCTGCAGGACGTGGTGAATCACACCGGGTTGTCTGTCGATGAAGTCGTGCAATTGCATTGCGCGCCGCTCTACACGGTCTATGCGCTCGGCAGCCATCCGGGTTACTGCTATCTGGGCGGCATGGACCCGCGTATCGCCACGCCGCGGCGCAAGGTGCCGGTGCTGGGACTGCCTGGCGGCGCGGTGTCGATCGGCGGGGTGCAGACCGGTGTCTCGGCTTCGACGGGACCGAGCGGCTGGAACACAATCGGTCATACGTCGATGTCGTTCTTCGACCCCACGCGTGATAACCCGGCGACGCTCGCACCTGGCGACATGATCCGCTTTCGCGTCGAGAGGATTGTTCCATGATCGAGATATTGTCTTCGTCCGCGCTCGCGACGGTGCAGGACCAGGGGCGTGAAGGCTATCTGCGCTACGGCGTCGGAACGGCCGGCGCGATGGACCGGTTGGCGCTCGCGGTCGGCAATCTGTTGCTCGGTAATCCGGACGACGCGGCCGGCATCGAAATTCCGATGTTTCCCTTCCGCATCCGCTTCCTTGAAGATATTGCGTTCGCCATCACCGGCGCGGATTGTTCGGTGCGGCTGGGCGACCGGCCCCTGCTGCCGTGGTGGACCGTGCAAGCGAAACAGGGCGACGTGCTGACGATCGGCGTGCCGACCAGCGGCACGCGCTGTTATCTGTCGCTTGCGGGTGGCGTCGACGTACCGGTGGTGCTCGGTTCGCGCAGCACGCAATTGCGCGGCCAGTTTGGCGGCTACAACGGTCGTCAATTGCAGAAAGGCGATGTGGTGAAGGCAGTGGGGGCGGTCGAACAGGCCGACCCGGCCGCGCCGCAAGATCCCATGAACGCCGCGGGTTTCGGCACTGTGCCGCCCGAGTACTCGTTGCCGGCTCCGTTATCCCTGCCCGCAGCCGACGCAGGCGAAACCGTGGTGCGCGTGCTGCCCGCCGCGGAGTACGACTGCTACCAGCCGGAATCGCTTGACGCGTTCTGGCGCGAAGGGTGGAAAGTCACGCCGCAGAGCGATCGATACGGATATCGCCTCGCCGGTCCGACTTTGATCGCGACGCATACGATCGAAAAGCGCTCGCATGGGATCGTGCCGGGTGTGATCCAGGTGCCGCATAGCGGACAGCCGATCATTCAGCTTCGGGATGCGCAGCCGTCGGGCGGCTATCCGAAGATCGGCACCGTGATTGAAGCGGATTTGTGGCGTCTTGCGCAGGCACGCATTGGTACGAAGGTTCGCTTTGTTCAGACGACATATACGGAAGCCGTCACCGCGCTGGAAGAACTGGACAGCTATCTCGTCAAGGTGCGCAATCTCGTTGCGCTGTTTCGTCCTTCCCGACACTGAAACATGACACGAAAAATCGAAGTGGATATCGGCGAGCTTCGGCAAATCACGTCGTGGCTGGCAGCGGTCGATATCGAGTTCATCGAAATCAGCAAGCCCGGGGCGACGGTTCGTTTGACGTTGGAGCAGGCGTCCCTGCCTGCGCCTTGCGCTGGACGAGCGGGCGCGCCGGGAACATTTCTGAACGAGCAGGCCGTCAGCGTCGCCGCGAAGTCGGCTGGCATCTTTCTGACCACGCATCCGGCGCGTTCGACACCGATGGCCGACGCAGGCGCGCACGTCAAAGTGGGCGACATCGTCGGCCTGCTGCAGATTGCGCAACTGTACGTTCCGGTGGTCGCGCCCGTGGATGGAGTGGTCACGCGGATACCCGTCGCGCATGGCACGACTGTCGGTTACGGAACGCTCTTGCTCGAGCTCTCGCCATCGGCGTAGACGCGTATCGATAGATAGACAGAATCCGAGCCGGTATGGCCCGCTGCGGATTACCTGGCACAGACGCCTGAAGAATGGAGAGTGAATTGTGGAAATCGACCTGAACGCGGACCTGGGCGAAGGCTTCGGGCCGTACAAGATGGGCGAGGACGAAGCGATGCTCGATATCGTATCGTCGGCCAACGTTGCGTGCGGCTATCACGCGGGCGACCCGGTCATCATGGACAAGACGGTGCGGATGGCACTGGCGCGCCAGATCGACATCGGCGCGCATGTCGGCTTTCCCGACCTGATGGGCTTCGGCCGGCGGCAGATTCAGGCAGACCCGCTTGAACTGGCGAATTACGTGGTGTATCAGATGGGCGCGCTTGCGGGCATCGCCAAGGCGGCGGGACATCGCGTCACGCACATGAGTTTTCACGGCGCGCTGGGCAACATGGCTGCGGCATCGTATGAATTGGCCGAGCCGCTCGTGCGTGCGGTCGCCGAATTCGATCGCGATCTGATCATCAGCGTGTCCACGAACACGGAGATCGAACGGGCCGCCGACCACATCGGGATCCGCACGGCGAACACGTTTCTCGCCGACCGTGCCTACGACGACCAGGGCGCGCTCGTGTCGCGCAAGCTGGACGGCGCGGTCATCAAGGACCGCGCTGCCGTCCTGGCGCGTGTCAAAGCGTTGCTCGAAGAAGGCACGATCACAACGATTACGGGCAATAAGCTCAAGGTCGCGGTCCAGTCGATCCTGCTGCACGGAGATACGCCCGGCGCTGTCGAACTCGCGCGTACGGTGCGCGGTGTGATCGAATCGGCGGGCGGCCGGGTCGTGCCCGTGTCGAAGCTCGTACGCTAGGCGGCGCATCGGGCAACCGGCATGGGCCAAACCGCATCGCTCAACCATAAGCCGGTCTTATCGCTACAAAGCCAATCCCTCTTTGCCCCGCGTTTTCACGGCGTATACATTGGTAACAGGCTTATCGCCCGCCTCCAAGGGCGATAGTTCAGAACACTAGATAGAGGTCATTCATGCCGTTTTCAGACTATAAGACCGCGCTGGTGACGGGCGCTTCGACCGGAATGGGCGCGGCGATCGTCGAGCGCTTCTGCCGTGAAGGACTCGAAGTGCATGCGCTCGCCCGCAACGCCGATCGTCTGAACGAGTTGGCGGAGCGAACCGGTTGCATCCCGCACGCGATCGACGTGTGCGATCTGGCGGCCGTGACGAAGCTGACGCAGGACGTGCCGTTCGATATCGTGGTGAACAACGCCGGCGTATCACGCAAAGGCTCGATTCTGGACGCCGGCGTCGAAGACATCGACGTTCAGGTGGAAGTCAACCTGCAAGCCGTTCTGCATCTCGTGCGGCTCACCATGCCGGGCATGGTTGCGCGGGATCGCGGGCATATCGTCAACATCAGTTCGATCGCGGCGATCTACAACTTCAACGGCAACTCCATTTATCACGCGACGAAGGCCGGCATCCATGCGTTGTCGCGCCAGTTGCGAGTGGACGCGACCGGCAAGCGTGTGCGCGTGACGGAGATCTGTCCGGGCCGGGTCGCCACGGATATTTTTGGCCACGTGCATGGCGACATCGAGGCGGCGCGCAAGCAGTTTATCGACGGCTTCGAGTTGCCGCTGCCGTCCGATATCGCCGATGCCATCGCCTTTGCGATCGCCGCGCCGCTCGCGGTCAACATCAGCAATATGGAAATCCTGCCGACGCTGCAGGTGCCGGGCGGGCTGACGACGATCAAACGCGACCCGGCCGGCCACGACGAGTAAGCGCAAACAGACCTTCGGCTCCTGCGCGAAGGTCGCGCGAGAGCATCACCAGAGTCCAACAAGGAGGTTTTCCATGCGTGCATCGGTACTGGTTACCCGTGCGTCATTTCCGGACATCGTCGATCGCCTGCGCGCGAACTTCGAGGTGACCGACAATCCAGAAGACACAATCTGGACGCAACCGGAGCTGATTGCCCGGTTGCAAGGCAAGACGGGGGCCATGACGGCAGGCAGCGACCGGATCGACGCGACCTTGCTCGACGCTTGCCCGCAGCTCAAGGCGGTTTGCAACATCGGCGTGGGCTACAACAACGTCGACGTGGAAGCCTGTACCGCGCGCGGCGTGCTGGTGACGAATACGCCGGACGTTCTCACGGATACCACCGCCGATTTCGGCTTCGCGCTGATGATGGCGACCGCGCGGCGCATCACCGAGTCGGAACACTTCCTGCGCGCCGGCGAATGGACCAGGACCGGGCGCTACGACATGTTCGTCGGCAGCGACGTGCATGGTTCGACGCTCGGCATTCTCGGTATGGGGCGTATCGGCCAGGCCATCGCGCGGCGCGGTGCATTCGGTTTCGGCATGCGCGTGATTTATCACAATCGTTCGCAACTGGCGCCGGATGTCGAAGAAAGTTGCCGGGCACGCTACGTCGACAAGGAGACGCTGTTGCGCGAGTCGGATCATCTGATCATCGTTGTACCGTACTCGGCCAGCTCGCACCACGCGATCGGCGCGGCGGAGCTCAAGCAGATGAAATCATCGGCCACGCTGACCAACATCGCACGCGGCGGCGTGGTGGACGATGCAGCGCTCGCGGTGGCGCTCAACGAAGGTAGCATCGCCGCGGCCGGTCTGGACGTCTTCGAAGGGGAGCCGGCTATCTGCCCGGCGCTTCTTGCACAAAAGAATGTGGTGCTGACGCCGCATATCGGCAGCGCGTCTGTCAGCACGCGGCGTGCGATGGCCGTGCTTTGCGCAGACAATTTGATTGCCGCCCTGGGGCACGGCGCATCGGCCGGCAAGCCGCCGACGCCGGTGAACCCACAGGTGCTGACGCGTCCGACAGCCACTGCCTGAACGATAGCCGGCGCAGCGTGCTGCGCCGGCGTTGTTTCGCAAAAGTGAGCGCTCCGGTAGCGGAGCGCGCCAACCGATGAGGCGCCCGCAGAGGCGCCACATACCGGAGACAAACACCATGCTGGACTACGCCTGTTCCGCGGCCGGAAGCCGTCCCGATTCATCATTCCCGAAACTTATTGCACCAGAAGAAAGGCCTCTGCAACGGCCTTTTTTCGCGAGCTAGTATCAATTCAACACGGAAGTCAATGACGGTTTCCGGGGGAATAACGATGATGCCGCAGGTCGAGTCGGACCGGCATCATCGCTTCGATCCGAATCACTGGGACGTGCAACATGAAACTTCATTTTGACCTGGCGACGGTGCTGCGAGGCGACTATGGGGCGCTGTTTCTCCATGGGATCGAACTTACCCTCGCGATGGCCGCGCTGGCGTGGGTCCTCTCGCTGGTCTTGGGCATTCTTCTCACGTTGATCCGCATGACCAACAATCGTCTCGCGACGGCTTTCGTCGCGGCGTTCGTTGCCTACCATCGCAATGTACCGATGCTGGTCCAGATCCTGTTCTGGTATTTCGGCATTTCGAACATCCTGCCGGAGTCGTTGCAGGCGCTGCTGAATCACTACAACGGCCAGTTCATTTTTGCGGTCATTGCGATTGGCTTGTGCAGCGCGGCCTATCTCTCCGAGGACATCCGCAGCGGACTGCGTGCGATTCCCTACGGTCAGTACGAAGCTTCGCGCGCGCTGGGGTTGAACTTCCTGAACGGCATGCGCCACGTCGTGCTTCCGCAAGCGCTGCGCAATGCGATTCCGCCCATGGTCAATCATGCGGTGTTGCTGTTCAAGAATACGAGTCTCGCGATGGCGATCGGCGCAGCGGAGCTGACGTACGTGACCCGGCAGATCGAGAACGAAACCTTTCTGTCTTTCGAGTCGTATTTTGTCGCCACGGCGGTGTATCTCGGTCTCTCCCTCGTCATTATGCTGTGCGGCGCCAGGATCGCGATGCGTTACCGTATTCCAGGAGTGAAGTGACATGTTCGACATCCTGCGCGACAACTGGACTTTGCTGCTCATCGGGCAGTATCCGCACGGCCCGCTAGGCGGCATCGTGCTGACGATACTGCTGTCGCTTTCGGCGCTCGTCATCGCATTTCCTCTGGGTATCCTGGTCGCACTGGCTCGCATCAGCCCCTTCCGGTTCCTGCGTGCGCCGGCCACGGGTCTCGTCTATATGGTGCGGGGTATCCCGCTCCTGATGGTGATCTTCTGGGTGTACTTTCTCGTGCCTGTTCTGACCGGCTATCCGGTGACAGGGTTTGTCACGATGCTGTGCGCTCTCGTTATCTATGACTCTGCCTATCTCGGGGAAATCATCCGTGCGGGCATCGAGGGGCTGCCGAAAGGGCAGACCGAAGCCTCGAGAGCACTCGGCATGAGCTACCTGAAGACCATGCGCGCAGTCATCCTGCCGCAGGCGCTTTACAACGTGGTACCGAGCATGGTCACGCAGTTCGTATCGACGATCAAGGAGACCTCGCTCGGCTACATCATCAACGTCCAGGAAATCTCCTTCGCGGCGGATCAGATCAACAACCGGTTGCTGACGAAGCCCTTTCCCGTGTACCTGATTCTCGCCTTGAGCTACTTCGCGCTGTGTTACGCGCTGACGCAGCTTGCGCAGTATCTGGAGCGGCGCGTGACGCGCAAGCGGGCCGGTGCCGCCACGAAGACTCAGCAGGCAGGCGCGGTTGCGCTGACCGATCCGCTGCCCACCGAGAACTAGGCGTTCAATCACTTCGAGGTCGTTTGCATGATCAAGTTTTCCAGCGTCAACAAATGGTACGGCGAATATCACGCTCTCGTGGACGTAAACGCCGAAGTTCGCAAAGGCGAAGTCGTGGTGGTCTGCGGGCCGTCCGGATCGGGTAAGTCGACATTGATTCGCACCGTCAACCGGCTCGAGGAGATCAACCGTGGGCAGATCTTTTTCGACGGTCAAGACATTCACGACAGGAAGCTGGGTTTGAATGCTTACCGCAGCCGTGTCGGCTTTGTGTTTCAGCAATTCAATCTGTTTCCGCACCTGTCGGTGCTGGACAACATCACGCTTTCGCCGATGAGTGTGAATGGCCTCAAACGCGCGGACGCCGAACGTAAAGCGGAAGATTTGCTCTCGCGCGTCGGACTGTCGAGCAAGGCCCGTGCTTTTCCGCTGCAATTGTCCGGTGGTCAGCAGCAACGCGTTGCGATTGCCAGAGCCCTGGCGATGGATCCGCCGGCGATGCTGTTCGACGAGCCCACCAGCGCGCTCGACCCGGAGATGGTCGGCGAAGTGCTGAACGTGATGAAGAGCCTCGCGCAGGAAGGCATGACAATGATGTGCGTCACGCATGAGATGG
>WNGR01001531.1_pt1 | contig 43228 bp, 45 predicted proteins | sample 5407581 | NCBI WGS metagenome assembly WNGR01 (sample SAMN13153383, study PRJNA577476) | soil metagenome | isolation source: 80 cm soil or saprolite under Garry oak tree replicate 2 | place: USA:California | collected 2016-06-15 | reverse complement strand
TCCCGTTCCCTTCGCTGGCGTCTCGCGTCGCCATCATCTCGTCGAGGGTCGCCTCGAGCTCCGTGAGCTTGTCGACGAAGTCCGCGTGGTCCGCGAGGACCGCGGAGAACGGATCGTCGTCCGGGACGTCCCCCATCGAAGGACGCTAGCCGACTTCCGGGTAAAAGGATGCGCTCTAGGGCGCGAAGCGCGCGGGCGTCCTCGGAAACGGCACTGCGTCGCGGATGTGTTCGAGTTTGCAGATCCACTGGAGGAGGCGCTCCATCCCCATCCCGAATCCCGCGTGCTGGACGCTCCCGAACCGACGGGAGTCGAGGTACCAGTCATACGCCTTCGGATCCTCGCCTTGCTCGACGAGCGCCTTCTTGATGGTCTCGAGGTCCGACGTCGAAGGCGAGCACGAGGTCCGGATGCTTCGGGTCCCGCGCCTTGTAGAACGCCTGCGTGACGCGCGGGTAATGCGTGACGACGATCGGCTTCGCCTTGCCCTCCGTGAGCGCACGTTCCTCGAGCGTTCGGAGGTCCTTCCCCCACTCGAGGTCCACGCCCTTCGCCTTGAGCTGCTTGAGGGCCTCGTCGTACGTGAGCCGCTCGAACGGAGGCTTCACGGCCTTCAGGAATTCCGGAGTCCGGCCGAGGGCGACGACATCCTCCGGACGTTCCTCCGCGACCCGCTGGCACGCATGCGAGATTACGCCTTCCGCGTGCTTGATGACCTCGTCCATGCCCGCCCACGCCTGCTCCATCTCCGCGTGCCAGTATTCCGTGAGATGGCGGGTCGTCCGGGATTTTTCCGCGCGGAACGACGGTCCGATGTAGTAGATCTTCTCCATCGCGAGGACGAGCGCCTCGGCGTACAGCTGCCACGATTGCGTGAGGTGGGCCTTGCGGCCGAAGTACTCCAGCTCGAAGAGGGTCGTGCCGCCTTCGCTCCCCGCGGATGTGATCATCGGCGGGTGGACCTCCCAGAACCCCTGCTCGCGGAAGTACTCGTGGACCGCGCCGAACGCCGTGTGGCGGATGCGGAAGATCGCCGTCATCCGTTGGGACCGGACCCAGAGGTGACGGACGTCGAGGAGGAACTCCTCGCTCACATCCTCCTGAATCGGGAACTTCTCCGCGAAATGCACGACGCGGAACTCGGTCGCCCGGAGCTCGTAGCCGCCCGGAGCGCGCTTGTCCTTGGTCACGGTCCCCTTGACCTCGACGGCGGATTCGATGAGCGCCTTCTCGGCGGCAGCGAACGCCTCTGGCGGGACGGCATCTTTGGAGATGGTCGCCTGGATGATGCCGGTCGAGTCCCGGACGACCACGAAGGCTTTGCCTCCGACGGTCCTCGTGCGGTAGATCCAACCGCGCAACTCGACCGTCTCGCCGACCTGGCGTCCCTTTAGGATGTCTCCGATCGAGACCATGAACTCCCGCCCATTCCCCACGGTCTAGATTACCCTTTCGCGGTTCGGTGTCGGGACCGGAATTCCCATGGGGCCAAAGGCGCACCGCGATCCGCCCGGATCCCTAACGAACCGCCGAATTGCCGTTACGTTGGCCGCCGCAATCTGACGTCGAAAAGGACAATAACCCCCAGTGCGGTCCGACGGCGCCTTGCTGCGCACCGCCGACCCCGACGATCTCGAAGCCCTCTATCGATTCGAGATCCTCTGCTTCCAAGAGCACCGGTTCCGCCGCGACCATGTCGACTGGATCCTGCGGAACAGGCAGGCGCTCACCCTTGTCGAGGATGGCCCCGATGGCGTCGAAGCGGCGATGATGCTCCTGTTCGAGGGCGTCGTGTGCCGGGTCCTCTCGATCGCGGTCGCCCCGGACCGCCGTCGTCGCGGGACCGGCACGGCGATGATGCACGCCGCCGAGGCAATCTGCGGCGAGCGGCGCCTGTCGACGATCCGTCTCGAGGTCAGCACGGAAAACCTGGGAGCCATCGAGTTCTACCGGAGACTCGGGTACCGCACCGACGGCGTGCTGTACGGCTACTATTCCTGGGGCGAGGACGCCTACAGCATGCGGAAGACGATCTTGTCAGCGGAGCCGGTCGCGGTCCGCCGACGCCCAGGATTCATATTCCGTAATAAATAGAAATACGTGAATATTAGTGAAGCGCTTCCCTGCGTGACGCCTGCAAACCCTTAAGTCCCGACGTACAATGCGCGCTCCTCACCGACCACCATGCTCCCGATTCCCACGAAGTTTTTCGTCACATCGGGCAAGGCCGTCTCCAAGGTATCCGACCTGAACGCGTTCGATGAAGCGCTGCAGAACGCCGGCCTCTCGGAACAGAACATCGTGTCCGTCTCCTCCGTCCTCCCGGTCGGCATCAAACCCGTCCGCAAGAGAGACCTGCCGATGGGCGCAATCACGTTCTGCGTCCTCGCGCAGCAGCGGGGCGGAGAAGGCGAGACGATCTCCGCCGGGATCGCGTACGGTTTCCGCGACGACGGATTCGGCGGGTATGTCGCCGAGGGACACATGCACGGCACCAAGAACTCCCTCCGGGAAGTCATGGAATGGAAGATGGGGAGCATGGCGAAGTTGCGAGGGATCAAGTTCCGGGCCATCGACTACCGGATCGAAGAGCTGAGCATCCCGATGGACCACTACGGGGTCTGTCTCGCGGGCCTCGTGTTCCTCCCATGAGCATGTACGGCGTCGTCGTCTGCCCGCGCTGCAAGCGCGCGAAAGGCGTGGACCTGAAGCAGAAGACCACAACCTGCTCGTGCGGATTCGAAATCCGCGTGACGCCGGCGAGGGTCCGCGCGCGGGCAGAATCGCCAAGGGAGCTCGCTCCGCTCGTGGGGCGCATCAACGCGGAGGTGGCCGGCGGTCTGCAGGCGTACGAACGGGCACTCGCGCCGCGCAAGCGAAGGCGCAGTCAAGACGTGCACGCGCGGGTCCTCGCGGCCGTCCCCCGGACCGGCGATCGATCCGTCCGGGTCCGGACGGCCGCCGTCGAGCTCACGCGGGAGCTCGAGCTCTTCACGTTCGACGACTGGAGCCGAGTCCTCGCCGGACTGGGCGTCCCGGATCCCCGGGCCGCGCTCGAGGCGCTGATCCGGGCGAACGCGGTGTTCGAACCGAAGGCCGGGTTCTACCGGACGATCGGGCTCACGGCCTGACCGGCCGCGCACGCTTCTCGCGGCGCAGCTCGCGTCGGAGGTCCTCGGGCAAGGTCCCGGGCAGGACGACGCGGTAGACGTAATCGTAGACGATCACGGCGAAGGCGATCGAGGACAGCAGGCCGAGGAGCGCGGGGATCAGGATCTCCGGGCTCGCCGCCTGGCCGGAAAGAAGGATGAACGGCGACATCAGGGCGATGTGGGCGTATCGGACCGCGAGCCCCTTTCGGAAGCCGCCCCAGAGATCGCCGCGGGACGCCCCGAACCCGATCAACGCGCCGGAATCCGCATGGATGAGACTGAGGCTGATGGAGAACAGCACCATGAGCGGGAGCACGACGCCGGAGTAGAGTGCGTCGCCCACGACCCAGGTGATCGTCGCGACGACGGACGTGGCGGCGACGCCCACACCGATCGGAATCCCGTAGAACGTCGTGTCGAACCGTTCGCGGTATCCGCGGCGGTTCATGTACACGACCTTGAACAGCTCCTCGAAGAACAGGATTCCCGCGAGGAGGATGACCGAGCCGGCCAGATCGGTGACGTATCCAGAGCCAATCGAGAGGTTGAGCACGCTCGCGACGATCCCGAACACCATCCCCACCGCGAGCCCGCCGAACACCCGGCGGTCGTCGAAGAGGGTGCGATCCACGTACGGCCGATCGAACCGGTGGAGAGAGAGCCAGAGGACGACGAGCGCGGGGGCGATGCCGAGCGCGAGGGCGACGAGGAAGTCCACGCGCGAGACCATGGAGAGCGAATGGAAGCCGACCCGGCTACTTAAGCGCGCGGAACTGCCCTTATCGGCCGTGACAACAAGACGCGATGGTTTATGCGCTTCCCGACGGGTCGAATCGCCGCACCGATGCCCGGGAAACAGCCCCGGGTCCTGTGTCCCGTCTGCCAGGAGCCAATCCCTCCCGACGAGACGGAGTGCGAGAACTGCGGGGCCTTCGTCATCGACGAAGCGGTCGTCCGGCTCAGCCGAGCCCTGGGGCTCGACCGCGAAAAGGCGCTGAAGCTGTTCGAGCAGGGGTTCCGTCATCCGACGCAGCTGAAAGACCGCGACCCCGACGCGGTCCTGGAAAAAGGCGAGGTCGGGCTCCTGTTTATCTGCACGAACTGCGGGGGCTTCGTGGCGGCCGGCGACTCGAGGTGTTCTCGCTGCTCCGCGGAGTTCGAGCCGGAGACGGAAGAGATCGGTCCGGCCGAGGAAGACATCCTCGACATCGTCCTCTGCCCGATCTGCGGTGCCGACAACGACTCGGACGCGCCCGAGTGCGAAATCTGCGGGGAGCCTCTGAAGGAGGTGCCCGTGCCGCGGCCGTCACCGGAACCCGCCAAGGCGCCAGATGCGGTACCGATGGAGGACCTACTGGCCCGGGTCGACGACTTCCTTGGACATGTCGAACCGACCCCTCCGGAAGCTGCGCCGCCCCCGCCGCCGAAGCCTGCGGTGGAACCAGCTCCACCGCCACTGAAGCGCGAGGTCAAATCTGCAGCTCCGCAGGCCGCTCCGGTCCCTGCTCCGCTTCCCCTCAAGCCGGTCCCCGTGCCCGTCCCGAGGCCCAAACCGAAGCCCACGATCCAACCGCAGCCGGCAGTCAAACCAACGCCGGTAACCAAGCCCGAGCCTCCAACACCCGCTCAGGTTCGCGTGCCGGACGCCACACCGAAGCCTCCGGCGACTCCGGCCCTCCCGACCAAACAGGTCCGGGCCACCTTGGCAATCCCGCGCATCCGCCGGGCCGCGCGGTCGCGCCGATTGGACCTCCGCCTCTCACCGGAAATTGCGGGCGGCATCGTCCTGGCAGGCGCCGCGAGCCTCGCGGTGTCCGGGGTCATGCGGCAGCCCTTCGCGGCGGCGGGCATCGGGGCGATACTTCTTGCGGTGGGCGCGATCCTCGTCCTACAACTCTTCCGGGACGGCATCCGCGGTCTGCCGTTGCTCGACGGTCTCCCGCTGCTCGCGGGCATCGCCCTCCAGCTCGGCGGCGCCTCTCTCGGAGGCGACCCCGGGGCCACGGCGATCCCCGTCGGACTTGCGGTCGCTTCGGCCTTCCCTCTCGCCTGGTCGACCAAGCGGCTCGCGGTCGGCCGCTGGCGGGTCGTCCTCGCGGTCGCAGGCGCGATCCCCCTGGCGGGCTTGGCCCTCGCCGCGGCGTCGGGACCGGCCGCCGCGGGGACCCTCCCATGGTTCATCGGGATCGTCTCGGCCGTCCCGTGGCCCGCGGCCCTCACGATCTCCGAGATCCGGAGGCGACATGCGACGTCGATCTTGCGGCGGGAACTGGTCCTCGCGGAGCGAGACATGGCGCGCCGGAACTACGAACGGTCCCTCCAGGAGTACGACCGCGCCATCGCCGCGACCCGGGTGGGCGTCCCGGGCGCGGAAATCCCCTGGTACGGAAAGGGCGCGACCCTCATCCTCCTCGGCCGGTACGAGGAAGCGCTGCGGGCCATTGACATGGCGCTGGACATCAACCCGCGCAACGAGGTCGCATGGGTGAACAAGGGCAACGCGTTGACGAAGATGGGGCGCCTCGTCGACGCGCTGCGGTGCTTCAACGCCGCCATCAAGGTCCATCCGAACTACGAGGTCGCGTGGAACAACAAAGGAAACGCGCTCGCGCGCCTCGGGAAGTACGAGGAGGCGTTGCAGTCTTACGAGCGGGCGCTGGAGATCGACGCGTCGTATCGCGGCGCATGGGTCAACAAGGGCTTCGTCCTCACGAAGCTCGGACGCTTCGACGAGGCCGCTTCCTGCGCCGACCGCGCCTTGCATCTCGAGGCCGGTCGCAGGGCGGAGCCGGCGTGAGGCCTGGGCCCGTGGAAACAATTGGCGTTTGCCAGGTGAGCTTTCTCTGCCCGTACTGCAAATCGACCCGGATCACGCTCACGGCGTCGCAGACGATGGACAGCTGGAACGGCATCGATTGCTCGAAGTGCGAGGCCCACATCCTGCTCGACAGCGTCAGCCTCGTCGTCATCAAGGAGACGCTGCCGCCCGAGGACCTCTGATTCGCGCTTCAGGCGCGATATTCGTCCGCCGAACTCGGCTGCTTGAGGTCGAATTCGTTTCCATCCGGATCGATGAACCGACTCAACCACTCGCCCCATTCCATCTTCTCTGGGGGGTCCAGGAACTCCGCGCCTTTCGACCGCATCCGCTCGTATTCGGATCGGATGTCGTCCGTGAGGAACGTGATGCCCGTGGGCCCGGGCTCCGTCGGCTTCATCTCGCAGAGATGGACCCGGGAACGCGGACGGAGCGGGCCCATCTCGATCCAGTGTCCCGCCCGGTCCGGGGTGCCTTGGACCGAGGCGTCGGCGTGCGGCTCGCTCGGTCCGACGTATGCGATGTCGAGCCCGAGGACGTCGCGATACCAGCGGATCGCTTTGTGCCGATCGGAGACGACGATCGCAACCGTGTCGATGCCGAGGATGGCCATGGTGTTCCCGGGGAGGCATCCCGACGCGCGACAAGAATCTGCCGCGCCCGATGTCACCGGTCCGCAGCGCCGTGGCCGTACATCTTCGCGTACCACTCCATGACCTCGTGATCGGAGATCCGATCGACCTCCTCCTCGACGGCGAGGTCGTTCTCGGCCTCCCACGCCTCGACGGTCCGCCGGGCCGAGGCGTCGCCTTGGAACTCCGTCACGACGAGCTGCCACTTCCGCCGCCGGGCCTTGAAGGCCGCGACGATCTCGGTTCCGTCGAAAACCACGTAGCACGAGCCCATGTGGAACTTCTCGTTGACCGCCTCGCGGACGTACAGGAAGAGGTTGTCCTGCGGCGTGAGGACGAACTTGCGCCGGAACTCGAGGCGGCCGATCCGGTCGAGGTCCTCCTTCACGATCCACATCACGGTCCGCTCGCCGCGGGCGAGGAAGCCTTTCGTGAGCCACCCTTCCCGCTCGAACTCCCGGAGCCACTGGCGGATCTCCCCCATGTTGTACTCGAACCGGGTGTAGGCGGCGAGGGCCTCCGCCGACGTGACCCCGAGGCTCCTCAGGATTCGGCGGAGGACCTCCCGGCGCGCGTCGTCCCGGCCGATCTTGGAGTCCGGGACCGGACGGTAGCGGTTCGTCGGGTCGCGGGTGACGTGCAATCCTTCGTACAGCTTGCGGAGCGCCGCCGCGGTCGCCGGTCGGCTGAGGTCCGAGAGGATGAGGAGCCGCGGGCGGGAGATCGGGGCCTCCTCCTCGATCAGCGTGAGGACGGCCTTCATGTCCTTCGTGAGCCGGGTGCCTTTCGCGGCCTTGAACAGCCCGAGGTCCTCCTCCGAGCAGTACGTCCAGTATTCCGGGATCGCGAGGCCTTTTGCGAGGAGGCCGTTCCGATGGAGCCGCTCGAGGGGACGGAACTCCCGCACGCGCAGGCGGGCCGCGAAATCCGAGCGCAGGCCGCCGAGCGCCTTCGCCGCGGCGATCGGATCGAGGAACCGGGCCTCCGGGGCGACCCCTTGCCGGTGCAGGACGCACGCGAGCAGGTCGCGCTTCTCGAAATCCCGTGGCACGATCGGGCCGAGAGCGAGGAAGTCGGAGAAACGGACGAAGCCCGCGCGCGTCCACGGGGACAGGTCCTCGACCTCCGGGACATCCTTCGCCTGGAACCTCGTCACGCGCAAGACGTCGACGCCGCGCATCGCGTAGAACGCCATCATCCGCGTCAGCGCGCCGATCGCTTCCTCGAGCAGGTCGGGCGATCCGAGGTCCAGCTCCCGCACCTCGATGCACCCGCTCATCTCCCAGACCTCCGCCATCCCGACGAGGTCGCCGTCCTTCACGAACGGGAAGAACCAGCCCTCGCCGTAGCGGCTCGCGACCTGGGCCCAGAGGGGCTGCGTCCACGGGTCGAGGAGGGAGAGGACCCGCATCGGATCCGAGGCGGGCTTGCCCGCGGCCTTCCGGAGCGCCGGCAGGTCCTCCGCCAGGACGTACATCTCCGACTCCGCTTTCCCCGTCACGAGGATGCGCGTGACGACGCCGTCCTCCTCGAGGCGATCCAGGAGCCGCTCGAGCTCGTCCCACTCGAACCGCGCCCACTCCCGGACCCCGGAGAACGGCACCGGGCCGTACGCCGCCAAGAAGCGCCTCACGAGCGTCTCGAAGGCGCCCGCGGCCTTCGCGTGCGGCGGGTCGAAGGCGACGTAGAGATTGCGGGCCGTCCATCCGTCGCCCTGGAATTTCCGGATCACGTAGACGTCATAGTCGAGCTTCTCCAGGGCTTCCTTGACCTGTTCCCGCTCCGCGCGGAGCTTCGAGGTGACCGCCCAGAGGTCGATCCCATCCGCTCCGCGGATCACGTCGAGGACCTTCGCCTCGAACTCCGTCAGAGGGCTCCGCGGGAAGGCGGACAGGAACAGGGCGACGTCCTTCGAGCGCACGTAGCGCACGCGGCCGTTCAGAAAGCGGCCTTCGAGGATGTCGCCGGATTCCCGCCGCCGATGCCACTCCTTGTAGTCGAAGCGGGCGGTGTGATTGTAGATGTCGAGGACCATGCCGCCCTCGAGGAACCGGTCGAAGTAGTCGTCGAGCGTCTCGATCGAACGGAACTGCTTCTCGAGGAGGAACGCCTTGAGCTGGGTTTCCTCGAAGACCTCGCGGGTCTCGCCTTTCCGCTGGAGGCGTTGCAGGTCGCGCGTGAGCATGAACTGGAACTCCTTGTCGACGAGGAAGTGGCCGGACGACACCGTGCCCTCGGACTCGAGGTCCCGCAGGACTTCCTCGACGAGCTCGGGCTCGAGGCCCAGGACCACGGCGAGCTCTTGCGCGGAGGCCGGGCCGTCCACCTCGAGGCGTTTCGTGAGGACCTTGTCGAGCGCCTCCTCGAAGTTTCCCCGCGTCGGCTCGCGCGCGAAATACACGGTCTCCTCGACGCCTCGTCGGCCGATCACGTACGCGCGCTCGAGCTTCCGGAGCGCCTCGTTCAGCGGGTCCTTCGCCATCTTGGTCGTGCGGAGGAGCTCCTTGTGGGACCTCGGCTTCTCGCGGATCAGGGCGAGGAGCTTCTCCTCCTGCGGCTTGAGCCGGGACCGCTGCGCGTACACGGCGACGTACGTCGGGACGTGGTCCTTCGGCGTCCAGTGGATGCCCTGCGGCGTCCAGATGCTCTCGATCAGGCCTTCGTCCATGAGCAGGCCCGCCCATTTCCGGACGTCGGCGAAGGAGGCGGTCGCGACCTCGAAGGCGTTGCGGCCTTTCTGCTGGAGTACGTTCGCGTCGCCGACGCGGTCGAGGTACGCCAGGAGGTCCTCCCGGCGGGCGACCTTGGGGAGCTTGCGGCGGAAGTACTCGGCGATCTCCGCGGGCTGGAACTGGATCGAGCTGATCTGGTCCGTCGGCATCACGCGCTCGAGGACCTTGCGGTGCAGCTCCCGCAGGAGCGCGGAACGGTCCTCCATGAGCACGAGGTCGGAGACGCCTTGCAGCACGACGTTGTGCGCGAACGGCGACGGCAGGTGGGCGAAGTCGCTCTGCCGCACCGCGATCTCGCCCGCCTCGATCCGCCCCAGGACCTCCCGCGCGTGGTCGAGGTCCATGACCATATTCAGGATCTCGTTGTACGTCTCCTTGACCACGGGGAAGTCGCTGATCTCGTGCAGCCAGTCGAGCACACGCTGTGACCGCAGCTGCTGCCGGCCGATCGAGACCTCGCGGCCCTTGTAGTTCCGGAGGATCATGAACGACCGCGTCGCGCAGTGCCGGAACCGCTGCTTGAACAGCTCCGTGTTGCGGATCGCGCGGCGCAGGAGGTCCTCGAGGGTCTTGCTCGTGACGAGCTTCTCGACGCCGTCGAGCTCGATCCGCTTCGGGACCGTGAGCATGAAGTTGTCGTCCGTCACGCTCACTCGCACGTTCGTGTGGTGCGCCTCCGTGATCGCGAAGGCGTACGCGCGGCTCAGGGCGTCGTTCACCCGCCGGCCGAACGGGAAATGGAAGATGAGGTTCCGGTTCCCCTTGACGTCGATGTACCCTTCGATCAGGACCTGGCGGTCCGTCGGGAGGTCCTTGATGAGCGCCTCCTGCTCCTGCACGTAGGAGACGAGCGACCGCGCGGACCCCGCGTCGACGCGGTACTCGCGCATGAGCCATTCGCGGGCGGGGGCGTCGCCGTCCTTCGCGATCTTCGCGGCGAGGTCACGGCGGAACTCGCCGACCGCAATCGAGAGGTCGAACGACCGCGGGAGCATCTCTCCGGTCCACGAAGGCACGGTCGGCCGTCGGCCGGAGGCGTCCTTCACGTACACCGAGGTCCCGCGGGCGCGGACGAACTGGTACGTCCGGCCGCCGAGCACGAAGATGTCGCTCGGGCTCAGGTACTCCACGAACTTCTCGCTCAGCTCGCCGAGCGGCGATCCGCGTTCCGAGAAGACGTGATACGAGCCCTCCTCGGGGATCGTGCCGACGTTCGTGTAGTAGATCATCCGGGTGCCTTTCTTCTTCCCGAACCGGCCCTCCTCCTCGTCGAACCAGACTTTGGCGAAGACCTTGATGTCCGGGTTGCGGGAGGAGAGGTAGTCGAGGACGGCGAGGAAGTCCTTCTTCGCGAGGTCGTGGAACGGGTACGAGCGGCGGGCGAGCTCGAACGCCTCGTCGACGTCCCATCGCTTCTCGAGGGACATCGCGACGAGCGCCTGCGCGAGGACGTCGAGCGGGTTCGCCGGGATGTCGACCCGGTCGATCCGCGAGTCGTATGCGGCCTTCGCGAGGGTCGCGCACTCCATGAGGTCCCACGGCTCGAAGGCGATCATCCGCCCGACGGCCGTCTCGCCGTACGCATGGCCGGCGCGACCGATCCGCTGCAGGCCCTTGGCCACAGACTTCGGCGAGCCGATCTGCACGACGAGGTCGATGTAGCCGATGTCGATCCCGAGTTCGAGGGAGGTCGACGAGACGGCCGCCTTGAGCCGCCCGTCCTTCAACTTCTGCTCGACGTCGAGGCGCGTGACCTTCGACAGGGAGCCGTGATGAGCTTCGAGGTCCTCCACGCCACGCTCCTTCAGGCGGAACGACACGTGTTCCGTCCCGCTCCGAGTGTTCGTGAAGATCAAGGTCGTGCGGTGCTCGTCGATGAGCCCGCTCAGGAGGTCGTACATCCGCGCGTTCGCGACTTCCATCGGCACAGCCGTAATGTCTTTGACCGGACAGAGGACCGCGAGGTCGAGGTCCTTGCGCGTGTCGACCTCGACGATGTGCATGTCCCGGACCTTGCCGTCCTCGTAGCCGGCGAGGAACTTCGCCTCTTCCTCGATCGGCGCGATCGTCGCGCTCAGGCCAATCCGCACGAAGTCGCGGCCCGTCTGCTCCCGCAGCCGCTCCAGGCAGATCGCCAGGAGCGAGCCGCGTTTCGAGGAGCAGACCTCATGGATCTCGTCCAGGATGACCCAGTCCACGCTCGCGAAGGCCTCGCGGAACTTCGGCGTGCTGAGGATGATCGCGAGGCTCTCCGGCGTCGTGATGAAGATGTGCGGCGGCGTCCGGGCCTGCTTCTGCCGCTCCTGCGAGGACGTGTCGCCGGACCGCACGCCGACGCGGATCGCGGGTTCCGGCTTGCCCTCCTTCGCCGCGAGGGTCGTGAGTTCGCGGAGCGGCTCCTCGAGGTTGCGGTTGATGTCGTTCGCGAGGGCCTTGAGCGGGGACACGTAGAGGCAGTAGATTCGGTCCTCGAGCTCGCCGCGCAACTGCTTCGCGTACAGCTCGTTGATGATTGACAGGAACGCCGTGAGGGTCTTGCCGCTGCCCGTCGGCGAGGACACGAGGACGTTCTTGCCCCCGTGGATGAGCGGCACGGCGTACGCCTGGGGTTCCGTCAGGCCCTTGAACTTGGACCGGAACCAGTCCCGGATCAGCGGTTCCATCAGGCCGAGGACCTCGTCTTTCGTGGACGCCGTGCGTACTCTATGTAACAAGTGTACTGCCTCGCGGATAGTCGGAAATCACGGGGGATAGGACCTGGTCCTAAAAGAGTTTGCGGGGTTGGAATTCAGTTCATAACAGACAAGGCTCCTTCGTTACGACCGCTACGGGCTTGAGGCGCAGGGCTTCTATTTGTTGGATTTGCTTATTGCTGCTCATCCTGCAAAGCGTCAATCCCGACAGATTCCTCGGCGGAAGAGATTTACCTCGACGCGATGATAGGAGTTTCGGCCTGAGGACCATCGACGCTCTTGGCGATCTCAAGTCGCTTCTCATTCTCTTTGGCCTCGTCCTTCTGGCTGTCCTCTTCGTTCTCTCTCTCGCCGCCACGGTCGGGATGATTTCCTTCACGCTTTCCGGACAAGCCCTTGAAGTTGCCCCTGCGCTCGCGTTCGTGTATGGGTTCCTCGCGCTCATCTTCGGCGTGATGTTCGTCGGCCTGTTGTATCATCAGGTGCAATTCCTTCGCGGCAAGGGTCCCGAACCCCGGGGATGAGTCGGTTGCGCCACGAGCGGACGAACCGCCGATTCATGCGCCGAATTTTCCCATTCCAAAAGAGTTTGCGCGGCGGCCCGCCTACAGGTAGTCGCGCCAAACTCCCGGTCGGATTCTGCCCCTGTAAACCAAGTACTGGAAGACGGAGAAGAACCCGAGCACCCCGGTTGCGACGAAGGCGACAGGCCAGCTCTGGTCAAATCCGCCCGGGTCACGAAACCAGATCAGGCCCTCGAAGACCAGCGTGGAAACTGCAACCGGGGCGATGACCCACGTGATGAAGTCACCGAGTGCACCCCGCGGTCCCCGCATGGCGCCTCCCCGATCGAACGATGTCCGGATATAAATGCCGACCCCGCTCTCGCCGACTCGGGAAACAACGGCTCGGTTTTGTTCGCGATTCGTTAGGAACGACGAAGGACAGATTAGCCCCCCCGCTAACAGGGGTGGCGCTCGACAGAAGGGACAAGCGGATCAGCAGACAACCGTCGATTCCGTAGCCTGGTACCTCGTGCTTCCGGCGGACACGAGTGCCTCCATCTCCAACGAGGTGCCCGCGCAGAACTGCGTGAACCCGATTCGCAGGATGACCAGCGCACTGCCATCTCCCGGGCCCAATCCGAAGAGCTCCACCGATACGTTCCGATTCGACCGATCGGACGGAGAAAACGGGCGTTCCGAAACTCGAGTGAGGGTCTCGTCGAGGGCGGGCCCAAGGAAGCTTACCGTAATCTCGAACGACACATCTCCAGTGACGTGGGCGACCACGGAACTTTCGGTCCCGCCGAGTTCGTAGTGCAAGGTCGAGGTCCCGTTTGACAGTTTGAGGGCGCCGGTGAGATGCGAGTCGACCGGGGCGGGGAGGTACAAGCGGATCGGGAGGGCCTCGATCGGCTGAACCTCGAGATAGTACCTGAACGAGCGTGTGTTCCTCGCCCGATCACGTTCGAGCTCGATGGCAATCGCAAACCCGATGATGGCCGAGCCGACGAGGAGGGCTGCAATCGCACCCGCAGGGGTCTTTGGGACGTGCCCTTGCCCCGGATCCGGCGGGTGAATCATGTGGCGTCGGAGGAGGCTTATGCCCAACGCGACGAGCCCGATGCCGGCGGCGCACAACCACGGTGCCGGCGAAGGTGCGATGGACACGCGTGAGAAAGCGCGGTTGGCTCTCTTGAATCCGCGCAGATTGGTAGGTCAAGGCCTCTCGACGATCATCGTTACCGCATTGCCGCCGCCGAGGCAGAGCGTCGTGAGACCCCGCTTCGCGTTGCGGTCCTTCATCGCATACAAAAGGGTCGTGAGCACGCGCGCGCCGCTGCAGCCAATCGGATGGCCGAGCGCGACCGCACCGCCGTTGACGTTGAACTTCTCGTGCGGGATCCCTAGCTCGCGCATCACCACGAGGCTCGCGGCGGCGTACGCCTCGTTGTGCTCGAACAGGTCGATGTCCTCGACCTCGAAGCCGGTCTTCTTCAGGAGCTTCCGGACGCCGGGGATCGGGGCCTCCATGACCGACTCCGGCTTCACGCCAACCGTGTTGTACGCGACGACGCGGGCGAGCGGCTTCACCCCGTGGCGCTCCGCGGCATCCTCGGACATGACGACCATCGCCGCCGCGCCATCGCTCAACTGCGACGCGTTCCCGGCCGTCACCTGACCGCCCTCTCGGAACACGGGCGGGAGCCGCGCGAGCTTCTCGAGGGACGTGTCCGTGCGAATCCCTTCGTCGAGCTCGACGCGGTTCGCGCCGGGGACCTCGACGGGGACGACCTGCTCCTTGAACCGGCCTTCTTGGGTCGCGCTGGCGGCCCGCCGCTGGCTCTCGAGCGCGAAGCGGTCCATGTCCTCCCGGGTGACGTGGAACTTCTCCGTGACGATCTCGCCCGTGATGCCCATGTGGAACTGGTTGTACGCGTCCCAGAGGCCGTCGCTCACCATCGCGTCGACGAACGGCACGTTGTTGATCCCGACTCCCCAGCGGGCCTCCTTCACGAGGTACGGCGCCCGACTCATCGACTCCATTCCGCCAGCCAGGAGGATGTCCGCGGAACCGGCGCGAATCATGTCCGAGGCGAACATGACTGCCTGCAGCCCGGAGCCGCAGACCTTGTTGATCGTCACCGCGCCGACGCGGTCCGGGAGCCCGCCGAAGAGCGCCGCCTGCCGAGCCGGATTCTGACCCAGGCCTGCGGCGATCACGTTGCCCATGAGGACCTCTTCGATGTCCGCGGGCACGAGCCCGGTGCGGTTCACCGCCTCCGCGACCACGGTGCTCCCGAGCTTGACCGCTTCGACGTTGCGGAAGGCCCGCCCGTACTTGCCGACGGGCGTCCGGCATGCGCCCGCGATCACGACGTCCGTCAGGGGAGGTCCTCCGCTGTCCGCAAGAGGGCCCGACGATAATTAAGGTTGGCGGGCCGACGCGCCTACGTGCACGATGCATGCACTCGCCCGCCTTATCGCGACGGAACGCCGGTCGGCCGTCCGGCCTGCCTCGGTGGGGCGGGCGAGGTGCGAACGATGGCAAACGGAATCAAACTGGGGCCGCGCGCGACGATTTTCGTCGCGATCTTGCTGGCGGCGAGCGCGGTGGGCATCCTGACGCCCACCCTGAGCAACACGGTGTCGAAGGACGTGCAGGTGACCGGCTTCGCCGTCACCCTGACGGTGGACGGCGTACCCGATTCCGTCTCGCCGGGAAGCTTGTTCCGCGTGGTCGCGACGATGGCGAACAACGCGAACCGGCCGGTGCCGGCGGTCTTGCGGATGGAGGTCCGGAACCCGAACTCGACGACCCCGGACGAGCTGACAGTCTATGCCGGCTGCGGCGCGGAAGAGATCGTCTCGGGCATGCGTCTGATCTACTACCTCGGCTGGCATGGGCCCCTGCTCGCGCCGAAAGGAGTCTCCTTTGCGGCGGGGACGAGCCTCGCGGACGTCGCCGCGTCCATCGGCACGGCCGAATACTGGCCTGCGGTCCTGCACGAGATCGAGGACCGGGACCCGGCCGGGTACGCGTCCCTGATCGACCCCGGGCTGAACGCCTCCGCGGGCGTGCGGAATTCCGATTCGGCCGTCCTGAAGGTCCTGTACTACTACGCGATGGCGACCTCGGCCAACGGCGACAGCTCGAACCTGGCGGACTGGACTCTCACGACGGTCTTCTCGGACCGCTTCGTCGCGTTCGGGGGAGCGCCGCAGAACGGCTTCCTCGTGGAGGTCCACCCGCAGTCCCGCGGCAGCTTCCAGTTCAAGTTCTGGGCCGAGCGGCCGGATGGGCTCGGGATCCCCCGCCACCCCACGTACACCTGCGGGCCGCTGTGACCGTCGGCGGCCCATTTTTATTTTTCAACCGAGATGGAAATCGAGCCGAAAGTTGATGAACCGACGGGCCTTCGCCCGCTCGTGGACTTCCCGCCCTTCGAGCACCTGCACTACTACGACCGGGTGCGGGACGTCCGTCTGAACATCTCCTATTCGAACGTGCAGCAATTCACGTTCGGGGAGTTCGGACGGGAGTTGCCAAAGGACCTCGACCTGAACTGGACGAACACGAACGGCCCGGAGGCGCTCCGGAAGATGATCGCGGGCCGCCACGGGACGCATGCCGATCGCGTCCTCATGACGACCGGCGCGACCGAGGGCAACTTCCTGGTGAACGCGTCGCTGGTGCGACCGGGCGACCGAGTCCTCGTGGATTCCCCGACGTACTCGCCGCTGCGGGACGTGCCGACGGGACTCGGGGCGGACGTGATCCGGATTCCGCGGAGCTGCGACGACGGATGGCGGCTCGACCTCGATCGATGGAGGGACGAGGCGAAGCGGGGGGCCCGACTGCTCGTCTTCGCAAACCTGGGCAATCCGACCTCGGCCGCCCTTCCGAAGTCGGAGATCAAGGAGATCGCGGACATCGCCCAAGATGGCGGTGGGCATGTGCTCGTTGACGAGACGTTTCGGGAACTCGCGTTTGACAAGAGGCCCCCGAGCGCGGCCACGTTCGGTCCCAGGATGATCTCCCTCTCGACGGTCACCAAGGTGTGCGGACTCGGGACCCTTCGATCGGGTTGGGTGGTCGCGGACGCGGACCTGTTGGAACGGTTCGGGCGCCTTAAGGATTACACATCCGGCGGGAACTCCTCGCTCGGTCAGCTGCTCGCGAGCTGGGCGCTCGAGCGGTGGGAATTCTTCCTCGATCGGGCGAAGCGCATCCTGACTCAGAACCGCAAAACCGTCCGCGAGGCGCTGGCCAGCATGTCGGCCCTCCAAGGTGACGTACCGGCGTGGGGGACCGTCCTCTTCCCCCACAGCACGGTCGATGTCCCTGTCCTCGCGGAGACCCTCCACAAGAAGTTCAAGACGGTAATCGCCCAAGGCCGGTTCTTCGGGCTGGACGACCATTTCCGGCTCGGGCTGGGCGGCGACACGGACGAGTTGCGACTCGGCCTCGAGAATCTCCGGAAGGCGCTCCGATCGGCGCAGTGACACTCACGACGTCGGCGCGGCCTCGAAGTCAATCTGGGGGATCTTCTTGTCGAAAAAGATGTTCTTGTGGGACACGCTCATCGAGAGTGCTACGGCCAGGTCCGAGTGAATGATCCCGAGGTGTCTCGCAGCGGCCGCCACTCGGGTCTGACAGCGAGTGTCCACGTTGTTCATGCTTGCGAGCTTTGCGGCCGAGCCCACCGCAATCCCGAGGTCGATGCACCGGAGCTGGCAGATCGGTCCGAGGAACTCCCAATCCCGCGACTCCTCCGTGTGATGCCCAGGTGACGCCCGCAGAAATTCGTTGCAGGTTCCGTACCCGCACGCGCCACAGTCGTACATGGGCGGATACCACTTCTCGAGGCCGATGAACAGGATCAGATCCACTTTCTCCGTCGTGTCGGCGTCACGGAAGAAGATGGGATTCTTGAGTTTCGTCCCCCGCGCCCGAAGCCATTCAGCGAGGCGATGGAGGGTCTCCTTGTCCCGAACAATCGTGGTTTCGATGAAGGGCTTCGATCCCTTGAGGAAGAGCTGGCCTCCGCTCTTCGGAGCGGTCATCGCGCTGACGGCGCACATCTTCGCGACGTTTTCCACGACTTCTGTGAAGATCTCGTGCTGGTCCATCATCCCAACTCCCGAGGTTACTCGTCCAGATACACCGCTGCCCGGTGCGTGGCAGGGAAGAAGGCGTAGACCTTGTTGCTCTTATCGTCAAGGGCCAACGTGTGGGCTCCTTTCTCCGTCGACACCGTTTCGAGGAGCTTCAAGTGACGCGTGTCGAAGACGTCAATCACTCCGGGGGCCCCAATGGCGACGTAGAGACGCCGCAACGCCTCGTTGAAGAACACAACGTCCGGCGTGCCACTGAGGTCTCCGGCCGACTGGACCTCCCCAGAGTCCAATCGCACGACGACGAGTGCCCCGTCGTCGCACGCGCAGAAGAGTTGTCTCGTGTGCGGGTCGAGATCGAGGCCATGGGGTCCTCTGGCAGGAATCTCGAAGGTCTCCAGATCGGACGGATTCTTCGAGTCGATTTTCGCGACGAGCGAGGGTTCGGCGATGTTCACGTAGAACGCGGACGTTCGCTCGTCGTGCACAGCCCAACGAGGGCGCCCCGGAAGCACCACGGTCCCGGTCGCGGCCTTCTGGCCGACATCGACCAACGAAACGGTCGAGGAGTTTCGAACGCCAGGGTCGCCGACATTCGCGACGAGCAACAGCCCGCGCGAAGGATCGAAAGCGAGTCCGTTGGGACGGAGCCCCACGGAAAGCCGCACAATTTCTTCTCCGTTGCCGGCGGCGAAAATGCCAATCGTGTTCTCACCACGATTCGCCGTGAAGAGAATCTCGTGCGAGTCCGAAACGAGGACGCCCGCAACGCCCGTCAGTCCCGGAATCGAGCGGAGGAAGCGATCGGAGGCGGAGTCCACCACGTCGATACTATCGTTCGATGGATGTGCGAGGTAGAGCCGGGACGAAGCATGATAGATTGCGGCGTGATCAAAACCGCCTTCCTTCTGGTGCTCGGGAAGCTCGATGTAGCCTCGAAGCCTGAGGCTCATCGAGTCGCATGCTCCAACTTGGCCTTGCCCTCGACCTTGAGCTTGCAGTACGTGTAGAGGGCATCGTAGGCAGGGAACTGAAGTCGCATGTTCTCGAAATCGTCCCTCGCATTCGTTCGGAACCCAAGCGCCATCGCCTCGAGCCCCGCGCCTTCGGGACGTGGTTTTCGCGGCGCCGCGTCCGCCGAGCGCACAATCTCGGCCATGTCCAAGAGCGCCGGGTCCCTGAGCTTGTATTTCTTGATGACAGCGTCGAAGCTGCACCGCTCGTCTCCGCCCTCATTGTAGTGAAATAACTCTGCGCCCGGGCTGTCGTACGGGATCGCGTCCTGTTCCTTTGCCACGTCCAAAACCTTTTCCCGAGGCACGAACAGAAACTCTGCCTTCGAATCGACGAATTTGGTTATGAGCCAGGGGCACGCGATCCGGTCCACCTTCGCCTTCTCTCGGGTTACCCATTTCATCGAAGCCCTCCCAATTCCGAACACGAGGCAGGCAGGACATCTATGTATATTTTCACGTCCTCGCCGCCCCCGGCGTTCGAAGCGCGACGCTCTGCGCGGTGGAGTCGTGGGCCTCGGAGACTGGATCGATCGAGACGGGAAGCTCATCTTCGTCGAGAAGACGATCCGAACGGTCCCGTACGGTTTCCTCGGGGTCATCTTCGGCGTCTACCTGGCCCAACTGGGCCTCACTCCTGTCGCCATCGGAATCGTGCTGACCGCGACGGTCCTGAGCAGCGCGCTCTACACGCTCGTCATAAGCTTCCTCGCGGATCGGATCGGCCGGAGGAAAACGCTCGTCTTCTTCGCCCTCGCCGATGTCGTGGCGGGTGCCCTCCTCTTCAGCTCGAGGGATTGGTGGGCCCCGGTCTTGGCCGGCATCGTCGGGAACATGACCGTCGGGGCGGGGGAAGTCGGTCCGTTCCTCTCGCTCGAGACCGCGATCCTCCCGCGGACGTGTCGGGCCGACCGCCGGACCTTGGCGTTCAGCGTGTACAACCTGGTCGGATATGGAGCGTCCGCGGCCGGGGCGCTCCTCGCAGGGCTTCCGAACTACATCGGATATTCGCCGCTTTTCCTTGGGTACATGATCTCGGGCCTTCTCGGCGCCGCGTTCTACTCCCGGTTGTCAGGTCATGTCGAGCCGGACACGGGCCGCGCGCGACGTTCCGCCCTGTCCGCTCGCGGTCGCCCTATCGTGGCCAAGCTGTCGGCCCTCTTTGCGGTGGACTCGTTCGGCGGCGGGTTCATCGGACAGAGCCTCCTCTCCTACTACTTCTACCTTCGATTCGGGCTGGATCTCTCCACACTCGGGGCGATCTTCTTTGCGACGCAACTCGTGACCGCGTTGTCGTTTCTCTTGGCCGAGCGAATCGCGCGGAGGGTCGGCTTGCTGCGGACGATGGTCTTCACCCACGTACCCTCGAACGTGTTGCTCATCGCCGTGGCGTTCGCCCCGACCGCATTGAGCGCCGTCGTCCTCCTCCTCGGTCGGCAGTCGTTGTCGCAGATGGATGTGCCGACGAGACAGTCGTACGTTATGTCGATCGTGGACGAACCAGACCGGACCGCGGCGGCGGGCCTCACGAGCGCGACGCGCACGGTCGCTTCGTCGATCAGTCCATCGCTGGCAGGTTACGCCCTATCGAACCTCTGGCTCGGAACCCCGTTGGTGGCCGCCGGGTCCCTCAAGTTGGCGTACGACGTGTTGATTTACGGGAACTTCCGCAAGGTCCGTCCTCCGGAGGAACTCGAGAAGTGAAGGCCCGCCGGGGGTATCTCGGAGAGAGCGGGCACGGAGGGATTCGAACCCCCGTCTTGGGCTCCGAAGGCCCATAGCCTAGTCCAAACTGTCTGAAGCCCGTAATCCCCGTAGGGGAAATACGCCCGCTTGGGGATTTGAACCCCACTCGCCGGGTCCGAAGCCCGGTAGTCTATCCAGGCTAACCTAAGCGGGCGAGGCCGACAGGTGGTCGGACCGTTAGAAGCCTTCGGGAAGGGCGTGGTCGGTGCCGTGGGTTTTGTGTTCCGCGGTAGTGGTAACTACCCGATCCGAAAAGTCCCATATGGTTCCGAACAGAAAAGCCGGTCAGGGGTCAAAGAGCCCAAGCAGGGCGGTCCTCTCGGTTGATCGGCCCCGTCAGTTATGGAATCAGGATGCCGGTGTTTGCAATGAGTCCCAAGCCGAGGATTCCGATCCGCAAGGGCGCATCACTTCCGCGTCCGCCGGCGAACGGTTTCCAGCGTGGGGTCGTCGTAGGCGAGGGAGGACGACAGTTCGCGGAAGGCCCTGGCTTGGGTAAGAAGGTCGTTCGCTTTCTGCTCGGCCGTTTTCACGGCGTCGGCGCCGGCGACCCATCGCCGCGGCGGGGGCGACTGGCGGGCGATCCGCACAAGGCCCTCGGCGAGCTTGGCGGGGTCGCCGGCCTGCTGGCCGCTCTGGCTCGTCCACCAGGTTTGCTGCTGCTTCCTCCGCTCTTCGTAGTCCGGGATGGAGAGCGAGCCGAAAGTCATCGACTTGTCCGAGATGAGTTGCGTTCGGAAGAAGCCCGGGTTGACGAGGGTCGTGTGGATGCCGAACGGCGCAATCTCGGGTTGCAGAGACTCGGTCCAGCCTTCGACGCCGAATTTTGCGGCGGCGTAGGCGGAGCAGAACTCGAAGCCGACGAGACCCGCGCTCGATGATATCGTGATGATGTGGCCCGAGCGCTGCTTGCGCATCACGGGCAACACGGCGCGGGTGACGTTCATCGGGCCGATGAGGTTGGCGGCGAGCTGTTTCTCGATGTCTTCGGGAGACAATTCCTCGAAGAAGCCGGCAAAGAAGTTGCCAGCGTTGTTGACCAAGACGTCGATCCGGCCGAACCGGTCGACGGCAGCCTGCGAAGCGGCCTCTGCGTCGGCAAGGCGGGTGACGTCCAATTTGACGACCATCAGATCATTGGACATGCCCACGGCCTTCTCGACCGCTTTGGTGTCCCGACCCGTGGCGACAACGGCATGGCCAGCGGCTAAAGCCGCCTTCGCGATGTCGACGCCCATGCCACGGCCGGCGCCGGTGACAAGCCAGACTTTCTTTCCGGTCGTCCGCTGGTGCTCTTCCCTTTGCTTCATAATCGCATCTCCTCCCACGCCTGGCGCATGAATACCATGTCGGCTAGTCCAAACTAGCCGACGTGCCGGGCGGTCGAACCGTGGCGGTTGATAAAAGGATTCCCAGAACGAAGCTCAACTCGGGCTCAGTCGCCGATGTGCTTGCGGTACGCCGCGGCATCCATCAGGGAGTCGGCTCGCGCAGCCTCGGAGGCCTCGAGGACGACCATCCACCCCACGCCGTACGGATCCTTGTTGACGATCTCGGGCTTTTCCTCGAGCGCCTTGTTGACCTCGACGACCTTGCCGCTGACCGGCGCGAAGATCTCGCTCACGGCCTTCACGGACTCGACTGTGCCGAGCGGCTCTCCCTGCTTCACGACCTTCCCGATCGGAGGGAGCTCGACGAACACGACATCGGTCAGCTCGGTCTGCGCATGGTCCGTGATGCCGATCCGGGTGCGCTTGCCCTCGAGCTTCGCCCACTCGTGGTCCTTCGTGTAGCGAAGCGTCTCCGGGACCTTGGACAAATCGAACCCCGCCGGACCGCCTCGATGCGGCCGTGCGGATATGAGGGTTTCGAACGGTTCAGCGGCCTTTCCAGTTCGCGCCCCACGCCTGGTGGACGAAAATCTCCTGGCTGTGGATCTTGTGGATGCGATGCGCAACGACCGCCAGGACGAAGAGGGCGACGGCGCCGACCGAGACGAGGAGGTACACGGGGTTGTGCACGATCGTGTCGAGGTACGCTCCGATGGAGCCGACCAGATCAGCCATCTTTCTTCGTCACCGCAAAAAGGTTCCCCGAGGCCCGGAAAAAGCTTTCTCTGTGAAGCCGGGATTCGATAATTAATCGCTCGAGCTCGCCCTCGGAGAAGAGATGGTAGAACCGCGGCACGGCGGTGCCGTCGGGAAGATGCCATGGGACGTCAACGTCATCCTCCTCGAGCCGCAGGCCCAAGACGTCCCGCAGGTACGGATTGTCTTTGGCCCAGACGCTGATGAACGCGCGGCCCAAGGGGCGCAACACGCGACGCACCTCCGCCAGCGCGGCGACGCGATCAGCGCGCGACGGCAGATGATGGAGGACGGCGACACACAGCGCCGCGTCGAAGGTCGAACCGCGGATGGGCAAGGAGGTCGCGTCTCCGACGACCCATTCAATTCGGGCAGGCATCGCCTCCGCCGATGCGTCGTCGCCGATGGCCAGCAATGGTCGGCAAAGATCGACGCCGACGACGCGATGGCCCGCTCGGGCCGCAGGCTTCGCGTGCCGCCCGTGGCCGCATCCGACATCGAGAATCGCAGACCTCGGGGGCAGGGTCGCGACGAACTTGAGGACCTCGGGCCATGGACGGGTCCGCGAGGCGGCGTACGACGACGCGATTCGATCGTACGTCTCGCGCATGCAGGCCTTCGAACGGCGCATCGAAGCGGAAGAGCGGCCCCCGCGAAATAAAGGCTCTCTCAGGATCCGAGCGGCACCCGCTGCGTCTCGTGCAGCGTGCGCTCGCGGATTTCCGCGAGGGTCGGCAGCGGCGCAGTCGCGCGCCCCCGATCCAAGTACCGAACGTATGCCGGCGCCATCTTCGAGCCGCAGCCGGGGCACGTCTTCGCGGCGATCTCGTACGTGCCGTCTTTCGGACACCGTTGCAGGTCCTTCCGACCGCCGAACTTCCCGCGCTTCGCGGCCGGCGTGCCATCGACCTCGACGATGTCCATCGCGAAGTCGATTGTCGGGGCGTTGCTCAGGCTCGTGCCGACGCCGAATCCGTCCGCGCCCGCCTCGAGCAAAGCCGGAATCGATTGCTCGTCGACCCGCCCGGAGACGAAGACCTTGACGTCCTTGTGACCTCGCAGGTCGAGCTCCCATCGGACCTCGCGGACGATCGCCGCGAAATCCCCCCGGCGGGAGGCTGGCGTATCGAGCCGCACGCCCGCGAGGTCGGGGATCGCCTCGACCGCCATGAGCGCCTCCGTCTTCTCGTCGTAGTACGTGTCCACCAGCGCGATCCGCGGGATCTTCGCCTCGAGATACTTGTGGACCGCCGCGAACGCCTCCCGCGGGCCACCCATGACGATGACGAGGGCGTGGGGCATCGTGCCCACCGCGGGCGCTCCGAGGAGTTCGGCGCCGAGCGGCGTCGTGATGGCGTCGAGGCCGCCGACGTACACGCTGCGCTCGATGAGCGGCGCGATCCCCGGGTGCATGCGTCGCACCCCGAACGAGAGGACTTGCTTGCCCCCCGCGGCCTTGCGGATCCGCGCCGCCTTCGTCGCGATGCCACTCGCCTGGCAGATCATCCCGAGGACGGGCGTCTCGTACATCGCCCAGTCGCCGTACGGCCCATCGAGGACCATCACGGGGACCGGGATGCCCCGCGGCGTCTTCGCCGGGAACGCGCTGCCCTCCGGGATCGCCCAGACGCTGACCGCCCTGTCTTGCAAGAGATGCACGACCTCCTCGAGGCCGCAGAAGATGCCCCACGGCCATCCGTCCGGCAAGCCGCCGGTCGTCATCTCGGCGACGACGTTCGTCCGGTCCCGTCCCGCCTTCTTCAGGACGTCGAGGGTCCGCACGAAGTAGATGTCCGTCGTCCGGCCCGCCCGGATCTCGTCCGCCGTAGCGATGTAGAAGTCACGGCCGGACGCGGGCTTGGGCATCGGTCCCGTCGCGGCTACTTTCTCCCTTTATTAGAGCTTTTGGTCGAGGCTCTCACCTTAGCGCCGAAGGCGGCGAGAATCTCGGCGGCCCGCACGACCTCGGACAGAGCGACGCGCTCGTCGGGGACGTGGATCCGCTCCGTTTCGCCCGGGCCGAACACGACGCAACGCGGGTTGTGTGGCGCGAAGTACGCCATCTCCGTGCCGTACGCGACGCCGACGACCTCGGTGCCGGCAAGGTCTCGCAGCTGCCGCACGTGGTCCGCGTCCGGAGCGACGGCAGCGGCCGGGACCTCGTGGAACCGTTCGAGATCGACGCGCTCGCCCGATGCCGCGAACGCACCTCGCAGGAGCGCCTCGACGTCCGACTTCGTCGTCCCGGGCGGATGGCGACAGTCCAGATCGGCGACGCAGGTGTCCGCGACGAGATTGGGTTTCGTCCCTCCGCGGATCGCGCCCAAACTCACGGTGATGTCGCGTAATGGATCCTTGGGATGACTGTACCCCTCGAGAAAGGGAAGGGCTCGCATCATCCGATACACGGCGTTGTCCCCGAGGTGCGGCATGCTCCCGTGGGCGCTACGCCCCTGCGTGGATGCGCGGTACCAGAGGACGCCCTTCTCGCTCGCGACGACCCGCAACCGTGTCGGCTCCGCGACGACGACCGCCGCCGCCCGTTTCACGAGCTCCGATGAGGCGAGCTTCATCGCGCCGTGCATCGTCGTCTCCTCGTCCGTCGTGAAGAGGAGCGAGACCGGCACCCCCGCGTCGAGGAGCGTGCGCGCGGCGGCGAGGCCGGCGACGCATCCGGCCTTCATGTCCGCCGTGCCGCGGCCGTAGAGGACGTCGCCGTCCCACGAGCCTTGGTCGCGCGTCCAGCCCGAGGCCAGGGGCACAGTGTCGAGATGGCCGTTCAGCAACAGTCCGCCCGCGCCGCTCGAGGCCGTCACGGCTCCCACCTCCGGATAACGCTGCGCCTTCAGGCCCATCTCTTGTATGGCGGCGGCCGCCGCGTCCAAGATCGGGTTCACGTCGTCGTCCGGGCTCGATGGGATTCGGACGAACTCGACGAGGGCCTTTCGAACGTACTCGAGGAGGTTCATACGTTCCTCCGATCGAGTTCGTTGTTCACGAGGGCGATCGCGTGGTCCGTGTGGAGCGGGATCGGCCCGAGCCCCACGGGGACCGCCCCGCGGTCAAGGATCGATCGTTCCTCCGCGGCCGTCAGATCCTGATTGTCGGAGAGCACGAAGGTCGCATCGGCGGGGAGAATCGCATCGCGGATATCCTTGCCGCCCTCCTGGAGGTACACCAAGGTGGGCCCGAGCCGGTCGAGCGCTTCCTCGAACCCGGCCTTTGAACCGAAGACGCCCGGGGACGTCTCCCGCTCGATTCGCGAGGCGTCCTTGAGGGCGAGGCGAACGAGGGCGGCGTTGCTCCGGATGTCCGGCTGGAAGTTCCTCAACCGGAAGCCTTCGAGGCGGACGAAACGTGGAGGGTCCGGTGGGCCGAGCAGGAGGAGCCCGACCTCGACATCGCGCCGCAGGCCGTGCGCAAGATGCAGGGCGGCGTTCGCCGCGTTCAACAGGATGTCCATCCGCCCCGCGCCGCCCGCAAGGTCGTCCAGGGAGAACGCGGGGTCCGTCGACGCCCGATGCCCCACGATGAGAAAGCGACGCACGCTCGCCGGAACGTCCCAGGTCGTTTAAGGGTTCGCGGAGGAAGCGGATTTACATTCACAGATATGGATATTAATCGGCTCTCTCGAACGATTCAAGGCCCGCGAGCGCCTCGATCGCCTCGCGGTGGAACGGAACGAGCGGAAGCCGAAGCGCCTCCTCCCAGAGGACCCATCGGACGGAATCGCTCGGTTCCGGCATGCCGCGGGGCGTGCATCGGTAAATCGATCCGGACCATTCGCGATGCGAGAACGTCCGGCTCACGCGACTCCATCGCGCCCCGATGTCGACTTCAATGCCGGCCTGGCGGCGAACCGCGTCGGCGAGGGCCGCCCGTTCGTCTTTGCGGGCCCGCTCTCCGCCGGGCAGCGACCAAAGGCCGCCAAGGAGCTGCCCACTCGGCCGGCGCACCAGCAGGACGCGACCGTCCGCTGCGACGAGCCCGAACACGACCGGGACGAGGGGGGAGGCTCGGCGCCTCCGTGAGACGGGGAACCGGTCCTCCTCTCCCGCGAGATGAGCGAGACACAGGCGTTCGAGCGGACAGCGAGTGCACGACGGAGACGACGGCGTGCACACGGTCGCGCCGAGCTCCATCATCGACTGGTTGAACGCTCCGGGCCGCTCGGGGGGGACGAGGCGAGCGGCGATCTCGCGGATCCGTCGTTGCGCTGCGGCCCGCGTCACGTCGTCCGGGAGCCGGAGGAGGCGGGCGATGACACGGGTCACGTTCCCGTCAACGGCCGGGACGGGCACCCCGAAGGCGATGCTCGCGACTGCGCCCGCGGTGTACGGTCCGATTCCTGGGAGGGCTGCGAGCTCTTCGAAGGATACCGGAACTCGGCCGCCGTGCCGCTCCACGATCGCTTGAGCGGCGGCGTGAAGGTTCCGCGCGCGGCCGTAGAAGCCGAGGCCCTCCCACACCGCCAAGACGTCGTCGAGGGACGCGCCCGCGAGGTCCTCGATGGACGGGAATCGGGCGAGGAAGCGTTCGTAGTATGGCGTCCCGGATGCGATCCGGGTGCGTTGGAGGAGGTACTCGGCGACGAGGATCCGGTAAGGATCGGCCGTGCGCCGCCATGGCAGATCCCGCCGGTTCGCATCGTACCACGCGAGCAGCCGCGTGCGGACCTCGATCGCGGAGAGCTCTCCCATCGTCGAGTGCGATGCGCCGCCGGATACATCAGGGATTCGGGCCACCGCGGGGGAGGCCGAGGAGCGATCGCGTTAACCTTAAACAAGGTTGACTTCACTTGAAAATCTCACCCGTCTCACGGCTCCAGAAAATCAGGTCGAGCATTGCCATCGGAATCCCCACATCGCGCGAGAACCGCTCCATCCGGGCCTCGATCTCCACGTAGCGCCTCGCGGTCAGGGTGTGCGGCATACCTCGGATCACCCCGTGGCGAACCAGGTTCCGGAGGATGTGACGATCAAGGATCGCAAGATCCTCGCCGCGGCCGGTGTTTCGTAAAAAGTGGCTCGCCTCCTTGAGACCCAGGCCGTCTACCTCGCGGACGAGCCACTCGCGAGCGTCCTTCGACGACGTGAAGGAATTCAACGTCCCCGCGAGCACGCCGTTTCCGTCGGGGAAGAACCGTTCCCTCGCGCGGACGATGAACGCGGCCTTGTGATTGTGGAATCGCGTACGGTGGCGGAGGAACGACGCGACCTCGGGTCGGCGGCCCGACCACAGAAGACCAGCCTCCCGGAGCGCGGAGACCGCCGCCTCCGAAGGACGCGCTTTCGATTGGACCGCCAGAATGCAGAAACAAAGCTCCTCGAATAGCCGCTCGTCCGGCATGCGGCCGATGTGACGGAAGTCCGCCAGCCGCGCGTCAATCCGAGGCCGCTTCGCCTCACATTCCGCATGGAGGACTTCGAGATCGCGATACGCGGGGCGCACGATGGCGCCGAACGAACGCGGCGGCATAAGACTGTGGAAATCTCCGACGGGCCTGAGGCCTAGAGGCCATATTCCGAGACCACTCGAGGCGCCGCCACACCACGTTTAAATAACGGAATCCGCTTCGACACCGCCATGTCACTGCTCTATCGAGTGGCCCGATTGCTCGACAGCGTTTCACCCGCCCCGGTTGCGTACGCGCACTGCGACATCCCGTGCGGCATCTACGACCCGCATCACGCGCAGATGGCGGCCCACACGGTCGTCCGCATGGTCGACTTGATCAACCAGCTCGAGAAGCCGGGCACAAGCTCGACGCCGGAGCAACGCCAAGAATATACGAACAAGCTCGCGAGGTACATCGCGACGAAGGAACAGCATTCCGAGATCGCGAAGCACGAAGTCCGCGTCCTCTGGGGCGACTACTTCAAACCGGACCACCTGAAGACCTTCCCGGAGCTGAACGACCTGATTTGGAAGGCGCTCAAGGCGGGCTCGAAGGCGCGGCAGGAGATCAGTCTCCAAGCGGCGGAGGACCTCCTGAAGGCGACGAACGACATCGCGTCGATCTACTGGAAGACCAAAGGCCTCGAGACCATGCGGGTCAAGGCGCCGTACCCCACCGAACGGGAGACCGTCTACCCGAAGTTCAAGTGAGGCCCTGGGCCACGGATGTTCCCCCTCGCGCGCTTCCGGGTCGACGACGACAGCATGCGGCCGACGCTGGACCCCGGGGACTACGTCGTCGTGAATCGATGGGCGTACCGGCTCCGTGGACCGCGGAAAGGCGAACTCGTGGTCCTGCGCGACCCCGACGATGAAGATCGATGGCTCGTGAAGCGGGTCGCCGACACGATCGGGTCGGACCGGGTGATGGTCCTCGGCGACAACGCGGACCGCAGCCGCGACAGCCGCGCCTTCGGGCCGGTCGTCCCGCAGAGGATCGTCGGCAAGGTCTGGCTTCGGCTCAAGCCGTAGTCGGCCTCAGTCCCACTTCTCGAATCGGACGTGGGCGAAGCCGAGGCGCACGCACAGGTTCCTGACGTCCTCGACCATGTCGTGCAACCCGCAGATGAACACCTGTTTGTCGCCGTGGTCCGTGAGCTCGTTCTCGAGGATCTTCTGCACGTAGCCGACGCGGCCCTTCCAGTCCGGCGTCTCGGGCCGCGAGATCGTCGGGTAGAAGTGGAAGTTTGAGTGCTCGCGCGCCCACTTCTCGAGCAGGTCGCGGTAAATCAGGTCGTGGACGTACCGCACGCCGAAGACCAGGTGGAACTCGTGGCCGTCGTCCAGGCCCTGCTCCCAGATGTGGCCCAGCATCGCAATGAACGGGGCCACGCCGGTCCCGGTGCAAACGAACACGGTGTCGTAGGGAATCGGCTCCGCCATCACGAACCGGCCGAGCGGTGCGATCGACTGGAGTTTCGTCCCAGGGGCGACGTGGTGGAGGTAGTTCGACATGAAGCCGCCCTCGACGACCTTGATGCACAGCTCGAGGTACGCCTTGTTCTCCGGCCACGAGGCGATCGAGTACGGCCGGGAAATGCGCTTGCCCTCCTTCTCGGCGAAGAGCGAGATGAACTGGCCCGGCTCGAAGTCGAACACGGGCTCGTTCTCGAACGTGAAGCGGATCAGATACGTCTCGGGATACTTCGGGGCGATGTCGAAAACTTCCTTCACGATCGCGGTGTGTTTGCCGGATCGGAACTTCACGGGGGGCTCGCGGACGGGCGGTTTCTGGGGCGTCACGGCCTTCGCTGGGACGGCCTCCCGCATCATAGCAAACTGCGGACCTCCCAGACCGATTTAAACGTTTCCTCCCGGATAGTCAACCGAGGAGTTTACCAGGCGAGAGTCGCGTCCGAATCCCAAATCCAGCCCGTACTGCGGCTCTCGCACAAGGCATCAACCCGATGTGTCCATTCGGATTTTCACTTTCGCTGACCTCCTCCCGATGCGTACATCGACACGTCCATGCTATAGGATGAATCGGATACCTCCGGTGGAAGACCACCGTTCGAGCGGCCCGATCCGGCATGACGCGCGCTGCGCAGAACACGAGCGGGCCCGGGGTACGACGATGGCGTCGCATCTCGGAGGAGCGACGGCCCATTCATGGGCCTCACCCGGCCAACCCGGCCTCCCATGGGGAGGCCAAGGGGTGTACGGTTCCACCCCGGTGCCCTCCGCCGTGATGTGATGAGTCCCCTCTACGACCTCCCAGGGCTCCTGGGAGACGCACGGGAGGAACGGATGCGGAGAGGAGTGACGTTTCGGTCGTGGTGATTCAACACACCATGGCTTTGTACCCGTTACGGAACCCCTCCAGAATGCTGTCGCGTACGAGGCGCACTTCCGCACATCGGAAAATATTCGACGCTCACGACGATGTCTCGAGGAAGACGTATCGATAGAGCAGCGCCGCGACCGCGCCTCCGATTAGCGGCCCCACCCAATATACGTACCAGTTCTCGAAGAACCCCGAGACGATGGCGGGCCCGAACCATCGCGCCGGATTCATCGCGGCGCCGGTGAGAGGCCCGCCCATCATGATGTCGATTGAAATCGTGAGGCCGATCGCGAAGCCGCCGACGGCGTTGAACGAACCTTTCGGGTCGATCCCCGTCCCGAAGATGACGAAGACCAAGAAGAACGTCAAGACCGCCTCGACGAGGATCCCGGTCCCGACGCCGACGTCCCAGCCGAGCGATGGGACGGTTCCAAGAGTGGGCGTACCCAGGTGGTACCCCTGCCATACGCTTTGGGGGAATATCAGAGCGAGCGTGGCGGCTCCCCCGACGCCACCCAGGAGCTGTGCGATCCAGTAGATGGCCGCGAGACGCGGCGAGATCTGCCGGCTTACGAGGGCCCCGAACGTCACCGCGGGATTGAAGTGACCGCCGGAGACGTGGGCCAAGGCGGACACCATGACTCCGATGGCGAGTCCGTGGGCGAGGGCGATGAGCAGGAGGTCCGAGGTGCTCGTGGTGCCGGCGGTCAGGACGGCGCCCGCGCCGATGAAGATCAACGTGAACGCGCCGACGAACTCCGCCACGGCCTTCCGCCAGGCCGCCACCGCCATCTCCCGCCTCCGCGCGCGGCCGAACAGGCGCGGCGTACTTCTACTTTCTCGTTCGACGGAAGCGTCACGCGATGTACGTCGCGGAGCCGCGATCGAACCCGGGCACGAACTCGAGCTGCAGCTCGGACGGTTGCCAGGCGGCGTCCGGGAAGACGAGGTTCGGGAAGAACCGCGCCGTGTCGCCCGAGATCTGCGTGACGATGTGGTCCGCGCCGAACAGCGTCTCGAGGATGCGGTACGACTGCTCGCGGCACACCCGCTCATCGATGAAGCCGATCGAGTGCAGGTACTCGTGCAGGAGGACGTAGAAGGCGTACGGCTTGTACAGCGCCGGGTTCGTCTCCTGGATCCGGAGGAGGGGCACCTTGTTCATCACGATCACGTTGCTCGCGACCGGGTAGAAGGCGCCGAGGAATCCTTGCGGGTGGTTGCCGAGGTCCGCGAGGGCGAGCATCAGGCCTGCCCGCGAGCGGCCGAGGACCGTCTCGACGGCTCGCTTCACGAGCTCGTAGAGATCCGAGAGCGTCCGGGATTGCTCGAGTTTCCGCGCGAAGTCCATCGGAGAAGTTAGCGCCTCCGTCGCTCTCGATGCTGACGGCCCGTCGGACCCGACCGGTGCCCCAACGCGCGATCGGGTACGACACGCCAATTCCGAAGACGATCATCCCGACGACGACGCCGAGGCTGAACACGCCGACCCCGCCGAGGAGCCCGACGAGGGACGTGACGCTCAGGGAGGCGACGAACAAGATGAGCAGTTCATCGTTGCTCGCGAGGCCATGGACGATGCCGATGCCGAACATCGTGCGGTGTTGGGGGTCCTCGTGGAGATGCATGTGCACATGGACGTGCTCTTCCGATTCGTGGCGGTGCGCGTGGCGATGGAGGAACCCGAATTCGACGAGCAGCCCGAGGACCCCGATGACCACGAGCATGACCGCAACGGCGAGCTCGAGATTCGCGAGGATACCTTGCAGGACTGTGGCCCGGAGTTCGTACAGGAGGACCGTGATGATCGTCGCGGTGATCATGTGCCCCGCGGCCCAGCTCACGCTCATCAGCGTCGTCTTGCGAAGGCTCTTGCTGCGCGTCAGCAAGTTGGAGACGGCGACGAGGTGGTCCGCGTCGTAGCTGTGCTTGAACCCCAACGCAAGGGCGAGGACGACGAAGAACGCGGGATCGATGGGCATCGACGGAGTCACGACCGATCGACGACGGCGGTAACACGATTCGCACCGACGTAACACGACTTAAGGATTCGCCGCGGGCTTGAAGACCCCGGTAGCACGTGAGGGGAGGGAGGGTAGCACGTGACGGTCGACCGAATCGGTGTTTCGCTTCAGGGCCGTTTGCTGGAGGACTTCGACCGGCTCGTCCGTTCCGAGGGATTCCCGAGCCGCTCCGAGGCGCTGCGTGAACTCATCCGGAGGGCCCTCGTACGCGAGCGCCGGGAAGCGGGCGGAGAGGTGGTCGGCACAATCACGTTCGTCTATCGGCACGACGTCGGCATGGTCACCCATCGCATCCTGCATCGACAGCACGACTTCCTCGGGACGATCCGGGCGACGGCCCACACACACCTGAATGACGAGACGTGCCTCGAGGTCCTGATTGTAGAAGGAGACGCAGGACGCGTGCAGCAACTCGCGGACCGCCTCAAGACGACGAAAGGCGTCTTGTTCGCGGAGACCGTGGTCGCGGCGGCGGACATCGTCTAGCCGTGAGTACCACCCGTGGGAACGCCACGGAAGGATTTATCCGGGGGCACGGCGACGCCATTCCGATAGCCCCACCGGCCTGTCAGGATCGAGTCCGCCATGTCGTACCCGTACGCTCCGACGCAGCCGCAAAGGGCCTCGCCGTCGTTGCCGTTCGGATGGGGCGCCATCGGCGCCGCGACGAGCTCGTCCTTCTCCGTCATGTCGTTCTTCCAGTCGTTCTTCGGCGCGATCATCCTGTTCGTCATCGGCGGCGTCCTCGCCGGGGTCGGCGGGTGGATGATCCGGCTCTGGTGGATCTTCTTACTCGTCGGCGTCGTCGCGGGCGCGGGGAGCGCCAACACGGCCCGTGACCGCGAAGTCTCTCGTGGGCCCGCCATCCAAATCCGGTGCACGAAGTGCCGCCGGCTGAACCCCGAGTGGGTCCAGTTCTGCATGGGCTGCCGGAATCCCGTGTGACGTCGCCGAGAGAGTCCTCGGTTCGGAACCTATTTGAGTCCGAGGCGGGGTTCGCGCGATTCGATGGGGCTCCTCACCCGCTTCGCGAGACAGTGGGTGGCGGGGGAGACCCTCGACGATGCGTTGCGGGTGGCGAAGGACGCGAACCGCCGCGGGATCGACGCGCTCGTCAACCACCTCGGGGAGCACTATCATGAAAAGGGCCCGGTCGAGGCGACGACCCGCGAGTACCTCCTGCTGGTCTCCGCGATGCACGACCAAGGGATCCGCGGCCATGTGAGCCTGAAACCCACCCAGTTCGGGGTGCTGATCGAACGGTCGTACGCCCTCGCCCAGATGCTCCCCGTCCTCGACGCGACGAAGGCCGAGGGCCGCGTACTGTGGCTCGACATGGAGGGCTCGAACACGACGGACGACACGATCCGAATCGGCGAGGATCTGCGGACGCGGTACGAGCGCGTGGGGGTCTGCCTGCAAGCGAACTTGCGGCGGACCGCGGACGACTTGAGCCGCCTCCTCGATCGGGACGTCCGCGTGCGTCTCGTGAAAGGCGCCTACAAGGAGAGCCCGGACATCGCCTTCCCAACGCGGGCGGAGATCGATCGCGCGTACCTCGCCCACCTCGAGGCGTTGTTCGAACGGGGCCACGACTTCGAGGTCGCGAGCCACGACGGGCGGATGATCGACCGGGCCCTCGAACTCGCGCGGGACCATCCCACGCCGTTCGAGTTCGCGATGCTCCAAGGGGTGCGGGACCCCCTGAAGGACGATCTGGTGAACGCGGGGCACCGGGTCGCGGAGTACATCCCTTACGGCCCGAACTGGCTGCCGTACTTCACCCGCCGCCTCCGGGAACGCCCTCGGAACATCGTCACGATGGCCCGCTCCTTCGTGAGCGGCTGAAAGCTTTTCCGGCTCCGGGGCGTTGCAATCCCGTGGACGCGCGCGCCTTCCGGCGGACAATGGCGGTCCTCGAGAGGACCTATCCGATGAAGGATTGGTCGAAGGGCATGACCGCATTCGAGGTGCTCGTGTCGACGGTCCTCTCGCAGAGCACCACTATCGCGAACGAGCGGCGCGGCCTGGAGGGATTGCGGACGACGTTCGGGCAGATTACGCCGGAAATCCTCGCCCGCGCGCGCGACGACGAAATTGCCGCGGCGATCTGGCACGCGGGCCTCGCGCGGCAGAAAGCGCCGCGGATCCGGCGCATCGCGAAGTCGATCTGGGAGGCATGGAACGGTCGCGTCGAGCGGATCCTCGAGCTTCCCACCGAGGCGGCGCGGGCCGCGCTGATGGCGTTGCCCGGCGTCGGCCCGAAGACCGCCGACGTCGTCCTGGCGATGGCAGGCGGTCATCCGACGTTCCCGGTGGACACGCACGTCGCCCGGATCGCGAGGCGATGGAATCTCGTACGATTCGCGAATTACGAATCGATCCGCGCCGCCCTCGAAAGGCGCACGCCGCCCGCGAAGCGGAAGTCGTGGCACCTCGCGATGATCGCTCACGGCCGGGCCCTCTGCCGGGCGCGCAATCCGCTGTGCGAGGCCTGCCCGGTTCGAAGCGACTGCGACTGGTATCGCCGCGTGCGGAGCCACCGTCGATTGCGGGGCCGTCGCGCAACAAAGGTTAAGAGCGCTTAGCAAATAGCGCGAGGAGCGGTGGGTCGTGACCGTCGCCGATTATGTTCAGCTGATGAAACTGCGAATCGATGCGCTCCTGTTGCTCGTGGCCGCCGCCGGATACGTCGCGACAAGCGGCCCGCAGGTGGACCCGACCCGGTTCGGCCTGCTCATGGCGTCCGGCCTCCTCGCCGCCGCCGGCGCGAGCGCGACGAACCATTACCTGGACCGAGACCTCGACTCGCTGATGCGTCGCACCCGAGCGCGGCCCCTCCCGCAGCATCGAATCGATCCGCCCGCGCACGCCCTCGAATTCGGCGTCGCGTTCTTGGCCCTTGGCCTCGGGATCGCGGGGTTCGGGATCAACGCCCTCACGGCCGCGATGATCGGCCTCGGCTACGCGGTCTACATCGGCGTGTATACGCTCGGCCTGAAGCGGTCCCACGTGAGCAACATCGTCATCGGGGGATTCGCCGGGTCGTGCCCCGCCCTCGCGGGCTCTGCCGCCGCCGCGAACGCGATCAGCCTGCCGGCGGCTCTCATCGCGCTCCTCGTGTTCCTCTGGACCCCGGGCCACTTCTGGGCGCTCGCCTACCGCAGCCGGGACGATTACCGCCGGGCGGGCCTGCCGATGTTGCCCGCGGTCCGCGACGAACGCACGTCCGTGTGGGCGATCGCCGGGTCGACCGCGATCCTGGCGGCCGCGAGCATCGCCTTCGTGTTCACGAGCGCCTTCGACGTCGTGTACCTCGTCGTGTCCGGCGTCGGGGGCGCGATCCTCCTCGGGCTGACGGCGAGGTTTTTCTGGACCCCGAACGCCGAGACGGCGTGGGCGGGATACAAATTCTCGGGCGTGTACCTGGCCCTCGTGCTAGTTGGCATCATGGTGGATGCCGTTGTGCGGATCCCGATGTGACACTTTCGAGAGCCGGTTACGACCGGTTCTTTCGGGTTAACTAGGATAGCTCCATGAGGCCATCCGGTCAGCGAGACGAAGTTGCCACACGTTCTCCTCGTGCTGTTTTTCGAGAGTCTCCGGTCCGAAACTCTGGAGCTGAAAATGCTGCATGTTCACTACTCTTAATCGGAGAGTTGGTGGTCCGAGCCGCCGCTCCCCCGAATCGACAAGATGGTCTGTGAGCCTCCGATAGTCTGTTGTGGCCGCAGTCGGTGCCCGAACCGCCGAGGGCTGTTTCACCCCCCTCCGGGTTCCAGCTATTTGAAGTACCCGCTACATATGGGGGAGGAGTGCCGGGAATGAGCGCGACCTCGCGAGAAGTCAGCTCATCAAAAGGGGGGTCCCGTGAGACTTGGGTCTCATCTGAGGAACTCCTTGGGGCTCTGAGCGAGATTGAACAGAAGTACGCCCCAGAAAGGCTCTTCGTGGCTGGAAAGATTGAACTCCCGTTGCCCCACCCGAGAGTCGCAATCATTGGCACCAGAACGCCATCTGGCGAGGGGCTGAAGATTGCCTCAAGGCTCTCCAAGACCCTTGCGCAGCAGGGGGTGATCATCGTGAGCGGACTCGCACGCGGGATCGATACTGCAGCTCACAATGCGGCAATCGAGGCTGGCGGGAGGACCATTGCCGTCCTGGGAACCCCCCTCTCTCAGACCTACCCAGGCGAGAACGCCGAACTTCAATCGCTCATCATGAGAAGCCATCTCGCGGTTAGTCAATTCGATGAGAGGCTTCCCACAACGCGCACGAACTTTGTTGTCCGGAACAGGACGATGGCCCTGATTGCGGACGCTTCGGTGATCATTGAGAGCGGTGAGGGCGGTGGCTCGCTGCATCAAGGGTGGGAAGCTCTGCGGCTAGGGCGACCGCTGTTCATCCACACCCGCGAGTTTGCCAAGCGGGGGCTTGAATGGCCGCGGAAGATGGCCGATTATGGCGCCGTCGAGTTCAAGGAGCCCAGCGACATCCTCGACTTCCTGCCCAGCGCGAGGCTCGACCTTGCCATCGCTGCGCTTGACTCGACTTGAATATTCCGCTCTCCTTTCCTACACCCCTCGTGAGGGAGGCGCGATCGGCCAGCAGTCCCGCGACCTGATGCGTGCTCTAAAGGACGGACGAGTGACCGGTACACCCCCGACGCCATTCACCAGCATGATTGCCAGTTTCATCGTGAACAACGCCGCCGCGTTGGAACCCGTGAACTCCTTTTTCAGCCCCAACGCAGTACTCGTCCCCGTGCCCAAAAGCGCCCTGTGGAAGGATGGTTCCCTCTGGGTCCCGGACCAACTCGCGAACTCAATGGTCCAGGTTGGCGTCGGGGAGCGAGTGTCCCGTCTCTTGGTGCGGACCGAGGCGATCCCCAAAGCAGCCACAAGCATTTCCTCGAACAGGCCGAACGCCGTCAGGCACTATCAGACACTTACGGTCCAGATGGACCTCATGCCCATCCCAGAAATCGTTCTTGTTGATGATGTCGTGACGAGCGGCGCGGCGCTGCTCGGCTCCGCGAACAGACTTCTTGAATCGTATCCAACTACTCCGATTAGAGGATTCGCCGCGATCAGAACCATCAGTGATCCGTCACGGTTCGAGAAGATTACTCACCCAGTCGTCGGATCGATTACACTCCGCTCGAGCGGTCGTTGCCGGCGGCAACCCTAGCCGAAACGAGCCGGCGAGCATGCCCGCCTCCCGGAGTGGCGGCCCGTTACTCTTTTTCCCAAGACCTGTATTCCGAGTGCTGTTGCCCAAAGTCATGCCTGGCCAGATGGCTAGGGTCACAGTTAGCGAAGGCGCGGCTCCCCTTATTGGCGGGATGGAGTTTAGAGGCCTCGTCCTCCGGTTTGCTCCCGAAGGCGGTGAGTACCGCCATGTTGGAGTTGTAATCGAGATATCCGAATCCTCGACGGAACAATTCATAGGGCATACGATATTCGCAACCCCGCGGTACGAAGAAATGCCTTTGGACAAACCCGATGAGGAAGGGATCGTCATTGTGAACATGGCCCTCCGTACTCCAACTTCGGCGCTGGTCGCTCGCGGTATCGCATCCCTCGAAATATTGCCAGCAAGGAAAACAAGTTCGGCCCCGAAAATGTGAACGGGTCCCACGTTCGGCGGAGAAGGGCATACAGTCCAAGAAGCCCCCCCCCGGCGTGGGAGAAGCAATCTGTTTCACGGACAACGAAACAGGTCCTAGGCTGGTTACTGAAGCCCACCGTGGACTGTCAGACGAGTGCCGCAGTCTGCTTCGCCGATTTTGGCCCTGAGCGACAGATCTGCTATCCTAGTTAACCCGAAAGAACCGTCACAACCCTGCCTTTTAATACGAGCCTCACCTTAGTATCCTCGAACCCACGAGTCGGTGGACGGCATGCCGGGGTCGGCGCTTGTTGATGGCAATCGGTTTCTCGCCCTCCGTCGTGCGGTGATCGCTTCGGACTGAGGCGACGGCGATGGCCAGCCCCGTGAAGACGGACCTTGCGGGCCCGCGGATCGACAAGGGCCTGGACGACGTCTACGTAAAGGAGAGCTCGATCTGTCTCGTCGACGGGCAGCGGGGGCGCCTCCTGTACCGGGGATATGACATCCGCGATCTCGCGACGCACTCGACGTTCGAGGAGACCGCGTTCCTCCTGCTCCAGGGGCACCTGCCGAACCGGGAAGAGCTGGAGAAGGCGAAGGGGGACCTGGCGGCCAGCCGCACGTTGCCTCCGTCGGTCCTGCGCCTCCTCCGGTCGATGCCGGAGCACGCGCCGCCGATGGATGTCCTGCGGACGGCCGTCTCCTACCTGTACAACTTCGATCCGGAGCGGGATGACACGACGCGCGCGGCAAACCTGCGCAAGGCGTGGCGGCTCGTCGGCCGGTTCGCGACGATCGTCGCGACGTACGAGCGGATGCGGAAGGGAGAGCGAGTCGTTCGGCCGGACCCGAAGCTCGGGCACGCCGAGGACTTCCTCCGGATGATGAAGGGCAAGAGACCCGACTCCGTCCTGGCGAGAGTGATGGATGTCGCGCTCATCCTGTACGCGGACCACGCGATGAACGCGTCGACCTTCGCCGCGACCGTCGCGGCCTCGACGTTGTCGGACCTGTACAGCACGATCATCGCCGCCATCTCGACCCTGAAGGGTCCTTTGCATGGAGGCGCGATCGAAGCGGCGTTCGAAGCGATCGAACGGATCGGCCGGCCGGAGGGCGCGGAAGAATTCGTCGTGAACACGTTGCGGAACAAGGAGAAGGTGTTCGGCTTCGGCCACCGCGTCTACAAGACGTACGACCCGCGCGCGCTCATCCTCAAGGAATTCGCTCGCCGCCTCGGAGAGATGAACGGCGACGACACGTACTACCGCATCGCGACGGCGGTCGAGGACACGGTCGTCCGGGAACTCGCCTCGAGGCACGTCTACCCGAACGTCGACTTCTATTCCGGGCTCGTGTTCCACGGCCTCGGGATCCCGAAGGACCTCTTCACCCCGCTCTTCGCGGTCTCGCGGATCGCCGGTTGGACCGCGCAGGTGATCGAGTACTGGGAAGACAACCGGCTCCTGCGGCCCCTCGACTGGTACGTCGGACCGAAGGACCTCGTCTACATCCCGATCGACGAGCGATCGTGAGGCGAGACGGATGCCCGCCGAGCGCCTCGTCCTGCGGCCTCCGGACGGCGGCCACAAGATCCTGATCACGGAGGCGGGGATCCGCGTCCCGGACGACCCGATCGTCCCGCTGATCGAGGGGGACGGCGTCGGACCCGACGTCGTACGCGCCGCACGGAAGGCCGTCGACGCGGTCGTCGAGGACGCGTTCGGCGGCCGCCGGCGGATTGCCTGGTACGCCGTCCCCGCAGGGGAGAAGGCGATGTTCCAATACGGCGAGATGCTCCCGGAGGCCACCCTCGGCGCGATCAAGGAGTATGTCGTCGCGCTCAAGGGACCCCTCACGACGCCCGTCGGCGGCGGCTTCCGCTCGCTGAACGTCACCCTCCGGAAGGCGCTCGACCTCTACGCCAACGTCCGCCCGGTGTACTGGATCCCCGGGGTCCCGAGCCCCGTGACCCATCCGGAGCGCCTCGACATCGTCATCTTCCGCGAGGCGACGGAGGACGTCTACGCGGGGATCGAGTGGGAAAAAGGGTCTCCCGAGGCGGCGCGGATGATCGAGATCCTGGAGAAGGAGTTCCGCGCGCACGTGCGGCCAGACAGCGGGCTCGGCATCAAGCCGGTGAGCGAGACCGGTTCGAAGCGGCTCATCCGGAAGGCGATCCGGTACGCGATCCAGAACGGCCGCCGGTCCGTGACCCTCGTGCACAAGGGGAACATCATGAAGTACACGGAGGGCGCGTTCCGCACGTGGGGATACGAGGTCGCGAAGAAGGAGTTCGGCGAATCGACGATCACCTGGGAGGACGTCGCCAAGTCGCACGGCGGCCAAGCGCCGAAAGGAAAGGTCGTAATCAAGGATGTCATCGCGGACAACATGTTCCAGCAGCTCCTCCTCCGGCCGGAGGAGTACGACGTCCTCGCGACGACGAACCTGAACGGGGACTACCTGAGCGACGCGGCTGCGGCCCAAGTCGGGGGCCTCGGCGTCGCCCCGGGCGCCAACATCGGGGACGCCCACGCGCTCTTCGAGCCGGTCCACGGGAGCGCGCCGAAGTACGCCGGACTGGACAAGGTCAACCCGACCGCCGAGATCCTCGCGGGCGTCTTGATGCTCGAGTACCTCGGCTGGAGGGATGCGGCCTCACGGCTCCGGGACGCGGTGAAGGCCGTCATCCGTTCCAAGGTCCTCACGTACGACCTGGCGCGCCAGATGCCCGACGCGAAGGAGGTTGGGACGGCCGCCTTCGCCGACGCCGTCGTCGGCGCGATCCACGGGGCGGGCCTTTGACGGTGCGCGGCGGCCACGCGTGCGACACGGAACTCGAGCAGTCCGTCTGCGCCGAGATGCAACACCAAGGCCTCGCGCACGAGCACCGATCGCTCCACTTCCGGGTCGCGGATGAGGCCGGCGGCAAGGCGGACTACACGCCCGCGATCGTCGCGCGACGCGGATCGATCCTGTTCCTCGTGGATTCGGTCGAGTCCGGGACGGACCGCGACGCAATCGATCGCTTCTCGAGGTTCCTCGAGCAACACTCGCCGGAACTCGTCCTCGTCCTGGTGACGACGGACGATGCGGTCGAGCGAATCCCTCCCGGGGCGTACGACGAGGTCTATGCCGCGTCCGACGTCGGCAAGCTGACGACGCGCATCCGGTCGCAAGATCCGAAAGGGATCCTCCGACCGTTCGAGAAGCCGAGTCCGCGGGACTCTGCCAGGTGATTCGGCGAGCCCCGAGGGCCGAAGGCGTTCAAGCGACCCGCGGGTTGAAGAAGGAAGGCCGCTTTCCTTCGGGGGAGCATGGTCCTGAGTCCGGCCGAGACGTACGTCGCGACCCTCTTCCTCGCCGTCACGCTGTCGATCTTCGGCCGGAAGATGTACCTCCGCCTGCGGTACCTCTTCGCCGCGAAGGGCGTGGAACGGCGGTGGGATCACGTTCCCACGCGGATCAAGAACTTCGTCGTCTACGGGATCTTCCAGAGGAAGGTCGCACGCGAATGGTACGCCGGCATGCTTCACTCGTTCATCTTCTGGGCGTTCATCATCTTGGGCACGAGCGTCGTCGAGATCACGGCACAGGCCTACGCGCCGGGCTGGCGGGTGCCGACCCCGACGATCGCCGGCTTCTCGTTCAGCGGGCCGCTGTACCTCGCGCAGGAGGTCATCGCCGTCCTCGCGGCTATCGGGGTGGGGATGGCCCTCTACCGGCGGTACGTCATCCGCCCGAAGAAACTCATGCACGAGGGGATGCGCGACGCGACGATCGTCCTCTTCTTCATCCTCGGGATCGTCACGTCGCTCCTGCTCTACAACGCCGCGGACATCGCCGTCGGGACGGCCTCCCTCCCGGAGTGGAAACCGATCTCGTCCGCTCTCGCCGCCGTCCCGGGCGTCGTCCTCGGCGCGACGTGGTGGCGGGCCTTCTGGTGGACCCACGTCCTCCTGCTGTTCTCGTTCCTCGCCTACGTGCCTCACTCGAAGCACATGCACATCATCTTCGCGATCGTGAACACGTTCTTCATGGACCTCACCCCGAAAGGGACGTTGAAGAAAGTCGATCTCGAGAAGACGCAGACGTTCGGGGTGGACCGCGTCGAGCAGCTGTCGTGGCGGCAGCTCCTCGATGGCTATGCGTGCACGGAGTGCGGACGGTGCACGGACGCATGCCCGGCGAACGCGACGGGCAAGCCGCTGGACCCGATGCGCATCATCACGAACATGCGGGACACGCTCGACGAGCAAGGCGCCGCGATCGTGCGCGGGGACGTCGCCGGCCTCCCCGACATGTTCCAGACCGTCCATTCCAAGGACGGCATCTGGGCGTGCACGACCTGCTATGCGTGCGTCTACGAGTGCCCCGTGATGAACGAGCACGTGCCGAAGATCATCGAGATGCGGCGGCACATGGTCCTCACGCAGGGGGAGATGCCTCCCGAGACGATGGAGGCGATGCGGAAGATCGAGCAGAACTACAACCCGTGGGGGATCGGCTGGGATCAGCGGGCCAGATGGGCGGATGGCCTGGGCGTCAAGACGCTATCCGACGCCCTCGCGTCGAAGGATGCGATCGACGTCCTCTACTGGGTCGGCTGCGCCGCCTCGTTCGACGACCGCAATCAGAAGGTCGCGAAGGCTTTCGTGCGTGTCCTGCAGAAGGCGGGCGTGCGATTCGCGATCCTGGGGCCGGAGGAGAAGTGCACGGGGGATCCGGCCCGGCGGCTCGGGAACGAGTACCTCGCCCAGGCGATGATCATGGGGAACGTCGAGACGCTGAACCGGTACGGCATCACGAGGATCGTCGCGACGTGCCCGCACTGCTTCAACACGCTGAAGAACGAATACCCGGACTTCGGAGGGAAGTACGAGGTCGTCCACCACTCGCAGTTTCTCCGAGACCTCATCGATGCCGGCCGCCTCACGCCGACGAAGGATGTGTTGCAGTTCCTGACCTATCACGATCCGTGCTACCTCGGACGGTATAACGGCCTGTTCGAGGAGCCGCGCGAGGTCCTGTACCGGATCCCGGGGGTCCGGGTCGTCGAGATGAGCCGGTCGCGCGAGCACGGGTTCTGCTGCGGGGCCGGGGGCGCCCGGATGTGGATGGAGGAACGCATCGGCGAGAAGGTGAACCACCGCCGGTTGAGCCACATCGAGGAGACGCAGGCGAACGCCGTCGCGACCGCGTGCCCGTACTGCCTGATCATGCTCGACGATGCGGCGAAGACGAAGAATCGCGAGGACATCCGGCGGTTCGACATTGCCGAGCTGCTGGAGCGATCGCTCTAAGCGCCAGCCGGCATCGACGCGGTGAGACCCGAATCTGAAAGGTTTTTCTA
>WNGR01000492.1_pt1 | contig 43235 bp, 29 predicted proteins | sample 5407581 | NCBI WGS metagenome assembly WNGR01 (sample SAMN13153383, study PRJNA577476) | soil metagenome | isolation source: 80 cm soil or saprolite under Garry oak tree replicate 2 | place: USA:California | collected 2016-06-15 | reverse complement strand
AGCCGTCCACCTCGAACGCGACGGCCGAATCGACGAACACCGCGGAAAGCTTCGTTCCTTCCGCGGTGCGGAAGACGATCGTCGCTTCGTCGACGGCGTAGTTGACGGGAAATATGTCTGGACGCCGATCGACTGAGACCGCCAGCCGTCCCACCTCCTCGCCGCCGACGAGCCGCCAGCAGGTCGGCACGTCGAGAACAGCGATCCCGCCGCCCATCTCGCTCGTCATGGCGCGAGTCTCGGTGAAGAGTTGCCGAGCCGACAGAGCCTGTGGTCCTGACGCACCAGGGTCGAACGCTCCGCAAATTTTCCGCCTCGCTCGCCGACAGAGCCGGGGGGTTAGGCGACTGATATGCGGCGCGCTGTCGGGTGGGCGACAGGTTAGGGCTGGTTGCGCCAAATGAGGCGGTGGACGCCGAGGTGCCGCGGCAGGGAACGCAGGCCGGGGATGAACGGCAGCAAGATCAGTCCGAGTGTGAGGACTGCCATCAGCGCCCAGACGAGGGCGTCGGCGTTGTCGGAGGTAGAGAACGGCTTGACCTGGTACCAGAACGTGTAGAGCCACATCCACGGCTGGCCGGAGTAGTTGGCCGTCTCGTTCATCATGCCCCACTGGTCGCCGCCGAGATGGTCGGCGCGGGCCTGGTCCTCGAGGTAGGCACCGTCGGCGAGCAGCAGCAGCGGCTCGGTCTCGTCGCCGACATAGAACGTGCTGCTGGACGTGAGCAGCCCTTCGAGGTCGCCGCTGCGGGCGAGCGCGAGAAACCCGGTCGCGATCACCGGAACCGGGCCGTAGTCGCCGGACGCGACCTTGGTCGGATCGCCGTCGGGCGCGGCCGCGAGTGCGTCGGAGTACGCGACGGCCCACGTGGTCTGCTGGCCGGCGGTCGCGGCACGCCAGGTCTGCAGCTTCGCTGTGAGGTCCGGATTACCGGTGACCGTGCTCAGCGGTGTGATCACTAGGTCATTGGCGCTGTCGATCGGGATGCGGACGCTGCCCCATCGTTGGACCGGAAGCGGCCCGAGCTTCTGGCCGTCGGCGGCCCGGTTGTATGGCGCGCCGTAGCCGGCGCTGGTGCTCGTACCGGCGAGTTCGGCCGTGGCGGTCGCGACGACGTCCTCGGGTGCCGCGCTGGCCCAGTTCGCCAGCGTGATCGCGTTGCGGTCGGGCGAGGAGAACACCGCGGCAAGCAGGACGGTCAGCAGGCCGACGACCACCACGGCGATGACGAATTCCTTGACCAGGTCATACGGGCGGGTCGGGAACAGATGCGTGTCCGGGGTCGTATCGCTACGCCGCCGGATGCCGCGTTCGTGGCTCATCGCGGTCGCACCACCGGATCGGCCGCGCCGGCGACCACGGGCGTTGCCGGCACCTCGTCAGCTGGTGACTCCTGCGCTTGTTCGGGTGGCACAGCGTCGAACGGCGGCACCACGCCGTGCCGGCGGACGAGGATCACGTGCGTCACGACGATTACGCCGACGATCAGTGGCAGCAGCATGATGTGCCACAGCAGCATCTGCCCCGTGTTCAACACGTTGAACACAGCGCCGACACCGACGGAGTTCAGGCCGTCCTTGGCCTGCGTCGAAATCCACTGCGAGTCGAAGTTGGTCTGCGAGAGGTAACCGGTGAACGCCGTCGCGATCGAGCCGACAAACGCCACCGCGCCCGTGATCCACGTCAACGCCCGCCTACCGCGCCATGCCGCCTTGAAGAACTCGCCCCACAGGTGGATCACCATGAAGACGAAGAACAGTTCGACGCTCCACAGGTGCATCGAATTGAAGAAGTGACCGACGGACGAGGTGTGCCACCACGTCGCGCCACCCACCGTGAGCACCACTCCGGAGACGATTACGAACAGCAACGCCGCGAGGGTCGCCACGCCGAATACGTAGATCCATGACCGGACGTAGGCCGGCTGGCGGTCGGGCAACCACTGGCCTTCCGGCACCGTGCGGCTTACGCGCTTACGCAGCCGTACGGTCCAGCTACGTGAGGGCGCCTGGTCAGCGGTGCTCATCGCGACCCTCCTCATGGACGTCGTCGCTGCCGCGAGGGAACGGAAGGATGAGGGCGAGCGCGAAGATCACCAGCATCAGCACGATGATGACGAAGTTCGTCAGCGAGATCTGGATGACGCCCCAGTGCAAGAAGTACGCGTGGCCGGACAACGGACCCCATGCGGCGGTCATGACGCCATCCCGTGCTCTGTCAGGACCGTGGACATAGCTGCCTCCTGCTTGATGCGAACAGGAAAGCGCCAAGCCCCGGCCACATGTAGAGGCGAACGTCCCGACGCGCGCAGGAGCGTGCGAGCCCCGCCGCTACCGAGGGACCACCCGGAGCACCTCGGCAATCGTGCTCGGGCGCAGGTCGATTGCCAGTCGGGCTGGGTAGTAGTCGTCGGTCAGATAGGACCGCAGCAGGTTCAGGTAGTACGGGCTGGTCGGCAGCGCGCTGGTGCCGCCGGGCAGGGCCGATTCGGCCCGGACCTGCCCACGGCCCGGCTCGGCGATGAATCGGCGTGCAGGGCCGCTGTCGAAGCCGAAGCTGTCACTGCTGGCGGCGCGGACGTCATGAGCAGCTGAGTCCACCGTCTCGAAGCCACCGTCGACCGGGATCCCGGGCAGACCGGGCAACGGTTGCGGGAACTGCCCGAACGCCGGCGGCACGCTGAACGGACCGTCCAGCGGATGCTGCAGGACGATCCGGTGCAACAGTCCCCATCGGTAATCCGACAGCTGCGTCGCGCCATGGAATGCAGCGTCAAACGCCGGCCCCGACAGCAGGCTCAGCCCGGCGGAGAGGCTGTGCAGCAGGAGGTAGTCACGGGCCGCCGACGGGTCGCTGATACCGGGCACCACGAAGAAATTCACGCCGGACGCGCCGACCCCGTGCCCGCTCGCGAAGTCGTCGAGCAGATGGCGCAGGGCGGTGACCGCCTCAGCCCCGTCCGGTTTCGGCAATGCCCCGAGCGGCGCGTCGATGATGCCGGCGACGGCCTGCGAACGCCACACCGCGTACAGGGTGGCGGCCACGCTGTCGGCGATCTCGGCGGCGGACGGGTCGGAGAGCACGCCGTTGCGATCAGCGGCGTCGTAGCCCTGGGGGATGCCGGTAGGCGTGGTGAAATCCCACGTCGCCAGCCGCTGCACGGCCTCAGCCAGCCGGTCGTCGCCGGCCAGTGCCGCCAATTGCGGCAGGCTGCTTGCTTTTGCGTCGGCAAACGCACGCGTCAGCCATGGAACGAAGTACTCGGCATCGAGCAGGGTCGTGTCGGACTGCATGGCCTCGATGTCAGCCGTCGAGATCTTGTGGCCGTCGCCAACGCGCTCGCGCACCATCTCGGTGATGCGTCCTGCACGGAAGCCGTCGTAGCCCGGGTTCAGGTAGTAGATCCCGCCGCCCGGACGCAACTGGTTCAACGGGTCGTTGTCGAGCACCGTCCCGGCGGGGTCGTTGTTCGCGTTGACGAACCAGCCCGCGGGCGGATTCACGACGTGTGGCATCTCGGCGGCCGGGTAGATCTCGTACGGAATGGCCTGCTGCGGCTGGGGATTCTCGACCGGCAGCCACTCGTTGCCACCCTGGCCGTTGCGGATGAACCATGGCGGCAGCCCGGACACCGTGCCGGCCTGCAGATCCTCGCGTACCGGCGTCTCGGCGCTCGTGAAGTAGGCGATGTTTCCGGCGGTGTCGGCGTACGCCCAGTTCTGCGAGCCGACGTCGAAGAACTGCAAGCCGCGACGGAAGTCGGCCAGGTTCCGAGCTCGGTCCCAGACGAGGAAGGTCTCCAGCTCGAACGTGGCGCTGAAACCGGTGTACTGGATGCTGAGCGCCGCGCCGCTAGCCTGATCCAACTGCACGATGGGTCCCTGGTTGCGGCGCGGCACGATCAGCGTGGCCGGTGGCACGCCATCGGCGCCCGTCGCGACGGTCAGCGATCCGCCGCTGTTGTAGCGGAAGGTCTCCGGGATCGGCAGCACATGCTCGAGGGCGCCCTTGTACACAGTGGACAGTCCGCTCGGTGATGTGGCGTCGGGGACGACCTGCTCGTTGTACGTGTCGGTGACGTCCATCGGGTTCGTCGTGGCGCCCCAGGCGATGAAGCGGTTGTGCCCGATGATGACGCCCGGCGTGCCGGTGAACCCTTCGCCCTCGACGTCCATGCCAGGTGCCCGCAGACCAATCGGGTAGAACGTGGACGGCGCGCCGAGTGACAGGTGGGGGTCGTTGGCGACGATCGGCCGTCCGTCCGCCGTGTTGCGGCCGGCGATCGCCCACTCGTTCGATCCCTGACTGCCGGCGGAGCGAGCGGCCTGAGTGAACAGCGGGTTCCCGGCGATCTTTGCCGCATAGGCCTTGCCGAGTCTGGCCGACTCTGCAAGCTGGCGGAGATCGGCGGCCGACAGTCGCATCGTCGTCGACGATTTCGTGGCAGTCGCGTCCGGGACGGTGGATGCATTGCTGAACGGCTGCGAGCGCATCACGTCCTGACTGAACAAGGCGACCCCCCGCGCCGGGCCGAACGCGTCGACATAGGCCTGCAACTGCACGGTCGGGCCGATGTCCAAGTCGAAGGAGAGCTCGAAGCTGATGGCCTTGCCGACAGTCAGGGAGTCCAGCGGAGTCCACGGCGCCACGGCGGCCAGGTTCAGGGCGGCGTATTCGGCGGGCAGCGGGTGACTCGCTGTGTACGCGTTGACGCCGTCGGCGTAGGCCTCGAGGGTCGCCTTGAGATCGTCCGGCGCCGCGGCCCAGGTCCGTTCGGCGGCGCGGCGTAGGCCGATGGTGCGGGCCTGGACGTCAGACGGCAGCGCGGCCTTGCCGAGCAACTCGGCCAGTGTTCCGCTCGGAGTACGACGGTTGACGTCCATCTGGAACAGCCGGTCGCGGGCATGCACCCACCCGTTCAGGAAGAACGCATCGTGCAGCGAGGACGCATCGACGTGCGTGATCCCGTCGCTGTCCGTCGTGAGGCTCGCCGGATGACTGAGACCGGCGACCCTGAGCGGCGACGACGCTGCTGAGGCTGCTTGTTGTCCCGTGGCTGCAAGGCAGGCGACCGATACGACGCCGACAGCGATGAGACTGGACAACCGACGCATGGCGGCCTCCCCGACCTGATGCCACTGGCGACCTTCACCCGAAGCCCAGACTGGCCACTGCGTCTTACCGCATCTGACAGTGCCGCGCCAGGGGCTGCTGGCCCGGCGTTGTGGCGTCAGTGGGTCAGGCCGCCGGACACCGCGTGCACGAACGCGGCGACAACTTCGTCGGCGTTCGTCAGCGTGTCGACCTGGCCACCCACCGGAGCGAGCGCGTTGGTGAGCGCATCGGTCGGTAGCCGTTTGCCGAAGGCGAAGACGCCGATCTGGACGCGCTTTTTTGGATCAGCCGCGGCGAGGATGCTCTTCAGGCGGGCAGGCTGATCGAGACTGGGTCGTCCTGGTTGACGCCGTCGGTGAAGAGCAGGATCTCGTTGGGCATGGCGGCTTGGAAGTGCGCCTGCTGGTACTTGTACGCAGCCAGGATGGTGTCGTAGAGCCCGGTCCCGGTCTTGCGGGCGGTGAGCGTCGCGGTCGCGGCGGCGAGTGTCGCTCGCTGCGCGCTGACCAGCGGCGCGGTCGGCACCAACTGCTGGTAGTCGTTCGGAGGGGCCAGCCTGGATCCGAACTGCCACAACCCGAGCCGGGCGGTGTCGGGCAGCAGAGCGTTGACCTGCCCGACACCCTGGCGAACGAGCGCGATCAGAGGTGATCTCGTGCCCGGCGCGTTGTCACCCATCGAGCCCGAGACGTCGACCACGACCAGGACGTTGGCGACGCGCTGCGCCGGTGTCCAGGTCGTGAGGACGTGCCACATCGCGGGCTGGACCGTAACCGGCATCGGTGGTGCGGTCACCGGCGGCAGCTGCACATCTGCGGCGGCGGGTGGCGCGGCGGCAGGCCACTTCGCGGCGCGCAGGCCGAACGCCTGCAACGCATGCTGCCCCGCGTTGTCGGTCAGGGCATTGCGGAGCCTGGACAGTGCCGCTGACCGGTCGGGGTCGGCCGTCCCGGACGCCGTCGGGTACCAGGTGAAGCGCATCAGAGCCGTGTCGTCGCTCGGTGCCACAACCTTGAAGTGGTCGCCCTGTCCAGAGCGCAGCAACGCGTACTCCGGGACGATGCCCACGTCGCCGGTCTTCCTGGGTAGCGCAGGGCTGTCGCCATTGACGGTTGTGCCGGCCTGCCATGCCCGCAACAGGTCATACGCCGAGATCAGCGGGCCAGCGGATTCGATCACCGTATAGGTCAACGCCCCTCCAGCGACCATGCCGTCTCCGGACGTCACGGGGTCGCTGATGACGAGCCGAGTGGAGCCCTGCGCGCCGAGCTCCGCGGCCAGTCCGTCCCAGGTACGCGCCGCGGCGGGCTGGCTGGCCGCGGTCGCGGCGTCCATGACGAAAAGGAGCGGGCTCGTCGCGATCGTCGTTGCGCCGTTGGCTGCGAACGCGACCGGGTTCGGAAGGTCGCGCCAGGACGCGTCGTCGGGAATCCACACATCCGCCTTCGTCGCGGCGACGACGGAGGCGGCGTGTTGTCCACCGGCAACCGTGACCTGAACGTCGACACACCGCGAACCGACGGCCAGGCTCTGCGCAACCTTGTGCAGTACAGGAGCGAACGACGTTGCCGTGACGGCCCGAACCCGATGCGGGCAATCCCCTGGCGCCTTGGCACCCAGGATCGCGTTCAAGGTCAGATGCCCGTGCGCACCCGTCTGCGCGGCGACCACCGCACCGCCTGCAACCAGCAGGACCCCGACAACGGCCAGCAACGCGTAGCGAACGCTCAGCTTGGGCGCTACCGACCGAGCGTGTCTGCCCCTGTGAGTACGTGTTCCCATGTCCGAACCAGTCCCCCGACTGCGCCCCGAGCCTCCCCCGTGTCGGACGGCTCGCGACGTGCCTCGCTCAGCTCTCCAGGCGCCCTGACGGTACCGGGGAAGCGCAGGCTTTGGCCCGAAGCGTCGATCGGAAATCCGGGCGTTCCGGCACCCGACTCGCCAAATAGCCCCAACCTTCAGGACGGATCCTGGCCCCGACGGCCGGGTAACAGCACGCTCCCGGCAACTACGGTGTCAGGCGGTGATGCCGACGATCAGATCGGCGAGTTCGTCGCGCGTCGGGCCTTCGGGGACCGCCGGGCGAAAGCCCGATTCCAGCCTCTCGCGAGCACGCTGTTCGATGCCGGAAAGTACGGACGGTCCGGCGAGCATTGACCAGTAGGCGCCGACCACCGGCATGACAGACGGGTCCACCTCGGCGACCGAGCAGATCAGATCCGACGTCAACGGCTGGCTGAAGTCGATGTCCTCTCCTCGCCACCGTGACAGCAGGCTGGCGTCCCATCGGACATGGTCGTCGAACCACGGCCGCATGTTCTCGACGCACCACTGGTCGAAATCGTGCGTCGCGGCGTCGAAGTCGTGACCGTGCTCGTCGAGAATCGCCAGCAGTTGCCGCGCCTGCATCATCGAGGTGGTCACGCCTCGGCCCGCGGCCGGATTGGTGGTCAGCACGGCATCGCCGACGAATATCAGGTCGTGGACGCCGACCCCGCCCTCGTCGGTCAACTGGCCTCGGTAGCTGTTGAGCAGGCGTGCCCCGGCCATCGGGGGCGTGTACGGCGTGGCCCGATCCGGGTCGACCCAGACAGCAATCGACGGGATGGCCCGCGCTACAACGTCGAAGACCTTCTCGTGCCGGGCCTGCGCAAGCACGGTGTCATCGTCGGCCCGCACGATCAGGGTCTGGAACGTTCCGGCGTCCTGCGGAAAGACGATGACCAGGTAGCCGCGATAGATCCCGGCCCAACCGGGCGGACCATTCGTCGGCCCCGGCTCCGCGCCAGGACGCAGCCGGTACTGCCGTGACACGTATGCGAACCCGGATTCACCACCGATCGCCGGCGGGCGTGTTCCCTCGGCGAACCGTCCGCTTCGGCCCGCCGCGTCGATGACCAGATCCGCATCGACCACGTTGCCGTCGACAATCACGCCGGACGCGCGAGAGCCGTCGAGCCGTACCCGGTCGGCATGCCCGACGATCAGGGAAACTCCCGGCTCGGCAACCGCGGCCGCACGCAGCACTCGCTCGAATGTGAGCCGGCGAACCCGGTAACCGGCGAAGTCCGGCATGGCCGGGTTGAGTGGCGTGAGCGTCGCGCCGGCGGCGACCAGGCTTTCAGCGACCTCGGGCACCTCGGCGAGCAGGGCGTCCCTGACCTGCGGGCGGAAGTAGTGCGGGTGGTGAAATTGCATGACCCCTTTGCGAACCCACTCTTCGTCGGTCGCCGGGCCAGGATCTCGGTCGATAATCGTCACCTGATGTCCACGTCGCGCCAACGACATGGCTAGATACAGCCCAGTTGGCCCGGCCCCCACGACTGCTGCTCTCATCGACACTCGTTTCATCCGGCATTCCCCCCGACGACCGGGTGCAACGACGGTGACCTGCGACGGGCATCTCGTCAAGGCGGTGTCCGGTCGGCCGTGGTCTGCTAGAGGAGTAGCTGGACGACTTCCTGTTGAAACTGCAGCAGGGAGTCATTCGCCTCGACCACAGGTGTTCGGGCGTCGTCCCGGACGATGAATTCTTCGACTCCAGCCTGCCGGTATCGGTCGATGGTCTCCGCGACGGCTTCTGCGCTGCCGTTGACTGTCCCGTCGTCGTCAGGCCAGCCCACGGACTCACGGCATGCCGAGGCGATCCTGACGGTGGCTCCGCAGACGCGCCGAATATCGGTCGGCGATCGGCCCGCCGCTTCGCAGTGTCGATCAAGGGCTTGCGACTTGTGGCGAAACTCCGAGCTGGTTGCCCATGTGTGCCATGCATCGCCGTAGCGAGCCGCGATCGCCAACCTGCGTCGCTCACCGCCCCCACCGATGAGAATGGGCAGAGCGGGTTGCAGCGTCGCGACGACAGCCGGGTGACGGTAGGTGTTGCCGAGCACCAGGGTGCCGAGTCTCACGTGCTGGGTCAGTGTCGCCACGGCAGCTAGGCAGGTCCACGCCTCAAGAAGCGGGCCGCGACGTGGACGGTTCCGTGCGTCGTGTGGCATGAAGTGATCGGGAACGTAGATCGAATGCCACCCAGCGGCGTCCGCTGCAGCGGCGATCGACCGAACGTCCTGCCATGGTCGCTGAGTATCCAGACAGGCTGAACAGCAAGGAGTTCCGAGACACGGCGGCACGATAACGGCTTTGGTGCGGGGGGCTGTCGCGCGCCGTTGGTAGCCCGGGTCGCTGGGATCGTCGTCGCGGTTATTCGAGTGGCTGGCGTGCGATGGCCTGGGGTTCGCGTCCGGCGAGTAGCCAGCCGGCGATCGCGGCCAGAAGCGGCAGGCCGATGACGATGCTGATCAGGTTCAGGACGGGTACCTGCTTCATGGGGTGTAGGTCGTGGTGGTACCAGGCGATCAGGGCGAGGTAGGCCCCGGCGGTGCCGAGCAGCGCGCCCAGCAGTGCGAGAGCAGCGGCGGTGGCGCCGGTGATGGTGCGGCGGGTCGTGCTGCTGGCTCCGGTGGCGGCGAGTGTGCGCATCTCCCGTGCTGTTTCGCTGCGGATCAGGCCGACGGTCATGGCGAGGACGCCGAGGGCGACGAGGATGCCGACACCGGTGGCATCGTTGCGCAGCGCGGTGAGCGTCTGATGGTCCGGTCGGGTCTCGACGGCCAGCCCGGCGCCGGCTGCGAGGTTGCTCGCCTTGTCGACCTGGGCGCTGGTCAGGGCTCGTGGCGTCTGGACTAGCCAAGCCGCCGGCACCGCGAGCGCGCCGACCGTCCGCATGGCGTGGGCGGTGATCAGGGTGCTGGGATCGGAGGAGTACCTGGGCAGCGCGACGGTCTGGCTCTTGGGATGCTCGATGTCTTTGCGCAGGTCGCTGAAGAGTACGAGTCCGGCGATGTCGTGGCGCCAGGTGAGGACGTCGGCTGTCGGGTCGATCTGGCTTGGGTCGATCCCGTAGTGCGCGAGCACTGCCGGAGTGGCGACGTACGTGGAACCGACGGGCGAGATCGCTTCTCCTCGGCTTTCCTTGGTGACCTTCGCCAGGCTCACCGGCATCTTGCCGCCTGTCCCGTTGCCGGGGCCGCCGGGCAGGTTCGGGGACGCCGGGTTTATCGCCTCCTCAAGGGCGAGCACGTCGTGGGAGCCGAGGCCGGCTGCGATTGCGTTCACCCGCGTCTGCGCGGCCTGCAGTTGGGCGGGCGTCAGCGACGGAACCGGAGCGCCGTTGTCACCACTGGACAGGTAGACGACGAGCTGGTTGTCGGGCAGGTTGCCGCCGGTGTCCGCGGTGGACGCGGCCACGCTTGCCGCGGCATTGATGGCGATGGTCGCCGCGATACCGATCGCCAGGGTGATTGCCCCGAGCGCGGCACCGGAGCGTGCCTGGTAGCGAGCCAGGTCGCGCAGCGCCAACCGGACAGCGACCGGCGCGTGTCGAGCCACCCGCGCCAAGGCGCTGATGGCGAGCGGAGCGAGCAACAGGATGCCGATGGTCATGGCGACGATGCCGACGACGATGAACGCCGGTCGCCTCTGATGCGACAGCGCGAGCAGGCCGAGACCAGCTGCCAACAGCACGGTGCCCATGGCGGCGAATCTGTGCGCGGGCTGCGGGCGTGGCGGTCGGCCGGACAGCGCCGCCACGATCGAGACCCTGGCGGACGCCCGGGCAGGCCACCAGGCGGCGCCCAAGGCGGTGAGCACCGCTAGCAGAATCGCCGCACCGATCGCCCACCACGGCAGGTCGAACCGGTTCACGCGATGCCCGATCAGGGACTCCAGCCGAGGCGCGAATGCGAGCCACAACCCGAGACCCAGCGCCGACCCGGTCACGGCACCGACGACGCCGACCAGCGCGCCGTTGGCGATCATGACCAGGCGTACGTGCCGGTCGGTGGCGCCGACGGAGCCGAGCATCCCGAGCGCACGCTGCCGGCGTCCGGCCAGCACCGCGAATCCCCCGACGGACAGCAACCCGATGAACAGCAGCCCGATCGTGGCAAGGACCAAGACCGCGATCGTCGGACCGCTCTGCTCGAGCGGTCCGCGACCCGACAGCGAAATGGGTCCACCACTGGGAAGGCGAAACGCCTCGATTTTCGCCTCGCTCGTGTCGAGCAGAATGTCGACGCTGGATGGCGAGGCTATCTGGCCGGGCGTGACCAGCGCGAAGGCGTCGTGCAGATCGTTCGGGTTCTCGACGATGCCGACCACCCGCCAAGCACTCCTCTGCGCGCGCCAAGTGTCGCCGACCTGCAGCTTGAAGATCCGCGCCACTCGGCTGGTCATCGCTACTTCGTCCGGGCCACTGGGATAGCGGCCGGCGTCCAGGCGCAGCATCGGCTGCCCGTAGGCGCCGTGCGGATCCTGGGCCCGCAGGTCGACCGTCGCGACCGAACCCGGGATCGCGATCTTCTGGTGCCCGATCACGTCGATGGTGCCGAAGTGGGCCTTGGCGGCAGCGACGTCGGCACTGAGATTCTGCGGACTGCCCGTCACCGTCATGACGTGGTTGGCGGTGCCGAACGTGGCCTGGTCGTGCGACGACGCCACGTTGGTGACCAGGCCGAGCCCCACTGTCGTGGCCGTGATCGCGACGACGAGCAGGGTCAGGACGAGCGCCTGCTGGCGCCATTCGCGGCGAAACAAGCGCCAGGACCAGCGCACCACCGCACGGCGGGCGGGCGCGCCTCCGTTCGGTGGCCGGGTGTCGACCGGACGCTCGGCCAGGTCGGTACTCACCGCTTCGAGCTGGGCTCGAGGAGCGAATCGGGGCCGGGTGCGGGTGCGGTCTGGTCGATGACCCGTCCGTCCCGCAAGAACACGACCCGGTCTGCCCACGATGCGAGCTGGGCATCGTGGGTGACCACGACGCCCGCCATGCCCTGCCGGCATGCGGTGTGCACAAGGCGCATCACGGCCTCGGCGTTGATCGAGTCGAGCGCGCCGGAAGGCTCGTCGGCGAGTAGCAGCTGACGATGACCGACGACGGCGCGGGCAATCGCCACCCGCTGCCGCTCGCCGCCGGAAAGCTCGTCGGGGTAGCGAGCTGCCCGATCGGTTAGGCCCAGCTCGTCGAGCGCCCGCATAGCTGCGACGCGGGCGGCCTTCCCGCTGATGCCGTCGAGTTCCAGCGGCAATGCGACATTCTCGGCCGCGGTGAACCCGGCCAGCAGGTTGAAGTCCTGGAAGACGTAGCCGATCGCACGACGACGCAGCCGAGCTCGGCCGTTACGAGACATGGCGGCCAATGCCTCGCCACCGACGAGCACCTCACCAGTGGTTGGCTGTTCCAGGCTGCCGGCGATGGTCAGCAAGGTGCTCTTGCCCGAACCGCTCGGACCCATCACCGCAACCATCTCCCCGGCCTCGACCGAGAGGTTGACCGCGCGCAGGGCGTGAACCTCGGTCGTGCCCTCGCCGTACACCTTCGACACGCCGCGTAGCTCGAGCGTCCTCATCGCTGCACTCCCACTCTGCGCCGCACGCGCAGCGGCGGACCTGCCGGCGCAACACGCGGCTCTGTCTGTGCTCGTCTCATCCGGGCGTCTGCGGCGTCCAGCCAGCGGACGACCGAGTCCAGTCGGAACAACTCCGCGTCGACCGCTAGCGCCAAGCCGACCTCGTGCTCGGCGGCGTCTTCCTTCAGATGCGTCCACTGCTGCATCAACTCCACGCCGTAGCGGCGGTGTGCCTGGATCACCTCGTGCACGTCGATCCCGGGCACGCCGAACGCCACCAGCACTTTCATCACCAGCTCGTCGCGCGGTGGTGCGCTGAGATCCGGCGGCGTGCGCAGCCACGCGGCAAGTTCCCGCTCGCCGTCGGTGGTGATGCGGAAGCCCTTCTGCGGACCCGCGTCGGTGTCGTCGTCCGACTCGACCAGCCCGTCCCGCTCCAGTCGCTGCAACGTCGTGTACACCTGACCCACGTTCAACGGCCAGACCTCGCCGGTCCTGGACTCGAACTCCTGCCGCAGCTGCAGCCCGTACTTCGGCCCCTCGCTCAGCAAGGCCAGCAAGGCATGCTTAACGCCCACCGCATTCCTCCACTTCGTATGATACTGAGTATGCTACTGAGCATCGCCGATGTGCAAGACCGTCTTTTGCGATCGGCCCGACCAGCGGCCCTGCGCGATCTGACCCTGCAGGCATCGGGGCCGGCGAGAGCCGGGTTGACGGCTGTCCCCGGAAGAGATTCTCGGTGCGGTGCTACAGCACCTTGGAGAGGAACGCCTTCGTGCGCTCGCGCTGGGGATTGGCCAGCATCTCGCGGGGTGGGCCGGACTCGACGACGACGCCGCCGTCCATGAAGACCATCTGGTCGGCGACTTCGCGGGCGAAACCCATTTCGTGCGTCACGACGATCATCGTCATGCCGTCGATGGCGAGTTGCCTCATCACGTCGAGCACCTCGCCGACCAGCTCGGGATCGAGAGCGGACGTCGGTTCGTCGAAAAGCATCAGCTTGGGGTCCATGGCCAGCGCTCGCGCGATCGCTACCCGCTGCTGCTGCCCGCCGGAGAGCTGCGCCGGGTAGGTCTTCTCCTTGTCCGCGAGGCCAACCCTGTCGAGCAGTTTGCGCGCAGACTCGATCACGTCGTTCTTGCGGCGCTTCTTGACCCGGATCGGCGCCTCGGTGACGTTCTCCAGCGCTGTCATGTGCGGGAACAGGTTGAAGTGCTGGAACACCATTCCGATGTCGCGACGCTGCTTGGCCGCCTCCTTCGGACGCAACTCATGTAGCTTGCTGCCCTTCTCGGCATAACCGACCAGGACGCCGTCGACGTAGAGCCGTCCCGCGTTCACCTGCTCGAGATGGTTGATACAACGCAAGAATGTCGACTTGCCCGAACCCGACGGGCCGACCATGCACAGCACCTCTCCGGGTTGCACCAAGAGATTTATGCCCTTGAGCACCTGGAGCGCGCCGAAGTTCTTGCAGACCGCCTCGGCGCGCACCATCGGCGTTTGCGTCATCGCGCACCTGCTCCACCCTGCAACTGGGTCTGCGCCCTGGCCAAAGCCCGCAGTTGCCTCGCCGTGAGCACACGTGACGACCCGCGCGCGAAGTAACGCTCCAGGAAATACTGACCGAACATGAGGACGCTGGTGATCGCGAGGTACCACGTCGACGCGACGAGAAGGAGCGGAACCGGCCGGTACAACACGCCGGCGATGCCGCGCTGCGTTGTGTACAGGTCCAGCGTGTAGGGCACCGCGGTAACGAGCGAGGTGGTCTTCAGCATGCTGATCACCTCGTTGCCGGTTGGCGGGATGATCACGCGCATCGCCTGTGGCAACACGATCCGGCGCATCGTCATTGCCCACGACATGCCGAGCGCAGTCGCTGCCTCAGTCTGCCCTTCGTGCACTGAGGTGATGCCAGCACGAACGATCTCTGCCATGTACGCGGCCTCGTTCAAGCCCAGACCGAGCACGGCAAAGAAGAATGCCGCATTGAGCGTCTGAATATTCAGGTGCGCAAACTGGTGCACGAACGGGATACCGAAAGCCAGGTGCGGGTAGAGGGATGTGAACAAGCCCCAGAAGACGAGTTGCACGTAGACCGGCGTGCCGCGGAAGATCCACAGGAATCCCCAGGCTGCCCACGTCAGCACCGGGTTGGGCGAGAGTCGCATGATCGAGAGCACGATGCCCAGCCCGACACCGAGCACCATGGCCCAGAACGTCAACTGCAGCGTGTTCCACGCGGCGGTCGAGATCCGCTTGTCGAACAAGTAGGCCCGGTAGGTGTCCCAGTGATAGTTGCCGTTGGTCGTCGCGCCGTAGACGAACAGCGCGATCAGCGCCAGGACGATCGTGGCGCCGATCCAACGTCCGGGGTGTCGCAACGGCACGGCCTTGATCGCCTCGGCAGGTGGCGCCGGTTCGACCGTCTTCTCCACTGACGTCATGGCGATCGCCTAACTGATGGCGGCGTTGACCGTGGCCGACTTGATTTCGCCCGCCTGCAAGCCCCATTTCGTGCAGATCTGGTTGTACGTGCCGTCGTCCATCAGCGTCTGCAGCGCTTTCTGCATCGCCTGTGTGAGGGTCGATCCCTTGGCGATAGGCCATCCGTACGGTGCTGCCTCCGCGATCTGCCCGGCCTGCTGGAGCTTGCCGCCACTCTGCTTGATGGCGTAGGCGGTCACCGGAGAGTCGGCCGACATCGCATCCGACTTGCCCAGAACGACGGCATTGGTGGCATCATCCTGGTTCTCGTAGGCCAGGATCTTGATCGGCTTCTTGCCGGCCGTGGTGCACGCCTTGCTCTTGGCCGGCAGCTCGTCCTGCTGCTCGGTCGTCGTCGACTGGACGGACACGGTGAGACCGCACGCGTTGTCCGGGTCGACGGTCTTCCCGACAGGTGAGGCCCAGAGGATGCCGGCGGTGAAGTAGTTGACGAAGTCGACCGTCTTCTCCCGCGCCTTGGTATCGGTGAATGACGACATGCCGATGTCGTACGTACCGGCCGTCACTGCGGGAATGATCTTGGAGAAATCAGCCTGACGGTATTCGGTGGTGAGTCCCAGCACCTTGGCTGTGGCGTCGAGCACGTCGACGTCGAAACCGACGACCTTTCCGCCGGAGCCGAGGTACTCATTCGGCGTGTAAGGCACGTTGACGCCGACTATCAGCTTCCCTGCCGACTTGATCTTGGCTGGGAGCAGCGTCGTCAGAGACGTGTTCTGACTGACTGTCGGGGTGCCCGTTCCGGTAGGCCCGGCGCCTTTCTCCTTGTTACTTGCGCAGCCGGTCAGGACGATCGCGGCCGTCGCGCCGACGGCGAGGACGACCTGCAGGGGATGGGATGGCTTGAGCATGACGGCCTCCGGGGGTGATCGGCCAACGTCCCGAACCATAGGCCGCTGAGCGGTGCTAGGAACGCCGTGCGATGCAACCGTTACGTACTCACAGCTACGACCGCGCGATCCGACTGTCCGGGGAAGTCGCGAAGACGACACTCAAGCGTCGCGACCGTGAGCTTGTCGACGTTTCACGCGGAGCACGGCGCTGCAGACGCCGAGCCCCGTCCTGACCCTCCCCCCTTGGAAGGGGAGGGTCAGGGTGTGGGCGCTAGTGGGCGCTGTTGGAGATGGTGTCGGACCGACCGGATGTGGCGATGGGCTGCGACATGCCGAAGAACGCCTTGAACGTTGTGCCTGACGAAGTCAAACCGTCGTCGTCACCGAGGAACAGTCCGCCTGCCTGAGGCGCCGTGAGGTAGTTGAACGAACCACTCGTGCTCAGCCTCGTCTCGCCGCCGGCGGCCCAGCTGGTCGGGTTGGAGCAGTCGCTGGTGGCCGAGTGGCAGTGGGCGATGAAGGCGTCGGTCAGCCCAGCCTGGGCTGCAGTCGCGTTCTCGAGGTCGTAGTAGAGAAGTCCGATCGTTCCGTCCGACGCAACATGGATCTGGGGGACGAAGGCCTGCGTGTTGCCCGGCGACTGGTCGATCCGAATCACGGGGCTCCAGGTCAGCCCGCCGTCGGTCGACTGCGAGAAGGCGATCTTGGAGGCGCCGGTCGGGCTGAACCGGGCGTCCTGCCATACCGCATAAACGTTCCCGTTTACGGGGTTGACGGCGAACTCCGGGAGGAAGTCACTCGAGCGCACAGCCTGGCCGGCGATGCTAACGGAGGCGACCTGCTGCACGTCGATCGGGATGGCGTTCGACCAGGTGTTGCCGGCGTCCGTCGAGCGGATCACCGCGGCGGTGAACGTAGAGCCCTTGCCGCACTTTCCCTGTGACGTGAACGGGCATTTGCCCCCCCGGTTGGTGATCAGGCTCATGCCGTCGATCAGCACTCACTTGGCGGGCCCGGTTGTGGGCACGACGATCTGGTTGCCGATCGTCTGGTCGTTCTGGCCGGGGTCGAAGATGATCCGGCCCTGGCTCCAGGTCACGCCCTTGTCGGTAGTCCGGGAGAACAGCGTCGGGCCACGAAACGCGGCGGCGAACACTGTTGCGCTGGGGTTGGCGTTCACCTGAGGCGATTCGAGCCGATCCCACACGGCGTAGGCGTTGTTTGCGATCAACGGGTCGCCGGTTACCGACTCCTTGTCGTTGAGGACCGCCATCGATGGATCGAGCCTCGCGGTGACCGGTGTCTGCCAGTGGTTGCCGCCGTCGGTGGACCTGCTGACGAGGATCGCGCTGGCGCCACCGAACCCAGGCCCGTTGGCGTTGAACGAGTCGCTGATCGAATAAGCGACCTGGCCGTCGGCGGAGAAGCCCACCCACGGATCGGTGGCCCGATCGAAGAAGCCGGGCGAGCCGGGCTGGGCTCCGGCGCAGATCGTGAACTGCGGCTGGCCGGCGGCCAGGTGCCAGGACGCGCCGCCATCAGTGGACACCAAGTTGGTCAGGCCGTTGGCGCCACCATCGTTCCAGCGGTCCTGCTGGACACTGCCGATCAGGTGCATCGGGTTGGTGGGGTCGACGGCAACCTGCGGTTCGACCTCGGCGTCCGGGAAGTTCGTGCTGCCGAGGGCGGTCTGCTGCGCGACCAGGGCCGCGCACGTTGGGTTTCCCCCGAGCGGATTGTCCGGCACGCGAACGACAGCGCCGGCCGTCAGGGTGTTGGCCAGGGCGACGCTCGAGCCGGCAACGATGACGATCACGCCTGCGATGGGCGCCAGCCATTTGCCGTGCGGCCGCCTGAAGTTGGATGTCATGAGCCGATGACCTCCTCGTCACTGCAGCTCGTGGCGCCACGCCCAGACGGCGCGCCGCCTGTCCTCGAATGCTCTACGCCTAAGGGGCCGGATGCGGTCAAGGTCCGCTTACTGACAGTGAGGGGAAGGAGGTCGACGCGACGACCGTCTCGAACCTCTCAAGGATCTTGGATCACGCGTTTGACGGTCATCGCGGGTCGGCACCGATCCGACGACCGGCCATAGGCGTACTCCACCGCGGCGGCCGCAAGCGCGTTGGCGGTGTGCGGCAGCAGAACCGGCAGCCTCGCCTCGCCGATGCCGAGGTGAATGACCCGCTTCCGCAGGCCGGCGAGATGGGATCTTCTCGTTGCCGGCCAATGTGGCGGAATATGCAATCACGAGTCCTCCAGTTCGCCAATGCTCTGCCACGCCTGCGCGAACATGACGTTACCGATCGCGCAGATCGAGGCTGCAAGTCACGCATACTCGTCTGCCTGCGAACGGCAGGGCGGCGGCCCGCAACGTGCCGCTACGACGCGAATATCGCACTCTGTGGCCTGACCGACGGAGAGCGCTGTCCGGATGAAATCGAACGACATCATTTTGAACAGCGCAAGTGGTGGCGTATATCGATAAAGCAGTACGCCCGAATGCGCGGGCTCGACGGATCAGCGCGCGTACGGACGAGCAGTGCGTACCGATCTCGGCACGACGAAAAGGCCGCGCGACCCAGCGCGGCGGATGTGACGACTCTCTGATTTTCCACGCAAATGCCCTACGCCACCACGGAGTGCGCCAAAGAGTTGTTGATCATCACCACCACGGACCAGCACACCCAATTCTGGTGAACGCGAGACGGCCATCAAGCAAACTCGGTCCGTAATCACGCGCTTTCGGGCAGCTATCGCCGTCACGGATTGCGGTCTTATCGGATTCTTAGTAGCGTCCGCCGCGCCGCCAAGATCGTCAGCAGACATCGGGCGGTTCCTGGGGGGGTGGGCGATGCTGGGGGGAAGCCGAACGCGCCGTTGTGGCGTCTTCGTTGGGCCGTTGGCCGCGGCGCCATTCTGGGCTGCGCGGCATCTGCTTGGCGTCTCATTGGTCCTGGTCATAAGCGTTACCGCCTGCACGTCCGGATCGCACAAGCCGCCCGATTTCAGCAATAACTACCGCGTGACCGTGGCGCAATATCGCACCCAATTCGGCACTCTGCAGACGCAGGCGCAAGGCGTTCTCGGCAAGGACCTGAATAGCCAGCTCGCATTGTTCAGGCACATGGACGACGTAACCGGAGCCACGCTGAAGCAGTTGCGTGGATTGACACCCCCGCCGGCGATTAAGCCCAACTACGACCGGCTGGTGACGGCGATGACGAAACAAGAGATCAGCCTAGCGGAGATCGTGACCTCGGCGCACAAGGGCGATCAAGTCGCATTGAACAACGCACTACGGGGATATGCCAGCGCGCTTCAGGATGGCATCGCATTACAGCAGGCCGTGGAACAGGCAGTTGGTTCGGCAGCACCTAACCCATCTCGTAGTTAATACCCGACCCCAGGGGGGACGTCGTGGTCAAGAAAGCATTCCTGACTCGGTCTGCTCGGTATCTGCTGGGCGCGATTGCCTTCGGGGCCGCAGGCGCGCTCGCCGTCGTCGCCGCCAACCTGGCAAGCGCGACGACGCCGGACCCGACGGCGCAGGGCATCCAGCAAGGCCTGTCCAGCTTTGCCACGGACGCCGTGTCGAAGTTGGGGCTGCCTGCCACGGCGACGCCCGACCATCTCGACTACCTGACCAAACAGATCCCGCTGTCGAGCCTCGCCCCGCTGTCCAGCAGCGGCCTGGATCTCGCCGATAGCAACAACCCGCTCGCGCAGGCGATTACTGACGCCTCGTCGAGTCTTGGCTCGGTCTCGGACTTTGCCGACGCCCTCGACAGCATCAACGCGACGTACGCCGGCGTGCACGTCACACTCGGCTGTGGTGACAACGTCCACGCGTGCGCGGATCGTGTCGCGATTACCGGCACGGGCCCGTACGCGATCAAGCTGAAGATCAGCATCACCCGCGACGTGGCTGTCCCCCTCAGCCTCGCGACCGACCTGCAGGACCTCAAGACGCCCGATGACGCCACGCACAACCTGACCGTCCATCTGTCGGTCGCCAGCACGCTGTCGTTCGGCTACGACGCGACCCGCCCGGCGGGCCACCAGTTCTTCCTGAACTCGCCGGCTGCGACTCCGGCCGAGCTGGACATCACCGCGAACATCGACAGCCCTTCACCGGACGCCAGCTTCAGCACCGACCTCGGCTTCACGAAGGTCAGCGTCACGCCGCATGTCACGACGGCCTCGGTCGGGCTCGCGGTCAAGTTGATGAGCCCGCACAGCGCCGGCGACTCCGATCAGGACCGGATCACGTCCTACGACTGGCAGACCACCGCGTTGCAGGACCTGGTGACGGTTTCGCGCAGCGGCGTGCTATCCGCGACGCTGGCCCTCGACACCACGCTGACGGCCGCGAACCCGGACGTAACCGTGACCGTGAGCGAATCGGCCGCCGACGGTTTCGTCCCGCACTTCAGCGCCGGTGGCGGAACCGTCGACTCGCTGAGCAGCGTCATCTCCAACTTCTCATTGTCAGATTTCCTGAACGTCACGCCGACGCAGATCCTCTCCGGACTAGGGCAGTTCGCCGCCTCGGTGCAGGCCATCCAGACGGCCGCCGACGTGCACCTGCCGTTCCTGCAGAACGGTCTGACCACGCCGACGGGCGACTCTGCCTTGAAGATCGTCAACGACCTGGTAGCCGCCCTCGCGCAGCAGACCGTGGTCTGCGGGACCACCGACACGATCCCGCCGACCGGTTCGCTGCTCGGACTCCCGGCGGGGACGCCCGTCTACTGCATCGCCACGACGACTGACACCGTGGACGCGGGGACGACCACCTGGTCGTCGCTTGCGAATACGGCGGATCCGGGAGACGCGCCGAACAACCTCAGCGGTGCGGCAGCGGACGGAACGGTGGCCGCCGTCCCGAGCAAGAAGGCCGTCTTCAAGACACATGCCGCCGACGTCCCGCCGGTGATCACCGCGAACTACAAGGTCGGCGGGCAGACCAAGGGCGCCAGCATGCCGGTGCCGACGGCACAGGACCTGTTCGACCAGCTGACCACCGCTGCGGGCCTGGGCGACACCGTCCCAGATCACGCCGCGCCAGGCCTGACCTACGACTCGGCCACGCACACGCTGAAGTTCCACCTGGTCAAGAAGATCGCGACTCCCGCGCAGGTCCAGGCCGCCCTCGATTTCGCCGACCGCCTCAAGACCAAGAGTGGCTTGTTCGGGTTGAGCGCCGACAGCACCGCCGACGTGAAGGCCCAGGCCAGTGGCGTCGTCCTCGACCTGACCTTCGGCGTCATCCTCACGAAGGACCTCACAGACATCTCGACGCACTCCAACCCGCCGACCCTGCTGGATCGCTTCTTCGTGGCGGGCCCGGCCGGAGGATCGCCGCTGTCGGTCGACGACGCGTCGGTGACCGCGACGGTCAAGCTGCACGGACAGGTCGGGTTCCTCGGCATCACGGGCGCGGGTGCCTCGGTCGCGGACTGCAACGGCCAGAGCAGCGCGGCGTTTTGCATCCACAAGGACGACGCGAGCAAGCCGATCCTTTCCGTTGATCTCCCCGGCGCCGTTGACATCACCGTCGGCGGCAACACGATCAGCGACGTCATCCCGATCCCGTCGCTGCTCGCGAACGTCGCCGACCACGTCGCGATCACGCCCAACCTGAAGTTCGCGGGCGGTTTGAAGATCAGTGCCGACCTGGGCGGCACTGAGCTCGCCCATGGCGGCGTGACGTTCAGCTGGCCGGTCGACGCGATCGCCGAGCTGACATCCGCGAGCCAGCTCGACGTCCAGACCGACGCCGACTTCAGTAGCCAGCTCGAGAAGTTCTGGGAGATGGCGAAGGACGATCCGACCGCGTTGCTCAAGGTCATCATCGATGCGCTGCGTGACCTCGCGCAGCGCGAGGCGACCACGAATGGCAGCTCCGGCTCGGTATTCGACACCCAGCTGCCGCTGATCAACACGACCCCGCGCAAGCTGATGCAGCAGTTCACCCGGCTGCAGACGGCGCTGGATGAGATCTCGACCGGCAGCGGCGCACTCGTGGAGTGCACGAACGTCACCGGCCAGGCCGTCGTCGCACCAGCTCCGAAACGCGACGCGACGAGCGCCGTCGCCGGTGACGTGATCCGCTGCGACGCGACGATCACCACGGCGGCGCCGACCTCTGTCAAGTGGACGGTTGTTGCCGGCGGCGCCTCGATCCCGGTCACGGACGACCAGACGCTGACTACCATCGGCGCGAGTCCGACGACGAAGGTCGAGTTCACCCTGCCCGCTGGCGTGTCAGGCTTCGCCAACAGCCAGAATTCGTCGGGCTATCACGTGCACGTCGACTACTCCGACCCGAGTAACAACCACAGCGGCGACCTGCCGTCTCTGTCGTCCCCGCCGACGCTGCAGGACTTCGCGGCCTACCTGGCCGTCAAGCTCGGGCTGCCGCCGAATGTGCTCACGCTGGGCATGATCAGCACGCCGAAGCCGGGAGGCGGCGGCGATGTCACGACGCTGAAGTTCGGCCTCAAGTACGACATCTGCACCGCAGACACCGACTTGGTGGGCAGCTGCGGCGCCGACGGTGTCAACATCGCGACACCGAAGCTGCCGATCAACGCCAGCCTCGGCTCGGTCGGCCCGCTAACGCCGTCCATCCAGACGGCGGGCACGTTCAAGCTGGAGTTCAACGCGCACGCGCAACTCGACGTCGGCTTCCCGCTCGACGGCGGAATCGGCACGCTGCCGACGCCGGAGATCCTCGGCAGCACCAGTGCGTCGATCGCGGTCGGCGCCGGCAGCGACGACCTCGGCGCCAAGGCCAGCCTCGGTCCGCTGTCGATCGACCTCGGCTCGCTGGCGACCAAGGGTCACGACGGCACGGACGCGACCGTCCTGAAGAAGTTCCAGGTCGGCGGCAAGGTCACCGCAAGCGAGAGCGGCGCGACGCCGGACAAGGCCTACACGCCGGCGGACTTCGCCAGCGGCCTGGACATCGCGTTCGCGAACAACGGCACCGCGTCGGACTGCGGCAACGTCGACCCGCACTACGGCGACGAGCCGGTCAATCCGGGCGACCCCGACGACCCGACGCCGGCCCAGGACATGAACGGCTTCGCCTGCGCCGCCGCGACCATGAACTTGAATGGAACTTTCATCGGCGACCTCGGCTTCAAGTGGGACAACTTTGCCGACGCGCCGACGATCGTCATACCTGACGATCTCGCGAGCCGGATCGCCGACGCCGCGTTCAACGTCGACTTCTTGCTCAAGGCTCTCCCACAGCTGCTCGACGACCTGAAGAACACGCTGAGCAACGCGAACGGGACGAAGAAGCTGCCCGTGATCGGCGACGCGCTCGACGCCGGCGCCAACCTCGTCGACACCCTGAACAACGGCCTGGTCAAGCCGGTCACGAACGGCCTCTCCGCGGCGATCGGCGCGGTCGGCAGCCCGTCCGAGATTGTCGACAAGGTCGACCAGTTCCTGTTCGACCAACTCGGCTCGGATGCGCAGGGCGCGACCGGCGCGAAGGTCGGCATCCTGCTCGACAGCAACGGCGACAACGTGGTCAACAAGGACGACGTCGGCCTGAAGCTGATGTGCAAGGACGGTTCGCACGGCGGCAACCCGTACGACTGCTCGACCAGCACCGAGACCGGCACCGGCGACGGCTCGGTCTTCTCTATCCAGGACGCCAGCTTCGACATCGCGGTGGGCCAGGGCTTCGGCACCGACCCGGCCGGTGACCTCAAGGACTGCGCTACCGGGGCGACGGACTGCACGTCCGGTCACGACATCCCGTTCGACATCGGCCTGGACGGCCTGCCGTTCCGGGTGACCGGCAAGCTCGTGCCGAGCGTGGGCTGGAAGGCGCGGCTCAACTTCGGCATGAACCGCAACGGCCCGTACCTGATGGTCAACCACACGGGCAACGACGTGCAGGTCGGCGCGGCAATCCATCTCGGTGACCCGGGTGGCGGCGTCTGCACGAACGACTCGCACACGACCGCCCTACTGGGCGACCGCGACTACTACAGCACCTACAAGACCAGCACGAACTGCCTGCACGGCGTGCTCGGCTTCCTCGAGGTCCGCGCGACCGACACCGACGGCACCGATCCGTCCGCACCGAATACCGGCCTGCAACTGCTCGCCGGCGTGAAGCTCAACCGCAGCGACGTCAACACGACCTCGGCCGCCGGCGTGCCACTGCAGCTGACCGACTTCGACAAGCTCGCGCCCGAGTTCGTGGTGAAGGCGTCCGCGGACGCGAATCTCCTTATCCACGCGGGCATTCTCGGCACCGGTAACGGTTTCCCGAGCGTGTACGGCGTGCTGCATGCCCACTGGGGATGGGGATTCACCGCCGGCGGATCCGAGCCGGGTGACGGCGACACGCTCGACAGCTCCAACACGCCGACGCCCGGCGTCAGCTTCGAGCACCTGAACCTCGACATCGGCGAGCTGCTGCACAACTACCTACAGCCGATCTTCAAGCAGATCCAGGACGTGACGTCGCCGCTCAAGCCGGTTATCGACGTGCTGCAGGCGCCCATCCCGGTCGTGTCGCAGCTCGCCGAACTGGTCGGCCAGCCACCGGTGACACTGATCGATCTGGCCGAGGCGGCGTCGGGCAGCGATCTGTCCTTCGTCAAGAGCCTGATCTCGTTCCTGCACTTCATCCAGAACTTCGACGTCAGCCAGTCCGGACTGCTGAACCTGGACTTCCTCACCGGCGGATCCTCTGACACAGCTTCGGGCGGTGCGTTCACCGTCGACAAGAACCTGCTCAACGCGCCGCAGCCGTCGTCCTCGGCCGGGGATCTCGTCAAGAACGACTCCACGCTGAAGGCGTCCGACGCGACGGCCGGCGTCTCCGGCGCGAATGCGACGAACACCGTCGACTCCCGGCCGAGCACGTTCGGCGTGCCTGGCCTGAGCATTCCGGTGCTGAAGAGCCCGAGCAACATCTTCAAGCTCCTGATGGGTTCGGACATCACCCTCGTCGAGTACGACTTCGGGACGCTGTCGGCAACGGCCGGATTCGAGTACAGCTTCGGCCCGTTCATGGTCGGTCCGGTGCCGGTCTCGATCGTCATCGGCGGGTCCATCCAGATCAACGGCAACCTCGAGCTCGGCTACGACACCACCGGTCTGCGCGAGGTCATCAACGGCGGTCCGGCCGACAAGCTGCTCGACGGCTTGTTCTTCGACACCTACCGCAACGGCAAGGAGGTTCCGGTCATCCAGCTGATCGGGACGGTGTACGCCGGGGCCGAGGTGGACCTCGAGATCATCAAGGCGGGCATCGAAGCCGGCCTGCAACTGACGATCAACTTCTTCTTCGACGACCCCACCCCGGACGGCAAGATGTCCTTCCAGGACATCGGCAACAAGCTGAGCAACCCGATCTGCCTGTTCCGGGTGAGCGGCAGTCTCGACGCGTTCATCAAGGCGTTCGTGGAGATAAATCTGTTCTTCTTCAGTGATCGGTTCGAATTCACGATCCTGCAGATACATCTGCTCGACTTCAGCGCGGCGTGTACGCCGCCGTCGCCGGAACCGGCGAGCGTCGAGTCGCACGTGCTCCAGCTGAACATCGGTCCACGCGCGTCCCTGCGAAATATCAACACCGACGAGAAGGACGAGAAGATCGTCGTGCGGCCGTTGCCACCGAGCACCGGCAAGCAGTTCGGCGTCACGATATTCGGCGCGTACAAGGAGTACGGCGACACGAACGCCGGCGGCGCCGAACACATCACGTCGATCTACGCCGACGGCGCAGACGGCAAGGACGACATCGAACTGCTGCCGGGAGCGCAATCCGACGGCACCGTCAGCGGGCAGACCTGCACGACGACGAAGCCCTGCACGTTGCCGTTCGACACGCCTGCCGAGTTGCGCGGTGGCACCGACGACGACAACATCATCGCCGGCGACGGCAATGACACTCTCGACGGTGGTCCCGGGGCGGACAAGATCTCCGGTAACGGCGGCACCGACAGCCTGGCCGGCGGTGGCGGGGGAGATCAGCTCGACGGCGGGCTGGGCGCCGACACGTTGTGCAGCGGCGACTTCAGCGTCTCGCCGTGCAAGCCGGCCGCGGAGTCGACCACCGAGTCAGGCGGACCGGGCGACGATCACCTGTATGGCAGCACCGCGGCCGACCAGCTCAACGGCGGTCCGGGTCTGGATCCGAATGCGAAGGACCCCGACAACCAAGACAACCCGCAGAAGACCTACGGGCAGACCAAGACCGCGCAGCTCGATGGCGACGACTACATCGTCGGCTACGCCGGACAGGATCAGATCACCGGCGGTTTCGGCAACGACACGATCTTCGGCGACGAGGTCATCTCGAACGACTTCGGGTGCACCCAGGACGGTGCGGCGCAGTCGGCCGATCACGCCAACGACGACGCGATCGACGCCGGCGCCGGCTCCGACAAGGTGTGGGGCGGCAGCGGCGAAGACACCATCAAGGGCGGCTCGGGTACGCAGGGCGTCGTGGCGCAGAACGACAACGACTTCCTTTGCGGCAACGGCGGAAACGACAACATCGAAGGTGACCCGGCCGATGGTTCGGCCACCGGCAACGACGTCGTCATGGGCGGATCCGGCAACGACGTGCTGACCGGCGGTCCCGGCAATGACTACGTCAACGGCGGCGAGGGCAACGACAGCGCCTCCGGTGGCGCGAACGACGACGTCGTGCTCGGCGGTACCGGGCGCGACTACGTCTCGGGCGGTGCCGGCAAGGACATCGTCATCGGCGAGTCCGCGACCGTGACCGAGTACAACAGCGGGACCGGTGCGCTGAACATCGACCACAGTGGCAGCTCGACCGTCATGTCGGGCAAGGTGAGCGGCGTCTACGACACGTCGTCCAGCGGCAGCCAACTCGACTGCACCAATGCCTACAACCAGGGCCATGCCACGGCGGCCGGCGAGGATCCCAACTCCGACTGCGTCGACGGCGCTGCCGGTGACGACGCGCTGTTCGGCGGAGCAGGTGCCGACACCGTGACTGGTGACGACGGCGACGACTGGATGAGCGGCGGCAACGACAACGACAAGGTCGACGGCGGCCTCGACAACGACACCATGTACGGCGACGCAGGCGACGACATGATGACCGGCGACAGCGGTGTCGACACGATGTACGGCGGCCTCGGCCAGGACGAGATGCACGGTGGCCTCGGCGCCGACTACATGGAAGGCAACCAAGACGCCGACAACGTCAACGGCGACCAGGACGACGACCTCATGCTCGGCGGTTCGTCGACGTCAGGCGTCGCAGATGCCGGAGACACGATGGACGGCGGTGCCGGTGCCGACACGGTCGTCGGCGACAACGGCGAGATCACCGGAGACGGTGCCGTCGTGATCTTCGACGACTGCACCGCAATCGGCGGCAACGACACGATAACCGGTGACGAGAGCGCCGACTGGCTCTTCGGCGGCAACGGTAACGACACCATCAACGGCGGCGACGGAGCCGACTACATCGAGGGCAACGCCGGCGTCGACGCCGTCCACGGTGACGACAATGCCGACCACATCCTCGGCGGGTCGAGCAGCGACACGTCGCCGGGCGGCGGCTCTGCGCAGAGCTACACGCTGGCCTGCGACGACGGCGACAACCTCTACGGCGATGCCGGCGACGACGTCATGCTCGGCGACAACGGGCTGATCGCGGCTGACGGGACGACCACGATGTCGGTTTCCGATCCGGGCACGTTCGGCGACGACGTCATGCGCGGCAGCAGCGGCCAGGACCAGATGTACGGCGAGCTCGGTTCGGACACGATGACCGGCGATGCGGACCAGGACTACCTACTCGGCGACCTCGGTGCGATCACCGCACCGACCAGCGGGCCGGCCACCTGGCCAGGTGGGGCACCCAACCACAAGGTCGCCCTCATCTCGCCGAACTCGGGCAGCGCGGACGTCATCTACGGCGGGTCGACCGACGACCACGCCTACGGCGGCGCCGCGGACGACACGCTGCAGGGCGGAGCCGGCGACGACTACCTCGAAGGCAACGGCGGGCAGGACTCGATGTACGGCCTGTCCGACGACATCGACGGCAGCACGTGCAGCGCGGGCGTGAGCGCCTTCGACTGCGCGCAGGCCGCGCAAGCTTCGAGCGACATCACGGCCGGAGCGACCGACCAGGACGACATGATCGGCGGCAGCTCCGGTGCCAACCCGGATGCGAACAAGTCCGATGCCGGCGAGGCGATCATGAAGGGCAACCTGGCCCAGGACGTCATTCTCGGCGACAACGGCACGATCGTTCGTACGGTCGACGGCGTGAACTGGGCGCAGGACCCGATTGCGGGCGGCGCCAAGCGCGACGTCACGTTGACCTACGGCGACCGGCCGGACTGCTCGACCGGCGTCTGCGGCGGCGACACCATCGAGGGCGACGCGGCCAACGACCGCATCTACGGCGAGGGCGGCAACGACACGATCGACGGCGACGCCACCGGTCACGCGATCAGCGGTGCTCCCGGCGACGATTACGTCGAGGGCAACCAGAACGTCGACACGATCCACGGCAACGACGGTCGCGACGATCTGATCGGTGGCAGCTCGGAGATCGCGAGCGGCAACGGCGACGCGGCCGTCGGCCGGCCCGACGCGGGCGACATCATCGACGGCGACGCCCGTGCGGACGTCATCGCGGGCGACAACGCGGTCGTCAGCAAGCTCGGGCTGTGCCCGAACGGCGGCACGGGTGACGTGATCACCCAACGCCCCGGTATGGATAACTGCCAGCGCACGATCCGGCTGCTCGACCTCGGCACCTCGGCGGCGGGCACGTACGGAGACGACACGATCAACGGCGGCGACGACGTCGACGTCGCGTTCGGCCAGGCCGGGACGGACACCATCCACGGCAATGCCGGCGACGACTACGCCGAGGGCAACCAGGACACCGACGCCGTCTACGGCGACGCCGGCCAGGACGACCTCATCGGCGGAAGCTCGCACGTCGCGAGCGGCAGCGCGGCCACCAAGTCGGCGGTCGGCGAGCCCGACACCGGCGACACGGTCTTCGGCGGTGACGACGAGGACGTGGTGCTGGGCGACAACGGTGCCGTCCTGCGCATCGGCACGACTGCGGCTGGCGCCCGCGCCAACACCTTGGAGGACGCGACCAAGGGCCGCGGCATGACGCAACGGACGATCGCGCTCTACGACCTCGGCGACAGCCCGGCGGGCGGTACGTCCGGCGGCGACTACGCCGAGGGCAACGCGGCCAACGACGTCATCCTCGGCGAGGGCGGCAACGATCGGGTCAAGGGCAATGCCGGCGACGATTACGTCGAGGGCAACCAGGGCCTCGACGCCGTCGACGGCAACGCCGGCGACGACGACCTGATCGGCGGCAGCTCCACGCCGCTCAACGGCAACCAGAGCGTCGACCCGACCTTCGGCACGCAGCCGGCGCCGACCGACGCGACGGCCGGCCAGCCCGACGGCAACGACGCCGTCTACGGTGGCGCCGGCGACGACCTGGTCACCGGTGACAACGCCGTCACGTCCAGGGTCGGCGCCGTCTCGACGTATCTGGCCAACCGGCTCAGCACGAGCAGCCCGGGCAACCTGGTGACGCCGAGGTTCCTGCAGATGCTCGACCTCAAGAACGGCGCCACGTTCCTGACGCCGCCGGCCTCGACCCACTTCGGCAACGACTGGGTGTCGGGCGGACCGGGCACGGACATCGCGTTCGGCCAGGACGGCAGCGACGCCGTCTCGGGCGGCGGCGGTGACGACTACCTCGAGGGCAACGGTGCCGCGGACGTGATGCGCGGCGACCTGCGGCTCAGCGACCCCGCGCCGCAGGACCCGGGCGTGAGCGTGCAGGACTCGCCCACGGACGAGACCACGGTTCACGCATTCGGTGCCGTCAGCCCGGCATGGCCGACCGACACCGACCCGGCTTCGACGGCCGATGACCCAGCATCCGCGGCCGGACAGGACGACGTCCTGGGCGGCAGCTCGATCCCGGGCTTCCGCGACGGCAACGACTTCATAGAAGGCGACGGCGAGGCCGACTTCGTCCTCGGCGACAACGGCACGCTCGCGCGTGACGTCAGCGGCGCGGCGGGCAGCCAGCAGTACGCCATCTTCGCGGCTCGCTACCCGACGGGTTCGGCACCCGCAAACGCGGTGATCATCCGCCACCACGACCAGGCGGTGAACATCAAGTACGGCGTCTCGCTCCCGTCGACCCGGTTCTGCACGCAACCGTCGGGCAATCCGTCGCAGAGCACGGCCTGCGAGGTCGCCGGCGCATCCGGTGCCGACAGGATCTACGGCGACGCCGGCGACGACACGCTGTGGGGCCAGGACGGCGACGACTACATGCGTGGCGGCGCGAACAACGACGACATGTACGGCGAGACCGGCAAGGACAGGATGTTCGGTGACGGCGGCCAGGACGCCATGCTGGGCGACCGCGGTGGCATCGTCGACACCTACCTCAACGGGACGCCGGGCGGGACGTCGACCCAGCAGAACCTGCAGTCGTTCACGGTCGATCTCAACCAGCCGCCGGCAATCCACTACAAGGGATTCGTGGGCGGCACGGTGGACCGTCGCGTCGACATGCTGCACGACGTCGACGGTGCGGCGTTCGTGGGCACCGGCACGCCGAACCCGATGCCGCTCAATGGCATGAAGTTCGGCGACGACGACGTCATGCGCGGCGGCACCGGGCGTGACTCGCTGCACGGCGAGGTCGGCGACGACGTCATGAACGGTGACAGCGGCGGCGACACGCTGTTCGGCGACGACGGATCGGACGTCATGTGGGGTGGACGCGGTTGCGACCCGGCCAGCCCGGAGGACACCGTGCCGGCGGGTCAGACCTGCCTCTACCCGAACGACGCGACGCAGGAGGGCACTGCCGGCTCGTTCGCGAACACGAGGGACGCGGTCGAGACGGTGCCGGGCACCGGGACGCCGTTCACCCTGCCCGACGGCAACGTCGACTACCTGTTCGGCGGGCATGGCGGAACCTCGACGGCCAGCATCAACGGGGCGGCCGGCGCGGATCTGATCGACTGGCGACCGCGCGGCTCGGCCACCAACCCCGGCACGACGTGCGCAACCGGACCATGGCCGGTGACACCCGGTACAGGCACCACGGTCGACCCGTGCACCTGGTTCGTCCTGACGAACACCGACGACGACCCGGCTACGTCGGCGAACCCGGCATCGGATCCGAAGATCCAGAACAACCAGCACCACCAAGGCATCGACTGGCAGTACGGCGGGTGGGACCGTGACGTGCACCAGGCCGACGTGGCCGACAACGGGCCCAACGCGGGCGACCGGCTGCTCGACTGGTCGGGTGCCTACAACCTCTACACGCACTGCAACTCGGCGTACGGCGGGTTCAACGACGTGCGCGAGCTCAGCCCGGACGAGCAGAGCTTCTTGCAGAAGTTCGCATTCTCGGTGGGCGCCGGGCAGGCCGGCTCGGCCGACATCACCACCAGCGGCACGTCCGGATTCGACGAGCTCGCGCTGGTGTACACCAGCGACGTCAAGAACAACACTGGTAAGGCATACCCGAGCACGCCAGGCCACTTCGACAGCCCGAACTCCTGCGGCTTGTAGCAACGACGACGCCCGGTGGGTCGGCGGTCGAGCCGTCGGCCCGCCGCGGCGGAAGGAGCAGCATGGCAACGAAGACGGCGCGTCGGAACGCGCGCAGAGCCAAGCGACGACGCGCGCCGTACCAGTCGAGCCTGCCCAATGCGCGAGTGCGGACGTTGACCCTCATCGTCGTCATCGCGATGGTCGCCGCGATCGCCGTCGGCGTCTCGGTGGCCACGGTCGTCGGGCATTGACCGCTCGACTCGGGTCAGCCGGACGGCGACGCACGCCGTGCTGCCGGGCCGACGACTTGTGCGCACGGTGCGGGGTGACGAGGCGCAGCGGCAGGCTCCCGCGCCGAAATCAGCGTGTCGACGTGTGCCTACCTGCCCAGGTTGCGCGCGCGGCGTCGAGGGTTCGCGCGGATCGCGCGCGTGGTCGGTTCGATCCCGCCCGGCGCACGCTGTGGCGCCTCAGTGCGAGGATGACTGTGATGGAGTCTTACGTTGAGCGTCCGCCGTCGCCGGGATTGGTAGGTGTGGTGCGGACGGTCTGGATCCAGCGCACCGGTGAGGCGGCGTACGTGCAACGGCATCTGCCCACGGGCGGGGTCGAGATTCACTTTCCGATCGGTGGCCCGCCGCAGCTGGTTGGTCCGCTGACCGGTCCGAATGTGGAGGTCATTCCGGCGCACACCACCATCGTGGGTGTGCGGTTTTACCCAGGGACCCCGCCGCCTTTTCCGACGGTGCTCGACGAGCTGGTGGATCAGCGGATTGGCCTGGCGGAGCTCTGGGGAAGTTTGGTGGACCGCCTCGTGGAGGCGATGGCTCAGGCCGGGACGCCCGAGCGGGCGCTCATGTTCTTGCAAGCCCACCTGTTGCAGGAGTTCCGAACTGCGGTCCACCTGGATCCGCTGGTGCGCGAAGCAGTGAAGGTGCTGATGCCCTGGCACCCGGTCGACATCGGCACCCTCGCTGGCCACCTGGCACTCTCCGCGAGCCAACTGCGCCGCCGCTGCCTGCACGCGGTTGGAGTGAGTCCCAAGGTCCTCCAGCGGACGTTGCGATTTCAGGGATTTCTCGCGCTGGCTCAGGCCGCCGTCACGGCCACGGGTCGGCGTGGTGCGGACGGCATGGCGGGACTGGCGATTGACGCGGGGTACGCCGACCAGGCACACCTCAGCCGAGAATGCCTCCGCCTGACGGGCCTCACCCCGCGCCAGCTCCTCGGCGACAGCATCGACCGGTGCACCTGCGGCCATGACCACTCCGCCTCCTACCAGCCCTTCCTTGCTGCCCGTGGCAGGCCGCCACTACGAATCTGACCCTGCGCGATTGGTTCAAGCCCCGTCGTCACGCCGCTCATAGTTTCGAACTCGTGCCTGACCTCGCCGAGTCGGCCAATTCACTCGACGGCGAGTTGTTCAGCCCTGATTCGTCGGGCTACGAAGCGATCCGCCGCCCGGTCAACCTCGCGCGGTGTTGGTGACCGAGTCCGCGACGCCGACGACGGTCAGCTTCTGCGAACCGACCGTGAAGGTGGACCCGATGTCGCCGGGACCGGTCCGGGACACCACGATCTGCCCGTCGTCTCGGGGCCAGTGCCCCCTGTCCAAGGTGAGATCGTCCACCGGGCCGCCGGGGGAGGCCCGGCATCTGATCGCCGCCGTCCAGGCTCGTACGAACCGGCGACGCGCTGCTCGCCCCTTCCATCACTCGCCGCCTGATCGAATGCTTCGCGCCGAGCTCCAACAAGGCGAGCAGTCGAGGTGGCGGGATTCGAACCCACGACCTCTTCGTCCCGAAGATCACGGCTCCCGTCTCAGCCGTAGTGGGGTGCCTCTCGGCGCCCTGTCATGTCGGATGTCAGGCACGGGATCGTCACGTCACGTCACGGCCGTCGCGTGGTGTCTGACTGCGTCTCGTTAGCAGTTCCGTTAGCAGCCGGGCACCAGCCTGCGCCCCGTGGTACTAGTTGGGATGGCCGGGCGTGATGAGGCCGTTCTCGTAGGCGATGGCGACGAGAGCGGCGCGGTCGTGGCAGTCGAGCTTGCGCAGGATGTTGCGGACGTGGCTCTTCGCGGTCAGCGGGCTGATGACGAGCTGCCCCGCGATCTCGGCATTGCTCAACCCACCGGCTACGAGGATGAGGATGTCGCGCTCGCGGTCGGTGAGTTCAGCGAGGCGCGGCGCCGGTTGCCGCGGGTCGGGTCGCGCGGCGAACTCGGCGATGAGCCGGCGAGTGATGCTCGGTGCGAGCAGCGCCTCACCGGCCGCGACGACCTCGATGCCGCGTAACAGCTCGGCACGTGGGGTGTCCTTCAGCAGGAATCCGGATGCGCCGGCGCGCAGCGCACCGTAGACGTACTCGTCGGGGTCGAATGTCGTGAGGACGAGCACGCGGGTGCGCTGTAACGTCGGGTCGGCGCAGATGATGCGGGTCGCTGCGAGTCCGTCCATCTTGGGCATGCGGATGTCCATCAACACCACGTCCGGGAAGGTCGTACGGGCGAGGTCGATCGCGGCGCGTCCGGTCTCTGCGCGGCCGACAACACTCATGCCCGGCTGGGCGTCGATGATCGCGGCGAAGCCGTCGCGCACGGCGGCCTGATCGTCAGCGACGAGCAAGCGGATCATTGCGCCGGCTCATAGGGCAGGTCGGCGCAGACCCGGAAGCCCGTGGCGTGCGGGCCTGCGTAGAGCCTTCCACCGACCGCCCTCGTTCGCTCGCGCATCCCGGTGATGCCGACGCCGGGGCTGGTGGGTCCGCTTGCCGTGCCGCCTGCACCGTTGCCGGGACCGTTTTCGACGGTGAGCCTCAGCTGCACTGGATCGAACCGGAGCGTGACGGCGGCTTGAGCCCCGGCGGCATGGCGGCGCACATTGGTGAGTGACTCCTGCACAATGCGGTAGGCCGCGAGCGCGGTTGTGTCCGATATGCGTGACGGCGGTGAGCCGTGAACCTCAAGGCTGACCTCGAGACCGGCGTTGCGTGCGCGCCAGACCATCTCGGAGATGTCATCGATACCGGGCGCAGGCGCGCGCGGCGACTCGGCAGAGTCGGGACCGCGTAGCACCCCGAGGACGCCGCGTAGCTCGCCGATCGCGCCGTGGCTGCTGCGTTCGATCTGCTCGAGTGCCTCGTGTGACTCGCCTGGGGCGGTCCGTTCGGCGGCAGCTGCGGCCGTTACGTTGATCTCGGTCAGGGTGTGCGCGACGACGTCGTGCAGCTCTCGGGCGATCCGTATCCGCTCCTGCGCGACGCGGCGTTCGGCCTCCTGCTCGCGAGCCTGTTCGGCGAGCTCAAGCCGTTCCACCAGCAGCCGCATGTTCGCCTGGTGCGTGCGGATGACCTCCGCGGCGAGCAGCGGAACCGCGACCAGCAGCACGTGGGCGATGGTCTGCCCGACGGTGGGTTGCCCTCGGTGGATGACGTCGGCGGCGATGACCGCTGCGATGGCGAGCACTCCGGCCGCGAGCTGCTGAACCCGGCCACTGCGCAGCGCGACCGAGTACAGCGCTACCGCCGGCGCCAGCACGGCGACGGAGGCGGCCGAGCTGTCGACGTGAAACAGCACCGCGACGAGCGCGCCGGAGGCCAGGAGGCTCCAGCCAGGCCAGCGCCGCCGCCCGACCAGCACGAGGGCAGCGCAGATCCCGAGCACGATCGGCGCCGGTCGCGCGCTGGCGCCGCCGTGCAGTGTCTCGCCGACCACGATCACCGCGGCGACGAGTGCTGGTACCGCGGTGTCGAGGAGAATCAGATGGCGTTCATGCATGGCGTAGGCGACGGTAGCGCCGCGCAACCCCCGCTCCATACCCCAGCCGGAGTAAGCCGAACACCCCCCCGTGGACGATGTGCGCGGCGAACGGTGACGCGACAGTTGGGGTGTGGACCAGACAACGACCTCTCCCCGCGACAATCGCATGATCCGCACGGATGCGCAGGCTCAGCCCGTGGTCGCGGTTCGCGACCTAACCAAACGCTTCGGCTTGGTCGTGGCCGTCGATGCGCTGAGCTTCGCTCTCCAGGCGGGCTCGATCACCGGCTTCCTCGGCCCGAACGGCGCGGGCAAGACCACGACCCTGCGGCTGCTACTCGGTCTGGCTGGCCCCACCTCCGGGGAGGCGTTGGTGTTCGGCCGCCCCTACCGCGCGCTGCCCAACCCCACCCACCGCGTCGGTGCGTTACTCGAGTCCGGCGACTTCGACCCAGGGCGGACCGGCCGCAACCACCTGCGCGCGCTCGCCATGGCCTCGGGCATCGCCACCGGCCGGGTCGACGAGCTGCTCGGCCTGGTCGAACTCGACCGGGCCGCCCACCGTCCGGTCGGCGGCTACTCGCTCGGCATGCGGCAGCGGCTCGGGCTGGCCGCCGCACTGCTAGGCGACCCCGAGCTTCTGGTGCTCGACGAGCCGGCAAATGGCCTCGACGCAGCCGGCGTGCACTGGCTGCGCGGCTTCCTGCGGCAGTTCGCCGCCACGGGTGGCACCGTACTCGTCTCCAGCCACCTGCTCGCCGAAGTCGCGCAGAGCGTCGACCACGCGCTGATCATCGACCGCGGCCGGCTGGTGGCCACCGTGGCGGTGGATCAGCTACCAGACATCGGCTCACTCGAACAGCTCTACCTGGAACTCACCGGCAAGGACGAATCATGATCGCCCAGCTGCGCTCCGAACAGTTCAAGCAGCGCACCACCCGCACCGCCCGTGTTCTGCTCGCGTCGATGGTCGGGGTGACGCTGCTGGTCGTCTGCCTGCATGTGTTCACGCTGAAGAGCGCCGATCTCAGCCAGGCGGCCAACCAGCCGAAGGTCTTCGGCTGGGGCACCACCATTGGCGCGTTGTTCGCCGCGCTGGCCGGCGCGATCGGAATCACCGCCGAGTTCCGGCACGGCACCATCCGACCCACGCTCCTGGCCAACCCCGACCGCGCGCGCGTCGTCGTCGCCAAATCCGCCGCAGCCGCAATGGCCGGGCTCGTTATCGGCCTGCTCGCCGCAGGTCTCGTCGCAGCCATCGGCAGCGCCGGACTCGCCCTGCGCGGCATCCCAATAACACTCAACGCGGGCGACTTCGCGCAGATGATCGCAGGCGGCGCCGGCGGCGCGGCCTTGTGGGCGATCCTCGGAACCGGCCTCGGGACGATCCTGCGCGGCCAGGTCGGAGCCGTCATCGGTCTGTGCGTGTGGCTACTGCTGATCGAGAACATCCTCATCGGCAACGTGCCTTCTGCCGGAAAGTACACGCCGGGAGCCAGCGACGGCGCGTTCGCCGGGCTCATGCCCAACGCCGGAAGCGCGATCCTGCTGGCCCCGATCGTCGGCGCGCTCCTGCTCGCCGGTTATGCCGCGGTCTCCGCCGGACTCGGGCTCGTCACCATCGAGCGACGCGACATCGACTGATCAGGAGTAGACATGCCGACACCCAATGACGCCACTCCATCACGCAGGACGCGTGTAGTGATCGCCGTCATCGTCACCGTCTTGGTGATCGTGTTCGTCGTCGTGCACGTCACCGGGGTCATCGGCCCCGGCTCACACTGACTCGGGGAGGCGACCAACTCGTGCCGACCGCACAGACCCGCATCCCGACCGATCGAGCCGGCCGCTACCTCGCTCAGTTGTGTCACCATCTGAACCAGATCAGCGGCCACACGCGACACGGCAGCGCGACCGATGGCGGCGGTCCACTGCAGGTACGCCGCGTCGAATGGAACGACAGCCACGGTGTCATCGAGTTCGCGTCCGGAACCTGCGCAGTGGACGCCGCCAGCGACGAGCTCACCATCAAGCTCGCGGCCGTCGACACCAACGAGCTGCAACAGTTGCAAGAGCTGCTCTCCGCGAGGCTCGAAACGATCGGCAGGCGCGACAACCTCGTCGTGACCTGGTGAGCACTTCGGATGGTCACCAGGCCGCTCCCAACATCGCCTCGGCAATGCCTGTTCGCGTTAAATCCCGCGGCGGTGCGCGTTCTTCGTGTCCGCCCTGTTAGCAAATGCCGTTAGCAGCGCCACACGTGGTCAGCGCATCGGCCCGCCCCTGATCGCCCAGAAACCAGGCCTCCTAGCTGGTCGGGGTGGCGGGATTCGAACCCACGACCTCTTCGTCCCGAAGATCACGGCTCCTGTCTCAGGCGTCTTACGTCGTCCGGGAATGCCTTGCTACTCCCGCGATCACAGGCGGGCATGACCCACGACCTCGCAGCCGTTGCAATTTGTCTCAGGGCGTCTCGCTAGCAGTTCTGTTAGCACCCGTCGTGTCCGCCGACGAGTGAACCGCTCGACCCGTGGCGGCGGCGTGGCCCGCGCGGCGACGACCCGCACGTGACGTACTGATCTCCTCAGGCGCTCCGCAACTGCTCACTGCGCTGCCGGAGGTAGTGCTCGATCTGGCGCAGCTCCCAGCCGGCACCGAATAGCCCGCCGATGCCGAACAGGACGATGGCGGTGACGGCAACCGCGATGCCGGTGCCGAGCATCGGCCAGTAGAACCAGATGTTCTCGGTGCCGTCCGCCATGTCGATGGCGAACCACATGATGCTGAGGGCGGACGCCGTAGATCCCGACGATCGTGTAGAGAATGCGCTTCTTGCGAACCCATCGCCGCGCCTCGGCCCTGAGATCCGTCGCTTCGACCTGCGTCGTCATGGCCCTCGATCCTCCTTAGTGTTGATGCCGCTCAGGGAGCAATGATTGACATCGACAGACCAGGGCACATCTGCGCCAGGTTTGGTCTTCGGATCCACCCGGAAGTAGAGGGCTGTTCGCGGCTTCGCCGGCGACGATCCACATGGGCAGCGCCGGTCGTGCATCACGAATGCATCGTGACCGGCAGCCTGCGGGCGCCCCAGCGACCTGCCTGGCCGTCGTAGACACCCGGCACCGCGGTACCGCATGACCTGCACCTCCCGTCATCGGTGAGGTGGTAGCGCTGCAGGACGTACCAGTCGCGCACCACGACCGGATCATGGCAGCCCGGGCATCGGGTGGTGCCGCCGTCGGGGTCGTGGACGTTGCCGGTGTAGACGAACTGCAGGCCGTTGCGCAGCGCGATCCGCCGGGCGCGGGTCAGAGTCGCCGATGGGGTAGGTGGTACGTCGCGCATCTTGTAGTCCGGATGGGACGCCGTGAAGTGCAGCGGCACGTCCGAGCCCAGGTGCTCGGCGATCCACCGGGTCTCGGCGTCGATCTCGGCGTCGGAGTCGTTGTGGCCGGGGATCAGCAGGGTGGTGATCTCGAACCAGACCACCGTCTCGTGCCGTAGGTATTCGAGGGTGTCGAGCACGGCGTCGAGATGGCCGGCGCAGACGCGGTGGTAGAAGTCCTGGGTGAACGCCTTGAGGTCGATGTTCGCCGCGTCGATGTGTGCATAGAAGTCCTGCCGGGGTTGCGGGCAGATGTACCCGGCGGAGACGGCTATCGCCTTGATCCCGCGTTCGTGGCAGGCATCGGCGACGTCGATCGCGTACTCGAGAAAGATCGTCGGGTCGTTGTAGGTGAACGCCACGCTGCGGCAACCCAGCGCCGCGGCCGCCTCCGCGAGCAGACCCGGCGAGGCGGCGTCCGCAAGCGTGTCGATCTCCCGGGACTTCGAGATGTCCCAGTTCTGGCAGAACCTGCAGGCGAGGTTGCAGCCCGCGGTGCCGAACGACAGCACCGGCGTGCCCGGCAGGAAGTGGTTAAGTGGCTTCTTCTCTACCGGATCGACGCAAAACCCGCTGGAACGTCCATACGACGTCAGCACGATCCGATCGGCGGCACGGCCACGCACGAAGCACAGCCCGCGCTGCCCCTCATGCAGCCGGCACGCCCGCGGGCAGACGTCGCACTGAATGCGGCCGTCGTCGAGTCGATGCCAATAGCGCGTCGGCACCGTGTACGAGTCGTCGAGCCTGACCTCGGTGCTCATCTGAAACGCCCCCAACTGCCGTCACTAGCGTAAGGGCCTCTGCCAGGATGAAGTGGTGACCGGCTGGCGTCACCGGCGTTGTTACCGACGCCCGATCCGTGCATCGGCGCCACTCATCGGTGCCGCCCCGGAGCGCCAGGACCATCGGTTGCGGCTTGCTGATCGCCGGATGCTGGGGTACGCGGAATACGGCGATCCGCACGGGTGGCCACTGATCTTCTTGCACGGATTCCCGGGATCACGTCTGGCCGGCAGCGTGCTCGACGAGGCGGCGCGTGCCGGAGCTGTGCGTGTGCTCGCCCCCGAGCGGCCCGGGATCGGGCTCTCCACACCGCAACCGGAGCGCACGTTGCTCGACCACGCACAGGACGTCCGCGCCCTTGCCGAACAGCTCGGCATCGGCCGCTTCGCTGTCCTCGGCGAGTCCGGCGGAGGCCCCTATGCGCTTGCGTGCGCGCACGAGTTGCGCGACCGGGTTGGCTGCGTGGCAGTCGTCTGCGGCCTGGGCCGGGTCGCCGGACCGGGCGCGACGGAGGGGATCGCGCTCAAGGAGCGCATCGGCTACGCCATCGCGGCCCGGATGCCGAAGCTGGCCGGTCGCGCGCTCGTCCCGATCGCGGCGTGGGCCCGTCATCGCCCGCGCCAGTTCCTGCGCCTCACCTGCTGGCAGCTCGGCGAGGCGGACCGCCAGGCGCTGCAGGGCCCGCTCGGCGATCTCGTGGCGGCCGACTTCGCCGAAGCATTTCGGCAGGGTGGCTGCGGCGTCGCGCACGATCTTGAGCTGCTGTTCGGGCCTTGGCCATTCGAGCCGAGCGCCATCCGCACGCCCGTGATCTTCCTCCACGGCGAACGTGACCGCACGGTCTCCGTGGCCGCCGCCCGCGCCCTTGCCTCACACGTTCCGGACGCGCAACTGCGCATCTGGCAGCAGCACGGCCACTTCTCGCTGCTCCCGTTCGAGGCGCACAACGTGCTCGCAGAACTGGCCCGGCAGCATCCGGGCGGCCGGCCTTGAGGCCGCTTCGCACGTGATCTCAGCGCGTCCACCCGAGAGTGGCGTTCAGGATCGAACCGTGCGGTGATGCGCCCGAGACCGGTGATGCGGAGCATTGCGTCTGACACCGCAGTATCGAGCACGGACACCGTCCGAGGAGGCCATCATGCACAACGTCGCAGCCACCGCGGCCACTTCGGTCGAGGGCATCGCGGACCGGTCCGAAACGTGGCTGCGTCCGGCACGGCACGTGAAGGCCGGTGACCTTCGCCCCGGCGACATCGTGCAGCAGTACGGCTGGTCGCTGCACGTCCGCAAGGTCGACGTCGGCCGGGCAGTCGCGGAGATCACGGTCGCCGAGTTCGGTTCCAGCTGCACTACGCCGCTGACGAGCAAGTGCCACTGGCAGCGTGACGATCGACCGCTGACAACTGCCCGCGACACCGCTTCAGTGGGTCGGACGTCGGCCGGCGGTGTGTTCGAGTGCCTCGGCGGCGGTGCGATCGGGCTCGTCGGCAGCAACGTGGCGGGCGGCGCGGGCGGCCGCTGCGGTGAATCGAGGGTCGTCAAGGAGCGCGCGTACGGCGGCCCGGATCCGGCCCAACGGTGCGTCGGGGGCGAGTCGGATCCCGGCGCCGAGCTGCTCGACGCGGCCGGCGTTGAAGCCCTGGTCGCGGCCGAGTGGCAGTAGTAGTCGCGGCACGCCATGAGCGAGGCCGCGCAACACCGTTCCCAGTCCGCCGTGCCCGATCACCGCTGCCGTGCCGGGCATGAGGCGATCGTGGTCGGCGTAGGCCATGACCTCGACGTTGTCGGCGACCGGTACGGCGTCGTGGTCGACGGCCGCACCGAGCGTGAGGACGGCCTCCAGTTCGAGGCTGGCGACTGCCTCGCAGACGCGGTCGATCAACGCCGTCTGACCGTGCATTGCGGTGGTGCTGAAGGTCAGCAGCACCCGCTGCCGCGGGAGGTTTGCGCGGTTGGGAGGTGGCGGACGGATGGTGACGCCCAGCGGTCCCGCATGCATCACGTTCGCGTGGGCGTCGCAGTCGATGTCGAGCCACTCAGGCGCGGGCGTCGAGGGCGATCTCCGCACCGGCCATCCTCGCCGTCAGTATCGCTGCCTGATCCTCGAAGGCGACGGACGTCCGGATCAGGGCTGCGCCGGTAGCCGCGCACCTCGAAGCCCAACCGCTGCGCGGCCTCGCGCGTCTGGCCGGAGGCCAGGACCGCCACCTCGTGGCCGCGCCGTTCCAGCACGGACGCCGCGGCCAGCATCGGAGGAAGATTGCCGCCAGGAGCCCATGTGATTGCGAGCACTCGCACAACCACGGCGAATCAGGTCGACGCGACGGGGTAGTCGGCCGGGGCCCGTGCCACTTGATGTCCGGATGCAGGCGGGAGCAGCACGATGCGCGCTTCGAAGCACTGGGTTGTCGTAGGACTCGACAATGGCGGAACGAGCAACAACGCCACGGTGTTGGACTCGCGCAGCCACTTCCTCGTGGATCGGCTCGTGGAGAGTGCTTCCTTCGTCCTGGACGGACCTGAGGCGGCCCTCGACGCCTTGGTTTCCGCGTTCGACAGCGTCCTTGCACTGACCGGAACCGATCGGCGCGCCGTGCGCGCGGTCGGCTTGGACACCCCGGGCCCGACGAGTGCGGACGGTGTCATCTCCTCCAAGGGTTCGACCAACTTCTCCGCCCCGGCGTGGCGTGGCTTCGATGTTCGGTCCGGGCTCGAGGATCGTCTGCAACTACCGGTCGTCTACAACAACGATGGCAATGCGGCCGCTCTCTACGCACATTACAAGTTCTTCGGTCAGCAGGCCGCGGGCCAGTCTTCGGTGTCGGTGATCGTCGGGACCGGGCTCGGTGGTGGTGTCATCGTTGCGGGTCAGGTGGTCCGCGGTGTATCAGGCATGGCAGGCGAGCTCGGTCACGTCCACATCCCAATGACCGGGCTGCTCGAGGACGACCAGCAGCTGCCCGAATGCAATTGTGGCTTCACAGGTGACGCCGAGAGCGTTGCGTCGCTGAAGGGCATCGAGAAGAACCTGCTGCCATATTGGCTTCGCCGCTACCCGGACCACGACCTGAATGACATGGCCTCGGCGGCTCAGGCCGCCAAACTGGTTCGCTCATACGCCGAAAAGCACGATCCGATGGCCCTCGACATCCTCAACCAACAGGCAATCGCGCTGGGCCGGCTGTTCACCATCATTGCGAACTTCACCGACCCAGCCGCCTACTTCCTCGGCGGCGGCGCCGTCGAGACCACACCCCAACTGCAGGACTGGTTCCTCGACGCCGTGCGTGCGAACACCGTGCTCCGTGACGAGCAACGCCGTCTCACGACACTCACGCTGGTGCCCGACCTCGATATGGCCGGCGCCCGCGGCTCGGCGATCGCCGCCATCGTCTCGCTGCACGACCCAGCCGGCGTGCCCATCATCGCGCGCTTCACCGAGTCAGCGTCGACGAGGTACTCGCACGCTTGATCAGTCACTCGTCATGGCAGTTCGACCTGGACGCGTTCGCATCGGCGATGAGGCGAGCCAGGACGCCCGGATTGCTGGGCAGCTCGAAGTGGTTGACGCCCGGATTGTCGGTCAGGCTGAAGTGCCAGCAGCTCATCGCACTCCAGGCGTTGACCGCGTCGTTGGTGATGTCTTCCTGGTTGATGTCGCCGTCGCGCGTGAAGAACTCGGTCGTGCCTGTCACCAACTGACCCACGGTCAGATCGGTCAGTCCGAGCCCAACAAGTGTGTCGATGCCGGAGCCCTTCTCGGCGTAGACGTCGACGTTGGGAAAGTGGGCCGGGTCGGCGAACGGGACTCCGCCGATGTAGTAGTCGG